>ERZ835109.141-NODE-141-length-87009-cov-13.483957_pt1 | contig 87009 bp, 64 predicted proteins | sample MGYA00519946_ERZ835109 | MGnify/ENA primary metagenome ERZ835109 (study PRJEB31850, sample SAMEA3708771) | human gut metagenome | biome: human gut; feature: human-associated habitat; material: faeces | place: China | collected 2014 ...
GCACGTACAGTTCTTAATGGGGAAAGCGGCAGCAATGCCGCCGACCTACATAACAAAAATAATATATAATAAAAACGAGCGGTTATCGTCTCCTTCTTTGGGAAGGCGTTCTTGATTATTTCAACATATCAGATGCAAAGGAAGGCAGTACTGAAATACCAATCTGCCTTGAAGGGAAGAATGAAGTTCTGAAAGAGTACTCTGAGAGCAAAGTTGAGAGCAAGGGCTTTTATGGTCCGATAACCGTACAAGACTTTTCAATCCGCGGCAAGAAGATATTTCTAAACATCCGTCGCCACCGATGGGTTTTAAAGGATGGGACCGCTATGTAAGCCGTAATTGGAAACTGGTTGCTCAAGGCAGCCGATGACGCAGGAATTAGCGTCTTTTTTAAAAGAGTTATATCAATACGCTTCCTGTCAGCTGTAAGCTTTTGGGAACTCTGTTCGGTATTGACGGTGACCTTCTTGAAAGGTAGTATCGTAATCATCTGAGCGGATATTTGAAACGGCCCCAACTCCCACATGCAGAAGAATGGGTTCTGTTTGAGAAAAACATCGGAGCATACGTAGGTATAGATGAAGTGTGTCTTTCGCGCGGTGAATTTATATACCATATTGATAAACAAGGAGAAAAGAAGAGCTGCTGGAGGTATTATCGCCATCATAAAAGGCACTGACGTAAAGACTGTTATATCCATCCTTCTGAAACTTTCCAGACGCAAGCACTTTCAGATAGGGGAAATAACACTTGATATGGCTCCGAATATGGAACAAATAGCCCGTATCTGCTTTCCTGCCGCCCGTCGTGTTGCGGACTGTTTCCATGTATAGAAGCTCGCTTATGAAGCCGTTCAGGACATGAGGGTTATGGACCGAATTACAGCGTGCCTGTGCCGGTATCCTGTTCAGGGAGTATCCGGATATAAAGAAAGGGCTCAGTATAAAATCTTGGGGGATTAACAATAGTAATCTTTTTAAGCATATACATTGGCTAGCCTGAAGAGAAAGAATCTTGTATCCACGACTCCTCTGAATGATGCCCTGAATGCTTTTATCTTTGCATTGAAGGCCTCGGCCGCAGCATTGGTACTACGGTTGACAAAATAGTTAAGTATTCTTTCGTAATGATTCTCAATAGAGTTTGCTACGGTGGTAAAGGTTTCATATCCGTATTCTTCGATTTCGTTGTACCACAGTGCCAGTTTAGCTCGCGCCACATCCCTATCCTTGTAGTCAGTGAATATTTTTCCCAGCCTCAGGGCATAATAGTATACATCTTTCAGATCCGGGAATTTCCTGAACAGGATTTCCGCCCTTTCCTTCTGTCTTTCGGTCCATTTGCCGGGTGCCTTGAAAAGCAGGTACCGGCTTCTGGCGAGCAGTTGTCTGAGCGTGTCCCCATTGCTGAACACCTCAGGTTCATAGAGGATACCCCTTGCTTTGGATTCCCTGATGGCTTTGTTTTCATCCTTCATGACTTGCCAGCGGTAGGCTATGCGCAGGTCCTGAACGGCTTCATAGACCAGTTTGGATACATGGAAGCGGTCAATCACCTGCAGGGCTCCTGGAAAGCATCTTCTCACAATTTTCTGCATGCTGTTTGCCATGTCAAGGGTGACTTCCTTCACCATGTGCCGCAGTTCTGGGCCAATGAGCATGAGTACCTTTATCACATCTTCCGCCTTTGTACCCCTGATGACGGCTACAATGGATCCTTTTCGTCCTTTTCTGTCCCTGTTTATCAGTACGGTATAAAGTTCTCCCTTGCTGAGCGCAGTTTCATCGATGCACAGATGATATCCGATGTTCTTGGGATAGATGATATAATCTTCCGCATGGGCAAACTGGTTCCAGTTGTGATAGGTACTCAGATGATCCTTGTACTGGTTCTGCAGCTGCTTGCCGTCCAGACCGTAATGGTCTGCAACACTCTGGCAGCTAACCGCATGAGTGTCTAAGTAGTTCTTTTAAAAAAGCTCCGAACTCTGCAGTGATGCGAGTACCGGAGGCAACCAGATTCCAGTCACGGCTGTACGTCATACCCGTGGAAGGATCTTCCCAACGACGGCGCTTGATTCGAAGATATACGGCTTTACCGCGGATTGGAAAATCCTGTACCTCTATTTCCGGAAAGAATCCTTTGGAATGCAGATGAAGATGGGACAATTCCTGGGGAATCCTGGCTTTCTCCTTCAAAAAAAGAATGAAGCACGTATCTTGCGAAATGTGACCGACCAGATCAAAATACTCGAGCATGCCTACTGGAAGGAAAAGGCTCAACAACTCTAAAGGACTAACGGGGATTTTCTCTTTTTGCTTCATGACGCAAAATTAAGGTTTTTAACCTAACCCCCCAAATTTTCAAACTGAGCCAAAAAAAGCTCCCTGCCTGTCTGTATGTAGTGATTCACAGACAAGCAGGGAGTTTATGTGTAAACGTATCCGTCCGGATACCGGAAATGTCATTTCAGTGCGTTGCGCGTACGTGTGTTCACCAGTGCCTCTGCTCCGGCATTGGTTGCTTTTCTCGTACAATAATCGAACTCCGTGGATTTTTCGCCACTGAATGATTTCCATTTCAGGGTCAGTTTCACGGTTTTTCCGTCCGTGTCGGGCAACTGGCTCAGGTCGAATGCCACGAGTGCCGAACCCAGTTCGCCATAGACATCTCCGTAGGCGTTGTGTCTGAATTCCACTTCATATGGATTTGCGGCGTTATCTGTACGGAGCAGGTTTACGTAGTGAGGCTGACTTCCGTAGCCCCAGTTGGTCATGAAGCGGAGCGTAAGATATCCGTCTTCGGCAATGGTCACCCAGTCGTTCAGAATCTCTATCGGATCGTTGCCATACACCGAGTCGTTATCCTCTCCCAGGTCGGGAGCAATCGGCTTGGTCAATATGCTGTCTATCCAGTTGATCTGTACGGCTTTGGAATATTTCCCGCTCGACTCTTCAACTTCCTCGTAGTTGACCAGGGCCCGCACTTCTTTCTCTCCGAAAGGAGAAGAAGCCATGTTGACCGGAAGCAGGGTGGTCTGTTCATCCAACTGGAGGAAGAAGGTATCGTCGCCGTCTGTCTTCGCGGTTACCAGAGCGTTGGGAATCATTTTCTCATACGTGTTGTCGTCGTCGTTCAGGCAGGAAGAAAGACTGCTCAGTCCGATGACTGCCAGGGTGAGGCAGAAGGTTTTTCTCAGCAAGCTGTAATTTTTCATAAGGCAGTGTTTTTTTTGTTTGTTCTACCCTTAAAATGAAAGTAATACGGGAACCTTGCTTTTCTGATTGTTAATATTCCCTAACACCGCCTGTCCTTGCGGAAGACGATTGCCGGTCCGCCTTCTCTCAGCTGTCCGTCCTTCTTTAGCCGTTGACGAAAGACAGGATCTCTTCGGTACGGTCTGCGATGCCCGTCGGATGATAAGCCTCAAGTTCCGTACGTGGACGGAATCCCCAACTGACTCCCAGCGTATCCACTCCCGCATTGATTCCGGTCTGCATGTCTACGCAGGAATCTCCCACATACAGCACCTCTTCTTTATTGACCTTGGCCATTTCAATGATTTCGAAAATGACATCCGGAGCCGGTTTGGCAGGTACTTCCTCCCGTTGTCCGAAGATGGCCGTAAAGCGTATTTCCGGAAAATACTGGCGGATGAGCTTGACAGTCGCCTCCTGGTATTTGTTGGATGCCACTGCCACCTGGATTCCCTGCTGCTGCAAGGATTCGAGCACTTGCGGAATACCCGGATAAGGGCGGCTCAAGTCGGCATTGTGCTCGTTGTAATAGGGGACAAACAAAGATCTTATTTTCAGAATGTTTGCTTCGTTTCTTTCGGCCTCGGGAAGTGCCCGTTCAAACAGTTTGTTGATACCGTTTCCTACAAAATACCGGTAAGCCTCTACTTCATGGAGAGGGTATCCGCATTCTCCCAGCGCATAGTTCGTGGCGGCAGCCAGGTCGGCGATGGTGTTCAGCAGCGTACCGTCCAGATCAAAAATAACCAGTTTTTTCATATAGGGTTTAGTCTTTATGATTACCCTGCAAAGATAATGCAAAAAATAAAAAATAAAAAAGCCGGCACCCGTATCAGGGTACCGGCAGATGAGTGACCGGAAAATGTACCGTCGTCCCGGTTATATACCGGCCGGATATCAGTTCATGACCAGCACTTCTCCGTTGTAAAGCAGTGTGGCATCGTGTGTGACCGTTTCAGGAGTCTGTACGCCATCGGAGCCGTCCTCGTCTCTGAATACATTGGCCTTGGCAATCTCAATTTTCAGCTGATTGCCCGACAGGTTGATGGTAATACTGGAATCGGCATTGTTGTTGCTCATGGAGTAATAATATTCTTCTCTGTCGCCGGTGATGTCGTCAGGTTCTTCTTCCCATGCGTTAAACCAGTAATATCCGCATATTTCCAGCTGGTTCCATGAATTTTCCTGCGGTTGTCTGGTAAAGCGGTAAGTCCCGTTGGGGAGTTCTCCGTTGGCCGTGCGGAGGTAAATGGAGGCATCTTCCAGAAAAATAGAATGGTCGGCAGTCGACTGGCTGGTCAGTGCGAGCATGTCTTCCGAGCTCAGGTAAATGGTGTATTCATTGTCGCTGCCTTTGGATATGTAGGCATATTGGTATTGGATGCTTTTTCCGTCTACATAACATTCGCCGTTTCCTTTTGCGTTACCGTTGTTCTCGCTGTCTTTGTTGCATGAACTGAAAAAAGGAATCAATGCCATACAAATGGCAAAAAAGAGTTTAGTTGAAAAATTGTTTTTCATAAAATAAATGATGTTTATGTATTAATGTATGTTGTTTTATTTCTTGCAAATGTATTAAATAAATAGCTAAATATAAATATATTATATGCTTAAAATGAAAGTTGTATGTATATAATATTTATCATTTTGTAAGAATTTTTCTCATTCTTTTTTCATTTAGTTTTCCATGTGTCTGCATAGTCCTGAATTCGGGCAGGCTAGTCGAAAAATGCAGAAAGCGCAAAAAAAATGCAGAAATGACGTTCCGGTTACGCCTGCGGTGATTTTTGTCTGCAGAAAAGAAGGCTTTTCAGTAAATTAATCATTATCTTTAACTGCTTTTAAGGAAAAGACAACCTCACACGGAAGATTTCATTACCTGTGCATTTGGAAATCATGCATGACGACGTTGTTTTTATGATTATCGACGCTGATTTTATAAATGCCGCAGTGGTTTGAATAGTTACCGCAGGCAACTGAAAAAGGGTATTCGAAAGTGAGGAGAAAATCTGAATAAATAACTGTTTTTATACCGAGAGACTGTCGGTTTTGGAAGAGAATGATGGAATGGATTAAGAAAATAGTATGGCCGCTCGCACTGGTCATGGGTGGTTTTTGCATGGCAAAGGCTGAGAATCCGGAAGAGAAAAAAGGAGACGTGATCATTACGGTTTTTTCCGATTTTTATTCGGGATTCGGACGGGTGAACGGAGAACGGGGCTTTGACCTGGACAGGGCTTATATCGGCTATGAGTATCGTGCTTCGTCGGAACTGGAAATCAAGGCGGTAATGGACTTCGGCCAGTCTCGGCAGGTGGATGATTATCATCGCATCGGCTTCATCAAGAATGCGCAGGTAACCTGGCAGCGAAACGGATGGGAGCTGAACGGGGGACTGATCAGTACTACTCAGTTCAAGACGCAGGAGGATTTCTGGGGCAAGCGGTATGTCATGAAGTCTTTCCAGGATGAGTATAAGTTTGGCAGCAGTGCCGACCTGGGTATCTCGGCGGCGTATACGGTGAACGACTGGTGGCTGCTGGATGTCATTGTGGCGAATGGTGAAGGATATAAGAATCTGCAGACAGGCAAGGGACTTCAGTATGGGGCGGGCATGACCTTCCGTCCGGTGGAAAGTGTGGTGCTGCGTCTGTACGGTTCATACAATGAGGCTTCGGAAAAGGCGTTGAAGGGAGTTACCAACCTCGCGTTTTTTGCGGGGTATCAGAACCGGTGGCTTTCGGTGGGAGGAGAATACAATCATCAGCTGAATACTGATTTCATCGACGGTCAGGATGCGAGCGGTGTCTCGCTGTATGCGACTTTCCGCACGGGAGACAAGGTGAGTCTTTTCGGAAGGTGGGACAGGCTCGATTCGCGCAATGCCTGGAACAAGGCTCAGGATGGAATGAATGCCCTGGTGGGAGCGGAGTTCCGCTTGGGCAAGTATGTCAAGCTGGCTCCGAACGTACGGGTGACGCTGCCGGAAGAGGAGAGTCTGGGTAAGGAGTGCTATTTTTACCTGAATGCGGCCTTTGTTCTGTAAGCGGACTGAGGTGGCCGGTCGTCAAGGTGTAAGGAGACGTTGTTCTCCAGGAGGAAAACTGCTGCAGACAAGGAGGATGGAAGGACCGGCAGGGAAGATGGAATGATAATGGGAGTATATAATAATAAGGTATCGCAGCGAGAAAGAGGGGGTTAACGGGGAATGAAAGAAGAAAAAATAGGCATATGAGAATAGAAAGAAGGTTTTGGCTTGTAGTTGGAATATGGATACTTTTGCTGGTGGGAAAAGGCCAGGAGGGCTTTGCCCGTGAACATGACTTTGCCGGATGGTCGACCGTGAAGTTTACTCATCCGGTAAACGAGCGGTTTCAGCTGATCGGGATGACCGGATTCCGGATCAGGGAGTCGTTCCGGGTGGCCGACCGTATCCGCCTGAATGTGGGAGGACGGTATAAACTTTATCCTTCATTGAGTGTGGAAGGCGCTTATGAGGTACATTACAGTCACCTGGGAGGCGGAGAATGGGAGTTCCGGCACCGGTATTACGCCGGTTTTCTGGTGCCCGTAGACATTTCCGATTTCAGGGTTACCTGGCGGGAACGCTTCCAGCAGACCTTTATCGCCGGGGATGCGGAGACCCTGCTCCGGTCGAAGTTGCAGTTTTCGTATGGACGGAAGCGCTGGAGGGTTTCTCCGTTTGTGGGTATTGAAATGTTCCAGCCCATCGGTGAAGAGAATTTTTTTACGGTGGCCCAGATGCGTTACCGTCCGGGGGTGCATTGTAAACTGACTTCCGGTTGTTCGCTCGACCTGTATTACTGCCGTCAGCATACGGACAGGCGGAACCGGGACATTCTGGGTGTGGAACTGAGTATTAACTTTTAACATGATAATTTGTATGAGTTTTTTGGATTTGGTAAAATCGCGCTATTCGGTAAGAAATTATGCATTGCGTGCCGTGGAACAGGAGAAGTTGGACTACGTGATGGAGTGTGTCCGCCTGTCGCCTTCGGCAGTGAATTTTCAGCCGTGGAAGTTCGCGATTGTGCAGGAGAAGGAGCAGCTGGAAGCTCTGAAGACAGCTTATCCGAGGGAGTGGATACAGTCGGCACCTTGTATGATAGTTGCCTGTGCCGATCACGAGGTGTCCTGGCACCGGAAGGCCGACGGAAAGGATCATGCGGACATCGATGTGGCCATTGCCGTGGAGCATTTGTGTCTGGCGGCTGCCGAACAGGGACTGGGAACCTGCTGGGTATGCAATTTTGATGTGGACCGTTGTCGGGAGGTCATGCACTTGCCGGCCAATCTGGAGCCGGTCGTTCTCATTCCGTTGGGGTATCCGGCCGATGAGACGGTTTCGGAAAAGAAGCGTAAGACCCTTCCGGAAATTCTGCTGTAAGCTCTCTGGAAAAAATTCCGGAAGTACAGATACAAAAAAAGGAGGCGATTGCGCCTCCTTTTTTTATGGATTGAAAAATGAATTTTCTTATTTGTCGCCACGGATAGCTGCGATACCCGGAAGGATCTTACCTTCGATAGCTTCCAGCAATGCACCACCACCAGTAGAGATGTAAGAAACTTTGTCAGCCATACCAAACTTGTTGATACAAGCTACAGAGTCACCACCACCGATCAATGAGAATGCACCTTCAGCAGTTGCTTCTGCGATAGCGTCAGCGATAGCCTTAGAACCAGCAGCGAAGTTATCCATTTCGAATACACCTGCAGGACCGTTCCACAAGATAGTCTTTGCACCCTTGATAGCGTTCTTGAATTCTTCGCGAGTCTTAGGACCTGCATCCAGACCCATCCATCCGTCAGGAATGTTGCTGTCGTCGCAAACCTGAGTGTTAGCGTCGTTTGCAAACTTGTCAGCAGCGATACAGTCGCAACCCAATACCAGGTTTACACCTTTAGCTTTTGCTTTTTCGATGATATCCAAAGCCAACTGCAGTTTGTCGTCTTCTACCAGTGAGTTACCAATCTTACCGCCTTTAGCCTTAGCGAAAGTGAATGCCATACCACCGCACAGGATCAGGTTGTCTACTTTGTCCATCAGGTTTTCGATGATACCGATCTTAGTAGAAACTTTAGAACCACCCATGATAGCAGTGAACGGACGTTTGATGTCTTTCAATACGTTGTCTACAGCCTGAACTTCTTTTTCCATCAGGTAACCCAACATCTTGTGGTCTGCATCGAAGTAGTCAGCGATGACAGCTGTAGAAGCGTGTTTACGGTGAGCAGTACCGAATGCATCCATTACATAGCAGTCAGCGTAAGAAGCCAAAGTCTTAGCGAATTCTTTCTGAGAAGCTTTCATAGCTTTCTTAGCGTCTTCGTAAGCAGGATCTTCTTTTTCGATACCTACCGGCTTACCTTCTTCTTCCGGATAGAAACGCAGGTTTTCCAGCAACAGCACTTCACCCGGTTTCAAAGCTGCAGCAGCTTCAGAAGCCTTAGCGCAGTCAGGAGCGAACTGAACCGGAGTACCCAGAGCAGCAGCTACTGCGTCTACAATCTGGCTCAAAGAATATTTAGCATTTACTTTGCCTTTTGGTTTACCCATGTGTGACATGATGATCAGCGCACCACCGTCAGCCAATACTTTTTTCAAAGTAGGCAGCGCACCACGGATACGAGTGTCGTCAGTAATTTTACCTTCTTCGTTCAAAGGTACGTTGAAGTCAACGCGAACGATTGCCTTTTTGCCGGCAAAGTTGAATTTGTCAATAGTCATCATAATCTCAAATATTTTTTGTTTAAAGTTGTTTCTTTTTTGTTTGCTCGGTTGCAGCGCAAAGTTAAGAAAAAAAATGATGTAGTGTAATCTATCGCCGCTATTTTCGTCGGCCTGTGTTATTTTTATTAAAAATGCGTGCTGCACACCGAAGGTGTACCGTTGGCAGAGGCTGGTTGTCAGAGTACCAGTTTGTTCTTGTAGGCAAAGACGACGATTTCAAGCGCCGACTTGCAGTCGAGTTTGCTCTTTATGCGGTCTTTGTAGGTCTCTACGGTATTGGGGTCGATGTTCAGCTGGCAACCGATTTCCTTGCTGGTACAGCCGTTGGCGAGGAGCTGTACGACCTCCATTTCCCGGTTGCTCAGTTCGTAGGGCTTCCGCTTGCGGAGGTTGGCTTCGCTGCCGAAAGCCTGTATGATTTCGTTGTAGGGGATGGTGTTTCCGAAATAAAATCCCTTGCCCTGTGCCACGGCCTGTATGGCTCCGATCAGTTCCACCGCCGGGGTATCCTTGGCCAGGTATCCGTTCAACTGAAGCCGCAGGGCCCGGATGATGTAGGATATGTTCTTATAATGGGAAAGAATGAGGACGGGCAGGTGCGGATAGTGCGCCTTGATGAACTGGGCCAGGTCCAGTCCGTCGGCTTCCTCGGCCAGGCTGATGTCGACTATGGCCAGGTCGAAGCTTTCTTTCTGCAGTATCTGTCTGGCCTCTTCCGGCTGCCGGGCCGCAGCGGTTATTTGTATGGTATCTGCCTGTTTCAGGATACTTTTCATTCCTTCCAGATGAATCTCGGAGTCGTCAACAATAAATACTTTGATCATATTGAAGTGTTTTTTGTAATGTAAATGTAAATATACTTCCTTTTCCTTCTGTGCTTTTTACCTGGATGGTTTCCCCCAGGCGGTTGATGAATTCTTTGACAATGAGCAGTCCTAGCCCGGTTCCGCTTTCCTGGGCCGTTCCGCGGCAGGAGACTTTGGTGCCGGTCTGGAACAGTTTGTCGACGCGTTCGGGAGGCATGCCGGTTCCGTGGTCTTCCACGCTGACCTTCCAGCTCTGGGGAGTTTCCTGTACCCGGATGTGGATGCTTCCTCCGGGATAGGAATATTTGATGGCATTGCTGATGAGGTTCCTCAGAATGGTGGAAAGCATGTTCTTGTCGGTATAGACTTCCACCGGTTGGCCGGGCACGCTGACCGTGAGTGCCTTCTGCCGGATGTGAGGATCCAGCAGTTGCAGTACGGCTGCAATCTCGTCGTTCAGGCGGGTAGGGCGGAAAGCCGGCCGGATGATATCCTTTTGAGAAAGCACCCAGAGCTGGAGATTGTCCAGCAGGGCCTTTCCCTGGGAAGATACCTGATGAATCAGTTGGATTTTCCTGATTTTCTCCTCCTCGTCCAGTTGGCCGAACTCTTCCAGCAACCCCTCTGAAAGCAGGTTCAGGTGGCTCAACGGGCTCTTCAGGTCGTGTGATACGATGTTGAAAAACTTGTTTTTGTTTTCCATCATCAGATACAGTTTTTCGGTCCGTTCTTCCACCTGTTTTTCCAGGTCTTCGTTTCTTTTCCGCAACTGTCGTTCCCGGAAGCGGATGATGCCCCATATGCCCAGCAGAATGGCACTGGTAGACAGACTGATGAACCACCAGGAGCGGTACCAGGGCGTAGCGATATGGAGGGCCAGTGTCAGCGGCTGTCCGTTCCATTCTCCGAATGCGTTGGAGACTTCTATCTCAAGCCGGTAATTCCCTGCCGGCAGCCGGGTATACTGAGCGGCAAGGTAGGGGGGCTGTGTATAGTTCCATCCCTTGTCGAGGGGAAGCAGGCGGTACCGGTATTTCAGGTAAGGACTGAACTCGTAGGCTGCTCCTGAGAAGTGAACGGCAAAAGAGTTTTCTTTAGCCTTGAGTGCCAGTTTCCGGGTTCCGTTGATGTCGGCCGGGTAGCGCTCTCCGTTGACTTTCATACTGGACAGCAGCAGTTGGGGAGCCGGAAAATCCTTCTTCAGTGCTTCCGGCTGGAAAAGACTGAAGCCGTAATCGCATCCTACGGCAATGCTGCCATCCTGCAGGCGGCAGATGGCCCGAGAGAGGTTGTTGTGCGGCAGTCCGTGATAATCATAGAATTTCCGTATAATCGTGCCGCAGGAATCTACCAGCAGCAGTCCGTTGTGGGTGCTCATCCACAACTGCGATTGCCGGTCGTCCTGTATTCCTCTGATCTGGTACTGGGCCGTCGTTCCATAAGGCCGGAACTGTGCCAGTTTTCTGAGGTATCGGGCGGCTCCCCGGGGAGTGCCGACCCAGACTTCTCCGTGGTTGCCGCAACAGATGGAGGTAATCTCGTTGTCGGGCAGACTGAATGGGTTCCATGCTTCGTGATAGAAATGGGTAAGGGTATCGGCTTCAAGGGAAAGACGGTTGAGGCCGTTTTCGCTGGTGCCGATCCAGATATCGCCTCGACTGTCGGCTGCCAGGCAACTGGCCAGACGGGAGGTCAGACAGTCGTTGCCGGGGCGGCTCATGTCGGTAAATCGTTGCGATTTAGGATTGAACAGACAGAGTCCCCGGTCGGTGCCTACCCACAACTGTTGGTCGGGGCCCGGGGCAATCACTGTGATGTCATTGCTCAGCAAACCATATGGTTTGTCGGGCTGCTGCCTGTAGACTTGTTTTTGTCCGGTTTTCAGTTGTACCAGCCCCTGGTTGGTGGCTATCCAGCAGGTATAGTTTCCGGTAGGATATATGTTCCTGATCTGATTGCCGGGAATACCGTCATGGTCGGTTTCTGAGAATGGATAATGACCGAGGATGCGGTCGCCGCCGAATATGTACAGTCCTTTTGAAGTGCCTGCATAGAGCCTGCCTTCCGGGGCTTTGGCCAGGCTGCTGACTTCCTGCGGGTCAGGAAGCATCGGAACCCATTCTCCTTGTGGGGCGAGTCGCCACAGCATCTTGTCCGTGGCTGCCCATAATTCCCGATGGCTCCGGTACAGCAGTTTCCGGATACCTGCATCGCAGGCAATGCCTTTGTCCGTGCAGTTGATTTCCGGAACTGCGGCTTTCTGCTGCTTCAGGGTATTGGTGTTGATGGTGAAGAAGCCTTTGCCGGAATGGACAAGGAGGACGCTCCCGTCGTCTGATACCGTCCATGCAAAAGCGGAACCTCCGGAAAGGTCACAGACTGGGTAAGTCCGGTGGTCGGTCAAATCCATGTATATTATCTGCTGCGGACTGGCCAGAAAGAGTTTGTCTTTCCCGTCGGTCTGTATGGACTGGCAGTCGAATTCATACGGCAGCGAAAAGACGCTGGTCTTGCTGTACTGGTAATATCCCTCTACCAGGTCCCGGTTGGGATAATCGGCCGGAAACTGTTCGCCAAACTGATAGAAGCGTTTTTCACGACAGTCGTAAGCTCCCAGAAAATTCAGTCTTCCGTTCATGAGATATTGCTTGCGTACCGGATCATAGAAAATCTGTTCAATCTTTCCGTGCGGGAAAGAAGGCACGTTATTGGGGAAATAATGCTTGAAATCAAACCTTCCCTTCTCCCGGTTGAACAGGTTCAGCCCGAAGGCTTCCCAGGTGGCACACCACAACCGTCCCTTCCGGTCTTCCAGAAAACCGTTGTACCAGTTGGCCCCGAACGGATTGCCCAGCCACAACCGCGGGTAATGGTAGTCGGGTTTCTTGCTCCATAGGGCATACCGTTTCCAGGTGTGGTGCCGGGGATCATATACGTTGAAACCCACATGGTTCCATAATCCGACATAAATCATTCCGTTCCGGTCCTGATACAGGGCCGTTACCCGGTTCTCTTCCGGATACCGGAAGTGCAGGTCGGCTTTCCGGTAGGCTGCATAATCCTCTACAATCTCTTCCGGAAGCGGCGGATTGCTGTAGATGGCTTCATGGCGGATGTATTGGCGGAGGGTCTCTTTTTCGCGGTGAAAGGTGGAAGGATCGATGTCCTTGGTCATCAGTCGGTAATTGAAATGCGATACGCTTCCCTTTTCCCAGTTGAATACATAACTGCCGTCATTTTCCGTACCTACCCATAAATTCCGGTCCCGGTCTTCCATGAGTGCAGACACATCGTATCCGGGATAAAACCGGAACAGGTTCTGATGTGGACTGTACAGGTAGGCTCCCTTGTCGGTTCCTATCCATACGCATCCGTCCTGTGTAGCGTGCAGGCAGAGAATGTGGTTGGAGGAGAGGCCGGAAAGGCGGTTGCTGGAGTTAGTAAACAGTGTGAAACTGTCTTCAGGATAACTCCAGCGCACCAGTCCCCCGTACCCGCCTATCCAGATATTCCCTTGCCGGTCGGTTACCCCACAGGTTGCTTCGAAAGGGATGGAGTGGCAATGAACGAACTTTTCCTGATGCGGGTCGTAGCGTTGTATGGATCCAGCGGAGGAGGAAAGCAGGCTGCCGTCCGGAGTCTCGGTAAAAAAAGCGGACTCCAGTGCGATTCCCTTGTCAGACCAGGTGGGGCGGGTTACAGCCTGATGGGTTTTCTTGGAAAATACGATGCCTTGCAAGGTTCTTCCTCCAATCCATAAATTCTGCTTCCGGTCTTCGTAGATGTGCCAGTAATAGTAGTTTCCTTCGGCTATTCCGGCAGGATGCGGATAGGTATTCCACTGTGCCTTCGGGCGGTTGAACTGTGTCAGATATCCCTGGTCGGTCTCTATCCAGACATTGCCTTCTTTGTCGGCATGCAGAGCCTTGACAAAATTGTTTTTCAGTCCGTTGCGGGTGGTATATCGCCTGAAGGTGGCCGTCGCCCGGTCGTAGCGGTTCAGTCCGTTGCGGGTACCCACCCAGAGGGTTCCTTCTGCATCCTCGCACAAGGCAGTCACTGTATTGTCGGAAAGGCTGCAGGTATCGGTCTCTGTATGAAAGTAATTGCGGAATGCAGTGCCGTCGTATCGGGAAAGGCCGAAATCGGTTGCCAGCCATATGAATCCGTAGCGGTCCTGAAGGATGTTCAGTACTTTGTCGGATGCCAGTCCCTGCTGTGTACTGAAATGAATGAAACGGGTAATGGAGTCTGCGGTGATGGCGGCACCGGAAGGCATGGCCTGACGGGGAGCCAGGGAGAGAATCAGCAGCAAAAGTATCCAGTGATATACAGAATGGGGCCGGACTTTTGACTGGCATCTAGAAAACTTGAAAAAGTTCTTCCCGCAGCGCATAGGCAAAACTCTCCTTAATGGGTTATTTATTAAACAAATATATAAAAAAAACGGCAGATGATATAATCTGGCGGAACTTATTTTTTTAACTTTTGTAAAGATAAGCCAATAAATTGAAGAGCTTGTCGGTATAATTGGGGATGGTTTATGTGAAAAAATGCCTACAATTAAAGGACTTAAATTGCAGATTGTATTTGATGGGAAAGAGGGGAGAGTGTGGGGAAATCAACCTGTTGCTTTAGGATTTATTGGCTCGGTCGGTACAACTTGCATGTTAATACTCCGTGTTGATTAGTGGTGGTTGATTTCCCCGAATTATGAAAAGATATTAGCAAAAAATGAAAAAGAATGAATATGTATTAGTGCTATATGTGTTATTGTTTTTATAGGTTATTGTTGCCATAATTTAAATGCAATTCCTAAATGAAGATCCCAGACAATCTTCCCTGGGAATTTTTCGGATTCGGTTGATTCCATTACTTCTTTTACATTTCCGACTCCGATGGCTCCTCCGCCGAATACTCCGAACCGCATCTTGTCTCCGAAGAAATAACTGTAAGTGAGATCTAAATTCAGAGTTCCTCCTTTGATAACGGGAGTTTCTGCGTAACAGATACCGAGGGTCAGGTCTTGGTTCGTGTCATAACCCAAAGCCATGAAATATCCAATGGCAGCGTGCCATGAGAGCTTGTCTTTATTTTCTCCGTTGAATATCCAGTCTTTTCCAACTCCACCGTATAGAACAAAACCACCTGCACCTCCTATATGGACCTTTAAGCGGGCAAACTCTCCATATGTGCGTGACAGTCCTGCTGCCACTTGAAAGTTGGGATAGCCGTCTGCCGAGATTCCAGAAAGACCGATGGCACTGTTTCCAAAATGTTGTGCCACTCCTAAAGTGGTTTCTACAGCTTTTTGCTGTACTGAAGGCTCTGGTTGATATTCATTATAATTGTTTTCTGAGTATGTGTTTTCTTGCGAATTGTTAGATGAAGGATAAAGATACTCAAACCGGTAGATTCGGGTAGTAGGACCGTTTGTTCTTATCTCTCTTTTATCGGGTGTGGTATCGATGATTTTATTTCCATTGCAGTCCCAGGCTTCTAGATGGGTTAAATTCCCGTTTATCTGTGTTCCGTTTTCTACATAGAAATCTCCTATTCCGGTTTTGATGAGTACAGGGCCACAAATTTTCTCTCCAAGATAAAATATGTTTATAATGTCTTGGGCAAATAAGGTATTCCCAATCATTATCAAGGTGATGAGAAATAAATAACGTTTCATAGTTGTTTTTTATGATACGGATAAGAATAATAGAAAATATTAAAGGACGTACGGCACTTTAGTATTTGTTCCAGATTTAGTCTGAATATTTTGCACCACATTTTTTGCAGATGTAGCCGGATTTATAATTCCAATACCATCCTTTTCCTTTGCACATTGTGCATGTAGCGGTATACGATCCGCTTTTCACTTTTCCCTTTCCTTTGCATACGCTACATTTTTGTTTGTATGAGAAACATTTTGCACTCCAGGTAAGGGTACCTCCACAATGACATTTATGGGCTTGGCCTTCGTATGTTTCTACATGAGGTGCCCGATTGTTGGAGGAAAGCTGATAAGTATCTGTTCTTTCAGAAGTTGCCCAAATCATTATTGAAAAAAGAGCTAGACTGAGTAGAATAAGAAATTTTTTCATGGCAGAAGAATTAAGGTTAATAAAATGTGCTTTTAAATTGTTTATTTTTTCTTTAAACAAATTTAGGTATAAGATTTTAATCTTTTGTCATATGAAATTTCTACATGGTAATACAATGATTACCGACAATTCTGTTTTATAAGTGGGTGAAAAAGAATCGGATACCGATATAAAAAGAGCATGCTTGTTATCCTGCGGATTAGACCGGCAGGAAACAAGCATGCTCCGATTAGATTGTGTTTGTGTTTTTTTAAGGTAAAGGTTGTTTTCAGGTATATTTAGAAATTATAGTTCAGACTGACGCCGAATACTTTATTGGTACGTGAGTACACATTGCTTCCCTTTATGTTGGGAAGACTGTAATAAGCGTCTTCGTTCTTTGTATAATCGTCATAGTTGGTCCAGAAATATGCGATATCCATGTTCAATGCTTCTGAGAAGTGAATACGTGCGCCGAAGCCCAGTGAGTATGAGCTGCAGTAGAAGCTGGTATCGGTCTGGAAGCTGTCGCTAAGTCCGTAATTGGTTTTCTGGAAACCTCCACTTATGGTGAGCAGGTCAATCACGTCCCATTCGATACCTGCCAGGTATTCGTGTGTGCCGTGTGACAGTGTCTTCTGGCGGTCGTTCAGCATGCCGGCCTTCTTGTCATCGAAGAAGTGATATTCAACCGAAGCACGCAGGGTAGGAAGGATTTCGTATCCTGCAGCCACACTCAGGAAGGCAGGAATGTCGCTGGGGGTCTGTTCTCCGTCGGCATAAGGTTTCAGAACCGCTTCCGGAACGCCCGGAGCTTCCAGGGTGTTGGTCTTGTTTTCGATGTTCAGATTGGTCTTGAATTCATATTTGGCAGCCAGGTTCCATTTTCCCAGTTTTACATCGGCTCCGATAATTGGAGTAACTCCCCATCCGGTCTGTTCGCAGTCGAGTGCCAGGTTCATCAGAGCCTTTCCGCCGAATTCGTCTTTCAACTGTGCTTTCAGATATCCTTCATATCCGCTCTGTACGTAGTTCATACGTCCTCCGGCATATACGCTCAACCAGTCATTGACTTTATAGCTCACTCCCAGTTGCAATCCGTAGATGTACTGTTTTCCGTCCATGGCTGTATTGATATGATACATATCAGGAGTCACCGGTTTTCCGAAGACACCTTCTAGGTCAGCATTTGAGTGGATACCTCCGATGGTCAGGGCATTGAACATGGGCAGACCGTTGCTGAAAGAAGCCTTTCCTCCTCCTCCGGTAATTGCAAATCCGGCAGAAACCACCCAGTTGTCTTTCTTGTAGGCTCCGTGGAAAGAAGGAATGATGGGAGCAGAGGCTGTTCCCTTGAAATTCTGGGTACTTGTTTTACCGTCCATTGTCCAGAGTGGAGAAGTCGCAGCTATCTCACGGGTCTGATAGGCGCTCTGTCCGGTCAGTGACAGATGAAAACCGTCTTTTTCCAGAAAGGCCAGTCCGGCAGGGTTGCTGTATACACCGTCTACGTCGATGGAAGCTCCTCGTGCTACCATACGCAGAAAGGCTGCATGCTGGTTGGTATTGGTAAGATAATCTCCGGCAAAAGTTGTGTTTGAAACAATCAGTGTCGCTGCACCGATGAGGATAAATTTCTTCATTCTTTAGTTTTATTGGTAATTTTGGCTGCAAAGATAGGCTAAAATGGCACAACTAACAAATATATGTGTGATTTATTTGGTTTTTTATTTAAAATGAAATTGTTTATATTGAAACTAATTTGATTGAAATGTGTGCTGGGGAGGCCTTGTGGAAGGCTTTTTACGGGCGATATCACCGTCTTTTCTTTTTGAGGAATTTTGGGCGAAATGTATAAAAAGCGTATCTTTGTGCAGTCTTTAGGAAAATCATTACTTTTTATTATATAATTAAGTCCGGAAGCCGTTGGCGGACGGGAGAGGGTGGAGAGCAGGCAGTGTACAAATGTACTGTGATTCATCTGCGGTTGTAGTTGGGGCAGCCATCATTTAAGTTTAACTTATTATATCATCAGTTTATATGTATACCAATAAGGAAATATGGAAGGTTACCTATCCGATATTTTTAGGTTTGCTTGCACAGAATGTGATTAATGTGACCGATACGGCTTTCCTGGGCCATGTCGGTGAAGTCGCTTTGGGGGCTGCTGCCATGGGGGGACTGCTGTATATCTGTGTATATACCGTGGCCTTCGGCTTCAGTGTCGGTTCTCAGATTCTGATGGCAAGAAGAAACGGAGAGGGTAATTTTCATTCGGTGGGACCGATTATGTGGCAGGGCACCATTTTCAGCTTGGGAATGGCCGTGCTGATTCTGGGGGGCATGTACTTTATGGCGGCTCCGCTGATCCGGGCATTGATTTCCTCGGATACCATCTACGATGCCACTTATGAGTTTTTTACCTGGCGAATGTGGGGATTCCTCTTTTCCTTTGTCAATGTCATGTTCCGTGCCTTGTACATCGGAATCACCCGTACCAAGGTACTGACGCTGAATGCCGTGGTCATGGCCATCGTCAATGTCTTCCTGGATTATGTCTTGATCTTTGGTGAATGGGGATTCCCGGAAATGGGAATACGCGGAGCGGCACTGGCTTCGGTCATTGCGGAGGCGTCGTCCACTCTGTTCTTCTTCCTCTATACTTATTATAAGGTGGACCGGAAGAAGTACGGGCTGAACCGGCTGACTTCTTTCGACTGGGAACTGGTGGGACGCATCCTGCATATCTCATGCTTTACCATGGTCCAGTATTTCCTGTCGATGGCAATCTGGTTTGTCTTTTTCATGGCCCTCGAACGCCTCGGTCAGCGTCAGCTGGCGATTGCCAATATTGTGCGTAGCGTGTATGTCGTCTTGCTGATTCCGGTGCAGGCACTGGCAACCACAGCCAATACGCTTGTCAGCAACCTGATTGGTTCCGGAGGAGTCTCGATGGTACTGGGACTGTTGCATAAGATAGCCCGCTTCTCCTTCCTGATCATGGTGGTCTGCATAGGCTTGTGCGTGGCTTTCCCCGATGTCATTCTTTCGGTTTACTCGAACGATGCCTCTCTGATCAGCGAGTCGATGTCGGCCCTGTATGTGGTATGCGCCTCTATGGTCATCGCTTCGTTTGCCAACGTATACTTCAACGGAATTTCCGGAACCGGCAATACACAGGCTGCCCTGGTACTGGAGATATTTGTCCAGCTGTTCTATGCTCTTTACATTATAGTCGTCGGTATGATGCTGCGGGCTCCGGTCGATATTTGCTTTACTACGGAGCTGATTTATTACGCCTTAATGTTGGGAGCCAGTCTGTTTTATCTGAAAAAAGCAAAATGGCAGAATAAAAAAATTTGAAGCTACCGATTTTTTTGTAATTTTGCACCTCGTTGTAAAATAGGAAATTAAGAAAAAACTAAAGATATGTTCGATAATTTAAGTGAAAGACTTGAGCGGTCGTTTAAAATATTGAAAGGTGAGGGAAAAATCACCGAAATCAATGTTGCTGAGACTTTGAAAGATGTTCGTCGTGCCCTGTTGGATGCCGACGTAAACTATAAGGTGGCGAAGAACTTTACAGATACCGTAAAGGAAAAAGCCCTGGGACAGAACGTGCTGACCGCTGTGAAGCCTAGCCAGCTGATGGTGAAGATCGTTCATGACGAGCTGACCAAACTGATGGGAGGTGAGACAGCCGAAATCGAGTTGAAGAACCGTCCGGCAGTGATTTTGATGTCGGGACTTCAGGGTTCGGGTAAGACAACCTTCTCGGGTAAACTGGCCAGAATGCTGAAAACAAAGAAAAACCGCAAGCCGTTGCTGGTTGCCTGCGACGTATACCGTCCGGCTGCCATCGAGCAGTTGAAAGTATTGGGCCAGCAGGTAGAGGTTCCGGTATATTGCGAACTCGACAGCAAGGACCCGGTACAGATTGCCTTGAATGCCATTCAGGAAGCCAAGGCCAAAGGATATGACCTGGTAATCGTCGATACCGCCGGTCGTCTGGCAATCGATGAGCAGATGATGAATGAGATTGAGGCCATCAAGAAAGCCATCAACCCGGATGAAACCCTGTTTGTGGTAGACGCCATGACCGGACAGGATGCCGTAAATACTGCACGTGAGTTCAACGAACGTCTGGACTTCAACGGAGTGGTATTGACCAAGCTGGACGGTGATACACGTGGTGGTGCTGCCCTGTCTATCCGTACGGTAGTCAACAAGCCTATCAAGTTTGTCGGAACCGGTGAAAAACTGGATGCAGTCGATCAGTTCCACCCGGCACGTATGGCCGACCGTATCTTGGGTATGGGTGATATCGTTTCATTGGTAGAACGTGCTCAGGAACAGTATGATGAGGCTGAAGCCAAACGCTTGCAGAAGAAGATTCAGAAAAACCAGTTCGATTTCAACGACTTCCTTACTCAGATCCATCAGATCAAGAAGATGGGTAACCTGAAAGAACTGGCTTCCATGATTCCGGGTGTAGGAAAGGCCATCAAGGATATCGATATCGATGACAATGCCTTCAAGAGCATTGAGGCCATTATCTACTCCATGACTCCGGAAGAACGTACACATCCTGAAATCCTGAACGGTTCACGCCGTACACGAATTGCCAAGGGTAGTGGTACAAACATTCAGGAAGTCAACCGTCTGCTGAAGCAGTTCGACCAGACCCGTAAGATGATGAAGATGGTTACGGGCAGCAAGATGGCCGGAATGATGCAGAAAATGAAGAAAAAATAATTGAAGAAAAATGATTCTTGTCTTTTGTCTTTTACCGGACGCTCGGGAAGGTAAGGAGGCTTGGGGCAAGTAGAGATAAGTAGAGATAAAAACCGCCCGCGCTGTGAACCGGAAGATTCATTGGCGCGGGCGGTTTTTTATTGTGGCAGCAGGCATGTCCGATTAGTTATTCTCCGGATAATCCTCATATAGCAGATAGCGGGTCCGCATTTTCCGGTAAGCCTTCAGATCCTTCTCCCAGGCGGCCCGGATGGCCGCTTCTTCCTTTCCCTGCAGTACATCCAGCCGCACCTGGCGGGTTCCCATCAGCAGGTCCATCCATTGCGGACGGGTCAGAAATGCATGTTCTTTTCCCATAGCCTTGAAGCTCCGGTACATGTCGAGGAAATACTTCAGTGAGAATCCTTCGGGGGCTTTTGCCTTCCGGAGATCCATTCCATAGCATACCTGATCCTTATGCAAGGGACGGGTGTCGAAGCCGCTGATGGACTTGGGAGTGAAACTGAAAGGGAACTTTCCGGAGGGGAGCAGGGGAGAGCCGATGACCTGGAACGGGAAGTAAGTTCCTCTTCCGACACTGACTGAAGTCGCTTCGAACAGGCAGAGAGAAGGATACAGGGCAATGGCCTGAGGAGTAGGCAGGTTGGGCGACGGTTTTACGGGCAGTACATACGGCATGCCGTGTTGCCATCCTTCTGTCCGTATGACAGTCAGCGGACAGGGCTTCCGGCAGCCCAGCCACCCTTCACCGTTGATCATGAGGGCAATCTCTCCCAGCGTACAGCCGTGGAGTACCGGTATGGGCAGTATTCCCACAAAACTTTTGAATTTCAGGTCGAGCACCGGACCGTCAACGTAGTCGCAGGGATTGGGACGGTCGAGCACAATCAGCGGCTTCCCGTTTTCCGCGCAGGCCTGCATCACATAATATAAGGTGCTGATGTAGGTATAGAACCGCACTCCCACATCCTGCAGGTCGAACACAATAGCGTCTACCGACTGCAGCTGTGCCGGTGTCGGTTTCTTGTTTTTCCCGTATAGCGAGACTACCGGAATGCCGGTCCGGAAGTCCTTTCCGTCCTTGATGGTGGCTCCGGCATCCATCTTCCCGCGGAATCCGTGTTCGGGTGCCATCAGCATGGCCGGTGCGCGCTTCAAGGTAACCAGGGTATCCAGTAAATGGGCCTTTCCGCAGAGAGAAGTCTGGTTGGCAACCAGTGCGATGCGTTTTCCTTCTACCAGCGGAAGCCACTTGTCCAGTTGTTCGGCTCCGCTTCTGACCGGTGCATTGGCGTAAAGCCCGGCCGTAATCAACAGATAACTTAGGATTAATGTAAGATATTTCATGATAGACCAATATTTTTTTGTAGTTTTGCAAGGTACAAATATAGCGAAAAAGCGATTATGGATCCGTTGAAAATAATAGATAAATACTATCCGGAAGAAAATGAGTTGAAGCATATTCTGCTGGTTCACAGCAAGGATGTGGCAAACAAGGCATTGGATATGGCACGCAAGCATCCCGAACTCGGGCTTGACCTGAACTTTATCGAAGAGGCTGCCATGCTTCATGATATTGGAATCTTTTTGACAGATGCTTCCGGAATCTGTTGTTTCGGATCGCATCCTTATATCTGTCACGGCTATCTGGGGGCAGAACTGGTGGCAGCCGAAGGCTATCCGCGGCACGCACGGGTGTGCGAGCGGCATACCGGGGCCGGACTCACCCTGGCTGACATTGAGTCACAGCAGCTTCCGGTACCTCACCGGGACATGCAGCCCGAAACCCTTGAAGAACAGCTGATCTGTTTTGCCGACAAGTTCTTTTCGAAAACCAAACTCGGACAGGAAAAGAGCCTGGAGAAAGCCCGCAAGAGCGTGGCCCGCTACGGGGAAGAAAGCGGAAAGCAGTTTGACAGATGGTGTGAGTTGTTTTTATAGTCATAAAAATCCATAAAAACCCCTTCGTCTGCGGTTATTTGTATGATAATATGTACTTTTGCATTGCATTGCATAAAAGATTAATGAATGACGTCGTTTAGAAAAACTATATACTTACTGATTTCCCTGTTTGTAATGGGATTCTTTTTCTCCTTTTATGCGGAGGCTCAAAGGGTGAGGGGGAAGCGCCCGGTATCGGACAGGAACAGGAACCGTGTCGATTCGCTGTCGTCCGATTCGCTGGTGAATGCCGATTCACTGGCTATGGATTCTTTGGCGCTGGATACCACTCCGAAGAAGGAACCGCTGGATGCCCCGGTAATCTATGAGGCATCCGACTCAATCGTCTTTACCAAAGGAGGATTCGCACACCTGTACGGAAGCGGAAAGGTTAATTACCAGAACATTGAGCTGACCTCACAGCTGATTACCATGAACATGGACAGCAGTACGGTCTTTGCAAGAGGTGTGGCCGATACGACGGGAGTAGAGCAGGGAACTCCGGTGTTCAAGGACGGAGAGACTCCGTATGAATCGAAGATGATGCGCTATAACTTCAAGACCAAGAAGGGATTCATCAACAGCATTGTGACTCAGCAGGGAGACGGATACGTCACCAGTGAGGAGTCGAAGAAGGGAGCCAACGATGAAATCTATATGCGTCACGGTAAGTATACTACCTGTGACAATCACGATCATCCGCATTTCTACCTGAAGCTTTCCATGGCTAAGGTACGTCCCAAGAAGGATGTGGTCTTCGGACCGGCACAGCTGGTGGTAGAGGATGTGCCCCTTCCGATTGCGGTTCCGTTCGGTTTTTTCCCGTTCAGCAGCAGCTATTCTTCAGGGTTTATCATGCCGACTTACGGAGATGAAATGAACCGTGGTTTTTACCTGCGCGACGGTGGATATTATTTTGCCATCAGTGACCAGTTCGACCTGAAGCTGTTGGGTGAGATTTATACCAAGGGTTCGTGGGGACTTTCAGCGGCGTCTACCTACAACAAGCGTTACCGTTACAGCGGTTACTTCAATGCCAGCTACCTGGTAACCAAGCAGGGGGAGAAGAACATGCCCGACTATATGGTGTCGAAGGACTTCCGTGTGCAGTGGAGCCACCGTCAGGATGCGAAGGCCAACCCCAACAGTACGTTCTCTGCCAGTGTGAACTTTACCACCAGCAGTTACGATAAGTCGAGTCTGAGTACGCTGTACGATCCGTTGTCTTCTTACAGTAACAATACCAAGGCTTCAAGTATCAGTTATTCGCGTAACTTCCCTGAAATCGGACTGAACCTGTCGGGAACCTTCAACATTACGCAGAATACACAGGATTCTTCGGTGAATATGACGTTGCCGGACCTGAACATTACGCTGAACCGTATCTATCCGTTCAAGCGGAAGAATTCGGCAGGCGACCAGAAATGGTATGAAAAGATTTCGTTCCAGTATACCGGTGCGCTGACCAATAAGGTAAATACCAAGGACAACCTGCTGTTCAAGACTCCGTTCTCGAAGTGGGAAACGGGTATGCGCCACAGTATTCCGGTGGAAGCCACCTTCAGTTTGTTCAAGTATATCAATGTGACGCCGTCGTTCCAGTATACTGAACGCTGGTATACGCGTAAAGTGATGCAGCATTACGATTATACGCTGAAGGAAGCAGTGAAGGATACCATCAACGGGTTCAACCGTGTGTACGACTATAACATGTCGGTATCGATGAACACCAAGTTGTACGGTATGTACAAGCCGCTTTTCATGAAGAGCAAGGAAATTACCATCCGTCACGTCGTGACTCCTTCGGTAAGTTATACCTATACGCCTGACTTTGGAGCTTCCCGCTTCGGATATTACGAGAACTATGTATATACCGACGAGGACGGAGAGGTACGTATGGTAGAATATTCTCCTTATTCCGGCATGCCGTACGGAGTACCGGGTCAGGGAGTATCCCAGAACATCAGTATGTCTTTGAAAAACAACCTCGAAATGAAGATGGCTTCGGACAAGGATACTACGGGATACAAGAAAATCAGTCTGATTGACGACCTGACCGGACAGTTGTCGTATGATATTGCCCGCAAGCGCTGGAGTGACCTGACCTTGAACGCCCGTCTGAAGTTGACGAAGAATTATACGTTCAACATGAATGCCCGCTTCAAGACCTATGCTTATAAGTTCGATGAAAACGGCCGGGTAGTTGAAAGTGACCGTACAGAATGGTCTTACGGACGTTTCGGACGTTTTGACGGATACAGCGGTTCGCTCTCTTATACGCTGAACAATGAGACATTCAAGAAATGGTTCGGTAAGGGAGACGAAGAAGACGGAAAGAATAAAGGCAAGAAAGAAGATACCGATTCGGAAGAGGATGAAGAAGACGAGGAACTGAATACCAATCAGAATACCCAGCCCAAGCGGAAAACGGAAGATGCCAAAATCGATTCTGACGGATACCTGGCCTTCCAGTTGCCGTGGAGCCTGAGTCTTTCTTACAGTTACCGTATCCAGGAAGACAGAACGAAGGATATCAACATCAAGACCATGCGTTATCCTTATTCGTTCTCGCATCAGGTGAACATTTCGGGTAACGTGAAGCTCGGCAGCCGCTGGAACATTACCTACTCGAGCGGTTACGACTTTGATACGAAGAAGATGTCAATGACGCAGATGAACATTACGCGAGACTTGCACTGTTTCAATATGAGTTGTGGACTGGTATTTGGTCCGTTTACTTCGTACAACTTCTCTATCCGTGCAAACTCAGCCATGCTGACCGATGCGTTGAAATGGGATCAGCGAAGCAACACGGGTAGTGCAGTTACCTGGTATTGATGCTTCTCCGACAGAAAGAAAGATAAAAGACGACCTCCCGTACAGTTCTCATGAACATGGTACGGGAGGTCGTCTTTTATAGCGATGCTGTTCGCTTGTCTCGCTTCCTTCCTGTTTCTACGCTTCCTTCCTGTATTTACAGCCTTTCTCTTTACCACTCAATCGGGGTCTGTCCGTGCTGCTGCAGGTATTCGTTGGCGCGACTGAAATGCCGGTTTCCAAAGAATCCGTTGTGAGCCGACAGCGGAGAAGGATGAACGGAAGTCAGTACCAGATGCCGCGAACGGTCGATAAACGCTCCCTTTTTCTGTGCATAGGCCCCCCACAGGATAAACACCAGGTGTTCCCGTTGTTCGGCCAGTGCCCGGATGGCTGCATCCGTAAACTCCTCCCAGCCCCTGCGCTGGTGCGAACCCGCCTGATGCGCCCGTACCGTCAGAGTCGCATTCAGCAGGAGCACTCCCTGCTTTGCCCACCGGGTCAGGTTTCCGCTCTCCGGAATCGGTTTTCCCAGGTCATCCTGTATTTCCTTGAAGATATTACGCAGCGAAGGCGGGAAAGGTACGTTGTCGTTGACTGAAAAGCACAGTCCGTGTGCCTGTCCCGGTCCGTGGTACGGGTCCTGCCCGATGATTACCACCTTCACCTGTTCGAACGGACAAAGGTTGAACGCATTGAATATGAGTTTTCCGGGCGGATACACCGTTGTCGACCGGTATTCGTTCCGGACAAAATCAGTCAGCTGGCGGAAATAATCTTTTTCAAACTCCGCCGAAAGTATCTGTTTCCATGATTCTTCTATCTGTACATCCATACGTATCTGTTTTATTGTATTTTTATTGCTGTTTTTTCATTTTTCCATGCTGTCAATCTAAATACAGTCCTTTCAAGCACCGTATTCCGTTACGGCATTTACCGTTTCAGCCGATAAAAATAATGAATTTGCATGAACGAAAAAAGGGAAACAAGTCTTATCTTCCTGCATTTTCAGCATTCGATGCTTGTTCCCCCTCAGATATGTAAACACAGATTGGTTCAGGTCATCAGATGAGCGGCATGCCCCATTCCGCACACTGCTTCCGCATTTCCTCCGGCCAGATGCTGGCTTGGATTTCTCCGATATGCGCTTTCTTGAGATAAAGCATACACAGGCGCGACTGTCCGATACCTCCTCCGATACTCAGTGGCAGTGATCCTTCCAGCAGCCGTTTGTGGAAATACAGTCGGGTACGCTCTTCCTTTCCGGCCAGTTCCAGCTGCTTCAGCATGGCAGCCTTGTCCACACGGATACCCATCGAAGAAATCTCGATGGCACGCTTCAGCACATCGTTCCAGATCAGCAAGTCACCGTTCAGTCCGCTCAGTCCCGTCTTTGGGTCAACGGTAGTATAGTCATCATAGTCGGGAGCCCGTAAATCATGTGGCTTTCCGTCGCTCAGCTTGCCACCGATACCGATGATGAACACCGATCCGTAGCGTTCGGTAATCAGGTTCTCCCTCTCTTTGGCCGATTTTCCCGGATACATCTCCAGCAAGTCCTGCGCATGGATAAAATGCACGTCGTGTGCCAGGAAAGGAGTAATTTGCGGATACATTTCACACACCATGTATTCTGTCCGTCGCATGGCCGAGTAGATGCGTGTGACAATTCCTTTCAGGAAATCCACCGTACGCTGTTCGGGAGTAATCACCCTTTCCCAGTCCCACTGGTCCACATACAGCGAATGCAGGTTGCCCAGTTCCTCATCGGCACGGATGGCATTCATATCCGTATAAATCCCGTATCCCGGTTCGATGCAGTAGTCGGCCAGCGTCACCCGTTTCCATTTGGCCAGTGAATGAACCACCTCTGCCTGCTGTTCTCCCAAGTCCTTGATGGGGAAGGAAACCGGACGTTCCACACCGCTCAGGTCGTCGTTCAGTCCCGTACCCTTCAATACGAAGAGCGGAGCTGTCACACGGCGTAACCTCAGTTCCGAAGAAAGATTCTGCTGGAAAAACTCTTTAATTTGTTTGATTCCCAGCTCCGTTTGTTTCATGTCGAGCAGGGGAGTATACGTATCAGGTTTTATCAGATAACTCATGGTTGTATGCTTTTAAAATTTTATTGTGTTTGCAAATATAAGTATAATATATAAAAAAGCAATATATAAGAGAAATATTTTATCATAATGATATTTATTTGGCTTAATAGCTAGAATGTTGATTGAGTATAAAAGAAAGAGGAGACGAATTTATTTAATAAATTTTGCACCGAATATTAGGAAGGAATACAGAAAAATTGTACTTTTGCCCTGCATTAAAAGATATGCACCCGTAGTTCAATGGATAGAATAATGGATTCCGGTTCCATCGATTGGGGTTCGACTCCCCACGGGTGTACTTAGTAAGTGACTAATTTATTGTTCCCCAATAGGTTAGTCATTTTTTTTATGTCTTCCTTTGAGATTTTCTTTTCGATTCCTTATTTTTGTTCCTTACAGCGTAATGTACTGCAGTCCGCCGGACTGCAGGGAGGTACATCTGCGCAATGTATGAGTATTTGAACTATTTTATCAGCTTTCAGTTATGAATTATCAATTTGAAATTTGTGCGAACTCCGTAGAGAGCTGTCTGGCAGCTCAGGAGGGAGGAGCAGACCGTGTGGAACTCTGTGCAGCCATTCCCGAGGGAGGAACCACTCCTTCGTATGGTGAAATCAAGCTGGCACGCAAGTTGCTTCACATCCGGCTGCACGTCATTATCCGTCCGCGGGGAGGAGATTTTCTGTATACTCCGGTAGAGTTGTCGGCAATGGAAGAAGACATCCGTATGGCCCGCCAGTTGGGGGCCGACGGCGTAGTGTTCGGTTGTCTGACCCCGGATGGAGAAATCGATGTGCCGGCCATGGAACGCCTGATGAAGGCAGCTGAAGGCATGTCGGTAACTTTCCACCGTGCCTTCGATTATGTGACCGATCCGTGGAAGGCTCTGGATACCTTGGTGGAACTGGGAGTGAACCGCATACTGACCTCGGGACAGTGTCCGACAGCCATGGAGGGTGCCGACCTGCTGGCCCGCCTGGTGGAATATGCAGCGGGACGCCTCATTATCATGCCGGGATGTGGAGTCAATGAAGACAATATCGCCCGTCTGGCGGCTCAGACCGGTGCCGGTGAGTTTCATTTTTCGGCCCGTGAACTTCGGACAAGCGGGATGCGCGTACGGAACGAGGCCTTGTCGATGGGAAACGACGCGGGGTATGACGAATATGCGCGGATGGTCACTACTGCTGCCCGTGTGCGGCGGACCATCGCAGCCCTGACTCAAGCGTAAATGAATGAAGCCGGCAAGTATAACCCGGTGTGGCTGACTGATACGGACTGTCAGTTTCATAATGATGCAACCCGGGTTTCACGATGATGCAACTGAAGTTGCACCTTTATGAAACTCGGGTTGCATGCCCATGAAACAAAAGTTCCATACTGAAGAAACCAAAGGACCTTCAATATGGAACTTTCAGAAGAAGCTTACCGCCTTCCGTACGGATACGGAGGCGGTATTTTTTTATTGAATGATTACCTGATGACGGACAGGTGTCATAATGAACGTAAATTCATAATCACCGTACGGCAGGCGGTATTCCGGCAACGGAAGGGTTCCCCAGCTGGTGATACAGCCCAGACCCATCTGTGCCTTGTCAATCAGTACGTTGGTCAGCGGAGCCTTTTCTACCTCATTGGAGTGGTACTGGGTCTTTTCCCATCCTGAGTCGAGTGACTCCATGGTGTAGTGGAGGGCAGAGGCTGAGAACGGAGCTTCGGCTACAAACTCCAGTCCGCTTCCGGAAGCATCCAACTGTTTCCACCAGCGGATGTCTGACTTGGTACCGTTTTCCTGTGGACGGATGTAGGCGTAGAACTGTTCGTCTACCGTCTGATGATAGATACCGAGGTCGGTTGCCGTCTTGCGGTCGCTGTAGTTTTCAACCGGTCCGCGTCCGTAATAAGAAATCTGTTCGTATTCTTCCGGCATCACCAGTTGCATACCGAAGCGGAACATGTCGGATACCTTCGCCTGTTTGTCGGCAGTCATCTTCTGAGTCACCTTCACCGCACCTGCGTTGTTGATGGTGTAGGTCAGAGCAAGACGGGCGCTGACTTCCTTCATTTCATATTCGGCAGCTACCACTACCCGGTTGTCCTGCATTTCGTGTTTCAGTGAAACCAGTTTGATTTCCGGATTCTTCCATACGGAATATTTCTTCTGCAATCCGGCACCGAAATCATTGTCGGTCGGAGCACGCCAGAAATTAGGTGTCAGGGCAGCTCCTTCAAGAATCATTTCCTTTCCGTCTACCGTATAGCGGTCCATGTAACCGGTAGCTTTGTTGAACTGGATATTGAAATGCTCTCCAGTGATGTTCAGGCAGTTGGAGTTGCTGTCATCGGCTACCGGAGCCACTACTTCCTGGTTCATGTGTTTCACGTTGTCCAGTTTCATATCCGGCTGCTGATACGGGTTGATTACCAGCTGTGCCTTCGCTACCACGTGTCCGGCAGGAATCACACCTTCCTGATTCTTCTGTACGTATCTGACATTCAGCAGCCACTCCGCACATTTACAGGTCGGTCCCCAATCCAGTTTCACGGTAGCGGTAGTCTGCGGAGCCACATTCAGGCTTTCCACTCTTCCGCTGCGTACGACTTTTCCGTCTTTGGTTACGTCCCATTCCAGGGCATAGGCCGACAGGTCGCGGAAGAAATTCTCGTTGTATACGGCAATCTCACCCTGGTTCAGGTCCTTGGCGGTAGTCCAGATATTCTGATAGAAATAGCCTACCTCGTACATGTGCGGGTTCGGCTTGCGGTCCGGACTGATCAGACCGTTGTCGCAGAAGTTGTTGTCGCTGGCATCAAAACGGTTGAAGTCGCCTCCATAAGCGTAAATCATCTTACCGTTCTTGCCGGTCCAGCGGCACGACTGGTCGACGAAGTCCCAGATAAACCCGCCCTGGTATTTCGGATACTTGCGGATAATATCCCAGTATTCCTTGAAACCACCCTGTGAGTTACCCATGGCATGTGCGTATTCGCACTGGATGAGCGGCTTCTGCTTGCTGTCGTCTTCGCAATATTTAATACAACTTTCATAATTGGCATACATCGGACAGTAAATATCGGTCTTGCCGTCATAATTGGCCTGTTCGTACTGTACGGCACGGCTCGGGTCTTCGGCCTTGATCCAGTCGTAGGCAGCTTCGAAATTCGGACCGTATCCGGCTTCGTTACCCAGCGACCAGAAGATGATGCTCGGGTGGTTGAAACCGCGCTGTACGTTGCGCTGGTTGCGTTCCAGATGCGCTTTCTTATACGACGGATTCTTGGCCAGAGAGGCTTTCTCATAGCCCATACCGTGAGATTCTACGTTGGCTTCTGCCACTACATAGATACCGTATTTATCACAGAGTTCATACCAGTAATTGTCATCGGGGTAGTGACAGGTACGGACCGCATTCAGGTTGAACTGCTTCATGATCTGGATGTCCTGGAGCATGCGTTCGCGTGAAACCACGTATCCGCCGTCCGGGTCCATTTCGTGACGGTCAGCTCCCTTAAAGAGTACCGGCTGTCCGTTGACCAGCAGCTGGGCATTCTTCAGTTCGATTTTACGGAATCCCACCTTCACCGGCACTACCTCTTTGGTCTGGCTGCCTTCTTTCAGCGAAGCCCTCAAAGTATACAGATAAGGAGTCTCGGCACTCCACTTGGACGGATTCTCCAGATGTAGGGTGGCTGATACCTTTCCGGAACCTTTCACTTCGCTGCTGGCTACTACCTGGTTCTTTGCATCCAGCAGTTCCAGCAATACATTTCCGCTGCCCTTCAAGTTGAGGCTTACGGCCAGTGAGCCGTTCTTGTATTCTTTGTCGAGGTCCGGTGTGACACGGATATCGTCAATCCGTTTTTTGTTCCGGGCATACAGATAGCAGTCGCGTGCCACTCCTGTGTAGCGGAAGAAATCCTGGTCTTCGAGGTAGGTACCGTCACACCAGCGGAATACCTGGAACGCAATGAGGTTCTTCTGTCCGAACTTCAGATACGGAGTGAGGTCGAACTCTGCTTCCAGTTTGCTGTCTTCGCTGTAGCCTACAAACTTTCCGTTTACCCAGAGGTACATGTTGGAACTTACGGCACCGAAATGTGCGATGATGTCCTTTCCCTTCCAGTCGGCCGGTACGGTAATCTCACGACGGTAAGAACCTACGTGATTCTCTTCAACCGGCACCAGTGGCGGCTGGTTCTTGTACTGGTTTCTCCAGGCATAACCCACGTTGACGTAAATCGGGTCACCGTATCCGTTCAGTTCCCATACGGCCGGAACCTGCAGCTTGTCCCATCCCTTGTCGTTGAAGTCTGTTTTCCAGAAGTCGGTAGGACGGGCGTCGGCATCCTTTACCCAGAAGAACTTCCACAGGCCGTTGAGCGACATGAAATTCTCTGATTTTTCCTTGATGCCCTGGTTGGCGGTTTCTGCATTCTCGTATGCGAAGAAGTTACTGTGCATGGGGGCGCGGTTGACCGCATTGATCTCGGGGTCCATCCACTCCTTGAACGTCTGAGCGTTGGCTGTAAGGGAGCAAGCCCCTATAAAACTGAATAATAGCGCTTTTTTCATGATGCGTTTAAATTCGTGCTGATAGTTAGATTTAATGTGAATAATGAATTTGGTGTTAAATGTAATAAAATACTTTCAGTTGGAGAAACTCTTCCCGGTCAATCTGCCGGTTATTTTGTAAAGAGGGGGATGGAACGGAGCAGGGATAAAAAAAACTGCCATTCCGCTTTTCGGGTCGGAATGGCAGTCTCTTATCGACTGATGCAGTCTTCACTGAGGTAAGACTGCAGGTAATGCGTCATTGCACAGACTGATAAAAACATTTCCAGTGCTCGTTGAATGCCGCCATTGAAGGAAACAGCAGATTCGCACCTTCGTTCAGGAGAGCTTCATCCGGAAGAGGTCCTGTATTGACAGCTACCGTGAATATTCCGGCACTCACTCCGGCCTGTACGCCCAAGGGGGCATTCTCTACCACGATGGCTTCATTAGGCTGTATTCCTGCCTTCTTCAGTGCCATGAGGTAAGGCTCCGGATTCGGCTTGCCGTATTTGACATCAAAGGCAGTCACCATCAGGTCGTGCTGGAACATCCCGGGAAAATGCTGGTTCAGGCGGTCCAGCAGCGAAGCCTGTCCCGAACCGGTTACTACCATGGGAGTCAGTCCGCAAGCCTTTACCTGCTGCAGCAAGTCCCATGCTCCGGGCATTTCTTCGGCGGTAGGCAACTGGTTGAACAATTGGCTCTTGGTGGCATAAATCTCCTTGATTTCCTCTTCGGTAGCCTCGTGGTGACGTTCGCGCATGCTGACGATGTTGATGGTAGCAGCGCCTGTACGTCCCTCGTGCATGTAAGCCTCTTCCCGGCTCAGATTCATGCCATACAGTTTCATTGCTTCATTCCAGGCTGTCGCATGGTTCTTCATGGAGTCGAACAATACACCGTCCATGTCGAACAAGACAGCTTTTAAATTCAGGCGGCTGTAGCCGTGCTTACTTAAATACTGTTTAACAGCTTCTTGGAATTCAATATTTATCATTCTGCAGTGTTTATTTCTTCAATCTTTCCTGAATGGCTTTAGATGCTTCTTCGTATCCCGGCTTGTTCAGCAAAGCAAACATGTTTTTCTTGTATGCTTCTACACCCGGCTGGTTGAACGGATTGATTTCAAGCAGGTAGCCGCTGATACCGCAAGCCTTCTCGAAGAAATAGATCAACTGGCCCAGGTAATATTCGTTCAAGGCAGGAACGCTGACACGCATGTTAGGCACTCCACCGTCTACGTGAGCCAGCTGTGTACCCAGTTCGGCCATCTTGTTGACTTCGTCTACGCGTTTTCCTGCGAGGAAGTTCAGACCGTCCAGGTTTTCTTCATCCGACGGAACTCTCAGTTCGTGAGCCGGATTTTCTACTGAAATCACGGTTTCGTAGATGGTGCGTTCGCCTTCCTGAATCCACTGACCCATTGAGTGAAGGTCGGTTGAGAAGTCGACTGAGCTTGGGTAGATACCTTTGCCGTCCTTACCTTCTGATTCGCCGTAAAGCTGTTTCCACCATTCCATGAAATAGTGCAGTTTAGGCTGGAAGTTCACCAGGATTTCTATCTTCTTACCGTTGCGGTACAGTTCGTTGCGGGTTGCAGCGTAGAGGGCTGCCGGATTTTCTGCCAGGTTTTCATTGGCACAAACTTCTTCCATCTTGCGTGCACCGGCTACCAGCTGGTCGATATCGATTCCGGCTACTGCGATAGGCAGCAGACCTACAGGAGTCAGCACAGAGAAACGTCCGCCTACGTTGTCGGGGATGATGAATGATTTGTATCCTTCCTTGTCGGCAGTTACGCGTGCGGCACCTTTCTTGGCATCGGTAACCGCTACGATTACCTTGCGGGCCATTTCCTTGCCGCGCTGTTCTTCACACTGTTTCTTCAACAGACGGAAAGCCAGTGCAGTTTCAGTGGTAGTTCCCGATTTGGAAATGTTGATGACACCGAATTTCTTGTCTTTGAGGAAAGTGGTCAGCTCATAGAGATAATCTTCTCCGATATTGTGTCCTGCAAACAGAATGGTCGGTTCTCCGGCTTTCTTTTCCTGCAGCCATGCGAAGCTGTTTGACATCGCTTCGATTACGGCACGGGCTCCCAGGTAGCTTCCGCCGATACCGGCAACCACTACTACTTCGCAGTTTTCACGAAGTGTCTGTGCAGTAGCTTTCAGGTCATCAAGATGTGCCTGAGTAATGGAAGAAGGAAGATGCAGCCATCCCAGGAAGTCGTTACCGGCTCCGGTACCTTTTTCCAGTGTTTCCATGCAGGCTTTTACCTTGCTTTCATAAGCGTTCACTTGTTCCTTGGAAATGAAATCCAGGGTTTTTTCAATGTTCAGTGCAATATTTTCCATGACATTTTGGGTTTATCTGAATGAATCAGTTAATAATTTAATTTCTATCATCGGTGAGATGCGTTCGTACAGAATGTTGTATACCGCATCTACGATAGGCATGTTGACATGCAAATGGCGGTTGAGCTCCTTGATGCACTTGGTGCCGTAATATCCTTCTGCAATCATTTCCATCTCCACTTGGGCGCTTTTTACCGAATATCCTTTGCCGATCATGGTGCCGAATACACGGTTGCGGCTGAAGTTGGAATAGGAAGTAACCAGCAGGTCGCCCAGATAGGCTGAATCGTTGGTACACCGGTTCAGCGGGTGAACGGTTTCCAGGAAGCGGTTCATCTCTTTCAGGGCATTGGATACCAGTACGGCCTGGAAGTTGTCTCCGTATTTCAGGCCGCTGCATATTCCGGCAGCAATGGCATATACGTTCTTCAGTACCGAAGCGTATTCAATACCTGCCACATCGGTGGTGACAGAAGTCTTGATATAGTGTCCGGAGAGCTGGCGTGCGAACATCTTGGCTTTCTCAATGTCCTTGCAGCCGACGGTCAGATACGACAGACGCTCCAATGCCACTTCCTCTGCGTGGCAGGGACCGGCCAGTACGGCAATGTTTTCTTCGGGTACATCGTAGACTTTGTGGAAATAATCGGATACGATCAAATTTTCATCAGGAACAATGCCTTTGATTGCTGTTATGATAAACTTATCCTTCAGCTTTGTCTTTAGCTTTTTGAGGTGACTTTTCAGATAGGGCGAAGGGGTGACGAAAATCAGGGTATCTGATTCCCGGACCACCTTGTTGATGTCCGATGAAAAGTTGATACACTCCATGTTGAAGCGTACGCTAGTCAGATAAGCCGGATTGTGCCCCAGACGCCGGAATTCTTCTATCCGGTCATCGCGGCGCATATACCAGTTTATGGAGTCGGCTTGTGACAGGACAATCTTGGCGATTGCCGTAGCCCAGCTTCCTCCCCCCATAATTGCTATTTTTCCAGGTAGTTTCATGATTATCAATTAAAAACTAAAAATTAAAAACTAAAAACTAAAAGCTTCGTTCTGCACGGAGAAGCTTTTAATTTTTAATTTTTAATTTCTAATTGATTAAATTTTCTGTATCCATTCCGCCACTTCGTTGACGCTAGGATTTGTCAGTTCTAATTTATACTTCTTGTTCACTCCGCAGATGTCTTGGTGTAATTTCTGTGGGTTGACATCTTTCATGTCTGAAACCAGATTGTATCCGGCTTTCTGGATAACCGGTACCCACTCTTCGGCGATACCCAGTTCCATGAATTTGGCAGGAGCGTCTTTCGGAATCACTTTTTCCGGACGCATCTGCGGGAAGAACAATACTTCCTGGATGGTGCTCTGACCTGTCATCAGCATGACCAGACGGTCCATACCGATACCCATACCTGAAGTAGGAGGCATACCGTATTCGAGGGCACGTACGAAGTCCTTGTCGATGATCATGGCTTCATCGTCTCCCTTTTCGCTCAGACGCATCTGTTCTTCAAAGCGTTCCAGCTGGTCGATCGGGTCGTTCAGCTCAGAGTAAGCGTTACATAATTCTTTTCCGTTGACCATCAGCTCGAAACGTTCTGTCAGTTCCGGGTTGTTGCGGTGACGCTTGGTCAGCGGTGACATTTCAATCGGATAGTCGGTGATGAAGGTCGGCTGGATGTAGTTGCCTTCGCAGAATTCGCCGAAGATTTCGTCGATCAGCTTGCCCTTACCCATGGTCTCGTCGATTTCCATGTTCAGTTTCAGGCAGACTTCACGGATCTGGTCTTCGTTCATTCCTGTCAGGTCGTAACCGGTGAATTCCTTGATGGAGTCGAGCATGGTTACGCGTTTGAACGGAGCCTTGAAGTTGATCAGGTGGTCTCCTACCTGTACTTCAGTCGTACCGTTTACGTCCATACAGATTTTTTCAATCATGTTTTCTGTAAACTTCATCATCCAGTTGTAGTCCTTGTAGGCTACGTAGATTTCCATGCAGGTGAACTCCGGATTGTGGGTACGGTCCATACCTTCGTTACGGAAGTTCTTTCCGATTTCGTATACACCTTCGAAACCACCTACAATCAGTCGTTTCAGGTACAGCTCGCTGGCGATACGCATGTAGAGAGGTATATCCAGTGCGTTGTGGTGCGTGATGAACGGACGGGCTGCCGCACCTCCGGCGATTGACTGGAGGATAGGAGTTTCCACTTCGATGTATCCTTTTGAGTTGAAATACTCACGCATGGAGTTGTATACTTTGTTGCGCTTCAGGAAGATATCCTTCACACCGTCGTTCACTACCAGGTCGACGTAACGCTGACGGTAGCGCAATTCTGGATCTTCGAACTTGTCATAAGCCACACCGTCCTTGTATTTTACGATAGGCAGCGGCTTGATAGACTTTGAAAGGACGGTCAACTTCTTTGCATGGATAGAAATTTCGCCCATTTGAGTGCGGAATACAAAACCTTCGATACCGATGAAGTCACCCAGGTCAAGCAGGCGCTTGAAGACTACGTTGTACAAGTCTTTGTTTTCATCCGGACAGATATCATCGCGTGTAATGTATACCTGAATACGTCCTTTTGAGTCCTGTAACTCAACGAAAGAAGCTTTACCCATTACACGACGTGACATGATACGTCCTGCAACCGAAACTTTGCGTGGTTCTGCCTCGTCGTCTTTGAATTCTGCCTTGATGTCTGTCGAAAAGGCATTGGTTACATACTCGGCAGCAGGGTAGGGATCAATGCCCATTGCTCTCATTTCATTCAGACTGTTGCGTCTGATTATTTCCTGTTCACTTAGTTCTAATACGTTCATTTGTTGATACATTAACTCAATTTCGCTACAAAAATAGGAAAGATTTTGCAAACTTCCTCTTACTTAGGCTACTTTTATTATCTTTGTCTGACGATTTATGTGTGGATTTTTTATGAAAGGGAGGTGGAATGAGAACTGTTATTTTGCAGACGGATATTGTCTGGGGGGATGCGGAAGCGAACCGCCGGAACCTGACGGAACTGGTCGGGTCGTACGAGGGAGTGGACCTGTTCGTCCTGCCTGAAATGTTTGCTACCGGCTTTGGATTTCCTCCGCAGCAGGTGGCTGAGCCTGAGGTGGGAGGACCGACGCTGGAGTGGATGAGGCGGATGGCACAGGAAGGGAATTGTGCCGTAGCGGGCAGTGTGGCTGTACGGACCGCTTCGGATACGTTCCGGAACCGGTTTTATTTTGTGTTCCCGGACGGGAATGTGGAGTATTATGATAAGCGGCATCTGTTTGCGTTCGGGGGTGAACACCTGGAGTATACTCCGGGCGACCGCCGGGTAATTGTGACATATAAGGGTTTTCGGATCCTGTTGCAGGTTTGCTACGACCTGCGTTTTCCGGTCTGGATGCGCAACCGCAATGATTATGATATGATGCTGTTTGTGGCCAACTGGCCTGTAGGTAGGCGGGCTGTGTGGGATGTCCTGCTTCAGGCAAGGGCCATCGAGAATCAGTGTTATGTGTTAGGGGTCAACCGGGTAGGAACGGATCCGGTGGCGACTTACAACGGAGGAAGTATCATCCTGAACGCCTATGGGAAGACGGTGGCTGCCTGTGAGGAGGGAGCAGTGTGTGGAGCGGAAGTGGTGCTGGAACTGGAACCGCTGCTGAATTTCCGGCGTCGTTTTCCGGTACTGGAAGACAGGGATGGTTTCGAAATTAAGGTATAATCAGCAGTATAATTATAAGTAAGGCTGTCCCATTTTTTTGTGGGACAGCCTTGTTTTTTTATACAATCAGAACAAGCTCCATGAAACGGTGAGTCCGGCCATTACGATGGCTACCATACTCATGAGTTTAATCAGGATGTTCAGGCTCGGGCCGGAGGTGTCCTTGAACGGGTCGCCTACGGTATCTCCTACGACGGCTGCACGGTGTACTTCACTGCCTTTTCCGCCGAAATTACCTTCTTCTACGTATTTCTTTGCATTGTCCCAGGCACCTCCTGCATTGGCCATGAAGATAGCCAGTACGAATCCCGATGACAGACCACCGATGAGCAGTCCGATAACTCCCGGAACTCCGAAAAGCAGACCGGTTACAATCGGTGCTATAATAGCGAGCAGCGAAGGGAATACCATTTCACGCTGTGCTCCCTGTGTGGAGATTTGCACGCAGCGTGCATAGTCGGGTTCTGTTTTTCCTTCGAGGATTCCTTTGATTTCACGGAACTGTCGGCGCACTTCTTCTACCATGCTTCCGGCGGCACGGCCCACTGCATTCATGGTCAGTCCGCAGAACAGGAAGGCCATCATACTGCCGACAAACATACCCGAAAGTACTTTGGGGTTCATCAAGGTAACGTCATAGAACATCATGAAATCGGTAAAACTGGCTTCGTGGATGGCTACGCTGATGCCGTTGGGCAGTTCCAGTACGGTATTTCCCAACCGCTCCAGTCCGATACGGATTTCTTCGATATAAGAAGCCAGCAGGGCCAGTCCTGTCAGGGCTGCCGAACCGATGGCAAAGCCTTTTCCGGTAGCAGCTGTAGTATTTCCCAGTGAATCGAGGGCATCGGTACGCTTACGCACTTCCGCACCCAGTCCGCTCATTTCTGCATTTCCACCCGCATTGTCGGCAATCGGTCCATAGGCGTCAGTGGCCAGTGTGATTCCCAGCGTGGAAAGCATACCTACCGCGGCAATGCCGATACCGTACAGACCTATGCCTATGTTGCTGAAATCGAAACCGGAAGCCAGCCAGTAAGAAAGGATAATGCCGGCTACCACGGCTATCACCGGAATAGTGGTTGAAATCATTCCCAGTCCGATACCCGAGATGATGACAGTGGCAGGACCGGTTTTACCGCTTTCCGAAAGTTTCTGTGTGGGGCGGTACGACTGTGAAGTATAATATTCGGTCGATTGTCCGATGATGATGCCTACGGCCAGTCCTACGACCACGGCAAACGCAATGTTGACCCAGTTGGTCAGCTGCAGCAGCCACAGGATGAAGAAAGTGGCAATGACGATGAGCACCGAACTCAGGTTGGTACCTCTGGCAAGTGCCTGCAGCAATTCTTTCATGCCTGCACTTTCTTTGGTGCGGACCGTAAAAATACCGATGATGGAGAGTACAATGCCCACTGCGGCAATCAGCATGGGGGCAATGACTGCCTTGAACTGCATCTCTGTGTTGCCCGTACCGATGAAGGCTGCAGCTCCCAGAGCAGCGGTGGCCAGGATAGAACCACAGTACGATTCGTACAGGTCGGCACCCATTCCGGCTACGTCTCCTACGTTGTCTCCTACGTTATCGGCTATGGTTGCCGGATTTCTCGGGTCGTCTTCCGGGATACCTGCTTCCACCTTTCCTACCAGGTCGGCACCTACGTCAGCCGCTTTGGTATAGATACCTCCTCCCACACGGGCGAAGAGTGCCTGAGTAGATGCTCCCATGCCAAATGTCAGCATGGTGGTAGTGATGATGCACAGTTTGGCAGTCGGATTCATGGCATCGGCCGGTATACAGTAGTCCAGCAGCAAATACCAGAAAGAGATATCCAGCAATCCCAGACCTACCACTACCAGTCCCATGACGGCTCCACTCCGGAAGGCTACCTTAAGTCCTTTGTTGAGCGAGGTGCGTGCCGCGTTCGCCGTGCGTGCCGAAGCATATGTGGCTGTTTTCATGCCCAGAAAACCGGATAAACCGGAGAAGAATCCGCCCGTCAGGAAGGCTACCGGTACCCAGGGGTTCTGCAGATTGAATCCGTATGCCATGACCGAAAACAGAATCACCAGTCCGATAAATACCATTGTCACTACCTTATATTGCTGCTTAAGGTACGACATGGCCCCTTTTCGCACATGCGACGCAATTCGTTTCATGGTGTCGGTGCCTTCGCTTTCGCGCATCATTTGCTTGTAGAAGTATCCTGCCAGGATTAGTGCCAGAAGAGAGGCGGCAGGAACCAGCCAGAAGAGATGTGTTTCCATATATTTAAGATTTAGATTATGATGTGTCTGGTCCCGGACATTAAGGACGGGAAAAGCAATCCCTTTCCGAAAAACGGGGCTTTCGGAAAGAGTCATATCCAGTCCTGTCCTGTATCCCACAAATATAGGAAAAATCTTGATTAAAACAAGGTTTACAGTTGGCAACTTCCTGCTGACAGTGAATGGATAAAAATGTTTTAAAGTGTGATATTTATGTAAAAAATCGAATTAAACTATCAAAATGAGTATAAATATTGTTATATTGTGGTTGTATTAGCATGATATTCGTTATATTTGTGATAAATGTAAAATTGAACAGACTATGGTATATGATATGAATATGTTGCAGCAGTTTTATGCGGCCTATGCCGGTAAAACAGGAGCTGTCCGCCGCTGCCTGGGGAGACCGCTCACGCTGGCGGAGAAAATACTCTACAGCCACCTTTATGAGCCTTCTTCCGTGAAAGCATTCCGGAGAGGGGAGGATTATGTCGACTTCCGTCCCGACCGGGTAGCCATGCAGGATGCTACGGCACAGATGGCCCTGCTGCAGTTTATGAATGCCGGAAAGAAAACCTCGGCAGTACCGGTTACGATACATTGTGACCACCTGATTCAGGCTTTCAAGGGAGCGGAGACCGATTTGCCCGTAGCCTGCAAGACAAATAAGGAGGTATATGATTTTCTGAAAAGCGTGGCTTCCCATTACGGACTGGGATTCTGGCAACCGGGAGCGGGTATCATCCATCAGGTGGTATTGGAAAATTACGCTTTCCCGGGAGGTATGATGGTGGGTACGGATTCTCATACTCCGAATGCAGGCGGTCTGGGCATGATTGCCATCGGAGTCGGTGGAGCCGATGCGGTGGATGTCATGACCGGAATGGAATGGGAATTGAAGATGCCCCGCCTGATTGGGGTACATCTAAAAGGAAGACTGAACGGATGGGTTGCTCCGAAGGATGTGATACTGAAACTGGCCGGACTGCTGACCGTAAAAGGGGGAACGAATGCCATCATCGAGTACTTTGGTGAAGGGGCAGCTTCTCTTTCGGCTACGGGAAAGGCTACAATCTGCAATATGGGTGCGGAGGTAGGAGCGACTACGTCATTGTTCCCTTATGACGAGGAAATGGCGGCTTATCTGTGTGCGACCGGCAGGGAGAAAGTGGCTGCATTGGCCTCTGAGGTGGCTGCCGACCTGAAGGCGGATCCGGAGGTGTATGCGCAGCCCGAACAATATTACGACCGGGTGATTGAGATTGACCTCTCGGCTTTGGAACCTTATCTGAACGGTCCTTTCACACCTGATGCGGCCTGCCCATTGTCGGAATTTGCGGCAAAAGTAAAGGCGAACGGGTATCCCCGTCGCATGGAGGTCGGACTCATCGGTTCTTGCACCAACTCGTCTTATCAGGATTTGAGTCGTGCGGCTTCTCTGGTCCGTCAGTTGAAGGATAAGGGACTGAAGATGGCTTCTCCTCTGTTGGTGAATCCGGGGTCGGAACAGGTGTACTGCACTGCCGTCCGTGACGGAATGATAGCCGATTTCAAGGCAGCGGGAGCAACCATAATGGCCAATGCCTGCGGACCGTGCATCGGTCAGTGGAAACGGGAGACGGATGATCCGCTCCGGCCTAACTCCATCGTGACTTCCTTCAACCGGAATTTTGCCAAACGGGCCGACGGAAATCCCAATACGCATGCCTTTGTGGCTTCACCGGAAATAGCGACAGCCCTGGCCATTGCCGGCGACCTGTGTTTCAATCCGATGACCGATACGCTGAGAAACGAGCGGGGTGAGGAGGTCAGACTGGATCCTCCTGTGGGCGACAAGCTTCCTCCGAAGGGATTTACGGTAGGCGATAACGGTTATCTGGCTCCTCCGGCCAGTGGAGAAGAGGTGGAAGTGGTCATCGATCCACAGTCGGAACGTTTGCAGAAACTGGAGCCTTTCGCACCCTGGGACGGTAAGAACCTTATCGATATGCCGCTGCTGATCAAGACGAAGGGCAAGTGCACTACCGACCATATTTCCATGGCTGGACCGTGGCTGCGTTTCCGCGGACATCTGGAAAATATCTCGGAGAACATGCTGATGGGAGCGGTGAATGCCTTCAACGGAGAAACCAACTGTGTGTGGAATGCCCAGGATGGCCGTTATGAGACGGTGTCGGGTACGGCCAAGGCGTATAAGCGGGCCGGTCTGTATTCGGTGGTAGTGGCAGAGGAAAATTACGGAGAAGGCTCCAGTCGCGAACATGCGGCCATGGAACCCCGTTTCCTGAATGTGCGGGTGGTACTGGCAAAGAGTTTTGCCCGTATTCACGAGACCAACTTGAAGAAGCAGGGAATGCTGGCATTGACATTTGCCTGCAAGGACGATTATGACAAGGTACAGGAACACGACCTGATTTCGGTGCTTGGACTGGATACGTTCGCTCCCGAAAGTCGGCTGAAGGTCTTGCTGAAACATTCGGACGGATCGGAAGACTGCATTGAGGTACAGCATACCTATAATGAAATGCAGATTGGATGGTTCCGTGCAGGTTCTGCACTGAATACCTTGAGCCGCAAATCGCTGTCGTAATCATCGTGGATTGTTTGAATCGCAAGTTTTCAATAGGATAATATAACTAAAATTTTGGAGGAAAGAATAATGAGTAAAGCATACATGAAAGAGGGAAAACTGGTAGTTCCCTCATGTGTTACTATTCCATTTATTGAAGGCGACGGGGTCGGTGCGGAACTGACACCGGCTTGTCAGAAGATTGTGAACGAGGCTGTGAAACTGGCTTATAAAGGCGAGCGTTCCATTGAGTGGATGGAGGTCTTGGCAGGAGAGAAAGCTTACAAGCAGACGGGAGAATGGCTTCCTGAAGCTACGATGGAGGCTTTCCGCGAATACCTGATAGGTATCAAGGGACCGCTGACGACTCCGGTAGGCGGGGGAATCCGTTCGCTGAATGTGGCTTTGCGCCAGACACTCGACCTGTATGTCTGTCTGCGTCCGGTACGCTGGTTCAAGGGAGTGGTTTCTCCGTTGAAAGATCCGCAGAAGGTCGACATGCACATCTTCCGTGAGAATACAGAAGACATTTATGCCGGAATCGAATGGGAACAGGGAACGCCGGAAGCACAGAAGTTTTACGCGTTTCTGAGGGATGAGATGGGAGTGAAGAAGGTGCGCTTCCCCGAGACCTCTTCTTTCGGTGTCAAGCCGGTTTCGGTAGAAGGTACACAGCGTCTGGTGCGTGCGGCCATTGAATATGCCTTGCAGCATCACCTTCCGTCAGTGACTCTGGTGCATAAAGGGAATATCATGAAATATACGGAAGGTGGTTTCAAACGCTGGGGATATGAGGTGGCAGAGAAAGAGTTTGCAGAACAGACCTTTACCATGAATTATTACCAGCAGTTGAAGAAGGAACTGGGTGAGGAGTCGGCAAAGGCGGCTCTGGCAGAGGCTTCCAACAAAGGCAAACTGATTGTGAAAGACTGCATTGCCGATGCCTTCCTGCAGAACACATTGTTGAATCCGGAGGACTATTCGGTGATTGCTACGCTCAATCTGAACGGCGATTATGTGTCCGACCAGCTGGCAGCCATGGTAGGCGGTATCGGTATTGCACCGGGGGCCAACATCAATTATCATACCGGGCATGCCATTTTTGAGGCTACGCACGGTACGGCTCCTGACATTGCCGGAAAGAATATGGCCAACCCCTGCTCGCTGCTGCTTTCATCGGTGATGATGCTGGAGTATATGGGATGGAACGAGGCTGCGGCATTGATTGTGGCGGCACTGGAAGAATCGTTTGCTGCAGGAGAAGCTACTGTCGATCTGGCTCGCTTCATGCCCGACGGTACTCCTCTGGGAACGGAAGAATTCGCACAGAGAATTGTGGAACGTCTTTAACCGTAAAAGTAAATTGCCATGAAAAAGGAATATATCGTATATAAACTTTCGGAATGTGCCAAGCAGGCCTGCCGTATCGACAATGAATTGTTCTCTAAGTTTAATGTGAAAAGAGGACTCCGCAATGAAGACGGTACCGGTGTGCTGGTGGGACTGACAAAGATAGGTAATGTAGTGGGATATGAGCGGACGGCTGAGGGCCTGAAGCCTATTCCCGGAAAGTTGTTTTACCGCGGCTATGACCTGGATGACATTGCTCATGCCCTCCTGAAAGAGAAGCGCTTCGGCTTTGAGGAGGTGGCTTACCTGCTGCTTTCCGGTGAACTGCCCGACAGTGAGCAGCTGGCTTCGTTCAAGGAACTGATCAATGACAATATGCCTCTGGACAAGAAGACTACGATGAACATCATCGACCTGGAGGGACAGAACATCATGAACATTCTGGCGCGCAGTGTACTCGAAATGTATACTTTCGACCCGAATCCGGATGATATCTCCCGCGATAACCTGATGAGGCAGTCCATCGAACTGATATCCAAGTTCCCTACCATCATTGCGTATGCGTACAACATTTACCGTCACAGTACGCACGGACGTTCCCTGCATATCCGTCACCCGGATGAGAGTCTGTCGCTGGCAGAGAACTTCCTTTATATGATTAAAAAGGATTATACGCCGCTGGAGGCACGGATGCTTGACCTGCTGCTGGTGCTTCAGGCCGAGCATGGTGGAGGTAACAACTCCACCTTCACGGTCAGGGTGACCAGTTCCACGCGTACCGATACGTATTCCAGCATTGCAGCCGGCATCGGTTCCTTGAAGGGGCCTCTTCACGGAGGTGCCAACATTCAGGTGGTGAAGATGTTCCATCACCTCAAGGAAGTCATTTCCGACTGGACCAACGTGGATGAGATAGATACGTACCTTACCCGCATGCTCAACAAGGAGGCGTACGACGGTAGCGGACTGATTTACGGAATCGGACATGCTGTATATACGATATCCGACCCGCGTGCCGTCCTCCTGAAGGAACTGGCGAGCGAACTGGTGGCCGAAAAGGGTTGTGAGAAGGAGTTTGCCTTCCTGGAATTGCTGGAACAGCGGGCCATCGCTTGCTTCAAGAAGGTGAAAGGAACCCGGAAGCAGGTTTGCTCGAATGTGGATTTCTATTCGGGCTTCATCTACGAGATGATGGGCCTGCCTCATGAAATCTATACCCCTCTGTTTGCGATGGCGCGCATTGTGGGATGGACGGCTCACCGCATTGAGGAACTGAATTTTGAAGGACGGAGAATCATTCGTCCGGCTTATAAGAATGTACTCGAGGAGGTGGAATATACTCCGATCGGCGACAGATAAGGTCGCGGATATCCGGTACGGACGGGCAGTCGCTGCGGTGCGTACAGGGGAAGCGGGTAGACCGAAGGGTGTGGAATCAGGCACCTGCGGTCTGCCCGCTTTTCTTGTATGCGCAGGTCCGGTCGCCGTTCGCAGGGGAGGATTTTTCTTCTTTTTCGGGGATATTCCAGCGGTTTCAGTAACCGGTTGAGGATTAAAATCTTTCGAATTTTATATAAAATGCATAAATAAAATATATAGTGCATTTTTTTGCCAATCAATCCATTTGTATTACCTTTACGTCCGAAATGGTGTTCGGGTGTCTGTTCAGACACTCGGATGAAAAGGGAATCAGGTGAAAGTCCTGAACAGTCCCGCTGCTGTAAGCTCCATTCAACCTGTTGGAAAAAGCTCATGCCACTGATAACTGAACATATCGGGAAGGTTCCAAGAGGGGAGTAAGTCAGAAGACCTGCCATTGTACAAGTTTATCGCACTCGAGGGATTAGGCGCTTAAACAGATTTTATTTTCAACTTTATCAGGTAAGAGAATAAGGTGCGGCGGAGGAAACTTTGCCCGCATCCGGAAGTGTATCCTTAGTGGGCTTCTGTGCTTTCCCGACAGTGGAAGGCGGGGAGTAGGCAGGTACGGAATCCTGCACCGGATTTTGGCTGATGAACCGGAAATCCGGAACCATAAGCGGAATGTTTATGTGGACTGCCGCGACGGGAGGTACTTCGGAATTTGTTTTTTCTACTGTCCGGGCGTTGTGCCGGACCGGAGGTTGCGCGATGCGTAGCTGTCCGGCACCGGAGTGTCAACAGGTGTGATAAACCGGCCGAGGAGTTTTTTTATCATAAATAGAGACAAAAAAGTATGGAAAAACAAAGATTGTTTTGTGCAGCTTACTGCTTGGGCACTACCTTGCTATTAGGAGGGGGGCTGGTTTCCTGCAGTGAGGGAGGTAATGCTCCTGAGGGCGATTCACAGCCGACTCCTTATATTACGAAGGTGTTGGAGTTTGTACCTGCTCCCGGACAGTTTGTGAATGCCTTGCCGGCTTTCAGTGAGGGTGATTCTCAGGAAACGATGAATCAGAAGGTACTGGAACTGATCGGCCATAACAAGCGGGGGCTTGTTTCGTTGGGTGGATATGGCGGATACGTGATTGTAGGCTTCGACCATACCATCGAGAATAAGGCCGGAAAGCCGGATTTCAGGGTGCTGGGCAATGCCTTCAACGGAAATTCGTCGGCTGCAGCCAGCGGAAAGGCGCAGGGGGGCAGCTACGAACCGGGAATCATCCGGGTGGCGTACGACAAGAACAAGAATGGCAGACCCGACTCGGATGAGTGGTTTGAGATTCAGGGAAGTGCTCATAAGGCAGGACATACGGAAGCGTGGTACGAGGAGGCAAAGGAGGCCGGTAATGACATGCATTTCTACTCTGATTATGAGATTACTTATTACCGTCCGTCGGGAGAGCCTTCTTCGGCTGAGGATAAGGAACGTTATATCCGCTGGACAGACAATAAGGGCGGCGAAGGCTATCTGCCGAAGAACGTCTATCATAACCAGCCTTACTTCCCGCAGTGGGTGACTGCCGACCGGATTACGTTCAGAGGGGCACGCCTGCCGCAGAATGCAGTCAACAAGGGTACGGAAGACCAACCGTATTTCGTACTTTTTCCGTTCTCGCAGGGATATGCCGACAATGCCATCAACGATTCGGAGGGGGCATGCATTGACATAGACTGGGCCATAGATGCTGCCGGACAGCCGGCCGACTTGCCCGGAGTGGATTTTATTCAGATTTATACAGGTGTGAATCAAATAAATGGATGGTTGGGTGAATGTTCTACCGAGGTTATGGGAGTAGAGGACCTTCATCTGCTTGGAAAATAAACAACTTAACTAAATTACAGTAATTATGAAATCGGTAACTTTTTTTAGAATGAAAAGCATCTGTGCTGTCATGCTGGTTGCGCTGGCAGTGCTGGTAGGCAGTTGTAGCAAGGAAAACGGAGGAACCGTCGGTTTGCCGGGTTCTTTCAAGTGGATCACTGAAATCAATTCCGAACAGCCGGTATTCGTGGCTGTGGATACGCCGTTGAAACTGGAGTATGCCGTTGAGAATGTGAAATCGGTCACTGTAGGTGAATTGCCGCAGGGATGGACGGCTACGGTGGATGAGGCTGCCGGAAGTGTCACGCTGACAGCTACGGCTCAGGCGGAGCAGAAGGTGAATGTACAGGTAAAGGTTCTGGGAGCAGACGATAAGGAAGTGGTAGAGAGCGTTGCGCTTTATTGCTTGAATTCGTTTGATAATCCGAAGGGAACTTTTGTGCTGAACGAAGGTAATATGACTACGGAGAACGGTTCGCTGACCTATATTACCCCCGAAGGTTACGTGATTGGAGATGCCTATAAGGCTGTAAACGGTACGGAACTGGGTAATGTGGCCCAGGATATGGCATTCTGCAATGGCAAGATTTATGTCATCACTCAAAACGGTGACCAGAATCCGGTAGGTACCAGATTTGAAAATGACGGAATGCTGGTGGTGATGAATGCCAAAACCTTAAAGAAGGAGGTGGCACTGAGTAAGACGGAGCTTTCCGATCTTGACTGGCCTACACACATCGCCGTACTCGATGACCAGCATATTTATATCAGAGACAATGCGATGGTTCGTCGTCTGGATCTGGAAACCAAGACTTTGTATCCCGTGTCAGGAACAAACAAAGCTCCCAAGAGTCAGTTTTTGGTAACCAATGGAAAAGTATATACTTACAAGGCAGGAATCATTTCCGGACTTCTTGAAATTTCTGCCGACAATGATGCTGCGAAGTCTATTCTTTTTCCTTTCAAGTTGACTTACCAGATCAACAGTGTGTTAGGAATGAAGGCTGCCGATAATGGAGAATTCTGGGTAATGGGATTTGGTTTCGGAGAGACCTCTATCGGTAAGTTTAATCCGACTACGAAGAAGATGACTCAGAAACTGATCGGAGTGAAACCGTTTGTGGGAGCTTCGGGAGTGACTTTTGCCAATAAGGGAAATAAGCTGTATTATGCCGACGGTACGACTATTTACTGTCTGAATTTTGATGCTGCCGAAGGAGAAGAGGCTGAATCTGTAGTCACCGACCTGAATAATATTGACGTGAATGCGGGCATGCTGTATAACGGTATTTCGGCACATCCTGTAACGGGACTGATATATATCAATACCATCAAGGGTTTTGCACAGTTTACACAGAATCAGATCTGGGCATTCGACTTCGATGCGAATACGGAAGAGCCTGTGGCAAAATACGAGAATTATACTCACTTCCCGGCTGGTTTCTTCTTCTATCCGGAAGCGAAATAAGGAGGCATTGTATCTTGTGTATTAACGATAAATGAAGACGGTTATGAGAAAAATATGGAATCTGGCGATACTGATATTTGCAGGTGTTTCACTGTTGTCTTCCTGTTCCACTAAGGTGGAGGATAATCCAGAAGGGAATCCTTCAACGGGATCGGAAGATGTATGGGGCAAGACTTGGGACGGTTATGGACGTCCGGAGGGTGTGTTGATTCTGAACCAGGGGGCACGCCTGGTGAACAACAGTTCGCTGACTTACATCGCTCCCGACGGTACCATCGAGGAGAATGTATACCGCAAGGTCAATGGTACGCCGTTTGGCAATGAGGCACAGGACATGTGGATGTACAACGGTAAACTTTATATCTTGAGCAACGGAATCTACAGTCCCAACGGGGAGGTAAGCGACGGAGAACTGGTTATCGCCGACGCAGTGACGCTGAAGCTTGAGAAGGCTTATAAGATGAAAGACCTGCTCTTCAAGCGCCCGGAAGGAAGTCTGGATGAGAAGGAATGGCTGCCGCTGATGACTCCGTTCGATAATATAGCGGTGCTCGATGAAAAGAATATTTTCCTGTCGGAGGGACAGGGGCTTTTCCGTTTCGACAGTACTACCGGTGAACTGAACATCGTGGAGGGAGGTTATCACTTCGGAAATCAGGGAAATACGATTGAAGAGGTGGCTTCTACCCGGGGTATTCTCCGTATCGGAGATCACTTGTACTGCGGTGGAGGCGGTTTCTGGGCTTCTACCCGTCTGCTGGAGCTGTCGAAGGGAAAGAATGAGGTAACCCGTGTGTTGCCGGACCTGCGGGGGGATTTCATCAGCGGTATCTGTCAGACCGGGGAACATGAAGTGATGCTGGCAACCTGTGGCCGTGGAGGTACGACCAACAGTTACCTGTATTTTGTCGATGTCGAGAAATGGGAAGTTACGAAGATGAAGTCCATCAAGGAGGATATTTCTGCGGAATTCTTCAATACTTCGGGTATTTCACTGGCCGGTGACTATATTTATTATGCTGCCGGAAAAACGACAATCAAGCGCTTGTCATTGAAAACCTGGAAGAGTGAGACCTATATTGACGTTGCCAAGGATGCTCCTAATGGAAAGTACCTGAACTGTAACGTCATGGCCGTTCCTTCGAATCAGTATGTGTATGTGGCCGTTTCGGATAAATACTATGAATCGATTAAGGCCGACAACAATTATCTGCTGATTTATGACTGCAGCGGCGACGAGCCGGTTCTGGTGAAGAACATTGTCAATAAGACAGACTATCCGATCGGTATCTTCCCGATGAGCAAGTTTTACCGGTAAAAGAAACTGGTAAGAATAACCTTATCAAGGAAGTACGATAGGGTTTGAAAAGAGATTGCAAGGCGTTGGAAAAAACGTTGCCTTGCAATCTCTTTTTTTATGCAGCAGGGTATATAGGATGTTTCACCCTGCTGATTGAATAATCAGCAACGCTGATTATTGAAACGACGATGTAATCCGGATAATTTGCGCAGTGGTTTATCAAAAAGAAACTGCCCGACTTGCTTATCCTTCGTGGTGGAAAACAAAAAAGTCGGGCAGTTTCAAAATTATTTTTGCATGAGCGGCTGACCTGAAAGGCGGGAAGGCCGGGAATTCTTCCGAAGTCCCTTTCATTTTCCCGAAGACGGTTCAGGATTTCCGCTGGTAAGTCGCTTCTACTCCAGTCTGCTGGCAGTCGGCTCCCATGGGAGGATTCTGCTTGTAGACGGCAATCCGGACTTCCTCTACTGTCGGAAAGTCGTGCAGCAGTCGCTGTGCAATGCGTCCGGCCACGTGCTCCAGCAGTTTGGAGGGAATCATCATCTCCGCTTTTACGGCCTGGAAGACCTCTCCGTAATTGACCGTTCCTTCCAGTTCATCGGTTTCGGCGGCCTGTGAGAAATCCGTTTTCAGCCGCAGGTCGACGGAGTATTCTGCTCCTACCCGGTGTTCCTGGTCGAACACACCGTGGTATGCATAAAACTTCAACCCTTTGAGGTGAATGTACATATTCTGAGGATGTGACATAATCATAAGGTGTTATGTGTGAGAAAAACAAATGCCTTGCCCTTTGGATATCGGACAAGGCATTTTATATGAATTCGTTGATCAGTCTCTGTAGTTGACAGGAATGTTCCGTCCGGCATTATCCGCAGCGTGAAGAACCGCAAGTCTTACAGATGAGGCATCCCTCCTGGTAAACCAGGGTCTCGTGTCCGCAGTTGGGACACTTGCCTGCAGCGGCTGTACCGTCCTGTACGTATTTCTTCAGGGCTCTGGCCACACCGTTTTTCCAGGTATTGATGTTCTCGCTGTCCAATTGCAGTGAGTCAACCAGCTTCAGTACCTGGTCGATCGGCATTCTCCATCTCAAGACTCCCGAAATCAGCTTGGCATAGTTCCAGTACTCCTTGTTGAACTTCTCTGAAAGGCCTTCGACAGTCATCTTATAACCTCTCTTGTTCTCGAACTGGAAGTCGTACCGCTTGTTGCCCTCTTCATCATAGTTCTTGATGATGCGTCCGGTAGTCACCGACTTAGGCAGCAGGATACCTTCTTCGTCGTCCTGCAGACCGGTAAAGATTTCGTACGGATGTCCGTCCAGCAATCCGACAAAGGCTACCCATTTTTCCTTGTTGTTCTGGAAACGCACTACATCGGCCTCCAGTACACGAGGACGGACCTCTACTACCTGTGGCGGCTTGCAGTTGCATTCCTTTTCGCTCTTGTTGTCGCTCTTCTTCTGGGTAGTGATCAGTACGCCGGCACGTGAACCGTCACGGTAAACCGTACATCCCTTACAGCCAGAACGCCATGCCTCTACATACAGACGGTTCACCAGGTCTTCGTCTACGTTGTTCGGCAGGTTGATGGTCACACTGATAGAGTGGTCCACCCATTTCTGGATACGTCCCTGCATCTTGACCTTCATCAGCCAGTCTACGTCGTTCGAAGTGGCTTTGTGGTAAGGCGACTTGGCTACCAGGTCGTCGATTTCTTCCTGAGTATATCTCCGGGTTGAATCATATCCGTTGGCTTCCATCCAGGTAAGGAACTTGTGATGGAAGACAGTATATTCTTCGAATGAATCACCGGTTTCATCCACGAAGTCCACATGTACATTGGCATCGTTCGGATTTACCTTGCGGCGACGCTTGTATACCGGCATGAATACCGGTTCGATACCCGATGTGGTCTGAGTCATCAGACTGGTGGTTCCTGTAGGAGCGATGGTCAGACACGCAATGTTGCGCCGGCCGTATTTCTTCATTTCCTCATACAGTTCAGGATCTGCTTCGCGCAGGCGGTTGATGAACGGGTTGTTGGCCTCGCGTGCCGCATCGTATATTTCGAAGGCACCGCGTTCCTTAGCCATGCAGACAGACGAACGGTAAGCCTCGATGGCAATGGTACGGTGTACCTTTTCTGAGAAATCAGTGGCTTCTTCTGTACCGTAGCGCAGTCCCATTGCAGCCAGCATGTCTCCTTCGGCCGTGATACCTACACCGGTACGTCTTCCCAGTCCTGATTTGCGGTAAATCTTTTCCCACAAGTGGCGCTCTGTTCCTTTTACCTCGTCGCTTTCCGGGTCGCTGTCAATCTTTTCCATGATCTTCTCGATTTTTTCGAGTTCCAGATCGATGATGTCGTCCATGATACGCTGTGCCAGCGCCACGTGCTTCTTGAACAGGTCGAAATCGAAATAGGCTTCCGGAGTAAACGGATTGACTACATACGAATACAGGTTGATGGCCAGCAGACGGCAAGAGTCGTACGGACACAACGGAATTTCACCGCACGGGTTGGTCGATACGGTACGGAATCCCAGGTCGGCATAACAGTCGGGAACGGATTCGCGCAGAATGGTATCCCAGAACAATACGCCCGGTTCGGCCGACTTCCATGCATTGTGTACGATTTTCTTCCACAAGGCAGAAGCATTCACTTCCTTGGTGTACATCGGATGGTCAGAGTCGATCGGGAACTGCTGGGTATACATGCGGTTTTCTACAGCCGCCTGCATGAACTCGTCGTCGAGCTTCACAGAAACGTTGGCACCGGTAACCTTTCCTTCGGTCATCTTGGCGTCAATGAACGATTCTGAGTCAGGGTGTTTGATGGATACGCTCAACATCAAGGCACCGCGTCGTCCGTCCTGTGCCACTTCACGGGTTGAGTTAGAGTAGCGTTCCATGAAAGGAACCAGTCCGGTAGAAGTCAGTGCGGAGTTTTTCACTGGAGAACCTTTCGGGCGGATGTGTGAGAGGTCGTGTCCGACACCTCCGCGGCGTTTCATCAGCTGTACCTGCTCCTCGTCGATACGGATGATGGCACCGTACGAGTCGGCGGCACCGTCCAGACCGATTACAAAACAGTTGGACAATGAAGCAATCTGGAAGTCATTTCCAATACCGGTCATCGGACTTCCCTGAGGAACGATGTATTTGAAATGATCGAACAGGTCGAAGAGTTCTTTCGAACTGAGCGGGTTCGGATATTTGTCTTCGATACGGGCTACTTCATTAGCTATACGCCAATGCATGTCTTCTGGTGATTTCTCGTAGATGTTTCCAAAAGAGTCTTTTACTGCATATTTGTTGACCCATACGCGGGCAGCAAGTTCGTCTCCGTTGAAATACTGTAACGATGCCTTATAAGCGTCATCATAGCTGTAGGTTTGCTTTTCCACTTTCGTATAATAATTAGTTTGTTATTTCTGTTTAATATAATATTGTTATATCTGTTAAATAAAGTAGTAGAAGTTGGGTTTATTAATAACAAACTGGTGCAAATCTATAGATGTTTTCCGAATTGGCAAAATAAATAGTGGAAAAGTTATCAACAGTTTTGTGAAGTTTTCCAAAACGGAAAACCAATCTGTTTATTATCAGTTGCTTATCTGTTTGGAGGGGTGAACAAAGTTTTCCGTTTTGAAAAACTTGTGTTCACTTGTCTCTTTCGGGGTAAGCCGAATGCAGCAGGTTTTCCGCACAGGGAAAACTTTCGGATTTTATCCGTTTATTAAGAATATTGCTTATCTTTGTATAAATGGTTAACTTATAAAACACGTTTATGGACTCAATAAAAAACAGGAGAACAATCCGGAAATATACCCAGCAGGATATTCCGGCCGATTTGTTGAACGGTTTGCTGGAAGAGGCCTTCCGGGCTTCGACAATGGGCAATATGCAATTGTACAGTGTGGTTGTGACACGCGATGCGGAGATGAAGCAGAAGCTGGCTCCGGCTCATTTCAACCAGCCGATGGTGACCTCGGCTCCGGTGGTGCTGACTTTCTGTGCCGATTTCAACCGTTTCAGCAAATGGTGCCGCATGCGTAAGGCTGAGCCGGGATACGACAATCCGATTTCCTTCTTGAATGCCGCCAGTGATACCTTGCTGGTTACCCAGAATTTCTGTACCCTGGCCGAAGCGCACGGACTGGGCATCTGTTACCTGGGAACTACGGTTTACAACCCGGATCAGATTGTGGATATCCTGCACTTGCCGGAACTGGTGATGCCGATTGCCACGATTACCGTGGGATATCCGGATGAATGTCCTCCACAGCCCGACAGATTACCGGTAAGCGGTATTGTGCACGAGGAAGTATATCACGATTATTCGGAAAAGGATATCGATGAGATTTATGCCTATAAGGAAGGGCTTCCGGAAAACAAGCATTTTGTGGAAATCAATCATACGGAGACCCTGGCGCAGATTTTTACGGACATCCGTTACAAGAAGACGGACAATGAGGTAATGTCTGAGCGTCTGAAGGCAGTGCTGAAGAGGCAGGGATTCCGGAAAGAATAAAATGGCTGAGGCCGTCCCGAAAAGAGCGAGCCGCATCTACCACTGAATGTGGATGCGGCTCGCTCTTTTATTTTATCTTTCCGTTTTATTTTATTTTCCGTCGCAGGTCGCTCTGCTTCCCGTACTGAAGAGCAGGGAAAGAAAGGACCGGTACACCGTGCCGGTAACGGATTATTTCTGTCTCAGGCTGATTTCGATTTCCTCGATTTCAGATTTGAAAGCTTTGTCGACTTCCACCTGGTCTTTGACAATCTTGCATGCATGCAATACCGTTGCGTGGTCTTTGTTGCCAATCAGCTGACCGATTTTTGAAGAAGAAGCATCGGTATGTTTTTTGGCCAGATACATGGCCACCTGACGTACCTGCACCACCTCTCTTTTGCGTGTCTTGGTGTGGATGGTCGAAGTTTCCACCTTGTAGTGACTGCACACCTTCTCGATGATGTCGTTTACGGTCAGCGGCTTTACCTCTGCACAGCGTACAGCCTGGCGTACGATGCGCTGGGCCAGTTCCAGGTCGATTTCCCGCTTGAGCTGGATGGAGTAGACCAGCAGCGAGTTTACGATACCCTCCAGTTCACGGACACTTTCATTGACACTTTCGGCAATGTAGCAGATCACCGATTCCGGAATAATCAGACCGTCGCGGCGGATCTTGTTGCGGAGAATGTTCTTTCTCAGTTCGATATCCGGCTTTTCCAGTTCGGCCACCAGTCCCCATTTGAATCGGGTCAGCAGGCGGTCTTCCATACCCTGCAGCATGACAGGAGCACGGTCGGAAGTCAGAATCAGCTGCTTGCCGTTCTGATGCAGGTGGTTGAATATGTGGAAGAAGGTATTCTGTGTCTTGGTAACCCCGGCAAACTCCTGAATATCATCAATAATCAGCACATCAATGGTCTGATAGAAACTGATGAAGTCATTGAAGTGGTTGGTACGTACCGAGTCGGTATACTGCACCTGAAACAGGTGTGCAGATACATACAATACACGCTTTTCGGGATACAGTTCCTTGATGCGCGTACCGATGGCATTGATCAGGTGCGTCTTTCCCACACCCGACGGTCCGTACAGAAACAGCGGGTTGAACGTACGGGCCGGATTCTGTGCTACTGTTTCGGCTACCGTGCGTGAAAACTCGTTGCTGCTTCCTTTGATGAAGTTATCGAAATTGTAGTTGGGATTCAAGTGCGGGTCCAGGTCCTGAACGGCAGGAGCCTTCAGGAGGTTCGGACTTTTGTTCGCATTGTGTATGGACGTCTGAGGCGGCAGTGCATTCGAATGCTCTGTCCCCTTGATATCCATTGCTATCCGGTTAGTCTTATCTGTCAGGATGGAATACATCAGCTCCGTGCCTTCTCCGATTTCTTTGAAAATGGCAGCACGCAGCAATCCCACGTACTTGTCTTCCAGATATTCATAGAAGAAAGGACTTGGAACCCCGATAGTCAAGGCTTTATTTTCGTATTTTAGTGGTACGATTGGCTCGAACCATGTCTTAAAGGCTGTCGTATTTACGTTGTCCTTGATGAAATTGAGGCAACGATTCCATAATACAATAGCCTGATTGTTTTCAATCATATTTAATTTGTTATTAATAAAGCGAAACTTCTACTGCTGCAAATTTCGGAATCTATTTTTAGAAAAACAAATCGATTTTCTCTTGCTTTTTTGATTTTTTATGTAATGTTCTGTGATTCAGATGTTTCTACAGTGTTAAATAAATTGTTAAATTATGGTATGGGAGCGATTGCAAGATTTTGTGTTTCAACTTATTACACTGCAATATGTGTGTGTAAAAAACGAACCCGCTGTTTACCTGTATTGATAATCAGCGGGTTAGCTTATTTGCGCTATCTGAAATGCGTAATTTTGTATTTTAGATTAAATCTAAATAATCGGATTTTATTTGTCTTTTCTTCCGAAGAGTGAGAAGTGTACGTATCTCTTTGGATTAGCCTTCAAGTCTTCCAGCAGACTGGCTGCATTGGCCGAGGTAGCGTTCAGGTTCTGGTACAGTGAAGAGTCGTTCATCAGCAGTCCGAGGCTGTTGTCTTTCTGGTTCAGCTTTTCGGTGAGCAGACGCACGTTGTTCAATGTAGAATCTACCTTTTCGAAGGTGGCGGCATAGTCGGCATCCTTCAGGTTGCCGCTGATGGTTTTTAAGTTCTCCGTAATGGCAGTCATGTTTTGGGTGAGTACCGGAATCTCGTTGCTCATCAGCTGGTTGATTTTCTGTCCGGTAACGTTCAGCGAGGCTGTCAGTTTCTCTGCGTTTTGCAGGGTCTGTGCCAGTGCCGGGTTAGCCAGCAGCTGGTTCAGTGAATTCAGGATAGAGTCGAGCTTCGGCAGCATTTTGTCTACCTTCGGCAGGATGTTGTGTTCTGCTGCCCCCATGATACCTTCGTTGGCATATCCCGAGAGGGTATCTCCTTCCTGCATAAAACTGGTGCTGGCATGGTTGAGCAGCAGGTTCATCTTGACGGTACCCAGCATTTCGGTTACCAGTTCGGCTGTACTTCCGGTGGGGATTTTCATGTTCTGGTCCATTTCCACCCCTACGGTTACGTGTCCGGGTTTCTGGTAATTATACTGAATCTCATTGACGATTCCCACCTTGAATCCATTGGCGAAAACGGGACTTGACTTGGCCAGTCCGTTGATGTTCTCAAAGTCGATGTAATAGTAGCTTTCGGGCTTGAAAAGGTTGATTCCCTTTAAATAGTTGATTCCGAAAAAGAGAATGAGCAGTGCTCCGATGCCTGCCAAACCTATCTTAACTTCTTTTCTCATATTCATTCGTTGTTCTTATTTATCTTAATTTGTTTTGTTTATATTCTTTAATGGCTGTGTTGACATTCATTTTCTCTCCGTTCTTGAACGCAATGATGAATGCATCCTTGAAGCGGGGACGTACCTTCTGTCTGAAAAGCTGGAGTATTTTGTTGTAATTGTAGTCTTCTCCATACGTGTATTTATAAATACCTTTTTCTTTATAGTGCCCGATCGGGGAAAATCCCTTGAAAGCTTTGTTCTTCTGCGACAGCAGGCGGTCGGAAGTCAGTATTTGTATCTTGAACACGGGCCGTTCCTGTGTGGTGTCAGCCGTTTCCTGGGCAGGAGCCGGGTCGGTCACCGTAGTCGCGGGAGCGGCCGATTCCACCGGGGCAATCTTGTCCGAATCACCAGCACTTGGCAGGGTGGTATCTGCGGTAAAGTCTTCTGTAATCGTATTTGCAGCAGTCTTCTGTACGCCACCCCGGTGTTGCTTGTATTTCAGAAAAGCCTGATAAATGCTTTGCGCCAGTGCCGAAGAACCGTTTTCCGACAGCAGGTAGGCTTCTTCCGACGGGTTGGTGATGTATCCCAGCTCAATCAGTACGCTCGGCATGGTGGTTTCACGCAGCACGAGGAATCCGGCCTGATGCACTCCTTTGTCCACGCGCCGTGCGTGGTTGCGGAACTGATGCTGGATCTGCCGGGCAAAGTTGACACTCTGAGACATGTTGCGGTCTTGCATGAACTCGAAAATGATGTAGCTCTCCGATGAGTTGGGGTTGAATCCGGCGTAGCGGGTACGGTAGTCGGACTCAATCAGAATTACGGCATTTTCCTTCTTGGCCACTTCCAGGTTCTCCTGCGTCTTGTGCAGACCCAGCGTATAGGTCTCGGTACCGCTCACTTTGCTGGAACGCGAGGCAATGGAATTGGTGTGAATGGAAATGAAAAGATCGGCCTTTGCCTTGTTGGCAATGTCTGCCCGCTCGTGCAATGCCACAAACCTGTCGTTCTTGCGGGTGTAGATAACCTCAGTATCTTCGAGTGAGCCGATCAGTTTTCCTAGTTTCAGGGCGACACTCAGGTTGATATTCTTTTCCTTTCCACGCCGTCCGACAGCTCCGGGGTCATGTCCTCCGTGCCCGGGGTCAATGACTACAGTAAATCTTTTTTGAGGGGCGGCCTGTGCCTGTGGAGTTGCCGTGCAGAAAGCCAGCAGACACATGATGATGGATATGATGTGAATATTCGTTGTGTTCATAATTATATTTGGGTACAAATTTAATATCTTTTTTCTTCATTTCCGATAGTTGTATTTAATAAGATGCTTTAACCATGGATAAATGCTATAAATTCATAGAAAAAAGCGATTCCGTTTTTACTTTTTCGTACTTTTGCCTCCGTTTTTATAAAAAAGAGGTTATGTTACAATTTATCAAAAACTGGACGCTTCCTCTGGCCATGCTGGCCGGGGTGATCGGGTATTTCTTTTTTTCCTCTTTCGGATGGACGGATCCGGTGAAGCCGGCTGTCCGCCAGCTGATGGCCTGGCTGACTCCGATATTGATTTTTCTGCAACTGTTTCTTACTTTCTGCAAGGTGGAGGTGAAGGATCTGTCTCCTCGCCCTTGGGTGTGGTGGCTGCTGGGGTTTCAGTTGCTTTCCTGCCTGGCGGTATCTGCCGTGTTGATAGTTGGTGTGACGGACAGTTATCTGCGGATTTTGCTGGAAGGAGTGATGGTGTGCCTGATTTGTCCGACAGCTACGGCGGCTGCGGTAGTGACCGGTAAACTGGGAGGAAGTGCGGCTGCGCTGACAACCTACACTTTATTGTCGAATTTGCTGGCTGCGGTGGCCGTACCCTTGTTGTTCCCGCTTATTGAGGCATCGGACATCTCGTTTCTGATGGCCTTCAGCCGGATTCTGAGTAAGGTGTTCCCGCTTTTGCTGCTACCTTTTGTCATGGCCTGGCTCTGTCGCCGGTGGTTGCCTGTGCTGCATCGCTGGGTGGTGGCACGCAAGGATCTGGCTTTTTATCTTTGGGCGGTAGCACTGGTCATTGTGATGGGGCAGACCACGGAATCGGTGATTGAAGGAGATACTTCGCTGACTCAGGAGTGTGGCATTGCTTTCCTGGCCTTGCTGGCCTGTGTAACCCAGTTTGTGGTGGGCAAGCAGGTGGGCGGAATGTATGCCGACCGTATCAGTGCGGGGCAGGCCCTGGGGCAGAAAAATACGGTACTGGCCATCTGGATGGCTTGTACTTACCTGAATCCGGCTTCTGCCATTGCTCCCGGAAGTTACGTCCTGTGGCAAAATGTAATCAACAGTTGGCAGTTGTGGAAAAAGCGGGTAAAGGATAGTCGGGAAGCCAAGGCCTGAGTTTGTCTGTGACCGGGAAGGGAAGATGAAGATGGCTTGTGGACGGCTGGAAGTGCAGGACTGCCGTGGACATGCGGCAGTAGCTGACGGTACTGGTCGGGTTTTCCGGTCCGGAAAGGACGGAAGGCTTGCCCCGTTAAATAACTATAAAATCATGCGGAGGGAAAGGCAGTATCCCCTTGAAAAAGATTACATTTGTTTAAACATCATTTAAAAGAGAAACAATAAAATCGGTATTATGATGACATTGATAGACGGAAAAGCGGTGTCGGCTCAGATTAAAAAAGAAATCGCAGCCGAAGTGGCGGATATGGTTGCACGGGGAGAGAAGCGCCCGCATCTGGCAGCCATACTGGTAGGACACGACGGCGGAAGTGAGACGTATGTAGCGGCTAAGGTGAAGGCCTGCGAAGAGTGTGGCTTTACTTCTACCTTGATTCGTTATGAATCGGATGTAACCGAGGAAGAGTTGCTGAACAAGGTAAATGAACTGAATGCGGATCCTGACGTGGACGGCTTTATTGTACAGTTGCCTTTGCCGAAGCACATTTCGGAACAGAAGGTGATCGAGACCATTGATTACCGGAAGGATGTGGATGGTTTCCATCCGATCAATGTAGGCCGTATGTCCATCGGTCTTCCCTGTTATGTATCGGCCACTCCGAGTGGTATTCTGGAACTGCTGAAGCGTTATCACATCGAAACTCAGGGAAAGAAATGTGTGGTATTGGGACGCAGCAACATTGTGGGTAAGCCGATGGCGGCTCTGATGATGCAGAAGGCTTATCCGGGAGACGCTACGGTGACGGTTTGTCACAGCCGGAGCCGGAACCTGGTAGAGGAGTGTCGGGAAGCCGATATCATCATTGCGGCACTGGGACAGCCTAATTTCGTGAAGGCGGATATGGTGAAGGAAGGTGCAGTGGTAATCGACGTGGGTACTACCCGTGTACCGGATGCAACCCGCAAGTCGGGCTTCAAACTGACCGGTGACGTGAAGTTTGATGAGGTGGCTCCGAAATGTTCGTTCATCACTCCCGTACCGGGAGGGGTAGGCCCTATGACCATCGTGTCACTGATGAAAAATACATTGCTGGCCGGCAAGAAGGAAATTTATAAATAATGACGGACCGGAGAATGAAGATGGACTTTTTTCCGGCTGTGAGACATGTAATGCTGTGGACAATGCTTTGGGGCTTGTCTGCAGCACTTCATGCTTTTGAGCGGTCCGATTCGCTCACGCTGCTGTTTGTGGGCGACCTGATGCAGCACAAGGCACAGCTGGATGTGGCACGGACTCCGGAAGGGAAATACGATTATTCGGAGTGTTTTCCTTATGTGGAGGAGGAAATTAGAAAGGCGGATATCGCGGTAGGAAACCTGGAGGTGCCTCTGGGGGGAAGTCCGTATACGGGGTATCCGGCATTCAGTGCTCCTGATGAGTGGCTGCAGGCTTTGTGTAAAGCGGGTTTTGATGTGTTTCTTACGGCCAATAACCATTGCCTGGACCGGGGAGGAAAGGGGCTTGTGCGAACCTTGGAACAGTTGCAGAAGGCTGGGGTGAAGGCAGTAGGTACTTATGCGGATTCCCTGGACTTCAAGTCGCGTCATCCGTTGCTGGTAGAGCAGAAGGGCTTCCGGATTGTGTTCCTGAATTATACGTACGGAACGAACGGCATACCGGTGCCGCGTGCGAATATTGTGAACGGAATTGATAAGAACCGGATGCGCCGGGACATACAGCAGGCACGCAGTATGAAGCCGGATGCCATTATCGCCTGTCTGCACTGGGGCATCGAATACCGGCGGCTGCCTGAAAAGCCGGAGCGGGAACTGGCAGAATGGCTGCTGGAGATGGGAGTGGACCATGTGATTGGCGGACATCCGCATGTGGTGCAACCGATTGAGGTCAGGCCTTCTGCTTATAAGCCGGATCGCAGCGTGGTGGCGTATTCGTTGGGAAATTTTATTTCGAATATGAGTCAGAAGCATACGGACGGGGGACTGATGCTGAAACTGGTACTGAAGAAGCGTCTGGGACGGACGCGTCTGGACCGTTGTGCTTACTCCCTGGTGTGGACTTCCCGGCCTCCGCTGAGCGGGAAAAAGAGGTTTACGTTATACCCGGCTTCGATGGATGAAAATGGCATGACTGCGGCTGAACGGTTGCGTATGGGAGACTTCCTGAAACAGACCAGAGCCCTCTTCCAGGAAAGAAATATCGGTATAAAGGAGGAATTTTTGAAAAAAAAGCGCTGAATAATTTGCAGAATAAAAATAAAGTTGTAACTTTGCACTCGCTTTTGAAAGGGTAACCAACAACATGGTGACTATAGTTCAGTCGGTTAGAGCGTCAGATTGTGGTTCTGAATGTCGTGGGTTCGAGTCCCACTAGTCACCCTCTCTACAGACTGCTTGAAATCCTGTCATAACTGACAGGATTTTTTATTTTATTAGTATTGGTTGTATATTCTTAAATAATTAATTATATTTGCAAAAAAGTATAAATTAATTATGAGGCAGCATGCAGTAGCTAAATTGGGTGTGATTATATCGGTCATTCTTTTTGTGATAGGAGTGGGCCTGTACAGTTTCGCTAAGTTGAATGCAGCAGATAATGAAAAAGAAATCAGTCTGTTTTCATTAGTTCCTTCCGATTGTATCGGTTTACTGGAAACCGACAATATCGAATTTATCACCAACGACTTTGCTCAGGTAGCTTATTCCAGTCAGCTGGATACCTTGCAGGGAAAGGCTATCTTATGGGACTTGCAGAACCGGCTGCGTGCCTATGTGGCTGATAATACACACGGACTGAGCAATCATGTCAGTCGCGTGCTGGTCAGTTTTCATTCCATGGATTATTCTTCCCGCAATGTAATCGTTTATTTTCAGGCAACGGATTTCGGCAAGAAGGTCCTGAGACAGATGTTTCAGGGAATCAATTCAGGCTTTTCTCCCAAGAAGGAAGTCTACCGCAACGAGAAAATAGAGATTTATGCTGCCCAGAATAAGGATTTTATTGCAACCTATGAAGAAGACGGTTTTCTGGTAGTGAGTTATCAGAAGCGCCTGATAGAGCAGGTGATTGACGTGTGCAAGGGAGCTTCTTCGCTCGAAGACCTTCTGCCTTTTTCCGGACGGGATGAAAATCAGCAAAAAGAGTTCAATTACGTGACTTTATACGGACGGACTTCTTCCGTACCTCTTCTTTCCAGAAACCACGAACATTGCTGGGGAGCCTTTGATATCCATCTGAACAGTGAGGTATTTTATCTGAACGGTGAGGTGTACGAACCGGATTCCTGTATCCGGTATGTGACGGAAGAACTGAAACACATTCCTCCCATTGCAAGCGACAGTCTGCTGGTAATGGCGGGGCAGAACCGGGTGGATTCCTGTATTTCCAGTGTCATAGCCTTGCCCGATCATTCCCTGTTTGAAGAATGTATCTCGAACCTTTCGCGCGATGCTTCCTTTATTCTGGTTACCGATATGGACCGTGTGATACAACATCCGGAGGCTTATGCGGATTATCTGCCTCCGTTTATCGTGGAGCATGCCGGCCTGTTCCGTTCGTTTATTCTTTCAGTCCAGGTGACTCTGGTCGAGAATAAGCTTTCTCATATTTTCGTTTTCACGTACAAAGAGTGATTCAGTATTCCTCTCAGGAAACTGTCTTTTTTCTTTTCCGGAATCCTGAGGGATGCGGAAAGGGTAGTCTCTCGTGTCTTATCGCAAACGGTACTTCTGGAAGTGAGGAGATACCTTGATATAAAAATAGACCAGGGAGACAATGGTAAACAGACTGCCGGAGAGGTAAGCCATCTGAAACGAAGAAATTTCTGCGATGAATCCTCCGCTGAGCATTCCGATTCCCAGTCCTACATCCCATGAAGTCAGATACGTGCTGGTAGCCGTTCCCCGCTGGTTGTTGGGAGCCAGGTTGACAAAAAGCGTATTGTATGCAGGGAACATCGTACCGAACCCGATGCCCAATAAAAGAGCGATGGCGAAAAATATCCATGCGGTGGCAGCCGGGAACTGACTGACGGTCCATCCGCAGCAGGTGAGTGCCAGGAAGCAGAGGCATACCAGATAAAGTCCGGCTTTGATGACCTGCGTAATCTTTCCCCTGTCTACCAGCCGTCCGCTGAAAAGCCGGCTGACTGCCATTCCCACTGCCATCAGTGTAAAGAAGAAACCGGTTTCGGCCTTGATGCCGACTTGCTGGGCATACATCGCCACGTAGTTGGTAGTCATTCCGTACGGAATGGACAGCAGCAGGAGGCTGAATCCTGCAGGCAGTCCTTTGAGCAGGATAAAGCGGTCGAGGGAGATCGGGCTGCGTTTGACGGGAGATTTATAGGGAGTCCGCACCATGCAGGCTGCCGCAAAACCGATGCAGCAGGAAATCAGACCGTATGAGAAAATCAGTATATAAGGTGTGCCTGCATTGTGCAGCAAGAGTCCGAACATGGGACCGATGGACATGGCCAGGTTGTTGGCAAGTCCGTAATACCCCAGTCCTTCGCCGCGTCGTGCAGAAGGCATAATGTCAATTACGATGGTATTTCCCCCTACAGTAACCATTCCGAAAGAAATACCGTGTATGATACGGAAAAGAATGAAGACCATGAGCAGGCTGGCCCAGATATATCCGGCAAAAGTCACCATGAAAATGAAGTAAGCCAACAGATACAGCGGCTTGCGTGCAAACGTATCGAGCAGGTATCCGGAGAAAGGACGGATACACAGTGAAGAGATGGTGTAGCACGACAGCACGATTCCGATTGCCGATTCGGAGGCAGAGAAAGTTTCTGCAAGGTAAAACGGAAGTACGGGAGTCAGCAGCCAGAATCCGAAATACAGCAGGAAGTTGGCCAGCAGGATACAGCAGTAATGAAAGGTGAATAAACGCTCTTTTCCCATGACGAATGGAGAATTGCAGGTAGAATACAGAATGAATACAATATATTATAATACACGGGTCTGTACAATGAATGAACATTGGTACAGACCCGTGCGGTATGTGTAGCGGAAACCTTAGTTGGCCGCTTCGAATTCTTCCAGGAACCGGGTATCGTTTTCTGAGAACATTCTCAGGTCTTTCACCTTATATTTCAGGTTGGCGATACGCTCTACTCCCATACCGAAGGCATATCCGGTATATACTTTACTGTCAATTCCGTTGGCTTCCAGTACGGCAGGGTCTACCATACCGCATCCCAGAATTTCCACCCATCCGGTATATTTACAGAAAGGACAGCCTTCTCCGCCGCAGATGTCGCAGCTGATATCCATTTCAGCGCTCGGTTCAGTGAACGGGAAGTAAGAAGGACGCAGACGGATCTTGGTCTGCGGGCCGAACATCTCCTGTGCAAACTGAAGCAACACTTGTTTAAGGTCGGTGAAAGATACGTTCTTGTCAATGTAAAGTCCTTCTACTTGGTGGAAGAAGCAGTGTGCACGATAGCTGATAGCCTCGTTACGGTATACACGTCCCGGGCAGATTACACGGATAGGAGGCTGGCTGCTTTCCATCACGCGGCTCTGTACAGAAGAGGTATGTGTACGGAGGATGATATCCGGATGGCTTTCGATGAAGAAAGTATCCTGCATGTCACGTGCCGGATGATCCTCTGCGAAGTTCATGGAAGAGAATACATGCCAGTCGTCTTCCACTTCCGGACCGTCGGCGATGGTAAATCCGAGTCGGTTGAAAATGCTGATGATTTCATTGCGGACAATGTTCAGCGGATGGCGGGTACCCAGTTCGATAGGGTAAGCGGTACGTGTCAGGTCCAGTTCGGCAGCCCCGTTGTCCTGGCATTCAAAAGCCTCCTTCAGCGAGTTGATACGTTCCTGTGCCCGGTTCTTCAACTCATTGAGTTTCATACCCACCTCTTTCTTCTGTTCAGCCGGAACATTCCGGAAGTCTGCCATCAACGCATTGATGACACCTTTTTTACTCAGATATTTAATACGAAGTGCTTCCAGTTCCTCAGCGCTGTTGGCTGTGATTCCTTCTATTTCCTGGAGCAATTGTTCTATTTGTGCTAGCATATTTATTGTTTTTTTGTTTCTTTCGTTCTCGCAAAGGTAAGTATTAAAACTGAATTAATCTTCTTTTTTTTTCAACAAAAAAAGAAAACAGGGTCCATTTATTATTGGAATAAAAAAAAAAGGTATTTTTGCACTCGATTTTCGAAGCTTTGACCAATGAAAAAAATTGTATTCGGGATTTGCGCAATGGTGTTGATTGCCTCTTGTTCGGGAGGCGGAAAAAAAGAGGCCGCAACAGAAACCGGCCTCATGGAAGAGGATTCACTGGGTTTGCCGTCATCGGCTGAAGTTCAGGACACTTCATGGGTGATAGAAGATGTGATTCCGGCAACGGCAGACGAGAGTTTTGCTGATTTTTTCTATAATTTCGCTTCTGATGCTGATTTTCAGCGTACGCGTATTGTTTTTCCCATATCAATGTATAAAGGAACAGGAGTGGTGCGTGTGTCTCAGAAAGACTGGACGTACGATCCGCTTTTCTCTCGTGAGCAGGCATATACGGTACTGTTCGATCATGTAGAGGATATGGAAATGGAAAAGGATACTGCCGTTCACAGCGTCCAGGTCGACGAGATGGATCTGACAAAGCGGTTGGTCAAGCGCTATTACTTTGAGCGGATAAAGAATGTCTGGTTCCTGGAAGCAATCAACCAGGAGAAACTGGCGGAGGAGCAGGACCGTGAGGATTTCTATACTTTTTACAGACAGTTCTCCTGTGACTCTGCATTTCAGTTGAAACGACTGGATGATCCCCTGGTGTTTGTGACCGTCGATCCTGAGGATGAGTTCCAGATTCTGGAGACCACTTTGGATGTCGGCCAATGGTTTTCGTTCCGCCCTCCATTGATGAAGGAGAAACTGACGAATGTACATTACGGACAGTCGGATAAGATGAATTCGGATACCAAGATTGTTGAATTCAAAGGCTTCGGCAACGGTTTCAGCAATACCCTGTATTTCCAGCGCCGCAACGGAACCTGGAAACTGAACAAATTCGAAGATTTGAGTGACTGAGCCGCATGACCGGTGCATTTAATTGAGGATAAGGCCGGTGCAATGAAGCCGGTCCGGCCGGAATGCCTGAAGATTATAATCCTGAAAAACAAGATATAGATATGAAGAAACTGCAGAATTATTCATTATTGAAACACAATACTTTTGGTATTGACATACGGACCGACTATTTTGTCGACTTTGATACGGAAGACGAAATACGTGACTTTCTGCTTTCCGGATGGGACAGAAGTCTGCCGCTGCTGGCTATCGGAGGAGGAAGCAACCTGCTTTTCCTGTCCGATTTCCGTGGAATAGTTCTGCACGTAAACATACAGGGCATTGAGGTGCTCTCACAGACCGATGAGTGGGTGGAAGTCCGTGTCGGTGCCGGAGTGGTTTGGGACGATTTCGTGGCCTATGCCGTAGCACACGGATGGTACGGTGCTGAAAACCTCTCGCTGATTCCCGGTGAAGTAGGGGCTTCTGCCGTACAAAACATCGGTGCATATGGAGTGGAGGCGAAAGACTTGATTGTTTCGGTAGAGACCCTGTCTCTGGATACGGCTGAAAAGAAGATATTCACCAATGCGGAATGTGAATATGCTTACCGTCACAGTATTTTCAAGACTTCCTTAAAGGGAAAATACCTGGTAACGCACGTGGTTTTCCGCCTGACCAAACAGCCGGTATGGCATTTGGATTACGGAAATATCCGTGCCATTCTTGCGCAGAAGCAGTGTGAACTCACACTGGAAAACCTGAGAAACGCCATCATTGAAATCCGTGAACAGAAGTTGCCCGACCCTAAGGTGACCGGTAATGCCGGCAGTTTCTTCATGAATCCCGTAATCCCCCAGGAACAGTTTGCTGCATTGTCCCGTCAATACCCGGGAATGCCTTTTTATCCTGCAGGCGAGGGATATATCAAGGTACCTGCCGGATGGCTGATTGACCAGTGCGGATGGAAAGGACGTGCACTGGGATGTGCCGGGGTACATAAGAACCAGGCCCTAGTGCTGGTGAACCTGGGAGGTGCAAGCGGAAAGGACATCGTCCGACTGGCGGAGGCCGTGGTGGCTTCTGTCAAAGAGAAGTTCGGTATAGAGATTCATCCGGAAGTGAACTTTATCGGGGAACTGGAATCCTGAGAATCGGGTATAATTTATTTGGATAAATGATGGATATTACAATTTTGGGAAGTGGTACTTCTACCGGAGTTCCCATGGTGGGATGTACCTGTGAAGTATGTACCAGTCAGGATCCGAGGGACCGGAGACTGAGGTGTTCCGGACTGATTGAGACCAATGGGGTGAGCATACTGATGGACTGCGGACCCGATTTGCGGCAGCAGTCGTTGTCGCTGAACCGGTATTTCCCGATCGACGGGGTACTGATTTCTCACGAGCATTACGATCATGTCGGAGGACTGGATGATTTGCGTCCTTTCTGTTTCTTCCGTAATATCCCCGTTTATGCCGAACGCTATACGGCCGAGCGTCTGCACAGCCGGATGCCTTATTGTTTTTCTGAAAATCCTTATCCGGGGGCTCCCTGTATCTCGCTGCAGCCGCTGACGCCTTATGAGCCGTTTCAGGTTACTTCACTTTCCGGTGATTCGGTAGAGGTGCTTCCTTTTCGGGTGATGCATGGCAAGTTGCCTATTCTGGGTTACCGGATTGGCAGGATGGCATGGATTACCGACATGACTACCTTGCCGGATGAAAGCGTGGACTGTCTGAAAGAGCTGGACTGTCTGATTGTGAATGCCTTGCGCATCACTCCTCATTTTACGCATCAGTCGCTGAGTGAGGCGCTGGACTGTATCGCCCGGATTGCTCCGAAGAAGGCTTACCTGATTCATATGAGTCATCAGATTGGTCTGCATGCAGAGGTGGAGAAAATGCTGCCCGAGAATGTTTTCCTGACATATGACGGCATGCGCATTACCCTCTGATTCAATTTCTCTGAAATCATTATCCTCTGATTTGGAAGTGCCGGATCCGGAATGTACCGGAACCGGTATCAGAAGGCTTCTGTCATATTGAAATAGAACAGATTCTGTTCGTTCTTGAAATTGCGTCCCAAGTCGAGGCGCACATTCATTCTTGGCTGTACTTCGATTCGCAGTCCCACTCCGGCATTGGGTAATACGCCTTCAATCTTGCCGGGGGTCGGTCCCATGAATCCGCAGCCTCCCCATGCCACGAAGCCCAGGCGGTGGAGGATTTTCTTGAACCAGTTGCTGCGGTCTGTGTTGAACATCTGTCGGTATTCCACCAGTGCTATGTGCGATGACTTGTCGCGGTACTGACCCATGTAGTATCCGCGCAGGTCGAAGGGGGTACCGCTCAGCACATATTTGTTCAGCGGAATCTCAGAGCCGAATACGTGCTTGCTCTGTACCGTCCAGGCCAGTACTTTCCGCTGTCCCAGCAGTTTGTATTGACGGTAGTCGACTTCCAGCTTGTAGAAATTATCGTCTCCTCCCAGCCATTTCTGGTACATCATTCCCCGGAAATCCAGATAGATTCCCTTATAAGGGTTGGCCGGTACGTCACGGGTGTCGTAGGTCAGCAGGAAACCGATTCCGGAACTGAAATTCTTGTATCCGCTTTCCGTTCCGCCCGCCCGTACATAGTCGGACTGGGTCACCATCAGCGACGCCGGATCCATGATTTCGTCGTAGTTCAGGTCAATCTGCGGTCCGACGAAGAGGTTGCTTTCCTTGATGCGGAACAGGAACCAGGGGTTGAACTGGATGCCGCTGTAGCGGTACTGGCTCGTAGTGTCGCTGCGCACATAGTTCTTGTTCGTGCTGTAACCCACTCCATAGAAGTTCTCCTGGGTATTCTTATAAATGAACTGTCCGAATATCCTGAACTTGTCGTTTTTGAAGAAAAGCTGAGGCTTGACCACGATGTTCAATCCTCCGTTGAACATAAATGCCAGTGAGGCCGGTACCACCGACCGTTTCATGGTACTGTCCTTGGGGTTTATCCGGAAAGTCATCAGCGCACTACCTCCCACCAGTACTCCGAAGTCGGGTGCATAACTGGGGCCTCCCAGGATGTTGTAATGCAAGTTGCGGTTGGCTTTGTTCTTCCGTTTCAACGCTTTGGAACTGTCAGAAACATGAGTGGCAAGGGTATCGGCAGTAGAAATGACAGTCTCCTGCGCAAATCCACTGAGTGTGAAAACCCCGATTATGATAAATAATAAAACGGATTTTTTCATATAAACATACTTTCATTACAAAAGTATAAAACTTTGGCGACTTAATTTTGTCTTTTTCCAAGACTTTCTGGTCATTCCTTCCTTTTTAACAAAATCCCGCTTCTCTATCTGTCTGCAAGGGGGCCGCCTTTATAAATTACCTCTAAAAAATGGTAATGAATTTGGTCATTCAAAACCTATTTTCTATTTTTACATAGATAGTATTTTAATAGTTAAGAATGATGACAGTAATTGACCGTTTTTTAAAGTATGTAACCTTTGACACACAGTCTGATGAATCGACAGGAGTAACTCCGAGTACAGCCAAGCAGATGGTGTTTGCACAATATTTGAAAACTGAGCTGGAAGAACTGGGACTGGAAGACATTTCTTTGGATGAAAATGGCTATTTGTTCGCAACGCTTCCGGCCAATGTGGAGCGTGAGATTCCGACCATCGGCTTCATTGCACACATGGATACCAGCCCTGACATGTCGGGCGAGAATGTTTCTCCACGTATCGTAGAGAAGTACGAGGGTGGGGATATTGTATTGTCGGAAGCCGATCACATCATCTTGTCTCCTTCTCAGTTCCCGGAATTGAAGGATCATGTAGGAGAAGACCTGATTGTAACCGACGGACATACCCTGCTGGGAGCAGACGACAAGGCCGGTATTGCTGAAATTGTGGCTGCCGTTGCTTACCTGAAGGCACATCCTGAAATTGAACACGGAAAAATCCGTATCGGATTTAATCCGGATGAGGAAATCGGACTGGGAGCGCACAAGTTCGACGTTGAGAAGTTCGGATGCAAGTGGGCCTATACGATGGACGGAGGTGAAGTGGGTGAACTGGAATTTGAAAACTTCAACGCAGCCGCAGCCAAGGTGCATGTAAAGGGCCGCAACGTACATCCGGGATATGCCAAGAACAAGATGATCAACTCCATGCTGGTAGCCAACGAGTTCGTGGCCATGCTTCCGGCTGATGAGACTCCTGCCACTACCGACGGATACGAAGGTTTCTTCCACCTGGTAGGCATGGAAGGAGAAGTGGAAAGCAGTACGCTTTCGTATATCATCCGTGATCACGACAGAGAGAAATTCGAAGCCCGTAAGTCTTTCATCAAGGTATGTGCCGACCGGCTGAACGAAAAATACGGTGCGGATACGGTTACCGTGGAACTGAAAGACCAGTATTACAACATGAGACAGCAGGTAGAACCTCTGATGCACATCATCGACATTGCGTTTGCTGCAATGAAGGAAGCAGGGGTTGAACCGAAGGTGAAAGCCATCCGTGGCGGTACGGACGGTGCACAGCTTTCGTTCAAGGGCTTGCCTTGTCCCAATATCTTTGCCGGCGGACTGAATTTCCACGGACGTTATGAGTTTGTGCCTGTCCAGTCTATCGAGAAGGCAATGAATGTGATTGTGAAAATTGCAGAACTGACAGCCAAGCGTTATAAATAAATTGAAATAACCTGCTGACAGGAAACAGTATATGCGGTCGGTTGCCGGTTGATTCGTGCAACCGGCCGTTTTTTGTGTAAAAGCTGCTGTCATACTGAATTTTTTTATAACTTTGTTTCTGCCGGCCGGACCTTCTCAGCGGTATCCGTAAACGTATGTTTACCCTACGCCACAGTCGATGCCTGCCGGTTTATGTCAGGGGATTCCCCGTGTTATCAACCTTAAACAGTTTTTTATTATGAAGACCACTCCTTTTACAGAGAAGCATATCGCTCTCGGAGCCAAGATGCATGAGTTTGCTGGTTATAATATGCCGATTGAATATTCCGGCATTATCGATGAACACATGACTGTATGCCAGTCGGTGGGTGTGTTCGATGTCTCTCACATGGGTGAGTTCTGGGTGAAAGGGCCACATGCGCTTGAGTTCATCCAGCAGGTGACTTCGAACAATGCTGCCGTGCTGACTCCGGGAAAGATTCAGTATACTTGTTTCCCTAATGAAACCGGGGGAATTGTCGACGATTTGCTGGTATATGCATACGAACCCGATAAATACATGCTGGTAGTGAATGCCGCCAACATTGAGAAAGACTGGAACTGGTGCGTCAGTCACAACCAGGTGGGTGCCGAACTGGAAAATTCGTCCGACCGCATCGGACAGTTGGCGGTGCAGGGACCGAAGGCCTTGGCTACGCTTCAGAAACTGACACCGGTCGACTTGTCTTCCATCCCTTATTATACCTTTAAGGTGGGTGAGTTTGCCGGAGTGCCGAACGTGATTCTGTCGAATACGGGATATACCGGTGCCGGTGGTTTTGAACTTTATTTTTATCCGCAGGATGCGCTCCGGATATGGGATGCCATCTTCGAGGCAGGGGCTGAGTTCGGTATCAAGCCTGTAGGACTGGGAGCCCGTGATACCTTGCGTCTGGAAATGGGATTCTGTCTGTATGGCAATGACATCGACGATACCACGTCTCCGCTGGAAGCTGGTCTGGGATGGATCACGAAGTTTGTGGATGGAAAGAACTTCACCAACCGGGAGGCACTGGAACGCCAGAAGAAGGAAGGGGTAACCCGGAAACTGGTCGGCTTTGAAATGATTGACAGGGGAATTCCCCGTCACGGCTATCAGCTGGTGAACGAACAGGGTGAGCCGATCGGTCGGGTGACTTCGGGAACCATGTCTCCGGTACGGAAAATCGGAATCGGACTGGGATATGTGGGTATTGATTTTGCACAGCCGGGAACGACTATCTGGCTCGACAACCGCGGACGTAAGCTGAAAGCACAGGTAGTGAAGTTGCCGTTCCGTAAATAATCGGAGTGCCGATTCACGGCTTCCTAAAAAAGAAGGCCCCTGTCTGTTTTCTTACCGGAAACAGGCAGGGGGCTTGGGTATGCGATGATTATTCTTTTTCGAGTGTCATCAGTACCCGTCCCAGCATCATGATGGATGAACCGCGGAGTTCAGGCAGTGAGGTACGGATGTAGCGGATTACCTCAGGTGTCAGTTCCGGAGAGTTCGGGAAGAGGCGGGTGGCATTCAGCAGGACAAGTTCGTAGTCTTTCTGGTCCAGTTCGCCCTTCTTGCTCTTGAACAGTTCAAAGAAAGCTTTCTTGTCGCCTTTGGCATAACATTCTATCAGGTCGAATACCGGAGTAAACGGATATTTCTTATCCAGTTTCAGCGACTTGATATCTTTTTTAATCTGCTGATAATCGGCTTCGTTGAATTTCTTTTCTTCAAAGATATAGCCTGATAGGTAAGTGGACAGTGCAGAGTGATACAACTTCTGTACATAGTCCATGGCTTCCTCGCTTTTTGCCGCATCAACCTTCTTGATGTTTTTTACCAGGAATTGGAATTTCGGGTCGTCAATGCGGAATGTATACCGTGAGTAAATAAAGAAATTGGCAGCCGACAGTTTCTGTTCGTCTGTCAGTGAGTCAAAGTATCCATTGATAATCTCGTATCCCTTGCTGATGTTCTTTTTTCCCATGAACGACATGGCATATGCGTCAATCAGTTCCGGAGTTCTTTCTCCACTTTCGTAGCGCTGCTTCATCCGTTCCGGAGTAAAGTCAGGGTTCAGTTCGTTCTTGATTTTCGCAATGAAGGCATCTGCAGGAAAGGCACCGGCTATGTTGACCTTTACATTTCCCTGCTGGTCGGCAATGATAAAGGTTGGATAGGCCTTTACCCCGAACTTCTGTGCCAGTTCCTTACCTTCCTTTTCCGCATTCAGTTTGAGGCAGACAAACTGTGAGTTGAAGAAATCTCCCACATGTTTCTGCGGGAAAACTTCTTTCGACATTTTCCGGCAGGGGCCGCACCAGTCGGTATAGAAATCAATGAAGATCAGTTTGTTTTCTGTTTGTGACAATTGAAGGGCCTCGTTGAAGTCGATGTCCCTGAATTGAGTCTGGGCGGTCAGGCCGGATGTCGTCAGCGCCATTCCCAGTAAAAATGCAGCGAGTGTTTTTTTCATATGAGTTAAATAGCTGAAATGAATAATATGTGGTTGAATGAAAGAGATTGCCGGAAAGCCGTTTTCCTTTGGGGAAGGGGGCAGGAAGCTTTCCGCCAATCTCATTGTAATGATTCGTTATCTTGAACTGCTACGGTATTCTATTTTCTTCACCTTCAACGGGGTATTGTAAACGAATTCCGTATCCAGTTTCGGACCGGTCATGATGGGCACGATGTTCAGGTCCTGTCCCATTGTATATTTGTAGATGGTTCCTTTCTTGTCTGCTTCAGCAGCCTCGTCGTAGGTGCAGACTACAATGTCAAGTTCCCCACGCGATCTCCAGTCGAAATCGGCATAAGTAATTTCTCCCGGATAGGTCTTCACCACTTTACATACCTTGCTTTCGTAGTTGTACTGGTACAGGTTATTGCCTGCCGCATAAATCAGGATAGGATATTCTACTGAGAAACTGTAGTAGGTAGCCTTGTCGATGTCGGTTGCGTTGGCAGTCGTAAAACTGAATGCATCGTTTTTAGTCACTGACGAGCCGCTTATGGTCATCTGGTAGATAAAGTAATCGGTGTTGTTTTCCGTACTCTTCATCAAGGCATAGCTGTTTACCGGATTGTTCTCTCCAAATACAATGGTGCGCTTGTTCTGTTCCCAGGGGAAGGCACCCGGAGTTTCGGTCAGTTTGGTACAAATTTTGGTATACATGTTTTTCAGATATACGAAGCATTCGGCATCCATGTCATAGAATACCACTGCGGTCATTCTCGAATTCGGGTTACAGAATCCCAGCGGATAAGGCTTGAACAACTTGGTATTCGCCTGGTCGTAGCGGTTGATCGGACTCGGGAAGATTTCCCCAGAGATGATACTTGCTGCAAAAATTCCGTCTTCGGTTACGAAGCCTCGGTTGCTGGTGTCGTAGGCTTTTCCGTAGATACCCTGATGGGGGAACTGGTCGAGTACCTTCACCGGATGCTGGATAAGCTGTGAGGGGAAGGTAAAGCTTTCATTGTACGACGGATTGATATCGAACACGGTCTTTTCCTGGATGGAGTTTTCCAGTTTGTAGGATCCGGTTTCGGTAATCAGCCATAAGTTGACAGGTATGTTCGGGTTGGCCAGGTAGCCGGTATACATCAGGTCCTTGGCTCCCTTCAGCTTTTCGGAGTTGATGAAGATATCGTGTATCATGGTGGTGTCTCCCTCGCTGCTTGGCATACTCAGGAAGTCCATGCCGATGACTCCGTCTTCTTTCTCGCCGAGGACATAAAAACCGGTTGTCAGGGAGGTGCTCACCTGAAGCGTCATTCCGGATATTACCCATTCCATATCGGTTGAGTGGTCGTAGATGAGCAGATACAGGTAGTAGCTTCCCGGATTCAGGATAACGGTTGTTTTCAAGTTTTTCTCATGTCCGAGTTCGGTATGTGTATGGTCGTCACTGCCCAGTGCTTTTTTGCAGGCATACCAGGTATATTCATACTGGCTGTCGTCTTTGCCCAATATGCTTCCGGTTACTTCCGGTTCGATGGCCAGTTCAGTAATACCGGCCAGTACCGAATAAGTCGTCTCCGTACCGGTGACTGTAATTTCATTGACCGGAAGATGGTCGTAGGAACCTTTGTCCTCTACGCACGAATAGAGGCTGAAAAGGCAGCCGAACATGGCTGGATATAATATATGAGTCAGTTTCATAATAAGTCCTATTTATCGTTTCTATTTTTTATTTGTTATAGTAGTCGTCCGGGGTATCGCCGAATGCCCATGCGTTGGGGTCAATGTTGTTGACTGAAGGGCAGTGCATCATGGTGCCGTCTTCTTCAAGTACGGCATATTCCCGGCCTTTCTTAGCTTCTTCCAGCAGGTGCAGGGCAAGCGATTCACCGATGGCAGTGGCTCTTCCCATTGGCATGATGGTTCTGTCTGCATAGTCCTCTACGGTCGTGTTGGAGACTTCCATCATCAACAGCCATTTCTTGCGGGAGAACTTGCCGAAAGCTCCAAGACCTGCGTCGCTGCCCCACCATGCTTCCGGCTGTACCATTACGTCATTGGCTACGACTTTATGATAAGTAGCGTCGTAATTATAACCGTATTTGGTTTCAGGGTAGTCGTACTTGGTGTTGTCCTCGAAATTGGTGAACGGACAGGTGAAGTATTCGTTAGGCAGCAGCTGCAACTGCAGGGTCAGTGTGTCGTCTACCATCTCCGGGGTACGGTTGAAGGTGATGTCGATATAGGCATAACGTTCTCCTGCCTTGATTACATAGTCTTTCGGAAAGTCTACATAGTCTCTTCCAGCTACGGCATCGGTATTGTCTTTGCCGATGGTGATACTGAAGGGACGGTCATAATCCTTGATGGTACCGCTGGTCGTTACCCGTAACTGTACGGTATAGGTCTCATCGGTCATCGCACCGAATTCCACCGGGGTATAATACTGGTGGGCCCACTGGTCGGGATCTCGGAAGTCTTTACCCCAGCGTACGTCGAAGTACAGTCCGTCTACACCTTCGTAGTTCATGATTTCTTTTTCGCAGGAGGTAAAAGATGCGGCAAATGCCAGCATGCATATATAAGTCAATAACTTTTTCATAAGCTCGGATTTTATTGTCTGTTATCGGTTTCACTCTTTGGCAGAGGTACTACATAGTTTGATAGCAACATCTTGTAGGTGTTCTTTACATCGGTTCCGGATGCGAATTCTTCCATGGCATTACGCTTGTAGTAGAAGAAAAGCTGTCCCTCTCCGATGACTTCACGTGCGAACTCTTCGGTAATCAGCTGGGTCTTGTTTTCTTCTGTTACCTCTTCGTCGGAAGTCAGATTACGGTGCCAGCGGATCTGGTGCAGGCAGTCCTGTATTTCTTCCAGGTCGTTGGAACATTCGGCCTTTATCAGGTACATTTCACTGATGCGCATGAGCGGAATCATGAACTTGTAGTAGGCGTCTGTGGTGATCTGTTCGTATTTCAATGAGTAGGTAATGCCGCTGCTGACTCCCGATTCCTCGTCGGTGCTGGTCACTACTTCTTCCCACATTTTGCGACGGTAATCACTGCTGCTGTTGTTTCCGTAGAACTGTGCCAGTTTGGAGTCTTCTCCCGACAGTCCTCCTGCGAACGTGAGGGCTTCACCTTCCAGGCTCTTTCCGAACAGTCCGTCGTACAAGGCACCGCGGCTCGGGTTATAGAGGCCGAACATGACTTCAGTAGAGAAAACGCGGTCGGGAGCCGAAGTAGAAGTGGCTGCTTCCTTGGTTACCCAGGGGAAAGTCTGTTTTTCTTCCACTTCTGCCAGCAGGTTGGTTACGCAGTTATAAGCCTCTGTCTTGTTGCCCATCCACATATAGAGTCTGGCCAGCAAGCCCTGTACCGCATAATAGTTGAGGCGGTATTGACGGTAGCGCAGGTAGACCGGATTGTTGTTGTCTTCGGCGTCGTCGGTCTGTACGCCGTCGGTACGTACCGGATCGTCTTTCAGCAGTTCAGCTGCCTCGTTCAGGTCGCGCAGGACTTTCTCGCAGACTTCCTTGGCCGAGAGAATCGGCAGGATGTCCTTGTTGTCGGGAATGTCCAGATACGGAATGGCGGCAGTCGATTCGGTATTGCTGGAATAGATAGGACCGTACAGTCTCAGCAAGTCGAAATGTATCATGGCGCGCAGGGCAAGTGCCTCTCCTTTTACAATAGGATAGTAGTGGGCCGAGAGGGCGCTTCCCGATTCATCACAGTGCTCCAGCAGTGTGTTGAGGTTGGCAGCCAGGCCGTACAGATGTTTCCAAACCAGGCTTGAAACAGATTCGAATGTATTGTCCTGGTAGCTGTAGTTGGCAAATACTTTATAGGGATGAGTTCCGTTGGCCGGTACGTTGTAGTATTGGGCCATGACATCAATGACTCCCATGGAAAGAACGTCTCCGTATGATTCGTTCAGACTGCTGTATACTCCGTTGAGTACGGTGAAGAAGCCTTCGTCTTCGCTGAACAGTTTGTCTTCCATGATACCGTCTTCCATGTCAACCTTCAGCCAGTCGGCACAGGAGGTGGCGGTAAAATTGAGGGATACGATGAATATCAGACTTTTCAGTATATTTTTTATTTTCATAATCGTATGTTTTATAATTTAGAAACGAACCCCGATTGAGGCTGAGATTTTTCTGGAGAACGGATAGTCGATACCGCGTTCTTCCTTGATAGTAGACAAGCGGAAGAGGTTGTTACCGTAGATGCGTACGTTGAATGAAGAGGCACCGATGGATTTCAGCCACTTTCCGGTGGTAGTCTCGTATCCTACCGACAGGGTAGACAGTTCCAGTGTGTTGTCATCGGCAATGAAGCGGGATGACATGTTGGTGGTGCTGGTATCGTCAATGCGTTTGAACTTGGCGATGTCACCCGGTTTCTGCCATCTGTCATAGAGGGCGCGTTTGTCCTGGTTGTATTTTACCTGTACGTCGCTGATGTTTTCTACTTTATTGAACAGGGTAGAAAGGAAGGCCTGTCCGCCATAGCGGTAGCTGAAAATGGCGTTGATGGAGAATCCTTTCCAGTAGAAGCTGGTTCCGAAGGCTCCTTCCACGTCCGGAGTAGAATCTCCGCAGATTACTTCATCGGCCGAATCCCATTTGAAGGTATAGGAACCGTCCTTGCGGATGAAGATTTCGTTACCGGTCATCGGATCGATACCGGCCGAGCGTACGGCATAAAGGGCTGTCGGGCTGGCTCCGTCATAGTAACGGATCAGGCTCTGGTTGGTACGTCCTTTCTCATTGTATTTTTCCAGCAGGCTGCCGATGTTGTAGTATTCCGACGTGATATGGCGCAGGTTAGCATTCACCGTCCAGTTCATATCCGGTCTTTTGATGATGATGTAGCTTCCGGTGAAGGTGATACCCTGGTTTCTCATGGCACCGATGTTCATCGGAACCGATGAAATACCTGAAGAAGGCGGGAAGTCGATGTTCAGCAACAACGGGTCGGTTTTCTTTCTGAAGTAATCGACGTTCAGGCGCAGACGGTTCTGGAACATCTCCAGGTCGATACCCCAGTTCTGTTCGTTGGTACGCTGCCATTTCAGTCCGCTGTTACCCCAGGTGCTTACCAGTGCCGACAGACCGAACATGTTCGGATAGTTGGTATAATAGGTGTAAATACTGTTGGCCATTTTGGCGTTCAGGTTGGCATTTCCCGGATTACCGACTGAGTATCTCAGCTTCATGTAGTTGAGGATGTTGTTCGGACGGAAGAAGGATTCATTGTGAATGTTCCATCCCAGACCCAGTGACCAGGTGGTAGAGAACGGATTGTCTACTCCGTATACGGAAGAACCGTCGGAACGGAGGTTGAAGTCTACCAGATAGCGCAGGTGGTATCCGTAGTTGAAGTTGGCATAATAGCTGGCATGTCTGACCTTGGAGATAGAGGAACTCGGTTTTCCGCCTTCCGGATATCCGTTCGAGAAGTTCGGGTTGGAGAACATGTCACTGGTATATCCGATTGCCTGGAAAAGAGACAGGTTCGATCGGTTTTCACTGATCTGCATACCGCCGATGACATTGACTGTATGTTCGCCGAAGGTCTTTCCGTAGGATACGTCGAAACTTCCGTCGTAGGATGAAGACTTCGTGTTGGTTTCTTTGTAGCTTCCTTTTTTCAGTGTCTCGGTTGTCAGGTATTCACTCATTTCCGGAGAATTGAACGCTTCGGCGTTGTTACGTCCTACCGTAATACCGAACTTACCTCTGATGCGGAGTTCGGATATCGGGCGGTATTCAATCTGGAAGTTGTTGACGAATGCTAGCTGGTTGCTCTTGTCGTAGCTGTTTTGATTGAAGTCCCACAGCGGATTGGTGATATACTGCGTACCCGAAGTGGCGGAACGTACTTCTTCCATTACCTGTTCCACTTCTCCGTATTCATTGTATTTGTCGTAGAACGGGTTGGTGCGTGCAAATTCACTGAATGAAACCGTCGGGTTTTCAACGTCTGTGTTGGTAATGTTGGTCTGGTTGGTAAATGCAAACTTGTCAATACGGTAGGTCAACTGTACGTTTCCGTTCAGGATGTCACGGCTGGAGTTTTTCATCACACCGTTCGTGTGTGTATAGGTCATACCGATACCGTAACGGAAGGCGGCATCACCTCCTTCGGCGAAGATGTTATGACTTTGAGAGAAACCGGTCTGCAACGGTTCGTTCAGCCAGTAAGAATCGATACCCTGTCTGTTTCTCAGCATGCGCTGCTGGTAAAGTTCGCGGTAATATTCGTCAATGATGTTTCCGCTTTCATCCAGTGTACCGTAGTAACCTGCCAGTTTTTCATATTCCAGTTTTTCAGAAGAGTTCATCAGGTTATAGTCGCTCAGGTCGGCCATTCAATACCGAAGTTTCCGTTGTAGTTGAATTTCAGTCTTCCGGCCTCCGGTTTTTTGGTTTCTACTACAACGACGCCGTTGGCAGCCTTCGAACCGTAGATGGCAGTAGATGAGGCATCTTTCAGGATGGTGATGCTGGCCACGCGGTCCATACTCAGGTCGGTAATGGTGGAAAGCGTAGTTTCAAAACCGTCCAGAATGAAAAGCGGCTGATTAGGGTTGGTACTGTATTCCGTCTCAAGTCCCACGATATTGGTATTACCTCCGATGTTGAGGTTCATGGTGGCGTTAGGGTCCGAACCGGCAAGGTTGTTTTCCAGGATGATAAATGACGGGTCAAGCACCTTCAAGCTCTGAAGTACGTTCTGGTTACCTACGGTCTTCAGGTCTTTTTCCGAATAAGTGGCCATAGAACCGGTGAAACTCTCTGCTTTTCGGGTGTAGATACCGGTGATAACTGTTTCCTGCAGAGAAACCGCATCCGGTTCCAGACGGACTTTGATCTTTTCCGACGGACTGGAAACCCGCACGGTCTGGGTTTTCATTCCCACATAGGAGAAAATAAGCGAATGGATATTTTGTGGAATGGCAATGCTGAATTTACCGTCAATATCAGTAATGACACCTACACCGTTTGCGTTTTTATAAGTAATGTTTACTCCTGGCAGGGGTTCTCCGTTTTCATCAATAACGGTACCCTGGTAGGTCACTTTATTGTTTTGCGTAGATTGGATGTTTTGATTCTGGTTCCATTCAGGGGCTGCATTTACCTGTTGGCTGGCTATGGGTAAGAGACTTGTAGCCAATTGTCTGGAGCGGCCGTTGCAGCATGTGATGGAAGGCTTGTCCGGATTTAGCTGTTTTTCCGGTTTATTGTTGTTTGCAGATACAATACCGTATTTTTTACGGTTCGGATGGGACAAAGAGGGGAGGTGGGTAGTTTTCCCATTAAGTGAAGCGTATATAAAAAGGAGGAATTTTTAAACACATAAAGGTGTTTGGTCGGAAAGCTGGCGGTCTTTTTCCGAAAGCTGGCGATGTTTTCCCAGAAGATGGCGGTCTTTTCCCTGATCTTTCGTTTTGCGTGGTAAAAAACATAAGGGAATCTTTTCTTTTCTATCTTGGTTTCTTTTTACGGTAAAGTATTTGGATTTTTACGCCCTGTTTATCATAACCCAATTGTTTCTATGTAGTTATTGGTGTATCGCGATATTGTTTATTTCCTTCTGAGAGATTAATTTCGATATTGTGAGAAATAATGGAGACGCTCTGAATATCTGGAATTAAAAAAACTCTGATGCGTTGTGAAATTTTTATTTGATATCAGGAAACTCTTTTTTTAATTTTTGGTGGAGTTCAAACGTTTCAAACCCGTAATCTTTAACTTGTTCTGTTAATAACTCGCAGGCTAACCGATATGCTTCTTCGTATTTTCCCATTTCTTTATATAGAAAAACAAGTCGTCCTCTTGCCTGTTGTGATGAAGGAACCATGTAGGCTGCTGATTTATACATCTCTTCAGCTTCATTCCAAAGTGATTTTTTTCGTAATATGTCTCCTTTTAGAATCATTAAAGATGGTGTAGGATATTTTTTCTCCAAAATGGAAATGTATTTTAACTGTTCTGTATAGTTTTTCTCTCTAGTCATTAATCCTAAATAGAAGGTCAGGAAAATATTATCTTCTTTTAGGTCTGGTAAATATTGTGTAAAGTTAGAATAGCTCTTCATATTATCTATGTGCTGTATATCATTGTATATAGCATGGTATTTGAGAAATTTTTTATATGTTAAAAAGGATAGCGGCATGACCAAAATTAAAACAATGATACGGGAATATCTTTGTGGTACCTCAACATATTTTTGCAAGTGACATACAGAACGTGATAAGATAGCCAAAGCTATTACTCCTAAAAGCATTACTGGAAATATGATATGGGGAAAGCTAAATAATCCTTGAATAAAAATAAGCAATAAAATACTTTGGGAAGTCAATACGCATAATGTATTCCGGTATTTGGTTTTTGCTATCATGAAAATGAATGCAGTGTATATTATCAAACCTGGTATACCATGTTCGACTGCGATTCTTATTGCTTCGTTATAAGCTACGTGAATATTTCCTGCGATATATTTTTCTTTATCACTTCCTTTTTCTGCTAAATAATCAGCTTGATAATAAAGATAGCTGGCTTCAAATCCTCCTTTCCCATGCCCTGTTATTGGATTGTCTTTAATCATCTCACAACTGACTTTCCAAATGAGCAATCGTCCATCGGCTGAAACCGGTTTGAGGAAATATGCTGCTATAATTAACAGAATGAAAAATACAGTTGAAGTTAAAAATAGGTTTCTTTTTCTTTTCCAGGAATGCTTGTGTGTGTGCTGTATGACATAAGTGAATGTTATTGAAATGATTAAAGCTGTACAGGCAGTTCGCGATTCTGAAAAATATAATGCCGGGATGCCTATGATAAAACAAGAAAAATCAATGGCGCAGTATATTTTTTTCAGTGATTGATTCCGTAGGTGAAATATAAGAATATGAAAGATAATACATAAATAAGCGGATAAGGTAAGCCCATAATATGCAGGATGATAAAACGGCCCTGTTACCGGAAAATTCGGATTGGGCGACGGCAATATTCCGGCCAGTTGCAGATACCCCCAAATTGAAAGTATTGATGATGAAATGATACAACACCAGTATAGGATATTATACTGGATTTTAGGGATATATCGCATTACACAGTAGAATAATATTAGGCACATGTATCCAATATTATATATACTATGTATGTTATCCATGTCAATCCAATAGCTGACAAGGAATGATAAAATAAATAAATCTAACAATGATACCCTTGCACTTCTATTGACTTGATATAAAAGTGATGTGATACAAGAGAGAAGTGAAGCAAAGCAGGTGCTGAATATTGCCGAAAGATATTGAGCATTGAACAATTCATTTGATATTCCCGTTATGGATACGATGCATGTACAGCCAAAGAATGTGGATGTCAGATAAGGAAGAAACTTATTCACAGTCTGGTAATTTATCTACGTGTAAAAAATATTGTTTATCGTTTATATAAAAGAAAGGGAATTCTTCTTTTCCTTCAGTAAGGTTCTTGAGCCAATATAAAGTAGCTTTGGGAACATGTTCAAAGTCCAGATAATTGTGCTCAGCATATAGAGTTCTGAATTTTTTCCAGCCTTTGTCATAATACATCAGCATGTAATTATTGCCTGGTACTATCATATTGTTGGCATTACGTGGAAGCAGCCGAATATATTCTATCTGAACCGGATGACGAAATTCCATTTCTATGGAAGATGTTGCATCGGCATATGTAAAGATATTCTTATCAAATGCATATTCTGAATTTCTGCCTGTATTTTGAGGATTTCCTTCTATCCGGATCAGGCTTTCCTTTTTTTTCTTATAGTTTTTATGGAAAATGGGAAGTGGGGTAGGATTAGAATATGGATTGCCTTGTGGCGAAGAAGCCAGAAATTCCATATGGGCAATGTTGACAGGTTGTCCATTGGAAGTTGAAAAGCGATAGAAACGGTAAGGCTTTGGATTTGTCAGCTTGTACTCTTGCAGATAGGGTTGAGGAGTTTCTTTTATTGTCAGTAAAGTGTCAAAACCACCTTGCCGGTCATTGCTGGCCAGCAAAACTGCTCCTTCCAGTAACTGTCTGAACATTTTCAGATTTTGCTTTACCGGATATTTTCGTAAAAGATGGAGGTTGGAGTAAAATGTTGTATCGCAGTTAAGGGTAATATATTTCAGTTCTTTAATTGGACTATAATCATTGTAGTTAACGATATTTTCTTGTATAATCGTAACATCCTTAGACTTGCGTGAAGGAATGTTTGTCGTAAATGGTAATGGAATGTCTTTAAGAGGCATATTCGCATAAATTATAAACGGTCTGGCTATATCCAGCATCGTTCTGTCATCAAAATATACAGGAAAGAACAATATGTTAAGAGGAACTTGTTCATAAACTATCTCCTTTTTCTGATGGTTGATTTTTCCCCAGCCAACGACAGACAGTTCACCATTAGCCCACATACACAGGTAAGCCAGGTTGTTTGACAGTTTTTCATTGAATGGTAAATGCAATGTTACAGTCTGATGATACCGGTAAGTCTGGTCGTTCAGTAAAGGGGTATCGAATAATGGAGGTATAAATTCATTTTCTCCAGCTAAATAAAAAGGAATATTTTTTTGTGATCCGAATGTGCGACGATATACCTTGCCTGCTTTGCATGTGCCGTTTTTCCACTCCTCTCCTAAACTGGTATAAGGCGCTGAATAAGGTTGTAGAATACCCGCTGAATCTGGAGAAACGCACCAAAAATGTCGGTTTACTTGATCTGTCAATTGGGGAGTGAACTCGTAGACGCTTGGTATACCTTGTGCACGAAATACGTCACAGCTCCAGTTTGTCATATTATGGCAATCCATTTTGAAACGTGGAAGATACAGATCATACATTCCTAAATGAAACTGAGCGTTGCTATATGCATTAAACCAGCGGCATTTGCTGAAGAATCTTTTATAACAGTCCAATACCTCATATATATTGTCTGTATTTTTTAATAAATTGTAAAAATGATTGTGAAGGTCTGTCCTTGTCATGTGCGGATATTCGTCTGTAGTGCGATAAGGCAGAATGAATTCTTTGAAAAAGTCAAAATCGTCAGGATATTTATAGTTTTTTTTGTGCCATATATCCAGCGCCTGCTTGATATTGTCTATCAGAAAGAGAGCGGATAAATTCTGTGCATCCGGTAGGTTGATATTGTAGGTAATTTGCGCTTGGGGAAGACGGTTGAACTCTTCTCCCAACTCTTTTCGTAAGGCCGCATAATCTTCTTCTTTAAATGACTCAAGAACATGAGAAGGCATATGTTGGAATATGGCACGGTATAATGAATCTGTTCGTTTGAAATAGTCTATGTGGCTGGAGTCAGGAATAATCATATCCTTACTTTTGTGATACTTCATGTTTTCTATAAGAAAGCATGCAGATTCATATGCTACTTTGTTGCTGTCACGAAAATAATTGAGTACCTTTTCCAGTTCGACACGGTTCTCTCCGGCAAGTTCCAATGTCTCTTTTGTATTGTAAATGGAAGAGTGATTGCAGGAGTATACGAGTGTAAAGATTACAAGGATAGACAATCTGTTTTTTTTCATTTTGTTTATGGATTAAAAATAGGGCAGGCTCACAGATACCTGCCCTATGATAAGGTTGCAATTGATTAAAATGCAGCATGTTATTTCCGGATGTTACTGATGTCTGCTTAACTTTTTTTCTCCTCCCTTGATGATTGTTTTTGTTTTGTCGCTCATCATTTCTCCGGTATAAATCTGTGGCAGGTACCTGGTTTCTTCCGTAAGCACGAACTTTCCCTCCGGTGTTATTTTATAAGTCCGGTCCACCCGCTGTCCTTTCAGGTTGTCAAGTATTGTATGTGTATTCACGTCCATGATATAGTCGTTTTCAGGAAACTCCAGTTCCTGCACATTTACTGTCAGGTCCTGGTTAACCTGTCCCTCTATCATCCAGTATGTGTTGTTGAGGCTCATTGCCAGTGGGATATAGTCTATGGCTTCTCCCCATGAATTGAACGTGGCCAGCCAGAACTTCTCTGCGTTATGGTCTCCCGACCAGCTAAATACGACTCCCAGTACATAATCTCCGTTGCTCTTTTCGAACAGGTTCTTTATGGAAGTATCCCTGTCATTGTGCGAGGTATCCTTTCTGTTTACATTGACATAGAAAGGGGAGTCTTTGATAAAATATGGATATTCGTATCTTGACACATTTTTGTTTTTGTACATGGCGGGATACAGGTTTCTGTTAAAGTCAAGCGGCAGTGGATACATTCCGTTTTTCTTAAAATAGTCACAGATTTCCGAAAATTTGATATGTGTACCTCTGTGTGTAGTCTGTGGAACAGTATTCGCTTCAGGGTTGTGGGTGTCTGCCATGGCTTTACATGGAAAAATAGAGTCAGTTAAGCCAAAAATCAGGGCTAAAAGAGGTAAATAAATCTTCATAGTTATAAAAATTAAAATTAATAATACTTCTTGTTATCGAGGTGGTATCGTATTTTTTTCCGTTATTCGGGCGGACCTGAGTTACATTATAGAGTTTCCCGGCCATTGAGTTACCACCAAAATAGGTATCTCCGTCATAAAAAAGACGGTTGTCAGGACTACAGCCTTTGTTTATATCGCTTGTGGCATTATCCATAAAGGTATAATAATATTCACCGATAGTGCTGTCAAAGCCCCTTCCGGTAATGACAATGAAATGGTCAGTTGTT
>ERZ835109.145-NODE-145-length-85973-cov-10.016132_pt1 | contig 85973 bp, 73 predicted proteins | sample MGYA00519946_ERZ835109 | MGnify/ENA primary metagenome ERZ835109 (study PRJEB31850, sample SAMEA3708771) | human gut metagenome | biome: human gut; feature: human-associated habitat; material: faeces | place: China | collected 2014 ...
ACGATCAGCAGTTATGCTGTCGGAATGGATGCCGTACTCGAGTCTGACCGGATTAAAAACGAAATATTTAATCAGGAACAGGATCTCTGGCAATATTAAAATATAAAATGTCGTAAAGACAGAATGAAAAAAGCGTCTGAAGTCAGACGCTTTTTTTATTTCTTGTATTTCAATTGTTTTTCGAAATGCTTGATGTGGTCTTCATCTTTGATATGACAGATCATCAGGTAATTTTTATTTTCGGCTATGATTAAATTATTGGCTCCGTGGACGATGACTTTTTTACGGCTGGGTACGTTGACGATACAGTTGTGTGAGTCTCTGAACAGCACATGAGTAGAATTGGTTGAGTTATTGTCTTCGTCCTTTGTTTTCAGGGCGTGGAAAGCATGCCATGTACCTACATCCGACCAGCCGAAACTGCCTTTTAAGACATATACTTTTGAAGATTTCTCCATGATACCGAAGTCAATAGACAGGTTAGGGCATTTTCCGTATATATTGTCTATAAAATTTTGTTCTTCCGGTGTGTTGAGAGCAGTTGTATTTTCGAAAAGTATGTATAAATCATAGATGTGTTTTCGGACTTCCCGCAGTATATCCTGTACTTGCCAGATAAAAATCCCTGCGTTCCATAAAAAATCCCCGGATTCAAAAAATTTAGCCGCTAATTCCAGGTCCGGTTTTTCGGTAAAGGTTTTAACGGCACTTATTTTTTCAGATTTCATCAGGGGTTTGGTCTGGATGTATCCGTATTGGGTTTCTGCCCGGGAAGGAGTAATCCCAACGGTCAGCAATCCTCCGTGAGTACGGGCAAACTCGATTCCATCGCGGAGATCATTCAGGTAAGCTTCGTCGTTGGTGATAAAATGGTCGGAAGGAAGGACCACCATTGTAGCTTCCGGATTGATGCTTTTTATTTTTGAAGCGGCATAGGTAATACAGGTGGCCGTATTCCGCCGGAGTGGTTCTTTCAATATATTACCTACCGGAATTTCGGGTATTTGTTTCCGGGTAATGGCTTCGTATTCCTTACCTGTAACAATGAAGATATGCTCGTGATCGAATAAACGGTTTACCCTTTCATAGGTCTGACGGATAAAACTTTTTCCGACCCCGAGAATATCGGAGAATTGTTTGGGACAAGCCTGATTACTCACGGGCCAAAAGCGTTTCCCGATACCGCCTGCCATAATAACACAGTATGACTCTGGATTCATTATTTCTTTTATTTTTCTATTTTTACTTCTACTGTCCGAATGTACTAAATAAATACGTGATTTATTTATATTTTTCTTTTAAATTTCCGAAAGGAACCATTATTTCATATAACTTTGAACGGTAAAAACCGTTGTTATCGTAAGATGAAATTTTTATACAAGCTTGGCTCTTATCTTTTATTTATCCGGAAAGCCTTTTCCCGTCCGGAGAAGAGAAGCGTGTACGTGAAAGAGTTGGTTGCCGAATTCGGAAAATTAGGATTGAATTCCATTATGCTCGTGGTAATTATTTCTTTCTTTATCGGGGCCGTGCTTACTTTACAGACGGCTTACAATATGGCAAATCCGCTTTTGCCGCGCTATCTGATCGGTTATCTTACACGGGAGACCCTTTTACTGGAATTTTCATCTACGATAGTGAGTCTTATTCTGGCCGGGAAAATCGGAAGTAATATTGCTTCGGAGATCGGGAGTATGAAAATCACCGAGCAAATTGAAGCGTTGGAAGTTATGGGGGTTAATTCTGTTTCTTATCTGGTAGGACCTAAGATCATCGCTTCATTTATTATTAATCCGGTGTTGTATATTTTCAGTGTATTTATCGGAATATTGGGGGGATTATTTTCCGGCATATTAAGTGGAGTCGTAAATTTTGAGGATTTTCTCTATGGCTTACATTTTTCGTTTAATCCTTATTATGTGACTTATTCCATTATCAAGACTCTTTTCTTTGCATTTATATTTACTTCGATACCGGCATTTTACGGATATAATGTACAGGGAGGTGCGCTCGAGGTCGGGAAAGCCGGGACAAAAGCGGTTGTCGACAGCAGTATTGCTATTCTGACGGCCAATCTGATATTAACCCAAATTCTATTGTAATGATCAGGGCAGAAGGAATATATAAATCGTTTGAGGAAAAGCGGGTGTTGTCCGATATCAATGTTGCGTTTGATTCGGGTAAGGTAAACCTGATTATCGGAAAAAGCGGATCGGGTAAAACGGTGTTGCTGAAGTCCCTGATCGGATTACATACAATTGACAAAGGTAAAATTTATTACGGCGACCGGGAAATTACGGGCATGAACATTCGTCAGCTAAAAGTGATACGGGAGGAGATCGGGGTCGTTTTTCAGGGAGGGGCTTTGTTCGATTCTCTGACGGTGCTGGAAAATGTCAAATTCCCCTTGAATCTGTTTACCGATATGACGGAGACGGAAAAGAACGAAAGGGCATTGTCCTGTCTTAGCCGGGTAAATTTGAGCGGAGCCGATAATGCCTATCCGGCAGAGATCAGCGGGGGTATGAAGAAAAGAGTTGCTATTGCCAGAGCTATTGTTTTGAAACCCCGTTTTCTGTTTTGTGATGAGCCGAACTCCGGACTGGATCCTTTGACCTCTATCGTTATTGATAACCTGATCCGGGAAATCACCCATGAATACGATATGACGACAATCGTCAATACCCACGATATGAATTCGGTTTTTGAAATCGGCGAGAAAATTGTTTTTATAAATGAAGGGCGGAAAGCCTGGGAAGGGACAAAGGAGGAAATTGCAAATACGGATAACAAGGAATTGAACGATTTTATCTTCTCTTCCGATTTGTACAAAAGAATTAAGATGTGCTTATGAGAACAATACTGAAAGATATCGGTTGCTGCGTAATAATATTACTGTGTATTGTGGCTTGTACCCATAAAAAAGCAGCCCTCGACCGGGAGAAGTTTACGGCTTTGCTGATCGATATGCATATGGCGGACGGAGCTCTTTCTTTGTCACAAGGATATAGCACCAATCATGAAAAAAGGAATTATGCTTATTACAATAGTGTATTTGATAAGTATGGAATAGACCGGGCGGAGTTTGATTCTTGCATGCGTTATTATTCGGCACAGGCTGCTTTGTTTGATGAGATATACGATATCGTTATCGATAGCCTGAATCGTCGGTTGACCGAGCAAAACCGGCGGCTGGCCGAGTTGAGAGCCGGAGATTCGATCAATTATTTCCCACAGCCGGACACCTTGTTGCTGGATACTTTGAATCCGGTCTGGGTGACAGAAATAGACAGTATTGTGCCGGGAAACTACAAATTTTCAACCACGGTAAAATTCGATACGCTGGAGAAAAAAAGGTCGAACAGAATTGTAGCATTCTTCCTCTCCCCGGATAATAAAGATACCTTGCATGTCCGGGAGATACGTATGTCCTCGGATACCGTCCGGCGGCATTACGAATGGTCGCAATATGTTGATTCGGCTTATAACCGGTTGATCATTAAGATTGCAGATACCGACCGTCCGGAAAAGCTAAAGTATAAGCGGGGGAGAATTTGGGGAACGACCTTGTACAGGCCCTATACATCTCCTAAAACCATAGAACGCCTGAAAAAATCTTTGTCTCCGGGGAAAGCGGAGGCTGCGATTGTACCGGCGGACGATATTTTGTTGCGGCCCGAAAGATCTAAAGTTCCGGTGAAGTCGCCGGTAAAGCGCTAATAAAAAGTATGATTTTTAATTCCGGTTTTTGATTTCCGGTCGGAATATGGTGTCGCAAAATCAGAAAGAAAACTGTAAATCTTAGATTCTAAGTTGGTGAAGCTGATCGTCATTTATGCTGTATCTGAATTGTAAAGTAACAGTTTGAAATAGTTTAACGGTTGTTTTTGTGTATTCAGTCAAAAATCAATAATTTCTATGTCTTTACGTAAAATAGCTGCCAATTATATTTTTGTACCCGGTTATCCCCTGGTAAAAAACGGATACGTCATACTTGAAAACGGTCGGATTGCCGATGTCGTGGATACCGGCGGAGTGATTCAGGAAATTCAGGGACTCGAGTTTTACGGAGGCATGTTGGTGACCGATATGTTACTTACGATGAAAATAAAACTTCCCCCGGAGGGAGAGCTGATCCCTTTTTTAGAAGAAATATACACCCGGTTTCATTCCGTACCCCAGGGTATCGCATTGTTGAAAGGTGCGGATCTGCCCCGTCTGGCATTTCGCCCCGGGACTTGCCTGGAAAATGTATAAAAAATGCCGGCTCGTAAAAGCCGGCATTTGATAAAGAATTATTTAAAATCTTCGGCTTTCAGGCCGGTGTTGATTTTGATGTCTTTGACTTTGACTTCGATCGGCATGCCTTGCATGCTTGTTTTGGATGCGTAGGGCTGTACAAGTCCGTATGCAGTCGGCCGGTAGTCTTCGAAAGTCACTTCGTTGGTCACACCGTTTTGGGTGCCTACGGATTTTACTTTCAAACCGTTTTCTACGTCGTAGAAGCTGTATGTAACGGCACTCCCCATATTTACTTTCAGTTTGTATGCATCACGTCCGTTTACCTGTTCGATACCTTCGAGGGTCGGGGTGATACCGAGGCGGGTATATTCGGCTTCGAGAACCGGATAGGCTTGTTCTTTTATCTCAGCTGTCTGGCTTCCCTCCAATGTCTGACTACCGCCGGGACCGCTGATCTGGGCCTTTTCTCCGTCGAAAAGAATTTTCTGCATCGTATTACCGCCCATGCTCATTTCCATCAGGAACATCGGTTTGTCGGCGTTTACAAGTTGTTTGTTGACGATATTGATCACCATACCCTGGATTGCGATTTCAGATTCTACGGTCATGTCTTTGATGCCTTTTACTTTGTCGTTTCCACCCAAAGCTTTCAGGTAAGCGGCAACGATTTTTTCCGGGGTAACATCGGCAGCTACTTTCGGACCTTCTTTTACCGGTTTACCTTCGCTGTCCAGTTCCAGGACTTCGCCGTTACTGGCTAATTTGGCTATTTGGGGTTTCATGCTTCTGTCGGTCACAACCAGGATATAAGCATTTTCCGGGTGGAAGTATTTTTTTGCAGCAGCAATGATTTCCTCTTTGGTTACTTTGTCCAGGCGTTGCAGGAAGGTGGTGAAATAGTCTTTCGGTAATTGGTAACGCTCAATCGAGTAGGCAAAGTCTGCAATGGTCTGGGGATTTTCCAGGCTTCTGGAGAATTGACCGGCCCAGGTCTTTTTTACCCGGTAGATGTCTTCATCGCTAAAATCGGCGTTGTCCATGTTCTGCATTTCTTTTAATATCTCGACTACAGCGCTGTCTGCCGTATTGGTTTTTACTTCGGCATACGCCGTGAATGTTCCGGCTCCGGGAAGTTGGCTGGAACCTACGGATGAATAGGAGCCATAGGTATAGCCTTTGTCTTCACGTAAATTTTTCAATAATTTGGCCTGAAAATCACCGCCACCCAGAATCTGGTTGGCAATATTGAGGGCCAATTGATCCGGCATGCCGATTTTGTAATCGATCGGGTAAGTTACTTGTATACTGGCCTGTGTTGCGGCATCTTTATTTGAGAATACAACTTGCCGTCCTTGCGGTTGTTTCGGCGCAGTATATTGGTGTTTCGGGGCTTTGTCGCCTTTCCATTTACCGAGATATTTTTCTGTCAGGGTTTTGGCATCTTTTAAAGTGATATCGCCTACGATAACCAGAATAGCATTGCTCGGGTGAATATAAGTTTGGTAGTAGTTTTTACAATCTTCAACTGTGATATTGTTTACGGTTTCTTCAGTGATAACGTCACCGTAAGGATGTTCCGGTCCCCAAAGGGTCACGCTTTTGATGTTTTGTATAATGCTGCCGGGATCGGCTTTGCTGGTCTGTAAACCGGATTTGGTTTGCAGGATGATTTTGTCGAATTCTTCCTGTGGGAAGGAGGGATTCATCGTCACATCGGCCAGGATTTCCATCAGTTGGTCTTTGAATTTTGACAATCCGCTGACACCGACATAGCTGGAAGAGGTTCCCAGGTGTGCACCTAAGAAATCAACTTCTTCACTCAATTGCTTGGCATTTCTTTTTTGGGTCGCTTTTTTCCACAACTCACCGGCAATCTGGGTGTAACTGGATTTGTCGCCTTCTACCAGCGGATCGACAATAAAATTCAGACTGAAATTGATTTTTGGGATTTTATTGTTTTCCACGACCAGCACTTTCAGACCGTTTTTCAGTGTGAAACTCTGGTATTCCCCGATGTTTACTTTCGGAGCCGGTCCCGATGCGGGAGCTTTGCTTCTATCGATTTGGGAGAAGCCTACTGTTGTAAAGCATAAAGCTAACAGAAGTAAAAAATATCTTTTCATTGGTTCGAATTTTTACTGTTAAATTAAATTTTATTCAGTACGTATGCCTGATTTATTTTTTAGGTAAATAATATAATACCAATCTGTTATCTTTGGTAAAATATTTTTGGGCAGCTTTTTGCAGGTCTTCTTTGGTAATAGATCTGAACTTGGCCAGTTCTTCGTTTATTTCGTTGGTATTTTTGAAATATGTGTATGCTTGAGCCAGGTTGTATGCCCGGTCTTCGATGGTAGCATTGGAGCTGACCAGTTGGTTTTCGATTTGGTTTTGCAATTTCTGGAATTCCTTGTCGGAAATCGGTTCTTTTTGCAGTTTATCGATTTCCTTGTCAATTTCGTTTTCCAACTGACTTAATTCTACATTCATGTTCGGGAGGGCTAAAACGATAGACAATCCGGGTTGTTCCAGCGGAAGAGGCATGGCAGCCAGTTCCATTGCCATTTGCTTGTCGTTTACAATCGTCGAATACAAACGGGAACTTTGTCCCTGAGCCAATAAAGTGTTTAACATGTTTACAGCATACATATCGTTGGAAGTGATACCCGGGATATGATAAGCCATAATCAGGGCCGGCATCTGAATGTTATCGTAGGCTGTATCCCGGACTTCCGCTGTTTTTTTCGGTTCAACGATTGTCGGTTGTACAACCGGAGCTCCGCTGGGGATATCGTTGAAATAGTCATGTACGAGTTTTTTAGCTTCTGCCATGTTGAAATCGCCGACAATAGTCAATACCGCATTGTTGGGTACATAAAATGTATTGTGGAAGTCGATGAAATCCTGATCGGATGCATTACGGATGTGTTCTTCTTTTCCCAATACATCGTGATTGTAGGGATGAACGGTGTATGCTTTTTTCAGGGTTTCCGTCAATAAACGCCCGTAAGGACGATTGTCCCGGGATTGTCCCATTTCCTGGCAAACAACGTCTTTTTGGGTTTTGATGCCGATTGATTCGATGGTCGGGTGCAGCATCCGTTCGGATTCCAGCCATAATCCCAGGGCCAGTTCGTTGGAAGGCAACAGTTCGTAATAGTAGGTACGGTCGAAAAATGTGTTTGCATTCAGGTTACCGCCTACTTTGGTAACATATTTATCGAATTCATGACGTTTGATGTTTTTGGTTCCTTCAAACATCAGGTGTTCGAAAAAATGAGCAAATCCCGTCAGTTCCGGATTTTCATTTTTAGAACCGACATGGTACATAACCGATACAATGATGTTCGGGGTTGTATGGTCTTCCTGAAGGATGACATGCAAACCGTTATCCAGTTTGTATTCGACAAAGTCGATTTTGCCGGATTCTGCCCAAGCTAATACAGGCAGGCAGAAGGCAAGAGCAATTAATAATTTTTTCATAAGTTAAGTTATTAAAGTGAATTTGAAAATAATTAATTATCATTTATCCATGTTGGGGGATGTTTTATCTTCGTCCGGATGGTATTCGAGTATATCTCCGGGTTGGCACTCCAGAACACGACACACGGCTTCCAGGGTTGAAAAACGGATCGCTTTGGCTTTTCCGGTTTTCAGAATGGAAAGATTGGCCGGCGTAATGTCCACTTTCTCGGATAACTCGTTGAGTGACATTTTGCGACGAGCCATCATAACATCTATATTTACCACAATAGCCATAGTTATATCGTTAATTCTTGGTCTTCGGCAATATCGTGTCCAATGGAGAAAATTTCTGCAATGATCAAAACGATGACGCCCATAAATATATCCCGGAAACTGAAAATATTTTCGGATAACTGCCATTTGGTTCCTTTCAGAAGTTCCGTTAAAGTTTGGATTTCCAGGTAGCGCCCGAGATCGGATAACAAAGAGGCTACAATCAGGAGGATACCGATTGCCCGCATAAAACCGATGTTATCCCGGGTAAAAATATTGCCGGAACGAATACTTTTTCTCAATAAAATAAGCATAATCAGCACAATAATCAATATTGCCAGATAACAGAGCATCCCGAAAATACTGATAAGCATACTGCTGATCGTAGGGCCCGCAAAGGCTTTCGCGCCGCTGATGCGGATGTCTACTGCGGTCGTTCGGGCATCCAGGCTGACACTGCTGTCTTGCCGGATAAATGTTTCGTATACCCCGATGTTTCTTTGTAACGGAACGTCCGAGATAAGATTATACCTTTGTTTGACCCGTGTACTTTCAATACCTTCTTTAAAACCTTCTTTGAAATCCTTGATAAAGGAACTGGAAAAAAAGGCAGCAATAATGACTCCGAAAAAAAGGAGATATAGGATGTTGACCCGTAATGTTATTTTTTGTTTTCTGGTCATTTATCTGTGCATTGTTTTATTTTGACAAGCAAATGTAGGATTAATTTTTAAAGAAACAATATATATTTATCGAAAATCGATAATTTTTTATTTTAAACCAAAAATTTCAATGAATTTATAGCTGATGTTTATGTTAAAATTCTGACCTGTATTATATCGGATTTGATTTTTGCTTTTAAATCGCAGACGTACGGACCGGCGTTTGAGAAGGTTTTTAATTTGCAATGGATTTATTTTTAATCGTACATCCTAAATCAAAAATAAATGTGGGGAAATCGGGAGAATACATTAACTTTGTAAGCCTGAATTTCAGGAACGCTTGTAACTTTATAATTTGGATGAAACGAATCCGGTTGCGGATCGGTATCTCAAATTATTTGGAATTTATATGTTTGTTTATTTTTAATTTACGCTTTCTGATTTACGCTTTCTCTTTTGGGCGGAGCCGGATTGTGGGGGTAATCTGAAATCGTCAATCTGAAATCTGTAATTTTAAAAGACTTGTTTTGTGGTGGAAATATTAATGAAATAAGATATGAAAAGAGCATTATTAATGATTTTGGACGGTTGGGGCATCGGTAAGCATGATAAATCGGACGCTATTTTTTCGACCCCGACACCTTTTGTTGATGAATTAATGAAAGAATATCCTCATTCCCGTTTGTTTACGAGTGGGGAAAATGTAGGTTTGCCTGACGGACAGATGGGAAATTCGGAGGTCGGTCACCTGAATATCGGTGCCGGACGTGTCGTTATGCAGGATTTGGTGCGTATCAATAAGGCCTGTAAAGAGAATTCAATTTTGCAGAATCCGGAGATTGTAAAAGCTTTTACCTATGCCCGTGATAATAAGAAGCAGGTGCATTTTATGGGGTTGGTTTCAGACGGAGGGGTACACAGTTCGTTGGATCATTTGAAGAAATTGTGTGATATTTCGAAAGAATACGGCATCGAAAAGACTTTTGTGCATTGCTTTATGGATGGACGGGATACTGATCCGCGCAGCGGACTCGGATTTATCCGGGATTTAAAAGAGCATATGTCACATTCGGCCGGGCGCATTGCTTCCGTAATCGGACGCTATTATGCCATGGACCGTGATAATCGTTGGGAACGTGTGAAGGAAGCTTATGATATGCTGGTATATGGAACCGGTTTTGAGACGCAGCATGTAGAGACTGCCATTAAAAAATCGTATGACGAAGGTATTACGGATGAGTTTATCAAGCCGATTGTGCATGTAACCAGCGATGGAAGACCTGTAGGTTTAATTCAACCCGGAGATATGGTAATATTCTTTAATTATCGCAATGACCGGGCCAAAGAATTGACTATTGCTTTGACGCAAAGGGATATTCCGGAGTATCAGATGAGGACAATGCCGTTGTATTACTGTTGCATGACTCCTTATGATGCGACTTTCCAGGGACTTCATATTTTGTTTGATAAAGAGAATGTGGAGAATACTCTTGGAGAGGTGATCAGTAAAGCGGGTTTGAAACAATTGCGTATTGCGGAGACAGAAAAATACGCTCATGTGACATTCTTTTTCAATGGTGGACGTGAAGCTCAATTTGAAGGCGAAAGCCGGATATTGGTACCTTCGCCTAAGGTTGCAACTTATGATTTATTACCCGAAATGTCTGCTCCGGAGGTTGCCGATAAATTGGTGGAGCAATTGAATCTGAAATCTGCTGATTTTGTGTGTCTGAATTTTGCTAACGGAGATATGGTCGGACATACCGGTATATATGAAGCTATACAAAAGGCGGTGGAAACGGTTGATGCTTGTGTGAAAAAAGTGGTGACTGCCGCTAAGGCTAACGGTTATGACGTATTGATTATTGCGGATCACGGTAATGCTGATAATGCTGTGAATCCGGATGGAACTCCGAATACGGCTCATTCTTTGAATCCGGTTCCCTGTATTTGGGTCACCGATCAGAAAGACGGCGCATTGCGTGAAGGAGTTTTGGCGGATGTGGCTCCGACCATATTGCAAATTATGGGCGTTGCACAGCCTGCCGATATGACGGGGAAAAGCCTGATTAAATAAGCGTTTTTCGATTTTTGATTTCCGATTTTAGATTGAAATAAAAACGTTCGTAAAGCCGGATAGAAAGATAGGAACAAACTTTTAAGATACACAAGGCAGAGGGAAAGACAATTTTTGATTGACGATTAAAAATGAATCGTTTTTCCGAATAATTTGTAATTGGAATGTTCTGTAATTTGAGATTATGCTTCAGATTGGAGAGGTTATTGTGAGTTTCGATATACTCGAGAAAAAATTCTGTTGTGACCTGGCGGCTTGCAAAGGGGCTTGTTGTGTGGAGGGAGATGCCGGTGCGCCTTTGGAGAGCGGAGAAACCGAACGGATTGAGGAAAATTATGAGGCCGTTCGTGCTTATATGAAGCCGGAGGGAGTGGAAGCCGTTTTACAACAGGGATTTTCTGTGCTTGATCGGGAAGGTGACCGGGTGACGCCTCTGATTGACGGTCGGGAGTGTGCCTATGCAATTGAAGAAAACGGGTGTTGCTGGTGTGCAATCGAGAAAGCCTGGAGTGAAGGGAGAAGCACTTTCCGCAAACCCATATCCTGTCATCTGTATCCGATTCGTGTAGCCAGGTATGCCGGTTTTGAGGCCTTGAACTATCACAAATGGAAAATATGTACGGCAGCCCGGGTAAAGGGATATCAGGAAGGTATTCCGCTCTATCGTTTTCTGAAAGAGCCGTTGATCGTCCGCTATGGGGAAGAATGGTATGAGCAATTGGAATATGCTGCTAAAGAATATGAAGCTGGACGGCTGGTGGAGAGATCTTAGATTTTAAATCGGGATAAAAAACGTTCGTAAAGTCAGATAATAAGGTGGGATATAAATTTTTAAAATGCAGGGTTGAAGAGGACTTTTGACTTACGATTTTTGATTTACGCTTGAAATACAAAGTTGGTGAATTAAAATAATTCTTCTGAAAATTTGCAGAAAAGGAAATAGTCACTATCTTTGCAGCGCAAAAGCAAAACGGTGGATGTAGCTCAGTCGGTTAGAGCGTCGGATTGTGGTTCCGAAGGTCGTCGGTTCGAGCCCGATCTTCCACCCGCAAAGCAGTTGAGAAATCAACTGCTTTTTTATATAAAAACAGTCAGCATATCGATAATGCTGACTGTTTTTTTATCCTTTTCTTTGTTCGGTTAATTGTTGTTCGATGTGTTCCAGCTTGTCTTCATTCAGCGGATAAAAGAAGATAAAGCCGACCGATAAGAGGGTACCTACAGCCGGCAGTATGCTTAACATGAGTCGTAAGCCTGTAAGAACTTCCGGACTTTGTTCGACGTTGGCCTGGAAGCCGAATGCGGCCAAAAGCCACCCGGTCACAGCACCGCCTAATGTCCACCCGAATTTCTGAGACATGGAGGAAGACGAAAAGATAAGGCCGGTGGCCCGTCTGCCGGTGCGTAATTCTGAATAATCAGCGATATCGGCGTACATACTCCACAAAAGAGGAAAAATACTGCCGGCACACATACTGATCAGGATTTGTAAGGTCATGATCAGGATGATATCTCCTTTACCGACGAAATAAAATACGATACTGAATACGGTTGCCAATACCATGGCGTATAAATAGGTATTCTTTTTACCGATACGGTTAGAAATCGGAGTGACCAGCAATATGCCCAGAATGTTGGCTGCCTGACCCAATACGAAATAGAGGGTCGTTAACGATAACTGCCCCACTGTCGTGGTGGTATCCGAGCTGACATAGTATTTGAAATAATAGATTGCTCCTCCATCGCGGATGGAATTAAAGATTAAAGCACAGATGCCGGAGGCAAGCAATATCCACCAGGGTTTGTTGTGAAGTAAATCTTTAAAATCTTCTTTGAGGCTGTTTTTCTCTTCCCGGATGGGTTTTACCCTTTCCCGGGTCCATGAAAAGGTACACAGGAAAAAAAGTATCGCAATAACGGCGAATATACATACTGCGGCTGTCCAGCCGGATCGGATGTCGGGCAGAGAGGAGCTGTGGTGGCTGAAATAGCCGACTAAGGGCTCGATCAGGAGAAGAGCCAGAATGCTTCCGCCAAAGGCAAAGATCATCCGGTAGGAAGACAATTCTGTTCTGGTTTTGGGATCATTTGAAATAACTCCCAGTAATGAAGCATAAGGAACATTAATCAGGGAATAAATCATCATCATTGCCCCATAGGTGACGTAAGCATAAATTATTTTTCCCGTGGAACTGAAATCCGGCGTAAAAAAAGTCAGGATTCCAAGTACTCCGAAAGGAATAGCGGTCCATAAAATATAGGGACGGAATTTTCCGAATCGGCTTTTTGTACGGTCGGCCATGATACCGACCAAAGGATCAATAAGGGAATCCCAGATACGTGTGATCAGAAACATGGTGCCGACGACTGCTGCATTTAAGCCGAATATATCGGTATAAAAGAACAGCAGATACATGCCGAACAGTTTCCAGAACATGGAAGAGGCTGCATCGCCTAAACCATATCCTACTTTTTCCCGAAATGAGACTGTCGTGTTGTTGTGCATATTTGTGTTTATTTGAAATCGTTCCAACGATCGGTTCGGAATGGATAGGCCGGTAAGCCCATCGTATTGTATAAGTTTACTTGTATGACGTTTCTGAAACCATAGCGTACAGCTTGGGGGGCCGGGACTTTGGAAGAAAAAACTTTTACTTCGTAAGCACCGCATATACTGGCTTCGGCCGGATAAAAGATACGGTCTGCTCCGGCGACTTCGAATCCGCGAATGGATTGTGCCAGAGGGGTGAGTTCCGACTCTGACCGGAACCGGACATAAACCGTATTTTTTTCAAATCTGGCCGTATCGAACATGGGACCACAGGCATCGTGCCCCCCTATTCCATAAGTACGAGCCAGGGCTAACAGGGCCAGGCGCTGTCCGACCAGGTCTTTCCGGGGAGGATGAATCATACAGGAGTCGCCGATATCGGAGGTTCCCACCATACCGGAATACGGAATTAATTGCAGGGCTTGCAATTGGGCTTCTACGACCAAGGGACATAAGATCGGATTCGTATGATTTTCGAATTGATGTTCCGGAATGTCGTAATCGAAGGGTGCAATTTGAACGTAGTAAAAAGGCATCCGGTCGTTTCCCCACAATTGTCTCCAGCTCGATACCATTTCGGCCATGTTAGCGGCGTATTTGTCGTGATGTCCTTTATTGGATTCGCCTTGATACCAGATAAAACCTTTGGCTGTAAAGCGGGTGATCGGAGCGATCATACCGTTGTAAAGTACGGAGGTTTTATCGAAATAAACGGCTGTCGAATCCGTTGCCAGTATATTTTTATCGATTTTTAGGGCAGAGCTCCGGGGCATCCAGGTCTCAATCCGGGTCCCTCCCCAGTCGCTTTCAATCATACCGATAGGGATATCCAGTACATCCGACAGATTTTTGGCAAAGAAATAACCGACGGCACTGAAATCTGCCGCACTGGACATGGAAGAGGTTTGCCATTGACCTTTACAATCTGTTTGCGGGACATCGCTGGGCGTGCGCTCGACGGTGAATAAACGCAGCTTTGGGTAACGGCAAGCCTCTAATATGGTTTCCGTCGAACGATATACCGGTTGAGCCGGAAAACCTTTTAACGGCATTTGCATATTAGATTGTCCGGAGCATACCCATACGTCCCCGAGTAAAATATTATCCAGGCGTAGGCGGTCGCCGTCGTCGAAAATGATGTGGTAAGGACCTCCGGCTACGGTGGTCCGGACCTCGGCATGCCAATCGCCCTCGGTATTTGCTTTTACCGTGTAAACTGCGTTATTCCACGAAGTTGTGATCCTGACCTTTCGGCCAGGATCAGTTGACCCCCATAGATTGATAATCGTGTTCTGCTGTAGAACCATATGGTTCCCCAATATATCGGGAAGTTTAACTTTCGCCGATGTTTCTATGCATCCTAAGGCAAATGCGAATATCAGGAATAATCTTATTTTCATCGTGGTTTTAATTAATCGGTAACGTTCATCATAGCTGTACCGCCTTTCTTTTTCTTATGGGCTCTGTACAGCAAGGTGTATTCCGAGTTGTATTCCGGATAATTTTCGACTTCCAGGATGAGTTTGAAACGGTCGCCTGACATATGCGGAAGTTTATACCGGGCTGTCGGTCCGGCTAAATTCGTGTTGTTTTTAATGAGTCCGGTATGCCATTTCAGGATGACGATGCGTTCGTTACCGGTGTCCAGGTGCACGATGACCTTCCGGTCGTCCATATCTTCGAATTTATCGTTCAGCATCCAAATCTCAGCAAAGAAGCACTCTTCTTCCTGCCATACCAGTTTACTTAGCCGGGCGCTACTGCAAACCGGACGGCAGGATTGTCCTACCGCATAATAGGCCGGTTTGGGGACGGCAGGATAAACAAGCAGGGAGTTGTTGGCTGCGGATGGCCAAGGCTCGTTGTAACACCAGTTGAGAGCCATTGCACAATAGGGCTTTTGACGGCGTGCTTCTTCGAAGATGGCTTTATACCCTTCGCATTGAAGCAATTGACTTTGTTCGATCAATTCGTCCAGGGATTTCGGTTTTCCGAAATATTTTTCCAGGATGTCCTCGCATAGCCAGGTTTGTCCGTGCCAGGCTCCGTATGCGTGATGTTCTTCCCAGGCACTGTTGGGACGTGGTGGCCATAACTCGTCGGCCGGAATAATTTCTTCCAGTACCTGGCGTGATGAGATTCCCGGTATGCCGAATTCCGTATAAGCTGTGTTATGACTTTGGTTCATAGTTTGGAATACTTCTTTTCCTTCATCGTAGAAGACATAATGCCCGTGAGCCATTCCCATTACCGGGGAGGTCGGATTAAACGGCACCAATGGATCGTATTCCAGACACAAACTGTTCAATAACCGGAGTGGAAGAGACTGGTCCGTCATGCCTGACCAATTGTTGAAAAGTTCGTTCCCTCCGCACCATAAGCAGATGGAAGCATGTTTGCGAAGTCGCTTCAGTATGGACGTCGCTTCCTGTTTCAAAACACTTAAATAGTGCGGGTCATCGGGGTAATTGTTGCAGGCCAGCGGAAATTCCTGCCATACCATGATTCCTTTTTCGTCACACAATTCATAAAAAGCTTCTTTGTTGATAATACCTCCGCCCCATATCCGGAAGATATTGAAGTTGGCTTCCACCGCTTTATCGATGAGGTGGGCGTAACGTTCCATCGTGATTGTTCCCGGAAATATTTCCGGATTAACCCAGTTGGAACCTTTCGCGAAGATTCGTCGCCCGTTGATTTCGAATTGAGCGGGGGATACACTCCGGCTTTTGGGAAATTCTTTCGGTTCGCTCCAACTGCCTTCATTCATGACTAATTGAATACGCCGGAATCCGATTTTCTGTGTAATTCGTTGTTGTAGCTTGCCTTCCGGACCGATAAGTTCGAAAACGGATTGATATAAATAAGGTTCTCCGTGATCGTGCGGCCACCATAATGCCGGATTTTCCAATGTCATTTCGGGCAAAGACAGGGTCGGTGTTAATTTACCTGCCGATTCCAGGCAAGTTTGTTCGTTTTGATCTACCAGATGCCATTTGTAAAAATAACCGGTTACATTTTTCCCTTCGATCTCGGGGGTGATATATACTTTTGTCAGGTCTTCCGAAAGCCGGTAGTTCAGGTTTATATCGCGAACATAGTTACAAGGCCTTATTTCCAGATACGTGTCGTCCCAGATGCCCAGCGGTATGAGGCGCGGGTGCCAGTCCCACAGGTAGCTGACAGCCGGTTTTACAACATGGGAGGCCTGTGTCCGGTCTGCAGGAGCCCGGTGTTTTTTAGGGGCTGGGAAAACGATGATTTTTAATTCGTTATCCGGTTCCAGATAGGGGGTCAGGTCAATATCCGTGGGCGAGAACATACCTTCCTGAGCATGAATTAAATAATCATTCAGGTAAATCTCAAACTGGTAATCGATGCCTTTGGATATAAAATAAAGTTTTTCTCCGGTAGATAAAGCCGGTTTTGCGAATTCGGTTTTATAGGTATAATACAGGTCTTCTGTCCAATTCAGTTTTTTGTAGTTGTCTGCGAAATAAAGCGCCGGGTAATTTTCGGCCCGGGCAATATCCAGTTGAACGGCACCTGGCACTGTAGCCGGAATGTATTTATCCGGCGTTCCGTCCTTTTGCTCCATATACCCAACGGTCCAGGTGAGCGATATCATTTTCTCCATCACATTCAGTTTTTTACATTGATTATTTTTGACCTGCGATTTAAATTCAATTATTCCGGGTTACAGGTGCATGTTTCAGTTTAAAGTCAGAATCGCTCTGTAACTGTTTGTGTATTTAAATCAAAATCTGTCATTAATAGGTCATTTATTTTTGATTTACGCTTTTCGATTTACGCTTTCTCTTTTCTTGTAGTGAAGGATTGGGGTATAATCTAAAATCGTCAATCTAAAATCTGCAATTAAAACGTTCAATTATTCTTTTCCGGATATTCCGTACACAACAGATATTCAGCCGGGCAATCCTCTTCGATAGCCGGGAAGCGGCCTATGGGCTCAAAAAAACGGTTGTCATTGGCGTCGTCGTTGACGGTAGATACTTCGCCTACCATACAGTCGCCGCCTTCGGCCCAGAATGTATGATACATATAAGGTTCGAAGCAAATGCTCTGGCCATTTTCCAGACAAACCGTTCCACCGCCCGGAACCCTTGTTTTTACTCCGTCGATTTTGACAATGCAGTCTTCATTTGTCCTTTCTTCCTGAAGGTCGGCTTTCCATAAACGGATGCAGAGTTTTCCGCCGCCTCTGTTGATGATATCTTCCATTTTTTTCCAATGGAAATGGATAGGTGTGATTTGTTTTTCCCGGACCAGCATGATTTTCTCACAGTAGGGTTTGTTGTCGTATTTGAGATTACCGTTCCGGATGGTCACCAGGGTAAGGCCTTCTTCCGCAAAACGACCTTTGCCGAAATCAGTAATGTCCCATCCCAGGCCGTTTTGACGGATTTCATCACATTCTTCACCTTTACTTTGCCATTCTGCCGTGGACCAGCGTGCCCATACGGGTAAATAGAAATGATTGGATTCGAAAAATTGAATGGCTTCACGGATATATCGGTTTATTTCACTTCTTTTCATGATTTGTATAATTTAAATGTATAAAATGTTCTAATTCGCTTAAACAGGGGGCTCCGCCGGTACTGGTTGCGCTTCTGAGATTAAACCGGGCGGAGGTATTGGCGAAAATCACGGCATTCTGTAAGGATTGGTTTTCGTGTAATGCGTATAGCATACCCGCACAAAAAGCATCTCCTGCGCCAACCGGGGATACGATGTCTTTTTTGTCTACCGGAATAGAAGGAATATAACAGGTTTCCCCTTGTTTACGGGCTGCATATCCGCCTTCCGGGAAATGGACGGCACATACCTTGTTTACCCCCAGTGCAAGGAGTTGGCCGACCGTCGATTTTACCGATTCCAATGAGATTTTACCTTTCTCGTCTCTCAATTGGGTATGGCAACAGGCTCCGGCTTCCACTTCATTGATTATCAGATAATCGATATAAGGAAGACAGGGAAGCATAATTTCACGGAATCGGTCGCTTTCTTCGGACACCACATCTACAGAGGTTTCGTATCCCTTTTTCTGTAATTCGTGTAATACCCGGGCGGCTTTGATACCGTATTCACTGTCTTTTTTATCCAATTCGTCGAGCAGTAGTAAATATCCCAGATGAAATATACGTGCCGGTACATTTATCGGAGAGAGATGCTCCCGGCCGAGACAGGCATTGGCTCCCCGGAAATGGAAAAAAGTGCGGCTTGCATTACCTCCTGTTTCCGACATGACATCTGTATAAGAAGTCGGTACGTGTTCCAGACGATACATGTATCTGGAATCGATTCCGTAACGTGTAATCTCATTCATTACAAAATCTCCGTTCGCATCCGTTCCGATACAGCCTCCGGCATACAGAGGCATATCGGTGGACAGACGGGCTAAATCGACCAGTACGTTATGAGCACATCCGCCGAGGCCGATTTCGATTTTATCGATTGTGACCAGATTGCCGCTCACCGGATACTTGTCAATAAATTTTACGGTATCGACCAGCCAGGAACCGGCAGAAATGATCCCTTTTCTCAAATGTTCAGGCTTTTCCATTGCTTTCGAATAATAACATGTGTTCAATAACAGCTTCTTTGGAGGCTTCCACCATCTGATATTTCATATCGATATAGTTGGGATTGGAGACTGTTTTAAAATATTTCTCCAACTTATTGGTGACAGCGATCTGGATAGCTGTGGCTACATTAATTTTACAAATTCCGTTGTGTATGCAGGATTTAAAATCTTCGAAACTGGTACCGCTACCTCCGTGTAATACCAAAGGTAGTCTGTTGCGATTGTTGATTTCCTGCAGGCGTTCTATGTTTAGCTGCGGGGTAGCTACATATTTTCCGTGAAGGTTGCCGATAGCAATGGCTAAAGCATCTACGGCGGTTTCTTTAATAAAGTATGCCGATTCGTCGACATCCGTAAAAATATCCGATACGTTGTCTTGCTCGCTGTTCGCATTGCCTACCTTTCCGAGTTCCGCTTCGATATCTACGTTTAAAGCCCGGGCTATACGTACAATTTCTTTGGTATTCCGGATGTTTTCTTCCAGAGGAAGGTTGGCGCCGTCATACATAATGGATTGAAATCCCAATTTCATGGCCCGCACACAGGTTTCCAAACTCTGTCCGTGATCCAGATGTACACATACGGGAACACTTGCTTTTTCAGCGCTTTCTATAAATACAGGGGCCATTTTTTCCATAGGGGAGTAGGGAAATTGTACTTCTGCCAACTGAATGATGATCGGCGAGCGTAGTTCTTCTGCGGCCTGAATGGCTCCCATCGCATTTTCAAGGCTTAGACAGTTGAAGGCTCCGACTGCGTATTTGTTTGAATAAGCATCTTTTAATATCTCTTTAAAAGGTACAAACATGATTTTATTTATTAAAAGTTACGCATTGCTTTCTTTCGACATGTCAAAAGTAGGATGAAAGTTGATACATGGATAGTACAATTTTGACGAAGATTGATAGGATATATACCGATAAGTTTAAATCTGAAATATGAATTTATCAGTAGGCGCCGATTTTAACATATTGAATGTTATAATTTGTATATCAATTTATTATATGGAAATCATCTTAACAATGTTAATGTATAAAAATGAACATGATTGGTAAAAATAGTATAAGTATGGTGTTCTGATGTCGATTACATTTGTACGTGCACTAATTCATTTTTGAAGCTTATTGCAATTTTGATATTTTACATTGTTTTCTTCGACGGAAACGTTTTAAAAATGAAGGTGTTGTATAATTACTAACAGATTTAATATTTAAATATGATGAAACAGAAATTATTCTTTTGGGTGATTTCACTATTTATCGGGATATCAGCTTTGCAGGCACAGGATATTTCGGTCAGTGGTGTCGTTAAAAGCAAAGGAGACGGCCAGCCTTTACCCGGTGTTGCCATTATGGTAAAGGGAGCTACTACAGGAGTAACTACAGACATAGACGGAAATTATGCAATAAAAGCCAATGCACAGAGCATTCTGGTTTTTCGCTTTATCGGTTATGCTCCGCAGGAAATAAAGGTAGCCGGACGTACCAGGATAGATGTTACTATGGAAGAAGAAGCCCAGCTTTTGGAAGATGTTGTTGTGGTCGGATACGGTACGATGAAAAAATCGGATCTGACAGGTAGTGTGGCATCGGTAAAAGCAGCAGAAGTTACGAAAACGTCTTCGGGATCTGTTGAGAAATTGCTGCAAGGACGGGTTGCCGGTTTGCAGATTATCAATAATTCGGAAGACAACCCTCAGGGAGGAGCCACTGTACGTATCCGCGGAGCGAGCTCCATTAACGGCTCGAATGCCCCGCTGGTAGTTGTGGACGGGGTACCTATGGGAGATGCCGGAAATCTCAATTCCATCAATCCGAATATCATATCTTCTATTGAAGTGCTGAAAGATGCTTCTGCAACGGCCATATACGGTTCGAGAGGAGCTAATGGTGTGATTATGATTACGACAAAGAACGGAAAGGGGGATAAGGCCAACGTTTGGTTCAGCGGTAAAGTCGGAGCCAGTATTTTCAGTAAGAAACTGGATTATTGGAGAAATCCTTTGCAGATGGCGATGTTGGAAAACGAAGCGTATGAAAATGCCGGATTGGAAGCTTTGTACGTAGGGAAAAAGGATGTGAACGGAGCGTATTATCCTTCTATTGCAGAAATACGGGACGGTGAATGGCCCTATTATACCGATTGGTCGGATTACATTTTCCGGACCGCTATTACGCAGGATTACAATATGGGCGTTGAAGGAAGTACCGAAAGAAGTCGTTATTATATCAGTTTGGGATATTATAGTGCGGAAGGTATGCAAATCGGAGATGACTATGATAAATTGTCTTTTGATATGTCTTACGATAACGATGTAACCAATAATCTGTCGATCAAAACCAAAGCCGGTATTTTTAAAGGTAAGAGAAATTACAATTACGGTATGGATTATTCCCGTAATCCTTTATTCCCGGTTTACAATGGTGACGGCAGCTATTTTAAGGCTTTTGACAAAGATTACGGGAATCCGGTGATGATGACCGAGCAACGTAAAAATGTCGCCGACAATGTAGATGCTTATGCTTCGCTGAAGATCGATTGGGATATTTTGTCCGGACTGAATTTTGCCGTCCAGGGGAATGTGAGGGCCGGTACCAGTAATACCTCTTTCTATAATCCGCCGAAATATACGGATGCCGGTGACCGTTTTGACGGAGAAGGCGGTATGACGAACGGAAATTACCTGAATTATATTGTAGATGCTTATCTGACCTATAATAAATTATTCGGGAAAGATCACAGTTTTTCTGCCATGGGTGGAGTAAGTTATGAAGATAATGTAAATAAGGGATCCAGTATCACGGGACGAGGTTTTCAGAATCATGTGTTACAGGATGAGAATTTAGCCGGTGCTGAAAATCGGTATGTCGGCAATTACCGGAGCGAGACGGAATTGGCATCTGCTTTTACCCGTATCAATTACACGTATAAAAACCGGTATATGTTTACTTTTACCGGGCGTGTCGACGGTTCGTCGAAATTCGGAGAAAATAACAAATGGGGATTCTTCCCGTCGGGTGCTGTCAGTTGGAGATTATCTGAAGAAGAGTTTATAAAAAATCTGGGTATATTCGATAATTTAAAACTTCGCGCCAGTTACGGTATTTCCGGTAATCAGGGGATATCTCCTTATCAGACTTTTGAACAATTCGGAAGCAACTATTACTATGTGGATGGAAAAGAATACATCATTTACGGTGTCGGTAAAGAGGTGGGCCGGGAAGGTATCGGAGATCGCTATGTATTGTGGGGTGGTATGCCGAACGATGAGTTAGGCTGGGAAAAGACATCACAGGTGGATATCGGTGTCGATTTTTCATTATTCAACAACCGTTTGGATGTGACATTCGACTATTACCGGAAAGTAACGACCGATTTGTTGCGTGAAAAATTACTGACACCCAGTAGTGCGTATGATAAAGTGTGGGTAAATGACGGAGAGATACAGAACAAGGGATTTGAATTTGCCATCAATGGCCGTATCATTACCCAGGGGGCTTTCCGTTTGAATGCCGGTTTGATATTCAGTGCCAATAAAAATAAAGTTGTAAATATCGGTACAAAAGAAGATTCCGGATATATTGAGGATGTTAACGGTGTCCGCTATCAGCCTTATGGCGGAAGTGTCTTCAACGATGCTTATCTGAATATCCTGGCTATCGGCCAGCCTATAAATGTGTTTTACGGTTATAAGGTAGACGGCATTATCCAGAATATGCCTGCTAATCCGACAAAGATGACCCGTCCGGGAGAATTCAATTATGCCGGTTTGCGTGAAGACGGTTCTTTAGACCCGGATGCCCGCCGCATTATCGGTGACCCGAATCCGAAGTTTACTTCCAGTTTGAATATACAACTGACTCATAAATCCGGGCTGGATTTGTCGGTTATGTTCTACGGTGTGTACGGAAACGATATTTTTTCTCCGAGGAAATTGGATGCTCCTTCTTTGAGGGCCGGACGCTGGACACCCGAAACTCCGAACAATAATCGTCCCAGCCTGCGTGCAGACCGATCCTATTTTGCTTCCTCCTGGTTTGTGGAAGACGGTTCTTTTTTACGCATACAGAATATTACGTTGGGGTATACATTACCGGAACATTATCTGAAATGTATAAAAAATCTGAGGGTTTATTTGAATGTCAGCAATCCGGTTACATTCTCAAATGTGAGTGAATACGATCCGGAAGTGGGAGAAAACGGGCGAGGACCGGTGGCCTTCCCGCGTACATGTACTTTTACAACGGGTCTGGAGTTGAAATTCTGATGAAGCTTTAATCTGGATTGAGCCGAAATAATGAATGACACATTTAAAATATGAAATGAGTCAATGGACTTAAAAATTAGTATAGCGATGAAAAAAATATATCTTTATATAACTCTGTTCTGTGTGGGACTCTCTTCCTGCTCGAACTTTCTGGAAGAAGATCCTTACGGAGTATATTCCAATAAAAATTACTACAATACGGAAGCGGATGCTTTGTCGGCATTGTTGTATGCTTATTCTCCCATCAATTATATTGAATACGGAGCGCGCTTTTTGTTCTATCTGACGGATGTGACGACCAATCAATATAAGAATTACGGACGGGTGAACGAGACGAACCTCTATATCTGGGATTGCAATCCCAATACAGATGAGTTTCTGTACTTTTTCAAGTATGCGTATATCAGTATAAACCGCACGAACTCCGTACTTGAGAATGTGGTAAAGATGAATAATATCGATCAGAAGAATAAAAATCAGATCTTAGGAGAGGCTTATTTTTTGAGGGCTTTTAATTACTTTATGCTGGTGAGAACATATGGGGAAGTGCCTTTGCGTAAAAAATCGGTTCAGGGTACGAGTGGAACGAATGCCCCTTACGGTTCGATTCAGGAGATTTATCAGCTTATTATTGAAGACCTCGAACATGCTATCGATTTGTGCGGTATATCCAAGCATCAGGGACGTGCCGATAAGGTCGGAGCCCAGGCTTTGCTGGCAAAAGTTTATGTGACGCTGGCTTCTTCCAAAATGACCGGTGCTCCCGGATATGATTGGGTGGAAGACTATGAAGCGATGTATGCCAAAGCTGCCGGATATGCCGACGAGGTATTGAATAAGCAGACAACGTATGCCTTGGACCCCGATTTGTTGCGGGTGTATGATGTAAATCATTTCAGTGACGGGACAGAGCATATCTTTATGACTTCGATGAATCGGGAAGCCAGTGGTATGGAGGGTACTTATTCACAGTTACCTCAAATGTTCGGAATAGGTTTGCCTGTTATATGGATTTCCTCTTCCATTACCGGAGGTGCCGGAGTACAAAAAGTGATAGACGGCAATCAGACCTGTTGGAGTGTGTTCCGGGTAGACGGTGATTTCTACAATACTTTCGATGACCTGGATTTACGTAAAAAATTGATGGTGACAACGATTTATAATGAAAATGGAACCGTTCTGGCTACCTGGAGTCCGGATAACATCAATAGCTCGAATCCGACGGAGAACGCATTTTATCAGCCTTTCTGCCGGAAATATACGGATCCGAATTCTTTGGCAAACAGAACCAGTGCCAATATTTATCTGATACGGTTTGCCGAAGTTGCGTTGAGCTATGCCGAAGCTGCGGGTCCGACGACAGAAGGCTATCGTTGGGTAAATGCTGTCCGGGAAAGAGCCGGACTGGGAGACTTGACACCGGGATTGGATAAAGAGTCTTTCCGGAAAGCCATATGGGAAGAGTTGACGTTTGAATTGGCTTTTGAAGGGCATGGATTGTTTGAGTTGAGACGGACGAACCGGGTCATGCAGGAAATTACCAATAAAGAAGTAAAGGAAGCTTATGCTTATTTCTTCCCGATACCGCAGCGTGAACAGGATTTGAATAAACAATAATCAGACTTTAATCAGATACTTATGATACAGTTAAAACAAAATTTGATAGGATTGGGCTTATTGTTGTTGGCCGTGTTTGCCGGTGCTTGCGACGACGATAAGTTGGAACTGGAAAGGGGAAAAGATTATATCTTGTCTTCTCAGGCAGACGTGAATGCTTTTAAAGTGACACAGGATATCCGTACTTTGACGATAGAGGGGGAAGATATTACGGATTTATCTGCCTTGCAATTTCAGAACGCGAAATCTTTGATTATCCGGAATACAGGGATAACAGAATTGGCGTTGCCTCGTTTGAGTGCTATTACGATAGGACTTACTATAAGTGAGAATGAGAATTTGAAGGCTATCGACGGATTGGAGCAGTTTAAATTTATGAACGGTAGCTTGATCATAGAAGATAATCCGGCTTTGGAGAGTATTGCCGGTTTATTGCATTTGAAAATATTCCGGGGTAGTCTGACGATAAGCGATAATATGATTTTCGGAGAGGACAAAGCCGGTGCTCCGGATAGTTACGGGCTTATGCCGGTGAAATATTTACTGGATAACAGCATCATGGAAGGTACGATTACGCTGGCGAATAACCATCCGAAGGCGGCTACGGATCCTTCCCGTATAGGTCAGATGGGGGCTGGAGATATTTTGAGTTATGTCATCGGTTCGAGAGCGGATGCAGACAAGTTTATGCCGGCCAATGAAACCGTAATGAATCTGACTGTGCGCGGATCGGATATCAATGATGCGGTACTGGCCGGTATTGCAAGTAAGATTAAAGTGATACAAGGTAAAATGTTGCTTGAAAATACCGGGACAACGACTACGGAAGGATTTTTCGATAAAGTGGATTGTCAGGGAAGTATTGTGTTGAAAGATAATCCGGCTTTGATGAATTGTAACGGTTTCAAAGGTTATACGGTTATCGGCGGTGATCTTGTTATTGAAAATTGCCCGGAAATGACCTTCTGGTCCGGAGCCGGTTTTAGCTTCATTACGGAGGTAAAAGGTAACTTTAAAGTCGATCCGGCTTCTACAATGACCGAAGGGGGTGCCGGTTTTGCCGGTTTGTCACGTGTCGGCGGTAATTTTGAGTTGAACGGCGATAAAGCCAATAATAAGGGGGATCTCTGGAATTGTGATACCTGGCTGGCAAGAGGCGGTGGATTAAAGTATGTCGGCGGTGATTTTATCCTGAAAAACCATTTGAAAATAAACGGTTTGGGCGGCTTCCAGAATATACAATATATCGGTGGAGATGTTACGATTGTGAATAACGGTGGCGGAGAAGGTGTCGGCGATATACCGTCGAATTCAACGAGTAACCAGGTCGGATATTGTCTGATCAAGGGCTTTCTGGATTTCGGTATTGTAAAACCGACTGCTGTGATTACTTTGGTAAATGCTTCCGGAGAAGTTATCGATGTCAATTCGTTGACCGCTTGTGGTATTTCTTTTTCTGATTATGAATTGAACGGACTCGAAGAGGTGAATAATTTTACTCCTTCTTCGCAGATTATCGGTAATTTGACGATACGGGGTGCAGATGTGACCGATCATGCAGTTTCTTTTATTAAGACGAAAATCACGACTGTAATGGGAACCGTGACAATTGAAAATACCGCTTTGACGACGACGGAAAATTTCTTCGAATCCATTGATTGCCGGGGAGGAATTGTGTTGCGCAACAATCCGGAGCTGTTCAATTGCAACGGTTTTAAAGGATATACAGAGATCGGCGGAGATCTGATTATTGAAAATTGCCCGAAAATGGCTTATTGGGCTGATATGAGTAACGGTGCCGGTTTTTGTAAGATTGCCCGTGTAGAGGGTAATTTTAAAGTCGATCCGGCAACGGCACTCAATGACGGCGGAATCGGTTTTGCTTCGTTGTCTTGGGTCGGTGGCGATTTTGAACTGAACGGCGATCCTTCTGCCGGTGAGATTTGGAACTGGGATAGCTGGATGGTTACCGGCGGTGGATTGAAGCATGTAGGCGGTAATTTTACGGTTAAGAATCACTATAAGGTGAATGGTTTGGGAGGATTCCAATCGATAGAGTATATCGGCGGAGATGTGACGATCATGGATAATGGAGGTCCGGATGGTTTTATTCCTTTGCAAAATACGGATAATCAAATCGGGTTCTGTTTGATTAAGGACTTTTTGGATAACGGAGTACTGAAAAAGCCGCAACCGACAATTCTGTTGAGACAATCCGCAGAATCGGAATGGATTGATGTTAATTCTTTACAATCTTGTAATTGAGCAAGCTGTAATTCGTAAGATTATATACATGAAATATAACGTTTTTATTAAATGAGTCAGCAGACTTCGTAACCGGAAAGGGAATCAAAACGGCAGGAATGGTTCTGACGTTGAAGGATAGTTTTGATTCCCTTTCAATAACAGATAGGATATGAAAAAATTAGGAATAATATTAATGGTGATATGGGCATTGTGCTCATGTTCGGATGATGATAACCTAAAAAATCCGGGAAGGACGATCGATAGAAATTATACCTTCTCCGGGGGTAAAATTGCACAGAATGTATTGGAAAGTTATTTGTCCAGGGCAATTACACAGTCCGAATTTTTATCCAGTGACGGTTTTTTTAATGACGGGGTATATCCCAATCCGGAAGACGATGAACGGATGCTTTTAAATATCGGTGCTAAATTTATCGGCCGGGCGATTTATTCCTGGGGTTTTGAAAATCATTTCAATCAACCGCAATGGCTGGCGAATGCAAAGGCAAAGATCGAGCGTATGCATGCAGAGGACCCGGATATCATTTTTCAGGCCGGTATTTTTGAAATCGTGACCGATAAAGTGAATCAGATTGAGATTCCCGATTGGGTATTTACGGCCTTCGGTAAAACACCCGAGACCCGTAATTTCGATTACAATGCGATGAAAAACCTGGCGGGAAACGGGGTTAATCAGTGGGGAAACGGGAGTGTACCTGATATTACCCGGGAGGAAACCCGTATGTTTTTCTATTATATGGCAGTACGTTATATGGAGATTGGGATTGAGGCCATCCATTTCGGTCAGGTCGAATTGATTGCCATGGGCGACAAGGATAATCAATATGCCGGATGGAATGATTTATTGACGAAGGTCAGAGAAGCAGCTAAAACGAAAGCACGGCGGGGAACGATATTGTGTGACGGACATATGCCGGGTTACGGAATTTTGGCAGATGGAAAATTGTTGTTCGATTTTGTTTCTTTCCCCATGCGGATAAAAGAAATATCCGGAGATCCGGAGAAAGCAGAATTGAAAAAATTCTATCTTGATGCCATTTATGGACGTACTCAGGGAGGAATCACTCCGTCCGGCTGGAGCTGTACCCGCTGTCCGTATCTGGTAGAGTTCGATAATTTCGGTATCAGCAGCCATCCGGGAACTGCTAATATGGCAGATCATTTTACATGGGGATATGATGAAATCAGTTGGTTTTACCGCCAGCCGGAAACGTATCGGAATGAATTCTTGGTTTATGCCGATAGCTATCTCGAAAGGGTAGACCCGGTAGGTTTTCTGGAAATGCCCGGTAGCCGTGTTGTTACTTTACCGGAAGGCAATACCCGTTATCGGGCTAATACGGCCGGAGATGCCTGTCCTGAAGGACAATCCCAGGAAGAGACGATTAAGAGTTTGTGGACGAAATAAATTGTTGGCTTATTAACCCTTTATATAAATTGTAGATTTTAGATTGACGATTTTAGATGAAAAGAATTTGATAACGAATCGGGTTGCCGGGCAATTTAAAATTTACAATCTGAAATCTGCAATTAACTTTTGGGTTTTGCTTGTAATTTACCTTGAATAAAGGTTGTTATATAAAAGAAATACATCATTTATTATTTAATGACGGATATGAATCGGAAAAGAATGATACAAGTTATTTTGGGATTTGTTCTGATGGGTGGAACGCTGACTGCCTGTGAAGATAGAAACTGGGATTTTGACGGTGGAATCAGCCGTCCGGTACTCGAGAATTACCTGAGCCGGTCGGCAACGATGTCTGAGTTTTTGACTGTAGATCCTTTTTGCAACGACGGGAATTATGCCGATAAGGAGAAAGATATCGAACTGATAAAGAACATCGGTGCTAAATTTATCGGCCGTTCGATTTACCGCTGGGGAGGTGAACGGGTATTGAGTGATCCCGGATTTTGGAACGGAGCACGCGGGTTGATAGAGAAAGTACATGCTTTTGACAAACGTGTTATTTTTCAGGCTGCCACTTTTGAAGCTGTAACCCGGGAAGTCAATACCCTGAAGATTCCTGCCTGGACATTCGAAGCGTTGGGCTTACCTGTGGAAGAGCGGAATTTTTCTTACGAAATGATGCTGAATCCGGAAGGAAAATATGTGGATTTATGGGGAGCCGGAAGCAGTGTACCGGATATAACACAGGTAGAAACCCAGCTTTGGTTTATGTACCTGATCGGGTCGTATGTGCAGATCGGATGTGAGGCCGTTCATTTGGGCCAGATTGCATTAATCGGGATGAATGACCCGCATTTTGAAACCTGGCAGAGTTTTTTGGTGAAGATCAGGAATTATGCCCGGGAGAATGCCCGCCGGCATTGGATATTACTGGATGCTCATACGCCGGCAGGCGGAATGATTGTGAATGGGATCAGCTTATTGGATTTTAATTCTTTTCCTTTACGCATCAAAGAAGTGCCTGAAAAACCGATGGAGGGTGTATTGGAAAAAGGACATCTGGATGCAATTTACGGACGTAGTCTGGGATGTATTACCCCTAGCGGCTGGGAATGCCAGGCTTTGCCTTATCTGGTTGAATTCGATAATTTCGGTGTAAGCGATCATCCCGGTGTAGCCAATGTCAACGATCATTATACCTGGGGATACGATGAAATTACCTGGTTTTATTTGCAGAAACCCGAATACCGGGAAGCTTGGTTAAAGTATGCTTATGATTGGTTGCAAAAGAATGATCCTAACGGACATTTGGAAATGCCGCTGGCCCGGGTGATTTCAACCGGAAATCCCGGAGATCCGAAAACCTGCCGGGGAATAGCTCCCAGTGAATCCTGTCCACAGGGGATGAATTTGGAGGCTGCGATCAAAGCGTTGTGGAAGTAAGGTGTGAAGTTTGATTTCAAGTTATGGGCTACAGAAACATTCCGGAAGGAAGTGAGATTGTAGCCTGTAACTTGAAATTTTGATTACGCTCTGTTTAACGGAACGGTTGAATCCTGGATTTTTTTGCGGTATTCACTGGGGGTATATTGCATCTTTTCTTTGAACACCCGGTTGAAGTTGGAAATGTTGTTGAAACCGCATTCGTAACATATTTCCGATACGGAATGGTTTGTTTCCATCAGTATCTTGGTGGCTTTTTTTACCCGGAAATTATTCAGGTAATCCCAAAACCGGTGCCGGGTACGTTGTTTGAAAAAACGGCTCACAGAAGAAGGCGACATGCCGATCAGCTCCCCGATTTGTTCCAGCGTTATCTTTTGCTGGTAGTTTTTCTCTACGAATTGAATAATTTTATTGATCCGGCGGCTTTGTTGTATGTTGATTTCGCCGCAATCCTCTAAAGTCGGCGGTATCAGAATACGTTGGTCTTCCGATAATGCCAATTCGTTGAGAATCTCGAAAAAAAGTGTAACGGCGCTAAAATCCTGAAGATTTACCAGACGGTATAGCTTTTCTCTGACTTTAGCCGTCGTTTCGGCTGAAAATTGAATACCGACAGCCGCTTTTTCGAGCATCGCTTTTATGTCCCTGAACTGATATGTGTTTAGAATTTCCGTATGTATCAGATTCTTTCCGAATTGAATAATAATGCCCTCGCAAACGGTGTCCTTATAATCTTCCCCTCTTTTATAACAGTGGAGTACGTCCGGGCCGATCAGGGCTAAATCCGATTTACCGAAATCTTCGACTAAATTACCGACCGTCCGTTTGCCGCAGATGTGTTCCATCAGGCATAATTCGTATTCATCATGATAATGTAACGGAAAATTTAACCGGTGATTGGGATGATACCGGATCCAGAATAAACTGTTTTTTTCAAGAGGTGTTATTTCTTTTAATACGTATTTCATAGGTGTAAAATAATCGTTCAATATGAATAATGGATTTGAATTTTGAGTAGCCTATTTTTGTGTATATTACAAATATACGAAATAGTATGATAGGCTTACTTTTTTACAAATATAATACGCCGCTGAGGCAAGGACAACTGTTTTAACAAAATTTCTATTTCAATATTTCATAAGTTTCTGTCATTATTGTATTAGTCTGCTTTGAAAATATGTACTATTATTGCCCTGTATGTATAATATGTGTAATTTGATGAAAAATGAGAAATAAGCATTTTTATAGATTATTGACAGGTGGCATGTTCCTTTTATGCTTTTATGCTTGTCGGGAAAATGTGGAGGTCGGAAAATATGTCGATCCGAACATCGGAGGGGTAGCTCCTTTGTTGACGACTGTCACGCCACAGGTACATCGTCCTCATGCAATGGTAAGGATATATCCGTTGACGGAGCCGCGCTTAAACGATCGTTATCTTTCCGATCATTTGTATGGGATCACGATCAATATGCCCCGTTATCGCTTGGGAGAGACGGCATCGGTAATGCCCACGACTGGCGAATTGAGAACCGGCTTCCGGGAAGCCCGTTCCTGGTATGATCACGGCCGGGAAGAATTGCATCCCTGGGGACATCGGGTTATTCTGGAAGATTACGATATCGATGCCGAATGGACGACGACAGAGCGCTGTTGCCTGTTCCGGTTTGTTTATCCGGAAAAGGAAAGGGCAAATCTGCTTTTTCGCATCAAAGGAGAGGGGGAATTGAAGATTGAAGACAACCGGATTATTAAGGGATGGGAAAAAGTGGAGTATGCCCGGCAATATTTTTATATCGAACTGGATAAACCTTTTGAGCAGGCGGGAATCTGGGAAGGTGACCGTACCGGTGATACTCCGGAAATAAAAGGTAGTAATATCGGAGGTTGGCTGAGTGCCGATAGAGTGACGGAAGTCGAAGCCCGTGTCGGTATTTCTTTTATCAGCGTGGAACAGGCACGACAAAACCTGGAAAAAGAAACCGGGAATAAAACATTTGCTGCAATTCGGGAGGATTCCCGGCAGATATGGGAAAAAGCCTTGGGACGTATACGGGTAGAAGGTGGTACGGAGCGGGAGAAGAGAATATTTTATACCAGTTTGTACCGTACTTATGAACGAATGGTGAATTTTTCCGAAGACGGTAAATATTACAGTGGTTTCGACCGGCAAATACATGCTGATAACGGTCGCCCTTTCTATAACGACGATTGGATATGGGATACCTATCGGAATCTGCATGCCTTGGGTATGATATTGGAGCCGGACCGAAAAGCGGATATGTTACAGTCGTATGTGGAGATGTATAAACAGTGGGGGTGGATGCCGAATTTTCCCGAACTGACGGAATGGGGCGGAGATTGGGTTGGTTCCTGGAGTGCTGTGTGGAAAGGTGAGCCGATGATCGGTAATCATACGGCCAGTTTATTTGCGGAGGCGTATGAGAAAGGTGTTCGGAATTTCGATCTGGAAAAGGCGTATGAGGGGATAAGGAAAAATGCGCTGGAAGGAACGATGGTGCCCTGGCGGTCGGGACCGGCCAGTGAACTGGATAAATTTTATGCACAACACGGCTACTTCCCGGCATTGGCACCGGGAGAGGATGAGCCCTATGATTATGTCGATCATAAATGGGAAAAAAGACAAGCCGTGTCCGTGACATTGGAACAGAGCTATGACGATTGGTGTTTGGCTCAGTTTGCAAAAGCCCTGGGAAAGGATGAAGATTATGATTTGTTGATGAAACGTTCCAGAAATTACCTCAATTTATGGAATCCGGAAATCGGATATTTCGCCCCTAAAAATGAGAAAGGTGAGTGGATCCCGGATTTTGACCCTCAATTGTGTGACGGTTTCGGGGCCAGGAGTTATTTTGCAGAGGTGAATGCTTGTGTGCATGTTTTTCATATACAACACGATATTCCCGGGTTAATCGGGTTAATGGGGGGAAATAAGAAATTTATTCAGCGCCTGGATGATGTATTTAACGAGCCCTCTCATATCGACAAATGGAAATTTATGGGACTTATGCCGGATGCTACGGGATTACACGGTATGGTTCCTGTTGGGAATGAACCGGCCTTCCATATTCCCTATCTTTATAATTATGCCGGAGCAGCCTGGAAAACACAATTCCGGACCCGTCAATTGGCTGATTTATGGTTTGACGACCGGCCTACAGGTTTATCCGGAGATGAAGACGGGGGAGCGCTTTGTGCCTGGTATGTATTTACGGCTTTGGGATTCTATCCGGTAAATCCGGCTTCGGGTGAATATGCTATTACCAGTCCGGTATTTTCTCGTTCCGAGATACAGTTGCCGGAAGGAAAAAGTTTTGTCGTACAGGCTAAGGGAAACTCTCTTAAAAACAAATATATCCAATCGGCCCGTCTGAACGGAAAACCGTATGACCGGGCGTTTATCAGTCATGCCGATATTATGAAAGGTGGGATACTGGAATTGGAAATGGGAGAAGCACCTAATAAATCATGGGGAAAAGCAGAATAAAGATAAAAGGATGTGCATTTGATGCATTTTGATTCATAATTGATGTGGGTGACTTAAAATGTGACCGGGCCCGTCTGACTTTTGTATTGTCGGACGGGCTTTTTTACAATTTTACAGATCGACTAATGAGTTAATTTGTAAGATATGAACCAAAGAATCCGTATTCGCTGTAATGCAAATGTAATTTTCATATTTTCCGTTTTTCAAATGAGTATTGTAAACGAACTTCAACAAACAGGTGTCTCCGGCAGAAAGTTCTTTTTTGGTTACGGAAACATCCGTACATGAACAATCGGGATCGACTGCTTGTATTTTTAAGACACCTTTTCCTGCATTTTTTATGATTACAGCCCCTTTGTAAATGTGATTCGTTTCCAATATACCGAAATCGTAGATACTGGTAGATAATACCAAATCCGGTTTAGGAGCCGTGCATGAATATCCGAGGATACATAAAAGCGATAGAATAATTTTGTACATGTTTTAACAAAAGCGGTGTTATTTATTTCAATAATTTTTCAACGGTTTCCCGTAACTCTTCGCCCCGTAATTTCCGGGCAACGATTGTGCCTGACGAGTCTATCAGTATGGTATACGGAATCGCTTTTATATGATACAGCTCACTGATATCTTCATTTACCGGTTCTTTGGTAGTGATCAATTGTATCCATTTCATCTGATTTTTTTCAATGGCTTTTGTCCAGGCTTCTTTATTCCGGTCTAAAGAAATGCCGACAACTTCCAGTCCCTTGTCTTTATAGTCTTTGTATATCTGAATGATATTCGGCATTTCTTTCATGCAGGGATTACACCAGGAGGCCCAAAAGTCGAGTAAAACGAGGCGTTTGCCTTTCCGGATTTCAGAAAGCCGCAGTGTACTTCCATCCGAACTCTCGGCTTTGAAATCCGTATAGGGTTTCCCGGTCCGAACGGCTTCGGGAGTGTTCTTTTCCTCTTCCAGTTTTTGTTTTTCCTGTACCTTTTTTAATCGTTTATCCCATTCGAGTTTTTCCCGTTCCAGTTTCTCTTTTATTTCTTGGGATAATTTGGGATAAATGGTGTCCATACATTCATGCTGCAAATTCGGAATTTTCAGAAAACGGAATACAAATGTCCGGATAACCGGCTGTTCGATATATTTATTAATAAAATAAACGACATTATCTCCGAAATGGTCGGATGATTCGACATATTTTACAAAATCTTCCTGTATAGGTCCTCCGGATACATCTATATTGGTTCGTGAAAAATTTACTTTTATTGTTCCTGGTTCTATAATAAGGATTGTCCCTTTGGGATTTGTCCCTTTTATACCTAGCCGATATAGATCCGGGTGGTCTATTTTTCCCTTAAATACAAATTTTCCGTTTTTTATTTTTACACTATCGATACGAGGCCACCCCTCTGTTATTGCCAATCCCATTTGTTCAAGATAGACCGTTACATCTTCATTGATAGGATCAGATACCGTTCCGCGAATAATGTAGGGCTTCTTTTCTTGTCCGAACAGTGATAAGGATAGTAATAATAATACAGGTAAAATCTTTATACTCATAAATGGTGATTTATAAAGTAACAGAAAATTTATTTGTAAAATATATTTGAAGATGTATCATTTACCACAATCACTTAGGCAATTATTAAATCTATTTATTGCCATCATAGAACAGATTATATAATCTTCAGCAGGCGTTAAAGGAGTTAGGTAGTCATAATCACATGCCCCTTGGGTTCCTATATAATCATATTCACAAAATTCCGGGCACAAATCTTCGATGAGTCCCATCGTTTTGATAGCTGGAGATGAACTGCTTCTTAATTTATTCTTTTTAAGAGCAATAATGAGTTCTTTTCGTGATATGGCATGGTCTTTAAAAACATTATTCGCTAGTTTTTTAATTGTATTTATTTCTTGGTTGTAGTTTATACCGATAATCTCACCGGCTTCATCCGTTAGTGTTTGTAATTTTGATAAATCACTTTTATCATTTCTTTGAATTTCAGCGAGTTTGTTTTTGAATTCCTGTTTTTTCGAATCCGGCAATGCCAAATATTTTTGCCTTATTTCTGTTCCTAATTTTTTGACGGCCTGAGAATAGCGTTGGTATGCCGGGGTAACAATTAAAGAATCGGCCCGGGTTGTAATAATAGATCCGGGAGCTTGTTCGAAATCAGATTCATTACTACAACTGAAAATTAGTGAACTGATGAATAAAGAAAGAGTGAGCATTAAGAATGTTGTTTTCATGGTATTTTAAGTTTAATTGTTAAATAGTGTTCTATAATTTGTTTGGCAATGTTAAATAAATATTGTCTTATTTGCAAATTTTTATGTTATTATATTTACAATTATTAATTTGTATATTGATTTATTTGGTAAAATTCATATTACATTTTTGTTATTGAATGTAGTGAATTTGTATTGTAATATGTATATAATGGTGCTTATTTTAATTTTACTTTATACGGTTTAATTGATTGTATATCTTGTTTTTATGTTTTTTTTATTGCCCGATGGTGAAAACGGTGAAAAGCTGAGAGAATGAAATTGTGTTTTATAAATTCGGAAGTTTTGATTCGAATTGAGCTGTCAACGCTTATTTTCAGGATAGGTTATCGTGAGAACGAAAGTAAGGCTTATTTGAAATATTAACGGCTACTTGTTACGATTGTTGCCTGTATTGTTTTCATATTTTGGAGATTAAAATATTTTAGCCGTTCCGGCTTGTTTTGTTTTCTCACTTTCTTTGCCGCTACAATAATTATAGTTAATTTTACCGAGGTAATTTTTTAAAACGTTTTCAGTAAATATAAATACAGGATAACATGGCGACAGATAAATTTTTATGGAGGCATATCGGGCCTCGGCCGGAAGACATTGAAGAGATGTTGAAGGTAGTAGGAGTAAAGTCATTGGATGAATTAATCGGACAGACCGTACCGGAGTCGATCCGTTTAAAAAGTATTTTGGATTTGCCGGAACCGCTTACGGAATCTGAGTTTTTTCAACGAATCCGGGAAGTGGCTGCTAAGAATAAGATATATCGTTCTTTTATCGGGCAGGGATATTACGATACAATATCTCCGGCGGTAATCGTCCGGAATATTCTGGAAAATCCGGCCTGGTATACTTCTTATACGCCGTATCAGGCAGAGGTATCCCAGGGACGTCTGGAAGCTCTCTTGAATTTTCAGACGGTTATATTGGAGTTGACAGGTATGGAAATTACCAACTGCTCTTTGCTGGATGAAGCTACTGCTGCTGCTGAGGCGATGCAGATGATGTATGCTTTGCGGAATAAGGAACTGAAAAAGTCCGGAGCCAACAAATTGTTTGTAGACAATCAGTTGTTCCCGCAAACAAAAGATGTATTGGTTACCCGTTCGGCTCCTTTCGGAATAGAATTGGTATACGGGGATTACGATACGTTTGAATTTACACCGGATGTGTTCGGAGCTATCGTACAGTATCCGGCTGCTAACGGTCAGGTACGCGATTATAAAGCTTTTGCGGAAAAAGTGCATGCCCACGGTGGCTTGATCAGCGTTGCCGCCGATATTATGAGTCTGGTGCTTTTGACTCCTCCGGGAGAATGGGGAGCGGATATTGTTGTCGGCTCTACCCAGCGTTTCGGTATTCCGATGGGATACGGCGGACCGAGTGCTGCTTATATGGCCACCCGTGAAGAATACAAGCGCAATATTCCGGGACGTATTATCGGTGTGACAATTGATGCACAGGGAAATAAAGCTTTGCGTTTGGCTTTGCAGACCCGGGAACAACACATTAAACGGGAAAAAGCGTCTTCCAATATTTGTACGGCTAAGGCTTTGGATGCAACAATGGCCGGTTTCTATGCCGTTTACCACGGTAAGGAAGGTTTGGAGAGAATAGCGAAACACATCCATTCGGCTGCCGTTATTTTAGCAGAAGAAATTCAGAAATACGGTTATAAGCTCAAATACGGAAAATTCTTCGATACCATTCGTTTCGAATTACCGGAAGGGATAAAACTGGAAAGTATCCGGGATCTGGCTTTGGAGAAGAAAATCAATTTATTCTATTGTGAATGTTGTTGTTGTGCTCCCACGGTCGGTTTATCGACTGATGAAAAGATCAATGAGGAAGAGATCAATACAGTGATCGGTATTTTTGCGGAAGCGGCGGCGAAAAAAGCTGAATATGCCCGTTTCCTCGACGATCGTACGGTATTGGATCCGGAAATGGTGCGTGATGACGAATTCCTCGACGAGCCCGTATTTAAATTATACCATTCGGAAACGGCTTTGATGCGCTATATGAAAAATCTTGAAAGACGGGATATTTCATTGGCGACCTCAATGATTTCTCTGGGATCGTGTACAATGAAGCTGAACGCTGCTATTGAAATGCTGCCGCTTTCCTGGCCTGAATTTGGGGCTATTCATCCTTTTGTACCGTTTTCACAGGCAGAAGGCTATCAGCAGATGATCCGGGAAACGGAAGAAATGTTGGCTAAAGTAACCGGTTTTGCGGGGTGTAGTTTGCAGCCGAATTCAGGTGCAGCCGGAGAGTATGCTTCGTTGATGGTTATTCGCCAATATCATATCTCACGTGGAGATGCTCACCGGGATATTATCCTGATTCCAGCTTCGGCTCATGGTACGAATCCTGCTTCCTGTACAATGGCCGGTTTCAAGCCGGTTATCATTGCCAGTACGGCAGAAGGTAATATCGATGTAGACGATTTCCGGGCAAAAGCTGAAGCAAACAGGGATAATCTGGCCGGAGCCATGATTACCTATCCGTCTACTCACGGTATTTTCGAAGAATCGATTAAAGAATTGGTGAAAATCGTACACGAAAACGGAGGTCAGCTGTTTATGGACGGTGCCAATATGAACGGACAATGCGGTTTGACCAGTCCGGGAACCATTGGGGCCGATATTTGCCATTTAAATCTGCACAAAACTTTTGCTATGCCTCACGGTGGAGGTGGACCCGGAGTCGGACCGATTTGTGCAGCATCGCATTTGGTAGAATTCCTGCCGACACACGCTGTTGTGAAAACGGGCGGAGACAAAGGGATACATGCTGTTGCTGCAGCGCCCTACGGTTCCGTCAGCCTGATCCCGATTACTTACGGCTATTTGCTGATGTTAGGCGGTGAAGGCTTGAAGATGGTTACCGAAATGGCGATATTGAATGCAAACTATCTGGCTTCCTCATTTGAAAAGTTAGGCTTTAAGATTTTATATACGGGTACCAAAGGCCGGGTAGGACATGAGATGATCTGGGATTGTACCGGTTTCAACAAAGAGTACGGTATTTCGGATCTGGATATTGCCAAGCGGTTGATGGACTTCGGTTTCCATGCTCCTACATTGTCGTTCCCGGTTCATGGAACATTGATGGTCGAACCGACAGAGAGTGAGCCGAAGGAAGAACTCGATCGTTTTATCGAAGCTTTGAAAACGATTCGGGATGAAATTCTGGAAATCGGAGAAGGAAAAGCCGATAAAGCGGATAATGTATTGAAAAATGCACCTCATACCCATAAGGTATTGACGGCAGATACCTGGACTCATGCCTATCCGCGGAGTAAGGCTGCTTATCCGTTGACCTGGGTGGCTGAAAATAAATTCTGGCCACAGGTGGGACGTGTGGACGATGGTTATGGAGACCGGAATCTGGTTTGTTCCTGCCAGGTGCTTTACGAGGAAAACTAAACTCAACTTTTTATAAAGAGACCGCCCGGAATTTTTCGGGCGGTTTTTTATTTAAAACTAATTATAAGCTTTGATTGCGATTGTAAATTTCAGGTTGTTTGATAAACTGATTTGTTATCAGTTCGGTTTAAGCTGAAATTTGCAATTAGGATTTTGTTTTCCGGAAGATAGAGAAATTTACACTTCCGTATTCCCGGTGTTCTGCGAAATAGGGGAGGTCGGAATAGTCGATCGTTCCCGGATGTTCGATAACGGCTATACCTTCTTCTGCCAGCAGGTCGTTATCGAAAATAGCAGCCGGGACCTCTTTGATCCTCGGAAGGTTGTATGGGGGATCGGCGAATATGAGGTTAAATTGCTGCCCCCGGAGTTTCTTACAAGCTGCAAATGTGTCGTTTTTGTATACCCGTATGCTTTTAAAGCCTAATTCGCAGATCGTCCGTTTGATAAAAGTGTAATGATTGTAGTTTAATTCTACTGCTACGATTTCAGTTGCTCCCCGGGAAGCCAGCTCATAGCTGATACTCCCGGTACCAGAGAACAGATCCAAGGCTTTTAGGCCCTCAAAATCCATATAGTTACCGAGTACGTTGAATAAATTTTCTTTGGCAAAATCGGTTGTCGGACGGGCAGTAAAATTCTTATCCGGAAAAATTTGCCGGCCTCTGTGGGTACCACTGATTATTCGCATTTATGTAGACTTAACAAATGAACAAATCCCGAAGTATTCAGCCTGTCATTTTTTAATATTTGACTGAGATTGGTATCGTTTAATACAGATATGGTAGGAATATAGGTACTCAACGTCGCGTAAAGATGGGGATCGTTGGCTAAAGTTCCTGAAATCGTGGTTTGTAAATTGCTTTTATTGATATTCGTATTTTTCAGGCAATTCAGCATGTAGTACACCATGTCTGTTACAGAATTGTACGAGAAACTGTTGAATAACAGTACTTCGTTATTGCGGGTTAGCAGAATGTCGAAATAACGGTCCTGTATATCGACAAACAGATGCTCCCGGTTGATAAGAGTCGATGATAAAGAGTTAATGATAAAAGAATAAGCACTGTTAACAATACATATCGATTGGTAACGTGTGGTTAGAAAAGTAGTAAAACTACGGGGTAGCGACTCTACCAGATAAGCTTCCATGGGGCGTACTTTCCGGTAAAGCAGGATATCGTTTTTTTCTGTATGATGGCAGAGGCGGTAAAGATCCGACAAGTAATTCTTGTTAAAGATATGGGCCGGAATCAGCGTCTTTTCTTTTTTACAAGGGACGATGTATACCTTTCGGTAACGTAAATTCAACAGTTCTTCCTCTACAATTGCTTTTTTTACTTTGGCAATGACTTCGGTTTGTGAATCCAGGCTGTAAGGCTGGTAGTAAAAAGCCAGTAATTTATCGAAATTATCGTGCACGCAAAATGAAAGTCCATCCGTTGAAAAACGGATGGACAAAATATATTGAATAGAGTTCTCTTTTACAAAATTGTTATCTAAATAAAAGATATTTTGCATGTAGCCAGCTTGTTATTATTCCCAGTTACCGACATTGTTATTTGCTTCCTGCAAATCACCTACTTTTAATCCCGGATATTTTTTCAAACGCAATCTTTCTCCGTTTTCTTCCAGAATCTGATCGTGGTATTCTTCATCCAAATCTTCAAAGATTTGAGTATTGGATATGCGGGCTTCGAATACAGGTACTTCTACTCCGGAGTCCGTTTTAATTTTAGAGGCTCCCATTTTGAATTGATATTTCCGGTTGGTAAACGGTACATAACGTAAATTATCGACCGGATAATTCGCACCGAAAGTATTGGCAAGCGCATTTACTTTGATTTCTTCACGGATAATCAATCCTTTTTTGATAGCTTCTGCTTCTGTCATGCCGGCTTCCAATTGTTCGTCAGTCAGCGTACCGATTGAACGGACAATTTTTACAGAATCATTTTTCAAAAAGTTGATCAGGGTATCGAAGCTGGAGGTGTAGCGGTTGTATACACTCCGGTAAGCATCCTGTGCCGTACGAATGTCTTTGAGACGCTGTATAATTCTGTCGTATCTCTGTTCTTTAATGGCCTTAAACCGTTGGGGGACCATGATACTCTCATAACATTTGTAACCGAGGAAAATGATCAGAGCTGCTAAAACAATCTGAATAATTAGCTTTTTCATATTAAGTTATTTTGTATAATTAATTACGTTAAACATTGCGCATATTCGCTGCACTATAAGCTATAAATAGTATCTTTACATTAGATTTCAAACGATATAAACGCCGCTGCAAAATCTTGATTCATGCTCGCAAATTTAGGAAAAAAATTAAATTAAAGGCTATATTCTATTAGAAATTTACGGATGATAGGAAAACATTTCGGAGAAATTGTATTGAAAAATTTCGGTTATGAATTTTCTCCGGCACAAAAAAATGCCGTCGGACTTTTTTCACAGTTTTTTTTCGGACAGAAAGAAGATAGTTTGTTTGTACTCAAAGGTTATGCCGGGACGGGGAAGACTTCCTTGGTGGCGGCAATCGTCAATACTCTTCTGTCTTTCGAATATAAAGTCGTTTTGTTGGCTCCGACAGGAAGGGCTGCCAAAGTATTTTCAGCCTATGCCGGTCATTCGGCATTTACCATTCATAAAAAGATTTATCGTCAGAAATCGGCAACGGATGGGGAAGGAGAGTTCGATTTGGGATTTAACGGCGGGACTGATACGCTTTTTTTTGTCGATGAAGCATCTATGATTTCCAATTCCGGGGAGGAGAGTAATTTTGGTTCCGGACATTTGTTAGACGATTTGATGGAATATGTTTATAATGGAAGAAATAATCGCCTGGTATTGATCGGGGATATGGCACAGTTGCCTCCGGTCGGCTTGGATGTAAGTCCGGCTTTGGACCCGGAAGCGCTTCGCTTTTTGTATAATATGGAAATTTGCGAAGCTGTATTGACGGATGTCATGAGGCAGGCAGAACAATCGGGAATTTTATTCAATGCGACGGCTGTTCGGCATTTGCTCGGTAGTGGAAAAACCACTCCTGAATTGAAAATTGCCGGTTTCCCGGATGTCTGCCGTATCGGTGGAGCCGAACTGCTGGAAGAAATCGACAGTTGTTACGGAAAGTACGGGGTAGACGAAACGATGATTGTTTGTCGTTCGAATAAAAGAGCCAATCGTTTTAATGAAGGAGTCCGAAGGATGATTTTATATCGGGAAGAAGACTTCAGTTGCGGAGATAAAATCATGATTGTCAAAAATAATTATTTCTGGGCTAAAGATTATGAACGTATTGATTTTATCGCGAACGGGGATATTGCTACGGTTTTGAAAATAGAAAAACGGGCGGAACTCTATGGACGGCATTTTGCCCGGACCCGGTTGATGCTGGCCGGTTATGAAGAGGAGATAACGGCCTGGGTGATGCTCGATACCCTGACTTCGGATGCGCCGGCTTTAACGTATGAAGAAAACCGCGATTTATACCGTTCGGTTGAAGCGGATTATACAGACTTGGCTTCTCGTAAAAAACGATTTGAGAAAATACGTGAAAATGAGTTTTTTAATGCCTTACAGATAAAATTCGCTTATGCGGTTACTTGTCATAAGGCCCAGGGAGGACAATGGGATGCCGTTTTTATCGATCAGGGTTGGGTGGCGGACGGGATGCTGACAGACGAATACTGGAGATGGTTGTATACTGCTGTCACCCGGGCCAGAAAGCGGTTGTATTTTGTGAATTTCAAACCGGAATTTTTCGACCGGAAAGAAGGGTAGAATTTTAGATTTACGATTTTAGGTTATGAATTAACCTAAAATCGTAAATCATCGGTTCGATGTATTATTCAAGCCCTAAGTCTTTTACAATAGCATCGATTTTTTGATTGGCTTCCGCCTGTGCTTTATCGAAGTCGTCGACAGATTTCATTTGTGCCCGGGCCTCAAAATAAAATTTTATTTTCGGTTCGGTTCCGGACGGACGGACGGAAATTTTACAACCGTCAGCCAGGAAAAACTGCAATACATCACTGGTTGTGGGGAAATCCATCTTTAGGGTTTTTCCTGTCATCAGGTCTGTTTCAGTCAGATCGGCATAATCTTTTTTGATAACAACCGGACTGCCGTTGATTGCCGTAGGGGTGTTGTGGCGGAAGTTCTCCATTTTATTTTTGATTTCCTGGGCTCCGCTCAGGCCTTTACGGACGATGTAAATCATTTTTTCTTGCGAGAATCCGTATTGGGCATAGATTTCTTTCAGGATAATGAAAAGCGTTTTTCCCTGATCTTTTGCCCAGGCTGCAATTTCAGCCATGAGGGAGGTTGAAGACACGGCATCTTTGTCCCGGGTAAAAGAACCGGGCATGAAACCGAATGATTCTTCACCTGCACCGATATAACCGTCGGCTCCTTTTTTCCGGATCATATCGGCTATCCATTTAAAGCCGGTGTAAACGTCATAGCAAGGAATGTTATTTTTTTCAGCAATCTCTTTCAGCAATTCAGACGTAACGATTGTTTTGATGGTGTATTCATTGCCCTTCATCAAACCAAGTTCCTGCCGGCGTCTGATGATGTAGTAGGTAAAAATAATATTGGTCTGGTTACCGTTGAGCAGTATCCATTCTCCTTTGTCATTTTTTACGGCGATGCCGATACGGTCTCCATCCGGATCACAGGCCATTGCTAAGTCTGCATCGATTTCCCGGGCTTTATCCAGAGCCATTTTGAACGCTGCCGGTTCTTCCGGATTGGCAGAAGCGACAGTCGGGAAGTTGCCGTCCGGTATCATTTGTGCCGCTACCGTATGGATATTCGTAAATCCCCAGTTGCGTAAAGAAGCCGGCACCAATTCATGGGTTGTACCGTGTAAAGGGGTAAAAATGATTTTCAGGTCGTGTTGGTGTTGGATGGCCTCCGGTGAAAGACTTAAGGTTTTAACTTTGTCTAAGAATTTTTTGTCGAAATCTTTGCCCAGAATGATGATTTTTTCCGGTACTTTCGTAAACTTTATGTCTGTTACCTTCACTTTTTTTACTTCCTCGATGACATTTTTGTCATGGGGAGGTATCAGTTGGGAACCGTCTTCCCAATAAGCTTTATAACCGTTGTATTCTTTCGGGTTGTGGGAAGCCGTGATAATGACACCTCCTTTGCATCCCAGTTCCCGGATAGCAAAAGACATTTCAGGAGTCGGCCGCAGGTCTTCGAATAAATAGGTCGTGATACCGTTGGCTGTAAAGATGGCCGCCGCCGTTTCCGCAAAATAGCGGGAATTATTCCGGCAGTCGTGTCCGATACAAACCGATTTGTTTTTATCGTCCGGAAACATCTTGTTGATGTAGTTGGAAAAACCCTGGGTGGCAGCACCGACGGTATAAATATTCATCCGGTTTGTTCCTGCTCCCATAATACCCCGTAATCCGCCGGTACCGAATTCCAGATCGTTGTAAAAAGAATCAATCAATTCAGTAGGATCGGATGCTTCTATCATTTGACGTACAGCTTCCCGGGTCTGACTATCGTAAGCGTCACTCAGCCATTTTTCGGCTTTAGCTCTGGCTACTTTAATAATTTCCGTGTTTTCCATAATTATTTATTTTATCGATTTTCGACTTTTAAAAACCTGCATATAAATTATAAATGTTAGATTGTAAATTTTAAATTACCTGACAATCTGATTCGTTATCAAATTCTTTTAATCTAAAATCGTCCCTCTGAATCTATAATTTTAAACGTTGACTTATTGAATAAGTATCGGCATTATTGCTTTAGAGTTATATTAAAAGTCGTTTAATTCTTGTTGATGTTTTTGTTTGTTCTTTTGTTTATAGAAGCATTACAAAACATACAAATTTAAAAAAATAAAAAAAGCCCTGCAATGCAGAGCTTTTATTTTTAAAGAAAAAAGATCAGGATCTCTTTTCTTTGATTTTAGCTTTTTTACCGGTCAATTCACGGAAGTAATAAATTCTTGCTCTTCTTACTTTTCCGACTTTATTGATTTCGATTTCTTTAATGAACGGAGAATTCAACGGGAAAATTCTTTCTACTCCGACATTGCCTGACATTTTCCGAACCGTAAAGGTTTTGTTATCGCCATGACCTTTGATCTGAATGACAATACCACGGAAAATCTGGATTCTCTCTTTGTTTCCTTCAATGATTCTGTAATGAACACTCACGGTGTCTCCAGGGCCGAAAGAAGGATGCTCAACTTTGTTTTCGCTTGCAAATGCTTGTTCTGCAATTTTAATTAAGTCCATTTCTTTAATTTTTTAATGATTTACCGAACGCAATATTACTACCTGAGCTTTTTGTAAGAGATTACGTACGTTGTAATTATAATATTCAGCCGGGTCTCCAGGAACCCTCATATTATTCTAACGGGCAGCAAAGATAGAAAAAATAATTTTTGACTGCAAAATTTTCATACACATAAATTGTGAATCTGAAATTGTTCGATAAACGGATTCGGTGTCAGGTTCTTTTGATCTGAAATCGTCAATCTACAATTCTTTGGGGGTGATTTGTGTGTATAATCTAAAATCATCAATCTGAAATCTACAATTAAAATGTTGTTTTATTCCGATACTTCCTGTTGCTTATCCCCCATATAGTTCACAATCGTCCGTAAATACCATTCCGGTAGTTTCGGGTTTTCAACTTTGGGATTCTGCTGTCCCGGTATGGCGGTTTTTACGTTACCGTCCATATAACGGGCGAATAAATAACCGTAAAAATCGCGCCAGGTATCTACCAATTGATTACCTGTGTTACAGGAAAAATCAGTCAGGTATTCAATTGTCATTCGGGGATTTTGTTCTATTGTTTGCAGTGCTCCTGCATCCACCATTTCTACGAATGCTTTGTATTGCGACTCCAGGGCTTTCTGTTTTTCACGGATGTCCGGATGAATGATATTGTAACGGGTATAGGCGAAATTGGTAACCTGGTTGAATACCCAAAAGGCCGCTTTATTGGTAAATTCCATCATACTCCCGTTTCCGACGGCGTAAGCATGGGGTACCCGGACGGATGAAGTGTACATCGGGAAGTAAACCGTACTGGCAGCATCGTCGACGCCGAACCACAGAATACCGCCTATTTCATTCGGTAACCAGCTACGGCTTTGGCTTACGAAGGTAAAGCCGGTTTGCTGTGTAGCCGTTGCGCGTTCGTTTACGTAGGTTTTCCCGTCTAACTGATAACTCATCGGACGCCAGCGGTAAGGACATTCGTATGGACCGGCTCCCGGATCTTTACGCATATCCAGTTCCGTGCCTTCCAGATGATTGCGCATAAAGTCCATGATTTCCAGTACGTCGACTTTACGGGCAGGTTTGATCCACAGAGGCATACGATTGGTAACGTAGCCTTTGTCATCTTTCCGGAGATCGGTGCCTTTGGCGTATTCCCAATATTGGGCCATATCCGGATTTACTTCGTTGAAAAATGCCCATACCCGGATTTCACAAGCCCGTGCTCCGCCGAAATCAACCGGAGCATAAGTGTCGGAAAAGCTGAAGTCCGTGTTTTTGGCTGCTTGGGGGTAAAATCCTTTTTGTTTGGCAAAAGAAATGACGTCTTTCGAATAAACGGTCGTCACTTCTTTGTTGTAAATATTTTTTAGTTTGTCCGAAGAAATCGAACTCCTGCCGTCAAGAGGAAATGTTGTGATACGGGCTTGATTGGCATGTGCACATACATAACCGTCCGGAATCATCCGGGCTACCCATACGGCCCCTTTTTCACCGTTTCCTTTACCGATCATTTCCATGATCCATACTTCATTCGGATCACTGATTGAGAATGATTCCCCGGAACTGGCATAACCGTATTCCTCAACCAATCCGGTCATTACGACGATGGCTTCCCGGGCATTTTTAGCCCGTTGTAAGGTAAGATATATCAAACTACCGTAATCGATAATAGCACCTTCCTGGCTTTCCAATTCTTTGCGTCCGCCGAAAGTCGTTTCTCCGATGGCCAATTGGAATTCGTTCATATTTCCGATCACATTGTATGTATGACGGACTTGTGGAATCTTACCCATAAATTTGCCGGTGTCCCATTCGTAAACATCGACAAGAGCTCCTTCCGGCCAGTCAGTTGCCGGCCAATGATATAATTCGCCGTAAAGTACGTGGGAATCCGCCGAATAGGTAACGGAGGTCGAACCGTCTTTAGTTGCCGATTTGGTAAATAAGAAATTGGTACATGCCGTTACTTCTGCAACGCTACCTGTTAAAAGTAGAAGTAGTAGAATCTTAAATGTGTTCATAATGTATCAGTTGAGTTGGTGATTTTTATCGGATTCTGTCGTATGATTTTAATAAAGCGATGTCTTTTACAATACCGCGGAGTGCCAGCCAGGTGAGGATAATACCGATAATCGGGAAGGCAAAAGCCAGATTGAGGTGCCATTCGCCATCGGGCTTGGTGATATTGTATGCCTGTACACTCACCAGTATGATGATTCCGAGCATCAGAATAATGTTTACCAGGCAGAGACGTAATTGCAGGAAACGTTTTTTATATAAAAATATCGACAGAAAAGCCAGTCCGGTGATCAGTATGTTCAGCACCATTGAAAACCAATTGAACTCAATAAATACTGGAGGAGTACCAGCCTGTATATATTTCGTCGTGTAAAATTGAAAAATATCGGTTTGTTCCGGTGTCGCTCCGGGCATATTTAAAGTAATTACCGGCATATAGAATAAAAGACCGGTGACGATAACTGTCAGCAATAAAAATACGGTTTGTATCCTTTGTATCATAATGTTTATTTATTTTTAATTTACGATTTATGATGTCCGATTCCTCTTTTTACGGGAGAGGCTTGTGGGGGAATCTAAAATCAAAATGTTCGTTTTTAAAAAGACCTATCGTGTCAGTTGGGTTAAGGTATATTCGATTAATTTTTTCATATACCCATGATAGTCGGCCGAAGCATCCCCTGTCATCCGGTTGGCGATAATCAGGCAGATTGTAGCGGCATGGTGGCCCAGCAGATTGCACAATCCTGTAATGGCGGCACTTTCCATTTCGTAATTCGTCACTTTGTAATTTTGGTAACGGAATGCTGTAATCCGGTCGTTGATACCGGGCATCGCCAATGGCAAGCGTAAGATACGGCCTTGGGGACCGTAAAATCCTACGGCAGTCAGAGTAACACCTTTGATGGTTTGGCCTGCTGTGTGCAAACGCTCTACCAAAGATGCCGAAGCGTTTACGACATAGGGACGGGCGGCGTCCGCAGCCCATTGGCAGTGGCGGATAAAAGCTTCTTCAAAATCCCGGTCGCATACGCTTTGGTTGTCACCGTAAAAACGAATAACCCCATCACATCCGATACTTTTCTCTGAAATGACGAATGAGTCGACAGGTATATCGGCTTGAACGGAGCCGGAAGTGCCGATACGTACAATGTTCAGACTGTGTTTATCAGGTTTGATCTCCTTGGTCTTGAGGTCGATATTGACCAAGGCATCCAATTCATTGATGACAATGTCGATGTTGTCCGGACCGATTCCGGTGGAGACAACCGATAACCGGCGATTGTTGTAACGGCCGGTAACGGTATAAAATTCCCGGTTACTTTTTTTAAGTTCGATCGTATCGAAATAAGCGGAAATTGTTTCTACTCTGCCGGGATCTCCGACTAATATGACTGTATCAGCCAAATCTTCGGGTAACAGATGAAGGTGAAAGATGCTCCCGTCATCGTTGGTGATCAATTCAGATGATTTTATTGTTGACATGATTTTTATTTTTTATCCGCAATAAATCAGCGGTATATTGAATGTTTTAATAATCTGTTTTTAAGTAAAGTCTCAAAGATAATAAATAAGTCAATAGACCTGAATTTAAGCTTCCAAAAATAAACAGGATTCACCGATAAACAAAAAAAATCCGTCTATTTCGCAATATTCCTCTTCGTTTCCCGAAAATAGCTCTTTGATTACATCCTATGTATTATACGTGATGTAAGAATACAATAAGTGTAAAGATTCGAAATGTACTTTCTTTTGTTTGTATGTCTTGTTTGGTTTGTATCTGTTTGGTTATGAGTTATATGTCGTGATATTTGATTGTTTGTATTTTGCTTGTTAAGTATATTTTGATAAATAATAATAAAAATAATTAATTTGAATATTTGTAGTAATTAATTTTGTATATATACTATTTTTATATATAATTGTAAAAAATCAATTTTTAGAATATATTTTCAAATAATCAAATCGTTTAAAATATGATAATATATAAGGCATTCTGTTTATAATTTTATTAAATGATTTATTCCGGAATAGATAGAAGCGGACACCGAAAAGCTTTGATAGAGTAGGTAATACTTAAACTTTATGAGTTATGAAAAAGATGTTAGTTGCGTTACTATTTGTATTAGGAATGATTTCGAATGTGGCGGCCGGTTCGATTGCGGTTGCATTATCCTGTGGAAAAACTGTTATGACAGATTATGATGCTGTTAAGGATCCTAAAGATATGACAGATTTTATCAAAGTAATGACAGAAATTCATTGTAAATAAGTGCTTTTACTCATTAGAGTGTTGTGTGGAAAGTTTGTATGACGGTTAATTGTCGAGTATAAGCTTTCTACACTATAATAAACTTTTAGATGTAATCTACAACAGGATGAAAAATATAATCAAATCTCTTTTTTTTCTTTTTTGTTTGCTGAATAATTTTTGCTTGATTGGACAATATGTTATACAAGGGGGAGAACGTTTGGAAAAGGAAATGTCCCGTAACAGTTGGCCTCGGGATACGTTGGAGTATGCTCGGCTGTGTGTTCATTACCGTCAATTGGTTCGAAAAGATACACTGATTCCGGATGAGTATGAGACGTCGGAAATGATCCTTCAAATCGGAAGACAGATATCCAATTATACTAACTGGATTGAGTTACATAATGATTCAATTGTGGCTTATGAGTTAAAAAATACGGATGAAAGTGTACTTGCCATAGTGAATCGGTCAGTAAGCCGGACTTATAAAAGCGGAGATTATCAGACGATTTTAAAAAATCATCCGGAAGGAAGGACTCAGGTACAGTCGCGTGTTTTTTTCGACCGCTATCTTTATGAGGAAGACAGTCCCGTATTCAATTGGCAATTGGAAAAAGAAGAATCGGAATGGTTGGGTTATAAATGTCGTAAAGCCACCTGTACGTTTCGGGGAAGGCATTATACGGCCTGGTATGCTCCGGGTATATCTGTAAGTAACGGTCCCTGGAAATTTACCGGTCTCCCGGGATTGATTCTGCGGGTATCGGATGCCCGTGGCGACTATGTTTTCGATGCCACAGCCTTGTATAGGGTAACTTGGGAACGTCCTATATACATTGAAAAACGTCCTCAGGAGATCAAAACGACCCGTGAAAAATTTTTGAAAGCAGAACGGGCAGGGATGGCTAATCCCGGTTTTAATATACAAGCTTCCGGAAAAGTTAAAGATGTCTCCGATATCAGGAAGAAGTTTCCTTACAATCCGATAGAGTTGGAATAGAGAGAAATATTTACGATTTATGATTTTTGATTTACGATTTAGAGGAGTTTTATAAGGATTTTAAATTTTAGATTAACACACAGGCTGCCCCAGAAAAAGAGCGGTTGTTGATTTATGATCTTTCAAAACGGCTTCTTAAACTTTATGAGTTATGAAAAAGAGAATGATAGCTTTCGTAAGTGCGTGTTTTTTGACGTTAGCTGTTGTGGCAGCTCCGATGTATTTTCAATTAAGTTGTGGTAAGATCATTTATAGTGATAGTTCTTATTACGATAATTGGGACGAAATATTTGAGTTAGCGGAAGCTTTAGAACAGAAGAATTGTTAATTAATCTGAAGGAATTTTTGTTTTTTGAAATTCCCTTTTTAAGTTTTTAATGTGATGAAATGTGTTTACTTGATACTATTTTTCTTTTTTGTATATTTTTCTTTGTTCTCGCAAACAATTGTAATTGGTGGTGATATTGAAAGTGTTCCTCGTAAATTGTCTCCTCGTGATACCTTGGATTGTGCGTATTTGAATGTACATTATCGCCAGTTAATTCGGAAAGATAAACTATTTCCGGAAGAATTGACAAAATCGGATATGGTATTACAAATCGGAAAACAAGTGTCGAAATATTCCAATTATACCTATTTGGTTAGTGATTCTATCATGTCCGAAGAAATTAAACAACTGGAGTTGAATATATCTGCTATTATGAATAGAATTAGAATCAGGACTAAAAAGGCAGGAAATAGAAATGTTGTGATAAAAAATTATCCAAAAGGACAGTATTGGGTTCAAATCCCGGTTTTATTGAATCGATATATTTATACAGAACCGGAACCGGTGTTTGACTGGAACTTTTCGCCGGATACGTTGACTGTATTAGGGTATTTGTGTAAAAAAGCCACCTGTTTGTTCCGGGGGCGTTATTATACGGCCTGGTATGCTCCGGATATTCCGTTATCGAACGGTCCCTGGAAGTTTAACGGCTTGCCGGGGCTGATCCTGAAAGTGGAAGATGCGGACCGGGATTATTCTTTCGAATGTACGGCTCTATACCGGGTTGATTGGAAAAGTCCCATCTATTTAAGTAAAAGGAAAAAAGATATTGAAACGACCCGTGAAAAATTCCGGCAGGCGGAAAAAGCAGCGATGAATAATCCGAATGCCGTTATCGGTAATTCCGGTCTTGTGACGGTACCGAAAGGCGAGAAAATAGTAACGAAAATACTTCCCTATAATCCGATAGAGTTGGAATAGAAAAGTAAGAGGATTGTAAATGAAGTTGCGTGAGGGTTATATTGGACGTAAGAAAAGTTATGAAATAAATATATTTTTTCATGAATAGTTTTGTTTCTACGATAATTTAGTATATTTACGAAAAATTCGTAGTATATATAAAATTAATAAGTATGAAAACAATATTGATAGTGACATTTTTCTTTTTCTTGCAGTTTTCTTTATTTGCACAAACGATTGGAGGAAATTTAGAAAACTTTCCCCGTGAAATGGATCCTCGGGATACATTGGATTATGCTTTTTTAAATGTACATTATCGTCAGTCAGTAAGGGAAAATAAACTTATTCCGGATAAGTTGACAGAATCGGATATGGTGTTACAGATTGGAAATGAAAAATCCAAATATGTAAATTATAAGTTTTTGATCAGCGATTCTATTATGGCGGAGGAATTAAAGCAGTTGGAATTAAGTATGTTACAAGTTTTGAATGGGGCTTTGATGCGGACTAAAAAAGCTGGAGATAGGAGTGAATTAATTAAAAATTATCCGAAGGGTCAATATTGGGTCCGAATGCCGGTATTGTTAGATAGATATGTTTACACGGAAACGAAACCGACATTCGATTGGACATTTGCATCGGATACACTGACTGTATTGGGGTATTTGTGTAAAAAGGCAACCTGTTCGTTCCGGGGGCGTGATTATACGGCCTGGTATGCTCCCGATATTCCGTTATCGAACGGTCCCTGGAAGTTTAACGGTTTGCCGGGGCTGATCCTGAAAGTAGAGGATGCAGACCGGGATTATTCTTTTGAATGTACGGACCTGTACCGGGTCGACTGGAAAAGTCCTATATATTTGAGTAAAATAAAAAATGCTATCAAAACAACCCGAGAAAAATTCCGGCAGGCGGAAAAAGCAGCGATGAATAATCCGAATGCCGTTATCGGTAATTCCGGTCTTGTAACGGTACCGAAAGGCGAAAAAATGGTGACGAAAACACGTCCTTATAATCCGATAGAACTGGAATAGAAAAGTGAGCGGATTGGATGCGAAGCTGTGTAAGGATCATATTGGATGTAAAAGGAGTTATGAAATAAATGTATTTTTTCATGAATAGTTTTGTTTCTACGATAACTTAGTATATTTACGATAAATTCGTAGCGTGTGTAAAATTGGTAAGTATGAAAACAATATTGGCAGCGATGTTTTTCTTTTTAGTGCAATTTCCTCTGTTTGCACAAGTGACAATTTCATTTCCTAAAGGAGAGGCGGGGTTTCCACGTGATATGACTCCCCGGGATACGTTGGATTATACGTATTTGAATGCGCATTATTGTCAGTTGGTACGGGAAAATAAATCAGATCCCGATACGCTGACAAAGTCCGAAATGATGTTGCAGATTGGTAAGCAAGTGTCAAGATATTCTAACTATACTTATTGGATTAGCGACTCCATTAAGGCAGATGAATTGAAACGTCCTGAATTGAGTTTAGCCAGTATTTTCAATCAATATTTTGCACGGACTTATAAGGCTGGGGATAAAGGTGTCCTGCTCAAGAATTATCCGAAAGGACAGTGCCTGTTCCAGAAAGAAATCTTGATAAATGAGTATGTTTATACGGAGGATATGCCGGTGTTCGATTGGACTTTTATGCCGGATACGCTGAGAGTGTTGGGGTATTTGTGTAAAAAAGCAACCTGCTCGTTTCGGGGGCGTGATTATACGGCTTGGTATGCTCCGGATATACCGTTATCAAACGGTCCCTGGAAGTTTAACGGATTACCTGGGCTGATCCTGAAAGTAGAGGATGCGGACCGGGATTATTCTTTCGAATGTACTGCTCTGTACCGGGTTGATTGGGAAAGTCCTATTTACTTAACGAATAGCAAGCTTAAGGTACGTTTGACCCGTAAAAAATTCATGCAGGTAGAGAAGATGGCAATGAGTAATCCGGGGGCTGTTATCGGTAATTCCGGTCTTGTATCGGTACCCAAAGATCAGCTGCCCCGTGAAAAATATCCGTATAACCCGATAGAATTAGAATGAGCCTATGAACAAAGTGTTGTGGTATGTTGGAATTTTGGTTACTCTGTGTATAAGTCCGTCAGTTTTGGCGCAAACCGTGTATGAAGGGAAGATTGTAGAAGAAGGAACCGGACGGCTGGTGAGTGATGTTATTTGTTCGGCTACCGATCTGAAAGGAGAGAAAGTTTTTGCATATACCATGAGTGGAGAGCAGGGAGAATACCGGTTGCGGTTTTATGCGGAGGTTGATTCCGTATGTTTGCGTTTTGCTTTGTTGGGGTATAAGAATGTTGTCTTAATTTGTAAAAATGTGAGTGGGCAAAAGGATATTACTTTTGTTCCTACGCAATTTCAATTGAAGGAGGTGACCGTAAAGGCTGCACCAATGTGGTCGGTGGGGGATACGCTTAATTACCGGGTAGAGGCTTTTCAGGGAGGAGAAGACCGGGTGATCGGTGATGTCCTGAAAAAATTACCCGGTATTAAAGTCAGTGAAAACGGAGCGATTACGTATCAGGGGGAACCGATCAACCGTTTTTATATTGAAGGACTGGATTTGTTGCGGGCCAAATATGGGATAGCTACGAATAATATTCCGGCTGATGCAGTAGAAAAAGTACAGGTACTGGAAAATCATCAACCTGTAAAACTGCTGAGAGATCAGGTGTTTTCGCAACAGGCAGCTATTAATCTGAAACTGAAAAAAGAGAAACTGGGGCGGCCGGTGATTAATGCAGAAGCCGGCGGTGGTTTTACTTCTTCCGAAGGTTTGTGGGAAGGAAAGCTGATGGCGATGGAAATGGCCCGTAGCTGGCAGTCGTTATATACGTTTAAAACCAACAATACCGGACGTAATCTGACGGATGAATTAAGCGATCATGGTTTGGGAATGGCTGATTTATTGCAAGGAGTTCCCCCTTATCCGACTGATTTGATGGAATCGGGAAGCCTGATCGCTTTGCCGGTGGATGAGAAGCGTTATTTGCAGAATCAATCTTATGCAGCTACTGCCAATCAATTGTGGAAGATTGATGAGGATTCCCAATTGCGTTTGGTGCTGACTTACCTGAAAAACCGGGATCGGGAGCAAAGGCAGGAACTTAATCGTTATCAGTTGGGAACGGAAGAAGAGTTGCTGTGGAATACTTTAAATCAGTTACGGGACGATTCGCATAGGGCTGAAGCCGTGTTTTCGTGGACGACGAATGCTTCTTCTGTGTATGTGGATGATGAACTGAAATTTTACGGTAATTGGCGTGATGTGGCTTCCGGTGTCAGCGGGTCACAACAGGTAGACCAGGATTTCAGAATGCCTTTGTTTTTGATCCAGAATAAATTGGATCTGGTTAAAAGAACCGGAAAAAGTAATTGGAATTTGTATTCTTTTATCCGGTATACCGGACAACCTCAACGTTTGGATGTGGCAGGGGATACCGTGCAGTTCGGACAGGTCGGTTTGTTAAAACAACGTACCGACCGTCAAAAGTTTTACACGACGAATCGTACCGGATTTTCGCGGCAGAAAGGAAAATCTTTATTCAGACTGGATGTCGCATTTACGGCTGCCTTGGAACATCTTAGTTCGGATTTACGACCCGGTTTGTTTGAAGTGAGTCAGAACAACCGCCTGCAATGGAATCGTTGGGAGTATCAGTTACAGCCGGAGTATATCTTGAGGGGAGAACGGGGAAGGTTGACGATTGGTATGCCCTTGGTTTTTCTGGATTTGTATGCCGATCATCGTTCGATACCTGAAAAAGAACATTTTTCCCGACTTTGGACGAATCCGTCGGTGCGGTATCATTATACATTCAATCCTTATTGGAAAGCATCGCTTTCTTACCGGATGCAAAAGGAATTAGGAGATGCTCTGGATTTTACAGAGGGAGTCCGTATGACGAATTTCCGTACCTTTCGTAAAGGAATATCCATACCGGAGCAACGGACGTCGCATTCGTATAGTGCCAGTTTCACTTACCGGAATCCGATCAATGTGTTGTTTACGACTCTGTCGGTCATTTATCGAATGCAACATTCGAATCTGGTATCGGCACAAACTCTGACTGAAAACCATATCCTTCAATATAGAGAGAAAAGAGATAATGACAGGCGCTATCTGATGATAAACGGGCGTTTGGGTAAATATTGGGATGGCTGGCGGACTAATTTATCTGTCGATGCCGGATATACCCGAATGAGTTTCAATCAGTTTCAGCAACAAAAGGAGTGGAAGGTTACCGGACATACGGCACAGGTAACTGTAAACATAGACTGCGAACCGGTTTCCTGGAACCGGGTGAATTTACAAATCGCTTATAAAGGTAATAAAACGGGTACGGCTCGTTATGTTTCCGACTGGTTGTCGGATTGGAAATCCGGTTTATCGCTGCATTTTTTTCCGGCTCCTTATTGGCAGGTGACCTGGAAGGGGGAGTATGTAAATAATGAAATTGCAGATGCTCCTGATTTGCGGCTTTTCTTTATGGATGCAGAGGTCAGGTATTCACTGCCTCGCTGGGAGGTCGCTTTACGTTGTGAAAATATCTGTGATAAACACACCTATGCTTTTTCTTCCTATAACGGTGTAAATACCTTTTCTACCTCCTATGCTTTAAGACGGCGTGCCGTTTTGGTCAGTTTGGGATTTAAATTGTAGATTTCTGATTGTGGTTTGTAAACCGGGATCTGAAACGGGGAAGGAAAGTAAAGGAAAAACTCTTCTAATTTTTGATTTGCGATCTTTCTTTTTTGCAGGAAAGGATAGGGCTCCGATTTATAATTGAGATCCGTGTGTTGTTTTATAAAAAAATCTCCGAAAATTTTGTTTTCGGAGATTTTTCTTTTTATCCGTTCGGGATTTATTTGGCGTAAGCAATGGCCCGTGTTTCACGGATTACCGTTACTTTAACCTGTCCCGGGTAAGTCATTTCGTCCTGTATGCGTTTGGCTACGTCGAAGGAAATTTTTTCGGCTTCTTTGTCCGAGATCTTTTCACTTCCGACCACTACGCGCAGTTCACGGCCGGCTTGTATAGCGTATGTTTTTACAACACCGTTGTAAGAAAGTGCCAAGTCTTCCATATCTTTCAGACGTTTGATATAAGACTCTACAACTTCCCGGCGGGCACCCGGACGGGCACCGGAAATGGCATCACAAGCCTGCACAATCGGAGCGATCAGCGTGGTCATTTCGATTTCTTCATGATGGGCTCCGATAGCGTTGCAAATATCCGGTTTCTCTTTGTATTTTTCAGCTAATTGCATACCGAGGATAGCGTGCGGCAATTCCGGCTCATCGTCGGGCACTTTACCGATGTCATGCAACAGGCCGGCGCGTTTGGCTTTTTTCACATTCAAACCGAGTTCCGCAGCCATGATAGCACAGAGGTTGGCCGTTTCCCGGGCATGTTGTAACAGGTTTTGACCGTAAGAAGAACGGTATTTCATTTTTCCGATCAAACGGATTAATTCCGGATGCAATCCGTGAATACCCAGGTCGATTGTGGTACGTTTACCGGTCTCGATGATTTCTTCTTCGATTTGTTTTTTGACTTTATTTACGACTTCTTCGATGCGTGCCGGATGAATACGTCCGTCCGTTACCAGTTGGTGTAAGGATAAACGGGCGATTTCTCTTCTGACAGGATCAAAGCCTGAAAGAACGATAGCTTCCGGAGTGTCATCAACGATGATTTCAACACCGGTGGCTGCTTCAAGAGCACGGATATTCCGGCCTTCGCGCCCGATAATCCGTCCTTTGATTTCGTCCGAATCAATATGGAAAATGGATACTGCATTTTCCGTAGCCGTTTCCGTAGCCACACGTTGTATGGTTTTGATAACTACTTTTTTAGCTTCCATATTGGCTGTCATCTTGGCCTCTTCCATGATTTCATTAACATAGGAAATGGCTTCGGTTTCAGCTTCTTCTTTCAGGGAATTGATGAGTTTTTCTTTGGCCTGTTCGCCGGACATGCCTGAAATAGCTTCTAACTGTTCGATTTGTTGTTTTTTCAGTTTATCCAGTTCGGAAACTTTTTTCTCCATCAATTCCTTTTGTACATCTAAATTGGATTGAAGTGACTGGAGGTCTTTGGATTTCCGCTGGATTTCTTCCATCTTTTGAGAGATAAAAGTTTCCTGTTGCTTCAATTTATTTTCAGCAACCAAAAGCTTGTTATTGCGTGCTGCGGCCTGTTTCTCATGTTCTGCTTTGATTTGCAGAAATTTTTCTTTTGCCTGGAGAATCTTATCTTTTTTTATAACTTCGGCTTCAGCCTCTGCTTCTTTGATAATATTTTCACTTCTGTGCTTTAATGCGAGCCGGATCACAATATATCCAATCAAGATTCCGACGATCAGGGCCACCACTCCTGCGATTATTATGTGTGTCATATTGTTGAAATTAAAATGTAATTATATGTTGTGTTATAAGTTTCTCATTTATGTGTTATTGGTGTAAAATCAAATGTGTCGATTTTATAACCGCTAACGTGGGTACAAAAAAAACCCGCACTATTTCATTTAATAAAACCCCTGTATGACACGGGTAGAGCTGCAATTTGATTCAGACTTCCACTGTCCCGAAGGAACTCCGAAGAGTTGAGGCCTGTCTTGGGCAAATAAAGCATCCGCTCTAATTGTTTGAGTGTTGAGTTTTTCGCTTAAATTCGAAATAATGCGGGAATATCTTATTCAAAGAACGCTTGTCAATTACTCTTTAACGAATTCGTCAATTCGCAAATTGATCTTTTCAATCTCATTTATCAATGGCCCGGTATCGTTTCGTTTCTCAGCCTGAATCAGGGCTACTGTATGCTGAAACGCTGTCAGATACAAAAAGTCCAAAGGATCGGCTTGTGTCCCGTACTTGGCCTGAAATTTAGAAATCATATCATTGATACGTTTCGATGCTGCCCGGTAAATCTCCTCTTCCTCCTGGCTTTTGGCAATAATCGGGAATTTTTTATTCGCGATACTGACATTTATCGAAACCGTAGAATCTTTTTCGCTCATATCAATTGTTCAAAAGAGCAATACATTTATCGATCTCCCGCACCAGTTGGTTAATTCGCAATTTCGCCTGATAACTGCCGTCACCCGAACCTGAAAGCGCATTTGCCACTCTGGCTGTTTTTAATTCTTCATTTAAATTTTGCTTCTCACTTTTCAGATTTTCAATCTCAGCAGATAATTCCTCTATCCTGCTTTTTTGATCTTCAATCGTCTGAAGTGAGGATATATATAGTTTTATTAATCTTTCAACTTTAAATTTCAGCTCGTTTAAAACGGCATCCTCTTTTCCGCTCATAACGTTATCTTTTCATGACAAAGATAATTTTTTTTCTTCAAATTATCAATAGTGTTGATATATTTGCGACATAAAATTAAATATTTTGCCGGGATGAGAATGATTAAATGGTTTTGTCGGTTGGGGTTGGTGGTACTTCATTGTTTTATAATGATACCTCTGTATGCTCAGTTGGGTACGAATATCTTGCCTTTGAGAGGAGAACCTTTGTTGAGCGGGAATTTCGGGGAATTGCGAGCCACCCATTTTCATTCCGGAATCGATCTGAAGACAGGAGGTACTACCGGTTTGCCGGTTTTATGTGTGAACGACGGGGTTATTGCCCGAATCCGTATTTCGGCTTCCGGATACGGAAATGCACTTTACGTAGAACATCCGGATGGCATGACGACGGTGTACGGGCATCTGGATCGTTTTAACGGTAAAATACGAAAAGTAGCCAGAGAATTGCAATACCGCAACGAAAGCTTTGAGCTGGATGAAAATGTACGGGAACTCGGGCTGATCTTCCGGAAAGGGGACACAATTGCTTATAGTGGAAATACAGGTGCTTCGGGCGGGCCTCATTTGCATTTTGAATACCGGGATACGAAGACAGAAAATATTCTGAATCCTTTACGTTTTATTGCCATTCAGGATCACGTTGCTCCTAATTTCCGAAAATTGTACGTGTATGAATCGGACCCGGCGGGACGGTTGATACGTCGTCGTTGGGACGTGAAGGCTTTGGGGAAAGGACGTTATGATGCCGGCCGTATAAAGGTATCTGCCGGCCGTGTCGGTGTCGGTGCTTATATTACGGATGTTATGGATGGTTCCTGGAATAAACTGGGCGTGTATAAATTGACTTTACGGAGCGGACAGGCTGAGCGCTTTCGCCTGGTTGTTGATACCGGTGCTTTCGATAAAGCGCCTTTGGTAAACGATTTGAAAGATTTTGAACTTTACCGGGAAAGATCGGAGACGGTGTATCGTTGTTTTGGGAATTATATCGACCGGATACCGGGGATCAGTTGTGTGGACAACGGTTATTTGACGCTGAACGAAGGAGAAGAGGCCGAGGTGGAGTTGAAAGCTGAAGATATCAGCGGCAATAGTTCTGTGCTTCGTTGTGTACTGGTCGGAGGAAAACAACATGGGAAGAAGGAGGGAAAAGTGTTGGAGGTCGGACGTGTATATCATTTAAAAGCCGGCCCCTATGTGCTGGAACTGGATTCCTGCTCATTGTTTACTGTGGTGGACAGTATTGCGACTGTGGATTCGGCAGGTGTATTTGTCACAGCCAGACAGGATGTACCGCTTTGGGTTAAAGCTTTGTTGCGGGTAGAAGGAGAATATTGGGATGCCCGGATGGTATTGGCACGATTAAATGCCAAAGGACAATGGGAAGCATTGAAAACAATGCGGGAGGGGAATGGTTTATGTGCCTGGGTGAATATGTTGGGAAAATATACCTTATTAATAGATTCGGTTCCACCCCGGGTCGAATATGGCGGAATGATTAACGGTAGTCTGAAGTTTACAATAAAAGATGAATTGGCAGGCATACGTGAATATAGGGGGGAAGTGAACGGGCGTTGGTGTCTTTTCGAATATGATGCAAAAACGGGAACATTGACTTGTCGTAAGAATGAGCCGGCTTTTGTAAAAGGACAGAAAAACCGGGTATTGTTGACCGTTACGGATGCTGTCGGGAATAAGACCAGACGGGAAATAATCGTGAATTGAATAAGTTGGGTATAAATTTATGATTTTAAATTTTAAATTGTTTGATAAGCCGATTCGTTGTCAGATTTATATAATCTAAAATCTAAAATCATAAATCATAAATCATAAATCTAAAATCTAAAATCTAAAATCATAAATTTATACCTATCTTTATTCTTTATTTGTGATTCATCTTTTTGCAGGGAGAGAGAAATTGAATATAAACTTTATAATTTTAATGATTACTTTATGGATTGTCACATAGAAAAACTGGTAAAAGAAGGGAAATTGCAGGAAGCAATACTAGAATTGGAGAAAAAAACAGCGGATCAGCCGGATGAAATGGATTTGTTGGAATTGGGAGAGTTGTATTACCGGGAGGGAAAGAATACGGATGCGTTGAATAAATTCAATGCGGTATTGCGCTTGAATCCTGAAAATTCAAAAGCGCAAACTTATATTTCGATGATCAACAAAGTGCTGGATTTTTTTTGTAAGGATTTGTTGAATCCCTGATCGGAACATTTTTCTGCCGGCTGAAAATAAATTTCCTGTATGCATGTTTTTGATTCTCGACTAAAACGTTTATCTTTGCCTTCCATTTTTGAAAAATATAATTAATTAAAAATCAAACCGCTTGAAAGGAGGTGGGCTATTCCGGGGATATAATTGCAGTGTAAAATAGGACAAAAATTGCGGACACCAGGTTTGCCGGGGATTTTTGTGGTTTATATTAAACCGGATAATGCAGGAAATGTACAGCGTTTCCAATATTTGGCGGGGAAGATTTGCGGAGGATTAATAACTTAATGTTGAATATTAAAAATTGAATATCATGATTATAGTACCTTTAAAAGAAGGCGAAAATATCGAGAGAGCCTTGAAAAAATTCAAAAGGAAATTTGAAAAAACCGGTATAGTAAAAGAATTGAGAGATCGTCAGGCATTTACAAAGCCTTCGATTCGTAATCGTCAGCAACACTTGAAAGCTGTTTATAAACAGTCTTTACAAGCTGCTGAAGAATAAAATATTGCTCCGGATTTGTAAATTCCGGAGTAAAGTTTTATATTTAGATACGATTTTAGAGTCCGGAACCGGGGAAGAAAATACAGTTTTCGGTAAGGCTCGTAATAGTATAAAATATGGATATTGAGCCATTTCTGAATTATCTGAAAGATGTGAAAAGATATTCGTTTCACACCTTGGTTGCTTATAAAGAGGATTTGGAGCAGTTTCTGAAATTCTGCGCGACAAAGAAAGACGTATTCGGATTTACAGACATCACAGGAAAGATTGTAAGGGAATGGGCTGTGATCAAGATGTCGGAAGGAATGAATGCGACTACCGTGAGGCGGAAATTGAGCGCATTGCGGACTTTGTTCAAATATTTGATGCGGGAAGGTATTGTGGAGAGTGATCCGACAGAAGTCGTCATGTCTCCCAAGATGGGAAAGAAACTACCTGTTTTCGTTCCTGATTATCAAATGGATGAATTGCTGGATAGTGAGGCATTGGAGGGAGGATTTGCAGAGCAGAGGGATCGGTTGGTTTTATTGATGGCCTATTATACCGGAATGAGGCGTTCGGAGTTGGTTGGGCTGAAGGTGGGAGATATCGATTTTTCCGGGAAAAATATTGTCGTTACAGGTAAGGGAAACAAGCAACGCTTGATACCTTTGGCTGATGAATTGATTGAAAATATAGCTCCCTATCTGAAATTGCGGGGAGAATTGGTAAACGGGAGGCACGATGTTTTTTTTGTGACAGATAAAGGGGGGCCGGCATACGATAAGTTTATTTATCGGCTGGTGGTAAGGTGGCTCGGAAAAGTCACTTCTTTATCCAAAAGGAGTCCGCATGTCTTGCGTCATACTTTCGCTACGCAATTGCTCAACAATGGGGCTTGTATAGAAGCTATTCGTGAATTGTTGGGACATTCCGATCTGACAGCAACGCAGGTTTATACTCACAATTCTTTTGAAAATTTAATTAAGGTGTTTAACCAGGCTCATCCGAGGGCTTAAAATTAAAGGAGGAAATACTATGGAAGTTAGGATTAGTTCTGTTGGTTTTTCTGCAAGTTCGCAACTGGAGGAATTTATCCAGAAAAAGCTGGCTAAGTTGGAAAAATACAATGATTCGATTCTGGGGATCGATGTTGCATTGAAATTGGAAAAAGATGATAATCTTGAAAACAAAGTAGTGGAAGTAAGCGTGGATATAAAAGGTCAAGATGTTTTTGCCAAGAAAAATGCAAAAAAATTCGAAGAAGCTGTCGATGAGTTGTATGACGTTGTAAAACGTCAGTTGGTAAAAATCAAAGAAAAAGAGAGAGAAAAATAATTTGTGCCCTGAGCTGGGGAAAATAGATAATAATCTATAAACCACAAACTTTAAGTGAAAATAATTTTGTGCAACAAAATTATTTTTCTATATTTGCACGCTCGATAATCGGGCTTTTCTGGGCTGTCATGTGATAATTACTTGTCGGTCAGGAAGTAAAGAATAGAACACAGATTTTTTGTAATAAATTGTTTAATAATAAAATTGTTTTAGAGTTATGGCTAAAGAAAAGTTTGACAGGTCAAAACCACACGTAAATATCGGTACTATCGGTCACGTTGACCACGGTAAAACTACATTAACTGCAGCAATCACTACAGTGTTGGCAAAAAAAGGTCTTTCAGAATTGCGTTCTTTCGATTCTATCGATAATGCTCCGGAAGAAAAAGAAAGAGGTATTACGATCAATACTTCTCACGTAGAATATCAGACAGCTAACCGTCACTATGCTCACGTTGACTGTCCGGGTCACGCTGACTATGTAAAGAACATGGTTACGGGTGCTGCTCAGATGGACGGTGCTATTTTGGTTTGTGCCGCTACTGATGGTCCGATGCCTCAGACCCGCGAACATATTCTTTTGGCTCGTCAGGTAAACGTTCCGAGAATCGTTGTGTTCCTGAACAAAGTGGATATGGTTGACGATCAGGAAATGTTGGAATTGGTGGAAATGGAACTTCGCGAATTGTTGAGTTTCTATCAGTATGACGGCGACAATACCCCGATTATTTTGGGTTCTGCATTGGGTGCTTTGAATGGTGAAGCAAAATGGGAAGACAAAGTGATGGAATTGATGGATGCTGTTGATACATGGATCCCGCTTCCTCCGCGTGACAATGAAAAACCGTTCCTGATGCCGGTTGAAGACGTATTCTCAATTACCGGTCGTGGTACTGTTGCTACAGGTCGTATCGAAACGGGTATCATACACGTAGGTGATGAAATCGAAATGATCGGTTTGGGTGCTGACGGTAAGAAAACGGTATGTACCGGAGTTGAAATGTTCCGTAAATTGTTGGATACAGGTGAGGCTGGTGATAACGTAGGTTTGTTGCTGCGTGGCGTTGATAAAAATGAAATCAAACGTGGTATGGTATTGGCAAAACCGGGTTCAGTGAAACCGCACAGCAAATTCAAGGCTGAGGTTTATATCCTGAAGAAAGAAGAAGGTGGTCGTCATACTCCGTTCCACAACAAATACAGACCGCAGTTCTACTTGCGTACTATGGACGTTACGGGTGAAATTACCTTGCCGGAAGGAACTGAAATGGTAATGCCGGGAGATAACGTAACAATCACTGTTGAGTTGTTGACTCCGGTTGCTTGTTCACTCGGTTTGCGTTTCGCTATCCGTGAAGGTGGACGTACCGTAGGTGCCGGACAGATTACTGAAATCTTAGAGTAATTTACGATTTGTGATTTTGATTTACCATGTAAATCTTAATCCTGAATCATAGATGATAAGTTTACGATTTGCGATTTTCTGCTTAGGGCAGTTAATCGTAAATCGTAAATCCAAATCTGCAATTAATAAACGGGTGTAGCTCAGTTGGTAGAGCATCGGTCTCCAAAACCGAGTGTCGGGAGTTCGAGTCTCTCCACCCGTGCTTGCTATTTTAATTTTAAATTTTAAGTTGTAAGTTTGCACGCAATTTAAAATTTACAATCTACGATCTAAAATGAAAATAAAGACTTACTTCGCAGAGGTATATAACGAATTGGTCAATAAAGTGTCTTGGCCTTCCTGGTCAGAACTCCAGAGCAGTGCCGCAATTGTAATGATAGCTTCCGTCATGATTGCGATAGGTATATTTGTTATGGATTTCGTATTCAGACATGTGATGACCTTTATTTATAGTATGTTTTATTAATAATCCGGAAAACGAATATGGCAGAAATTAAAAAAAGATGGTATGTGCTTCGTGTGATCGGTGGTAAGGAGAAAAAGGTAAAGGAGTACATCGAAAATGAAATTGCCAGTTTGGGACTTCAGGATTATGTTTCACAGGTTTTGATACCCACCGAGAAGATCTATCAGGTACGTAACGGGAAAAAAATCAGTAAAGAACGGAATTTCTTTCCAGGTTATGTTATGATAGAGGCTGCTTTAGTTGGTGAAATCCCTCACATGCTTCGTGATATCACGAACGTGATAGGCTTCCTGGGGGAAACCAAAGGAGGTGATCCGGTGCCGATGCGTTTAGCAGAGGTGAATCGGATTCTTGGCAAGGTGGATGAACTTGCAGAACAGCCGGAAGAAGTAAGCGTTCCTTACTTTGTGGGCGAATCCGTTAAAGTTACAGACGGACCGTTCAACGGTTTTACCGGTGTGATAGAGGAGGTGAATAATGACAAAAAACGGGTGAAAGTAATTGTCAAGGTTTTTGGTCGTCAGACACCGCTCGAATTGAGTTTCATGCAGGTAGAAAAAGAATAATTTAAATTATTGAGAAGAAAAAATCATGGCAAAAGAAGTTGAAGCTATTATTAAGCTACAGATCAAAGCTGGTGCCGCTAATCCTTCTCCCCCTGTGGGACCTGCATTAGGTTCTAAAGGAGTCAATATTATGGACTTCTGTAAACAATTCAATGCAAGAACTCAGGACCAGGCAGGAAAGATTATTCCGGTAATTATTCAGGTTTACGGAGATAAATCTTTCGATTTTATCACCAAACAACCTCCTGTTGCAATTCAACTTTTGGAAGTGGCAAAAATCAAATCAGGTTCTGCGGAACCCAACCGTAAAAAGGTAGCCTCTATTTCCTGGGATCAGGTAAAACAGATCGCAGAAGGGAAAATGAGTGATTTGAACGCTTTTGAAGTGGAAAAAGCAATGAGCATGGTAGCTGGAACTGCCAGAAGTATGGGGATCACCGTTGAGGGTGAGAAACCTTTTTAATGAATTTGTAATACTTCAAACGTAATGAGTAAACTGACAAAAAATAAGAAGTTAGCTTTAGAAAAGATCGAAAATGGTAAAGTTTATACCATTGAAGAAGCTGCTAAACTTGTGAAGGAGATTACTTTTACCAAGTTTGATGCGTCAGTTGACATGGACGTTCGTCTGGGTGTAGACCCACGTAAAGCTAATCAAATGGTACGTGGTGTTGTCACCTTACCTCACGGAACCGGTAAACAGGTTCGTGTTTTGGTACTTTGTACACCTGATAAGGTGGAAGAAGCTAAAGCTGCCGGAGCCGACTATGTTGGATTGGATGATTATATTGAGAAATTGAAATCAGGTTGGACTGATATCGATATCATTATTACCATGCCGTCTATCATGGGTAAAATCGGTGCTTTAGGACGAATTTTAGGTCCGCGTGGATTGATGCCGAACCCCAAGAGCGGTACTGTTACCATGGAAATTGGTAAAGCTGTTCATGAGGTTAAGCAGGGAAAAATTGATTTTAAAGTTGACAAGTTTGGTATCGTGCACACTTCTATCGGTAAAGTAACTTTTGAAGCTGATCAGATTAAGGACAATGCTCGTGAGTTCATGAACATGATCCAGAAGCTGAAACCGTCTTCTGCTAAGGGTACTTACGTAAAGAGTGTGTTCCTGTCAAGTACAATGAGTCCCGGTATTAAATTAGACCTTAAGTCATTACTTGATTAATTATTAACCTTTAAAAGGACCTTTGTAGAATGAAAAGGGAAGAAAAACAAGTAATCATAGACAATTTAACCGAGCAGATTAAATCGTACAAGCATCTGTATGTAAGTGATATTTCTGAACTGGATGCTGCTGCGACTCAGGATTTGCGGAGAGAATGTTTCAAAGCCGGGATTAAACTGATACAGGTGAAAAATACCTTGTTGAAAGTAGCACTCGATGGCCTGGAAGCAAATTATGAAGACCTTTACGGTTCTTTGAAAGGCTCCAGTGCTGTAATGCTTTGTGAAACAGGAAATGCTCCTGCGAAATTAATTAAAGAGTTCCGTAAGAGCCATGACAAACCTGTATTTAAGGCTGCTTATGTTGAAGAATGTGTCTATGTTGGTGAAAATCAGTTAGAGTCGCTTGTTAATGTTAAATCGAAAGAAGAATTACTGGGCGATATTATCTTACTGCTTCAATCACCGATGCAGAAACTTATCTCTTCTCTGGAATCAGGGAAGAATACTATCGGTGGCGTGTTGAAAACGCTGGAAGATAGAGCATAATTTTATTTTATCTAGAGTAAAAACAATTTAAATAATTATCGAAATGGCAGATTTGAAAAAACTTGCAGAGGAATTAGTTAACCTGACTGTAAAAGACGTAAAAGAATTAGCTGACATCTTAAAAGAAGAATACGGAATCGAACCTGCAGCAGCTGCTGCTGTTGTTGCTGCTCCTGCAGCTGGTGCCGGTGCTGCCGCTGCCGCTGAACAAACCGAGTTCGACGTTATCCTGAAATCAGCAGGTGCTGCTAAGTTAGGTGTTGTTAAATTAGTGAAAGAGCTGACCGGTCTTGGACTGAAAGAAGCTAAAGAATTAGTTGACAAAGCACCGGCTCCTCTGAAAGAAAAAGTTTCTAAAGAAGAAGCTGCTCAGTTGAAAGCTCAATTAGAAGAAGCTGGAGCTGAAGTTGAACTTAAATAAGTCATAGAACCCTTTGGGTTTTTAAGGTTTAGAGTCATTTTTGACTCTAAACCGTTTTGTTGTTATTATTGTTTAGGTTCCAAAAAATTAATAGATGTCTTCAAATCATTCAAATAAAAGAATAAGCTTTGCCTCCATTAAAAATCAATTGGAATATCCTGATTTTCTTGAAGTGCAATTAAAGTCTTTCAAAGACTTTTTTCAATTGGGTACTACTCCCGAAAACAGAAAAAACGAAGGCCTTTACACCGTTTTTAAAGAGAACTTTCCTATTACCGATACCCGGAATAATTTCGTGCTGGAGTTCCTCGATTATTTTATCGATCCGCCCCGTTATACGATAGACGAGTGTCTGGAACAGGGATTGACTTATGGTGCGCCTCTGAAGGCAAAACTGAAGCTGTATTGTACGGACCCCGAACATGAGGATTTCGATACGGTTATCGAAGATGTATACCTCGGGAATGTCCCTTATATGACTCCGAAAGGAACTTTCGTAATCAATGGGGCTGAGCGTGTCATCGTATCACAGTTGCACAGATCGCCGGGAGTGTTTTTCGGACAGAGCGTTCATGCTAACGGTACCAAGCTTTATTCAGCCAGAATTATTCCGTTCAAAGGGTCGTGGATTGAGTTCGCTACAGACATCAATAATGTGATGTATGCGTATATCGACCGGAAGAAAAAATTGCCGGTGACGACATTGTTGCGCGCTATCGGTTTTGAGACGGATAAGGATATTCTTCAGATATTCGACCTGGCAGATGAAATAAATGTTTCCAAATCGGGATTGAAAAAAGTCGTTGGCCGTCGTTTGGCTGCGCGTGTTTTGAAGACCTGGGTGGAGGATTTCGTGGATGAAGATACGGGGGAAGTCGTATCTATCGAACGTAACGAAATCATTGTGGATCGTGAGACTGTTCTGGAAAATGAACATATCGATGCAATTGTAGAATCGGGAGCTAAAACCATTCTGTTGCATAAAGAAAAGCAAAATCTGGCAGATTATGCCATTATATATAATACACTGCAGAAAGATCCGTGTAACTCGGAGAAAGAAGCAGTGCTCCATATTTACAGACAATTACGTAGCTCGGAGCCGCCTGACGAAGCGACAGCCCGCGATGTGATCGATAAGTTGTTCTTCTCGGATAAACGTTACGACCTGGGAGATGTAGGCCGTTATAAACTGAATAAAAAATTAGGTTTGTCTACAGATCCTTCCGTACGGATATTGACGAAGGAAGATATCATTGAGATTATCAAATATCTGATCAAGTTGCTGAATGCCCGTACGGATGTGGACGATATCGACCACTTGAGCAACCGGCGTGTACGTACTGTCGGAGAACAATTATACAATCAGTTCGGTGTGGGATTGGCCCGTATGGCCCGTACCATTCGTGAACGAATGAATGTCCGGGACAATGAGGTGTTTACTCCGGTAGATTTGATCAATTCCAAGATATTGTCTTCTGTGATCAATTCTTTCTTTGGAACGAATGCCTTGTCTCAGTTTATGGATCAAACCAACCCGTTGGCCGAGATTACGCACAAACGTCGTATGTCAGCCCTGGGACCCGGTGGTTTGTCCCGCGATCGTGCCGGATTCGAGGTGCGAGACGTTCATTACACACACTACGGTCGTCTCTGTCCGATTGAAACACCGGAAGGCCCGAATATCGGATTGATTTCTTCGCTTTGTGTATATGCGAAGATTAACGAACTCGGTTTTATCGAAACTCCTTACCGGAAAGTTGACAATGCAGTTGTCGATTTGTCTTCGGAAGGTGTAAAATATTTGTCCGCAGAAGAAGAAGAAGGTCTGGTGATTGCGCAGGCAAATGCCAAAGTAGGGGATGACGGACATTTCGTGAAAAAACGGGCAAAATCCCGTAAAGACGGTGACTTCCCTGTGGAAGACGTTGAAAAGGTTGACTTGATCGACGTTGCTCCGAATCAGATCGCCTCTATTGCCGCTTCGTTGATTCCTTTCCTGGAACATGACGATGCTAACCGTGCATTGATGGGATCTAACATGATGCGTCAGGCTGTGCCCATCATCAAGCCGCAGGCTCCGATTGTGGGAACCGGTCTGGAGGGGGCTTTGATACGGGATTCCCGTACCCAGGTTGTAGCAGAAGGCGCAGGTATCGTTGACTTTGTCGATGGACGCCGGATTGTCATTAAATACGACCAGACAGAGGAAGAACGTTTCGTAAGCTTCGACGGTGATACCAGAGAATATCTCCTGCCGAAATACAAACGTACCAACCAGAGTACCACCATCACTTTGCGTCCGATTGTCAAGAAAGGACAACGGGTAGAAGCCGGAGAAATACTCACGGAAGGATATTCTTCCGAAGATGGGGAACTGGCTTTGGGACGTAACCTGAAAGTGGCCTATATGCCCTGGAAAGGATACAACTATGAGGATGCTATCGTGATTTCTGAAAATATCGTGCGCAACGATGTATTTACGTCAGTGCATGTCGATGAATATTCTCTTGAAGTCCGCGAAACCAAGCGAGGCTTGGAAGAGTTGACGGCTGATATTCCGAATGTAAGTGAAGATGCTACGAAAAATTTGGATGAAAACGGTATTATCCGTATCGGAGCCCGGGTAGAACCCGGAGATATCCTGATCGGTAAGATTACACCGAAGGGAGAATCCGATCCGAGTCCGGAAGAAAAATTGCTGCGTGCTATTTTTGGGGACAAGGCCGGAGATGTAAAAGATGCTTCATTGAAAGCTTCTCCTTCTTTAAGAGGTGTCATTATCGATAAGAAATTATTCCAACGGACGATCGGAGACCGCAAATCGAAAGCTGCCGGAAAAACTTTACTGGCAGAAATCGACGAACAATTCGAACGTAAAGTCGGGGATTTGAATACACTTCTGATAGATAAGCTGTTCGAGCTGACCAATGGTAAGACGTCCCAGGGTGTGAAGAACTACCTGAATGAAGATGTGATACCGAAAGGCGTGAAATTTACGTTGAAGACCCTGCAAAATCTGAATTATTTGGAGATCAATCCGAATAAATGGACAACAGACAAGCAGAAAAATGACATGATCCGGGATTTGCTTCACAACTATGTGATCAAGTACAAGGAGATTGAAGGCCAGATGAAACGTAAGAAATACAATGCTACTGTAGGTGATGAGTTACCTTCCGGTATCATCAAGATGGCGAAAGTGTACGTGGCTAAAAAACGTAAACTGCAAATCGGTGATAAGATGGCCGGTCGTCACGGTAACAAAGGTATTGTGTCCCGTGTTGTCAGAGTGGAAGATATGCCTTTCCTGGCAGACGGTACGCCGGTGGACATTTGTCTGAACCCGCTGGGTGTGCCTTCCCGTATGAATCTGGGACAGATTTTCGAGGCTGTGTTAGGATGGGCCGGAAAAGAATTGGAACTGAAATTTGCAACTCCGATTTTCGATGGTGCTAATCTGGATGACATCAATGCTTATACCGATAAAGCCGGTGTTCCGCGTTACGGTACGACTTATCTGTATGACGGAGGTACCGGAGAGCGTTTCGACCAGCCGGCAACGGTGGGTGTGACATACTTCTTGAAACTGGGCCATATGGTCGATGACAAGATGCATGCCCGTTCTATCGGACCGTACTCATTGATTACGCAACAGCCTTTGGGTGGTAAAGCACAGTTCGGTGGTCAGCGTTTCGGTGAGATGGAAGTTTGGGCTCTCGAGGCTTTCGGTGCTGCACATATCCTTCAGGAAATCCTGACAGTGAAGTCTGACGATGTTGTCGGCAGAACCAAAACTTACGAGCACATTGTCAAAGGTGAGCCGATGCCGACTCCCGGATTACCGGAATCATTCAATGTATTGTTGCATGAATTGAGAGGACTCGGATTAAGTGTTAACTTGATATAATTTACGATTTACGATTTTGATTTACGGTCTCCGGTTTTAGTCCGGGACGTAAATTTGAAATCCGGGATCTAAAATCAAAAAAGATGGCTTTTAGAAAAGATAATAACACCAACAAGCCCAAGAGCTTTACAAAAATAGCGATCGGTTTGGCATCACCTGAAGAGATTCTGGAACATTCCAGCGGACAGGTGCTCAAACCGGAGACGATCAACTATCGTACTTATAAGCCAGAGCGTGACGGTCTGTTTTGCGAACGGATCTTCGGTCCGGTGAAGGATTACGAATGCCATTGTGGAAAATACAAGCGTATTCGTTACAAAGGTATTGTATGCGACCGTTGTGGAGTAGAAGTAACTGAAAAGAAAGTACGGCGTGAACGGATGGGACACATACAGTTGGTAGTGCCTGTTGCTCACATCTGGTATTTTAAGTCTTTGCCCAATAAGATCGGTTATTTGTTAGGATTGCCTTCCAAAAAACTGGATTCTGTTATTTATTATGAAAGATATGTTGTGGTTCAACCCGGTATATTAGCGGAGAAAGGAATCAGCGAGCTCGACTTCCTGACCGAGGAAGAATATATCGATCTGGTGGATGCTTTACCCGCAGATAACCAACATTTGGACGACGATGATCCTAATAAGTTTATTGCTAAAATGGGGGCCGAGGCAATCGGCATGTTGCTCGAAAGATTGAATCTGGATAATTTGTCTTACGAGTTGCGTCATAAAGCAAATACGGAAACCTCTCAACAACGTAAGAACGAAGCGTTGAAACGCTTACAGGTGGTTGAGGCTTTCCGCGAAAGTAAAGAAGTCAATAAACCTGAATGGATGATCGTGAAGGTACTGGCCGTAATTCCGCCGGAATTGCGTCCGTTAGTACCGCTGGACGGAGGTCGTTTTGCTACTTCCGATTTGAATGATTTATACCGTCGGGTTATCATTAGAAACAATCGTTTAAAACGGTTAATCGAAATCAAGGCTCCGGATGTGATTCTGCGTAATGAAAAACGTATGTTACAGGAAGCCGTGGATTCGTTATTCGATAATTCACGCAAATCCAATGCTGTGAAAATCGAAAATAACCGGCCGCTGAAATCACTGTCCGACAGTTTGAAAGGTAAACAAGGACGTTTCCGTCAGAACTTGTTGGGTAAACGTGTGGATTATTCTGCCCGTTCTGTTATTGTTGTCGGACCGGATTTGAAAATGCACGAATGCGGTTTACCGAAAGATATGGCGGCTGAATTGTATATGCCGTTTATCATCCGTAAGCTGATCGAACGGGGTATTGTGAAGACTGTAAAGAGCGCCAAGAAAATTGTAGACCGTCGCGATCCGGTGGTTTGGGATATTCTGGAAAACGTATTGAAAGGCCATCCTGTATTGCTAAACCGTGCTCCGACGTTGCACCGTTTGGGTATCCAGGCTTTCCAGCCGAAATTGATCGAAGGTAAGGCTATCCGTTTGCATCCTTTGGCATGTACCGGGTTCAATGCGGACTTCGACGGTGACCAGATGGCTGTACATTTACCGTTGGGTAATGAAGCCGTATTGGAAGCCCAGATTTTAATGCTCTGTGCCCACAATATTTTGAATCCTGCCAACGGTGCGCCTATTACCGTACCTTCTCAGGATATGGTATTGGGATTGTATTATATTACAAAACCGCGTAAGGGAGCGAAAGGAGAAGGTTTGAAATTCTATTCTCCGGAGGAAGTGATTATTGCACTGAATGAAAAGGCTGTGGATATGCACGCTAAGGTTCAGGTGAGAATCGTAGATGTAGACAAAGAAGGGAAAGAGTATGTTCATATGATCGATACGACTGTAGGTCGTATTATATTGAACCAATATACACCGAAGAATTTCCCGTATATCAATACATTGATTACCAAGAAGTCTCTGCGGGATATCATCAGTGACGTGTTTAAACGTTGTGGCGTGGATGTTACCGCTAAATTCCTGGATGACATCAAGGATTTGGGATACCGTATGGCATTTGAAGGCGGTTTGTCCTTTAATTTGGCTGACGTTATTGTTCCGGCTGAAAAAGACGCTTTGTTGAAAGAGGGATATGATCAGGTGGAAGAAGTGATGGCCAATTATAATATGGGATTCATTACAAATAATGAACGTTACAATCAGATCATCGATATCTGGACCCATGTAAATGCCAATCTGACGGCTACATTGATGAAGCAGTTGGCAGAAGACGATCAGGGATTTAACTCTATTTATATGATGCTTGACTCCGGAGCCCGTGGATCACGGGAACAGATCCGTCAGTTGGGCGGTATGCGTGGATTGATGGCAAAACCTCAAAAATCCGGAGCTACAGGCGGACAGATTATCGAAAACCCGATTTTGGCGAACTTTAAAGAGGGGTTGTCGGTATTGGAATACTTTATTTCTACCCACGGTGCTCGTAAAGGTTTGGCCGATACGGCTTTGAAAACGGCAGATGCCGGTTATTTGACCCGTCGTCTGGTGGATGTCGCCAATGATATTACCATTACGGAAGAGGATTGCGGTACTTTGAGAGGTGTTACTATCGCTGCAATTAAAAATAACGAAGAGGTCGTATCTTCTTTGTATGAGCGGATATTGGGACGTGTATCCGTACACGATATTTACCACCCGCATTCCGGTGAATTATTGGTAAAATCCGGAGAGGAAATTACGGAAGTTATTGCATCGGCAATAGAAAATTCTCCGATAGAGCGTGTTGAAGTACGTTCGGTATTGACGTGTGAGGCGAAAAAAGGTGTTTGTGCAAAATGTTACGGGCGTAATCTGGCTACCGGTCGTCTGGTAGAAAAAGGAGAAGCTGTCGGAACAATTGCTGCACAGTCTATCGGTGAACCGGGTACACAGTTGACGCTGCGGACATTCCACGTGGGAGGTACTGCCGGTAATATTTCTACTGAAAACTCTTTAAAAGCCAAATACGACGGTGTTGTGGAGTTTGAAGAGATGCGTTCTGTAGAGTATACCCTGGAAAACGGTCAGAAATGCGATGTTGTTGTCGGGCGTTTGGCAGAACTTCGGATTATCGATAAAAATACGAATATCATTCTATTATCGAATAATATTCCTTACGGAGCAAAAGTATTTGTGAAGAGTGGCACAGAAGTGAAGAAAGGGGATTTACTTTGCGAATGGGACCCGTTCAATGCATTGATTATTACTGAATTCAGCGGTAAAATTGCTTCCGAAAATTTGATCGAAGGCGAAACTTATAAGGAGGAATCAGATGAAACCACCGGTTTCCGTGAAAAAGTAATTACCGAGTTCCGGGATAAAACGAAAGCTCCGGCTATCCTTATCTTAGACGAAAAAGGTGAGACTGTGAAGAGTTACAACTTGCCGGTAGGCGCTCACATTGTCGTTAAAGAAGGAGATAAAGTGATTGCCGGTAGTACGATTGTTAAGATTCCGAGAGCTGTCGGTAAGGCAGGGGATATCACGGGAGGTCTTCCTCGTGTTACCGAGTTGTTTGAAGCCCGTAATCCGTCTAATCCTGCTGTCGTATCGGAGATCGACGGTGAGGTGACTTACGGTAAGATCAAACGCGGTAACCGGGAAATCATAGTGACCTCGAAAGCCGGTGAAGTGAAGAAATATTTGGTATCTCTGACAAAACAGATACTGGTACAGGAAAACGATTATGTGCGTGCCGGTACCCCATTGTCAGACGGAGCCATTACGCCGACGGATATTCTGAATATCGAAGGTCCTATTAAAGTGCAGGAATATATCGTGAACGAAGTACAGGATGTATACCGGATGCAGGGTGTGAAGATCAATGACAAGCACTTCGAGATCATTGTTCATCAGATGATGCGTAAAGTGTTGATTCAGGATTCCGGAGATACCCGCTTCCTCGAAAATCAGATCGTGGACAAAGCAGAGTTCATGGGAGAAAATGACGAGATGTTCGGTAAGAAAGTGGTATTGGATGCCGGTGATTCCGATCGGGTAAAACCGGGACAGATTATTTCTGCCCGTACACTCCGGGATATCAACTCTCAGTTGAAACGCCGCGATATGAAGATTGTACAGTCTCGTGATGCAGTACCCGCAACTTCATCTCAGGTATTGCAGGGTATTACCCGGGCTGCTTTGCAGACTTCCAGCTTTATTTCTGCAGCTTCTTTCCAGGAAACGACGAAAGTATTGAACGAAGCCGCTATTTACGGTAAAGTTGATCCACTCGAAGGCCTGAAAGAAAATGTGATCTGCGGTCACTTGATTCCGGTAGGTACCGGTATGAAAGAACTGCGTACATTGGTTGTCGGTTCTAAAGAAGATATGGAAAGAATTTCCAAATAAAGAAAAAGGGCACTTATCACAAGTGCTCTTTTTTATTTTATAGCGTCCGGTGGTTTTCTGCCGGACTTCTTTTTGGATTCTGTCAGGAATTCATTAATTTTGAAATAAAGATGAATAAAAACAATAGACGATGGAAGAAAAAAAACAACAATTAGATATTGAACTGAATCATGAAGTTGCTCAGGGAACTTATGCCAATCTGGCGATTATTTCTCACTCTTCTTCAGAATTCATTGTCGATTTTGTACGTATTATGCCCGGTATTCCCAAGGCAGAAGTGAAGAGCCGTATTATTCTGACACCCGAACATGCAAAACGGTTGATGTTTGCATTACAGGATAATATACGCAAATATGAGCAGATTAACGGAAAGATTAATTTGCCCGAAGAAAATCAGAATACTGTATTCCCTTTGAATTTAGAGTCTCAGGGGCAAGCCTGAGACCTTTTTATTTATGTAAGAATTCTACGATTTTTTCTACCATACATTTGGAGCCTGTATAAAAGGGTATGCGTTGGTGGATTGTTTCCGGTACGATATCCAATATACGGCGGTCTCCGTCGGTAGCCAGCCCGCCTGCTTGCTCTGCAATGTAAGCAACCGGGTTGCATTCGTAGAGCAGACGTAATTTGCCCTGTTTGTGCTTATTGGTTTGCGGATAGATAAAGATTCCTCCTTTGAGCAGATTACGATGGAAGTCGGCAACCAGCGAGCCGATATAACGCGACGTGAAAGGACGGTCTGTCGTTTCATCCTTTTCCTGGCAATATTTAATGAATTTTTTTACTCCGTCCGGGAAGTTGACGTAATGTCCTTCATTTACGGAATAGATCGTACCATTTTCCGGAGTGCGGATAGCGGGATGTGAAAGACAGAATTCTCCGATAGAAGGGTCCAGTGTAAAACCGTTTACTCCATTCCCGGAAGTATAGACCAACATGGTGGAGGAGCCGTAGATAATATATCCTGCTGCAATTTGCTTGTCCCCTTTCTGTAAGAAATCCTCACTTGTGACATAGCTACCTTTGGGTGAAATTCTTCTGTAGATAGAAAATATGGTCCCGATCGATACGTTGACGTCAATATTGGAGGAGCCGTCCAAAGGGTCCATGCAAAAGATATATTTGGCATTTTGATGCATACCTTCCTTGAAGACGATGATATCCTGTTTCTCTTCGGAGACAACTGCGCAGCATTCTCCGCTGGCACGCAATTCGTCGATAAATGTGTTATCAGCATATACATCCAGTTTTTGCTGATCTTCACCTTGGACATTTTCTGCTCCGGCCCGTCCTAAAATGTCGACAAGACCGGCTTTGTTTACTTCTCTGTTTACTTTTTTGGCAGCGATTCCGACGTGGTGTAATAAGCGGGAGAAATCTCCTGTAGCGTCCGGATATTTGGCCTGCTGCTCGACAATAAATTGATTTAATGTTGTAACTTTATGCATAATAGTAGATTAGGTGTATTAGTGGGTGCAAAGATAGAACCTATTTTTGCATTACACAAACGTTTGCAGTGAAATATTCTTTAAAGAACTGAGGCTGAAAAGAAGTAAAGGAAACAATTACGAATCTTGTTTGATATGAGTAATTTTCTTATATTTGTTTAACCCCCTTTGTAAAAATTCTTGGGAAAGTATAGAAAAACAGCCGCAGCACTTCTCTGGGTATATGGATTGTATTTCATATATTGCCTGGCACAGAGTATCCGATTGTGATAGCGGCTGTTTTCCCGGTTTACGTTTCGATCAGGTTGAAATGTTGTAAGGCTTGCGCGATGCCGTTATTGTCAACGCCGGTTGTGACATAGTCTGCTATTTGTTTTACTTCATCTGCGGCATTTCCCATAGCGACTCCTATTCCCGCATAACGAAGCATTTCTATATCGTTGCCTCCGTCTCCGAAGGCTATGATTTCTTCCGGAGCTATCCCAAAATATTCCAATATTTTGCTAATTCCGACTCTCTTGCTGGTTTCTGTAGGAATAATGTCTGTAAATAATGGATTCCAGCGTGTAGCCCTGCAATTCGGAAGTAAGGACATAACTTGTTGTTCTTCTTCCTGGCGGAAGAATCCCAGCAACTGGTAAAAAATTTTATCTTCGATTGCTTTTAGCGGGCATATCGGGGGTTCCGGAAAGTTTAATAAACGGAATGTTTCCTGTGTATTGGTGTCCATATAATTGATGGATAAGGTGTTCTCCTGGATGAAAACACAAGGAAATGCTTTGGATGTTTCCAGATAAGGGATAAGGGTATTCATATCGCTTACCGGCAGATGGTGTTTATAAATAATCCGGTTTCCGACCAGGCACAATCCTCCGTTAAGTGTAACATAGCCGTCGAAAGTTTCATTTCCCAGGTTATTCATAGAAAGTTTGTGGCGTCCACTGGCTACGAATACCTTTATGCCCTTTCGCCGTAAACCGGCCAATGCCTGAATGGTAGAAACGGGAATCCGGTGAGTTTTGAAGCTTACCAGAGTCCCGTCTATATCAAAGAATGCTGCTTTGATCATGTGATTTATTTACAATTGTGTAAAATCTCACGGGCGACACTACCTGTTACGTTTTGTGCTTCTCCGAAGGCGACACCTCTTTCATTGAAACGGCGTTCTATTTCCTGGATCGTTTCTTCTCCGATATTTTCTTCACTGAGGTGTGTCGAAAGTCCCAGGCTGCGGAAAAATTCTTCTGTTTTTTCGATGGTGAGATCGATACGTTCATCATCCGAACCCTGGGTGATGCCCCATACACGTTCTCCGTATTGGAGGATTTTACCGTATTTTTGCTTACGTAAGGTGCGGAGTGTACCGTTAAAGACAATAGCCAGTGTTGCTCCGTGGGTCAAGCCGTGAAGAGCTGTCAGTTCGTGACCGATCATGTGGGTAGCCCAATCTTGGGTGACACCCATGGCGATAAAACCGTTCAATCCCATTGTAGCTGATAGCATAAAATCAGCCATCAGATCATAGTTATGCTGGTTCTCCCGGATTCGGGGAGCAATCTCGATCAATGTACTTAGAATTCCTTCCGCCCAACGGTCCATAAGGCGGGATTGTCCGGGAGTGGTGAGGTATTGTTCCATAACATGTACAAATGTGTCCGATAATCCGCAAGCCACCTGATAAGGAGGCAGTGTGAATGTCGTTTCGGGATCTAAAATCGAAAACACCGGATAATTGCCGTAAAATGCATATTTTTCCTGGGTTTCGTGGCGGGAGATGACGGCCCCCTTATTCATTTCCGATCCCGTAGCCGGCAATGTCAGTACGGCTCCCATAGGAACAGTATCGGAATAAGCCCCTTTCCGGACCAGTTCCCAGGCATCTCCGTCATACTTTAATCCGGCAGAGATCAGTTTTGTGCCGTCGAGAACCGAGCCTCCTCCGACAGCCAATAAGAAATCTACTTTTTTCTCTTTACCTAAAATGATGGCTTTACGTAAAGTTTCTATGGCAGGATTGGGTTCTATGCCCCAGAATTCGACGTAATTATGTCCTTTGAGGGCTTGTATTACCTGTTCATAAACTCCGTTCTTCTTTACACTTCCACCTCCGAAAGTGATCATAATACGTTTATCGGTAGGAATTGCCCGGCTCAATTCGGCAATCATTCCTTTACCGAAAATCAACCGTGTAGGATTTTGAAAAATGAAATTGTTCATAGCGCTTTATTTTTTACAAATATAAGATATAATAGGGGGAATATCAAAATAATGACCGGGTTGAAAAAGTATGGTGAACTTCATTGGTTTGTAATGGAAGATAAACAATTCTGTAACATGTTTTCATTTTTTTTGTCCTAGAAAATTAAAAATGCAGAAACATGAAAACTATTCTTTTTTTGTTGTTGATTGTAGGCGGGATAATGCGGGTAGATGCACAGAGTATGTATGCAAGCCTTGAAAAAAGCGGGCATAAAATGAAAACTGACGTTACGGCCGATGCCGTTGCCGGAGAAACCAATATTTATCAGTGGGAATTTTGGTCGGCTGAAAAAGCCGGAACAGCAAATAATTGTCCGAAATCAATGGAAGTACTATATGGGAAGGAAGTCGGTAATTTGTTGTCGCTTGTGAATGAACGTTTTATTTCCCGGGAACGGGTGGATGCCGGTGATCCTTCTTTGAGAACTGTTGTTCGTAAGCCGGCAATTTATAATGCCGTAAAGCATATTGAGAAATATTATAAGCAGAAAAACAAGAAGAACGATTATTCCATGACTGACCGGGAAACCTTTGCTTATGTGGTGAGAGTAGCTTTGGCGAGTGTAGATACAGAAAATACGACAGATTTTGAGCAGGCCTTACAAGAGGCCAGAAAGAGCATAGAAAAACAGATTGCTTGTTTCTGCCGGGTAAAGCTGAAAAATATCTATGAATAATTAATCCTAATTTTTTACAAATGAAACTGATGAAATTGTTTTCAATCCTTGTGATGACAGGGATACTGAATGTGGTGTGTCTGTTGGCGATGGGACAGGAGGGGAACGGAGTGTTACGTGGTCGTATCAGTGATGAAACGAAACAAACCCTTCCCGGAGCGACGATTTATATCGATGAATTGAAAAATGGAGTGGTGAGTGATGTAAATGGTTTCTATATTTTTTCAAAAATTCCGGTCGGGAAATATCATCTGACGGTAAGTTATGTCGGATATGAAACCGTGACACTGGAAATAAGTGTAAAAGCCGGGCAAACCATTGAAAAGGATGTGGTATTGAAAGGAGATCGCCAGCAATTGGAGGAAGTAGAAGTTGGAGGTACTTTTCAGGGATATCAACGGGCTGTGAATTATCAGAAAAGCAGTCAGAATTTACGGAATGTCGTATCTGCCGATCAGGTAGGACGTTTCCCGGATGCGAATATCGGAGATGCCATGAAACGTATTTCAGGTATTAATGTGCAGTATGATCAGGGAGAAGCACGTTTTGGCCAGATTCGCGGTACATCTCCGGATTTCAGTTCTGTGACGGTAAACGGTAACCGTTTGCCTTCCGCTGAGGGAGATATCCGGAATGTACAGCTGGACCTGATTCCTGCCGATATGATTCAAACCATTGTAGTGAATAAAGTGGTGACGGCGGATATGGATGCCGATGCAATTGGTGGTTCGGTGAATTTGGTGACTAAAAGTGCACCGGCAAAGCGGATATTGAATGCCAGTGTCGGTACCGGTTGGAATTTTATTTCTGAACGGATGCAGGTAAATGCAGCATTGACTTATGGAGATAATTTTTGGAATAATAAATTGGGGATGATTCTTTCCGCTTCTTATCAGAATAGTCCGATCGGTTCGGACAATATAGAGTTTGTCTGGAAAGAGGACAATGGGAATGTATACCTGGAAGAATCACAGGTACGTCAATATTTCGTACAACGGGAACGCCAGAGTTATTCGGCTTCATTGGGATATCGGTTTAATCTGAATCATCGTATCGATTTTAAAGGTATATACAATCGGCGGAAGGATTGGGAAAACCGGTTTCGCCAGTCAATAAAAGATATCAATGAAGAAGGATTGGCCAAGAAAGTCGTGTTTCAGACCAAAGGCGGTACTCCCGATAATAAAAATGCCCGTTTGGAACTGCAACAGACGATGGACTTCGCTTTGAATGGAGAACATCTGTTCAGAACAACTTTGTTGAACTGGAATGTATCTTACGCTCAAGCATCGGAAAAGCGTCCGAATGAACGTTATATGGGGTATGTGAAAGAAAAGGTGCAATTTACTCCGGATTTATCCGATTTACGCAAGCCGTATATGGTAGCGAAGAATGAGGCAGATATGCTATTGGGAGCTGCCGCCGGTTATGAATTGGATGAGTTGACGGAGCAACAGGAAGATATCAGGGAAACGGATTTTAAAGGGAGTTTGAATTTAAATGTGCCGGTGCGGATCGGCTATGAGACCGGAAACTTGAAATTCGGAGCCAAAGTGGTGGCTAAAAGCAAAAAGCGGGATTTGGAATTTTATGAATATGAATCACTGAATGAGGATTTTGACCAGGAAAGTTTCAGGCATTTGAAAGATCAGACACGTTCGGATTTTTATGCAGGTAATTATCGGGCCGGAAATTTTGTGACGAAACAATATCTGGGACATTTGGATTTAAATAACGCTTCATTGTTCGAGAAAAAAGAAGTGCCGGATGAGTTGGGAGGAATTTTTAAGGCTAAGGAAACCGTGTCTTCGGGATTCGTTCGCTATGATCAGGATATTACCCGGAGATTAAATGCAACAGTAGGAGTACGTTTGGAGAATACCCATTTGAAATACCGTGGTAAAAAATTAGAGATTCCGGCCAAGGGGGAAGGCGGTGATCCGACGCTGACGGATACGCCCGAGATAACGGATAGCTATCTGAATGTATTACCTTCAGTGTTATTGAAATATGATGCAACGAAATCATTGATATTCCGGTTGTCTTATACCAATACGATCGCTCGCCCGAAATATTATGATTTAGTGCCGCATGTGAGCATTAGCCGTAAGGATGATGAAGTATCCTTGGGAAATCCGGAATTGAAAGCAACTTTGTCTCATAATGTCGATTTCAGTGCGGAATATTTCTTCCCGACTTTCGGCATGGTTTCTGCCGGCGTATATTACAAGCGTATTAATGATTTTATTGTAGATCAACGTTGGATTGATGCAGATTACGAAGGAACACAGTACGGAAAGGTTATCAAACCGGTAAATGCCGGGAAAGCAGATCTGATCGGGGTCGAATTGTCCTGGCAACGTGATTTCGGATTTATAGCACCTGCATTACGTTATTTCGGGTTGTACGCAAATTATACCTATACTCATTCAAAAATTACGGATTTCAGGTTGGAACGGGAAGACAGCGAGGGGAATAAGCTTGAAAATGAAGATTTACCCTTGGCTGGATCGCCCGAACATATTGCCAACGTATCGCTTTATTTTGAACGTAAAGGATTGAATGTGCGCTTGTCTTATAATTTTGCCAGTGATTTTATCGATGAGTTTGGAGGGAATCCTTTTGAAGACCGCTACTATGATAAGGTGAATTATTTGGATTTGAATACCAGTTATACTTTTGCAAAACATTATACCGTATTTGCAGAAGCCAATAATTTGCTGAATCAACCGTTGCGTTATTACCAGGGGCGTAAAGACCTGACAGCTCAGGCGGAATATTATGGCGTGAAATTGAATGTAGGATTTAAAGTAAACTTTTAAATAGAAAAAAATGAAGATTATAAAATGGAGTGTTCTATCGGTTGTGTTAACCGTATGGAGTGTGTTGGCGTCGGCGCAGATAGGGCACCTGGAAAAAGAGTTGGACGGACGTTTTAATTTTTATGTGGTGAACGATATGGGACGTAACGGATATTACGATCAAAAACCGATTGCAGAGAAAATGGGAGAGTTGGCAGAGGTAATTGGACCTGAATTTGTTGCTGCTGTAGGTGATGTGCATCATTTTGAGGGAGTTGCGAGTGTAAATGATCCGTTGTGGATGACTAATTATGAATTGATTTATTCACATCCGGAGTTGATGTTGTACTGGTTTCCGGTGTTGGGAAATCACGAATATAACGGGAATACCCAGGCCGTACTCGATTATGCTAAAATCAGTCGTCGCTGGTGTATGGAAGGCCGTTATTATACGAAAGAGTTTACAGTAGATAAGGCAGGAACAACAATTCGTTTGGTGTTTGTCGATACGGCTCCGATGATTGATAAATACCGGAACAATAAAGAAGAGTATCCGGATGCCGGAAAACAGGATATGAACAGGCAATTCGAATGGATTGATTCAGTGTTGACTGTAAATAAGTCAACATGGACGATTGTACTGGGACACCATCCGGTGTATGCAGAAACCGGTAAAGCGGAAGGAGAGCGGTTGGATATGCAGGCACGTTTGAATCCGATATTGAAAAAACACAAAGTTGATATGTATGTGTGTGGACATATCCATAATTTTCAGCATATTCGGCGGGAAGATTCCCCGGTGGATTATATTGTGAATACAGCGGGGGCTTTAAGCCGCAAAGTAAAAGCCATAGAAGGTACTCAATTTTGCAGCGGTGCTACCGGATTTTCGGTATGTTCGGCATCGGATCAGGACCTGCGCCTGTATATGCTGGATAAGGATGGAAATGTACTTTATGTTGTAGAACGGAAAAAGTAAAATCAGATATTGTATTTGTGAATAGCGTCGGAAGGGCTACCGGATTTTCGGTAGCCTCTTTTATTTTTTTGTAACAGGGTAAAAGTATACCAGAGATTTTTTATCTTTACAAACAGTAGAAGATTCCTGTTATGAGCGATTTGAGAATACGTAAAGCAACAATTGTGGACATTCCCGTTATTGCGGCTCTTTTTCAGACTACCTTGAAAAAAGTCAATATTCGGGATTATACGCCGGAACAAATAGAGGCATGGGGGCAGAAAGCAAATGAAAACCGTTGGCGGGAATTGTTTGCGGGTGACTTAGTGTTTATGATGGCGGAAAAAGACGGAGAGCTTGCAGGTTTTACTTCGGTAAATGCAAATGGATATATACATTCTATGTTTGTGGATTACCGGCAACAGCGCCGAGGGGTTGCAACTTTACTGTTACATGAAGCAGAGTTTCTGGCAAAATGTAAAGGTGCTGGAAAGTTGACATCGGAAGTCAGTATTACAGCCCGTCCTTTTTTTGAAAAGCATGGATTTGATGTGGTCCGGGAAAATGTGGTGAATATCGGAGGGATTGTAATGACCAATTATTCGATGGAGAAACTTCTTTAAAGGAGAGATTTTTATATGGATTATTTAGCAGATAGGAAAATTTGTTCGAAAAATATGGCAGATTTGGCATGTTGTGATGTGAAAATCAGGAAAACGCAGAAAACGGATATGGAGTCGGTTATGAAACTTTATGACCGGTCAAGAGTATTTATGCGGCAAACCGGAAATGTCAGCCAATGGATTAATGGGTATCCGTCAGAGGAAGTGGTGGAAAAAGATATTGTACAAGGAAACAGTTATGTTTGTGTGGAAGACAACAACCATATTGTCGGTGTATTTTGTTTTTTCCGGGGAATAGAGCCGAATTATGCAAAAATAGAGGAAGGAGAATGGTTGAACGATAAACCCTACGGAGTAATTCACCGTTTGAGTTCTTCCGGACAGAGGAAAGGAATTGCAGATATATGTATCCGGTGGTGTTTACAGCAATGTCCTAATGTTCGCGTCGATACGCACCAGGATAATCGGATCATGCAAAAGATATTGGAAAAAAACGGTTTCCAGAGATGCGGAATTATATATGTGGAAGATGGTTCGCCGCGTATTGCCTTTCAAAAGTGTGTTTGATAATTAAACTATTGAAAATAACCAGGCAAAATAGATAAATTTATAAGCGATGAAGAGTTGTTTGGATGAAAAAGAACGGATACTGTTCTGGAAACAGAAGAATGAAGAGCGGATAATCCGAAATGCCAAAAGTAAGGTATACAAATGGGCGATTTTTGTCCTGGCTTTCACTTTGTTTGGACTGGTAATATGTGTTTTTGTTATAGGGATCGATCATGCCCTTGAAACCATGATCCCTGCCGTGATGATGAATTTGGTTTGCCTGACCGGAATGTGGTATGCCCAGAACAGGTATGCCAGAAGAATATTGGAGAGAAGAGAAAATGAAAAAACGAAGTAATACCGGTGAAAGCTGACTAACGATTGAACACAATGTCGTAAAATCATATTCGTATTGCGGAAAGATTTTTGCTTTCTTTTTTTGCCTTCGAAATTGTCCCTTTGAAATTGTCCGGCATCAGCTTTAACTGCCGGTCCTTGTTTCTCTATTCAAAAAGTCTTTTTGTATTTATGTGAATTTCAGTATATTGAAAAAAAGTTTTC
>ERZ835109.149-NODE-149-length-85515-cov-9.946653_pt1 | contig 85515 bp, 66 predicted proteins | sample MGYA00519946_ERZ835109 | MGnify/ENA primary metagenome ERZ835109 (study PRJEB31850, sample SAMEA3708771) | human gut metagenome | biome: human gut; feature: human-associated habitat; material: faeces | place: China | collected 2014 ...
ACATACGTAATAAAATGAATCAAATAGATCCCGACTTATGAAACAAGAAGATAAAAAGTACGAAGAATGGTTGACGGAAATCAAAAACAGACAACCCATATTAGAAAATCCAGAAGAACTAACAGCGGCTATTCTGAATAAGATAACCGATAACGCTCCTAAAAAGAAAAAGATAAGATATCTCGTTGGTGCTTGGATATCAGGAACCGCAGCAACGTTATTGCTCTTTTTATTTATAAACGATGCTTGTTTTCCTCCCTCCCCTTCCGAAGCAGAAACGCAAAATGGATATGTCTATCAGCCAAACGGCACTTCATTTCCCTTACCGAAGAACTGGGAAGAAATGCAACTCTTGGAGAAAAGTACCTACCTATCCTCTCAATACACGCAGCACCGGAAGCTCCGGCAGACGCGAATACTTCAAATTATAAAAGAAAACCAATTAAGATAAACAGAGTATGAAAACTAATCATTCAATCACAACATTACTACTGTTACTGTCACTGGGTATGACTTCGTGCAGTACTTATTATAGAATGACTTCACGGATAGACACCAATGGAAGTATGCATAGAGAGGTCTATGCACGAGGTGATTCCGCTTTCATTGCAGGAAATAAGACACATAACCCATTTCTGTTTCAATTGGATACCGACTGGCAGATAGTAAATCTGGACTCCACCCTCAAATTTAATTTCTGGGGAGAAGAAGAAAAACTGAATGTAAAAGCCTGCCGGAATATTCCCCTGATAAATGGAGAATATTTCTCTATCTCCAATGGAAAAGAACAGATGAGCTCTTTGGCAATACCTACGGAACAGTTAAAGAAACGTTTCAAATGGTTTTATACCTATTATATATATACCGCTACTTATAAAGAACTTCCGGACAAAGGACCGGTCCCTCTTGACAAATATCTGAATAAAGAAGAACAAATAATCTGGTTTCGTGGAGACAACGCTGCCTTTAGCGGTATGAACGGCATCGAACAAAACGACAAACTAGATAAACTCGAAGCTAAATTCGGAGAATGGTACAATCGCAGCCAATACGAAGTTATTTGGGAAGTCATTCGCCAATTTACCTCACAAAAAGGTGACACGGTCTACGTAAATCGCCTGAACGAACTCAAAGAAACAGTCTATACCAATCACCTGTCAGGGAAAGACAGTTGTGGAGACGCAGGAATAGATGATGTCTGTGCGCTTTTTGATAAAGTCGGTCAAACAAACTATTACTCGGAACTTTATAAAGCCCATGCAAAGGCAATGGACAATATGTGCGAACAGAAAATCAAGATTGCTGAAGTATTCTATCATGCTATACAATTTGAGTTGACAATGCCCGGCACACTTCTTTCTTCCAACGCCAGTCTTTCAACCAATAATATAATGGTATGGAAAATAGACGGTCTCCGGCTTCTGACTGGAAATTATGTACTTACCGCAGAATCACGAGTTATCAACTATTGGGCATTCGGGCTTACCTTACTAATCATTCTGGCAACTTTGGGAATCTTTATAAAATTATACAGGAACAGATAACAAAAAAAGCATTCAGACAACTATCTGAATGCTTTTTTATCCGGATTGACATCCTTCTTTTGAGCCTCTTGTCGGATTCGAACCAACGACCCCGAGATTACAAATCACGTGCTCTGGCCAACTGAGCTAAAGAGGCAGGTGGGTAAGCAAACTATGTCGCACCGCTACGACCATCTACCCTTGCTGCCTTCCGACCCTGGGGGGATTCGACAGGAGCTGGTCGCATAGGACTTACCCGGGCACAAAAGTAGTAAATTCCAGTTACCTACCAAAATTTTTTTCTTTTTTTTCTTACTACGATTAGCATTTCTTATACAACTCAATATTATTCAATTCCTTAAACGTTAAAAAAGAAATTACATGCAACCTCTTTTACTTATTTTTGGTATAAACAGTATAATTTATAAAAAACAAAAAGAAATTTAATCTAATATACTATGTACGACCTTTGGAATAATGAAGCGAACAATTACGATAGTAACAGTCGTTTCTTAGCCCGTTTAAATATAACACTGGCTTCTCACAATTGCAGTCCCGACAGCATGAAAAAAGTATTGGCAACAATTGCCAATCACTACGGTTATGACAGAATAGATATCATCACCATTCATCCAGACCGCACCTTTTCCGTTCCCTATGAATGGTGCCAAAAAACAGTTACTCCCCTGAAGAACAATACGAAAACATCCTGCTTTTATGCAAAAGAGCTGGAAGATCAATTAAACACACTCGGTTATATCTACATTCAAACGCCGGAAGAAATACATTCCCCGGAATTGAAGGCTTACTTACAAGCTTATAACACGGCAGACCTGCTCATGCTACCCTTGTTTTCCCGCTATCTTTTTTCATTTATCGCCTTTTCGCATTGCAGCACCCCGGTATCGACCGATATAAAAACGATACCGCATCTGGAAATGCTGGCGGATATGATTGCAACGAATATGGAGAAAAACCTTACAATCCAAAAACTATTCTTCCGGCTTCTTCAAACGGCCAAGATTTCTTCAACCCCTATTTATAACCGATTCTAAACAAACTATGGATATTAGCAGCAAAAAATATGCTTTATCTATCTTCATTCCCACAGTTCCGCTTTTTGAAAGAATAAGCAGAACTGTGGAAAAAGAACAATTCACCGTTATTCCCATCTGCTGCGAGCAAGAATTCGAGAATACCGATGCCGATTTGATATTATTACAATACGAAACACTTGTTCCCGGTCAATGTAATATCATACACCGAATCCGGCAAAACAAATCGACCCGGAATACACCGGTTATATTTATCGCTTCGGCAAACGACAGTAATATCATCGGCGAATGCCTCAATTTCGAATCCACTGATTTCGTCACTTTACCGTTACGAGAAAAAGAGCTTATTCTTCGCATCCGGCACCAATTATCGCTAATTGAAGCCCAACGGACCATTAAGCAACAAAACGAACAACTCCAACAAACACTGCAAGCCAGAGATAAACTGTATTCTGTCATTGCACATGACCTGCGTTCGCCGATCGGAACAATAAAAATGATCAATGCAGCCATCGAGACTGAAAAGGAAAAGATTACCAATCCCAGCATCCGGAAAAAATTCGAAATGATCAATGAAACAACGGAAGAAGCCTATAACTTACTGGAAAATTTATTACGCTGGACACGTAACCGGCATGGAAAAACAAAGGTCATTCCGACTCTATTCGACCTTTCTATAGCAACGCGTGAGGTACTGTCACTTTTCACCACCATTGCAAAAGCCAAAAATATCCGGTTAACGAATCAGCTTCTCCATTCCTTACCGGTATATGCGGATGAGGATATGATCAAAACAGTACTTCGGAATCTGATATCCAATGCTATAAAATTCACTTATCCGGATGGTAATATCGAATTGTATTCGACTGTCGAAAAAGATTATGTAACCATTGCCATCAAAGACAACGGGCAAGGTATCAAAAAAGAAGATCAAAAATATCTACTACAGGAAAATCATTCGGTCAGTACTTATGGAACACGCAACGAGAAAGGCAGTGGCCTGGGCCTGATCTTAAGCCAGGAATTCATCAAATTAAACAACGGAAAGCTTTATTTTACCTCGGCAGAAGGACAAGGAACGACATTCTACTTCGCTCTCCCCAAAGCAAAACCGCAATCACCCATGACACAATAACTCGTCATACATCCGCAGTGCTCCCCACGCATCCGTAGCGGCATATTTTACCTGCTGGGGAGTCAATTGAAGTGCTTCCCAATTGGTTACCCGTTGCCGTTTCGAAATCTTTACCCGGAAAATAATAGCCATCAGTTTAGAAAAAGACTTTTCTTTTATGCCATATTTTACGACAAAATCCTGTAAATCCACAAAAGATGCCGGCGTAAAACTTTCCCGCTCTTTCAACATACGCAAATCGTCCCGGATACCTACTCCGATTTTTTTGATACGAACATCGGCTAATAACCGGCGCAACGAAGGCGTAAAACCGAATTTATTCAAACGGAACAAATACACCCGTTCGGCAGCCGCCAATTGCAAAAGGCTGACTGGATATGTCTCTCCTTTATGGAAAGCCGGACGAGTTTCCGTATCAAATCCCAGACAAGAATGAGCCGATAAATAAGCAACGGCCTCATCCACCTCTCCCGCATTCTCAATCACCCGGATTTCTCCGTCAAAGGCAAAAACCGGAAATGTCTCAATTTCTTCCCGGGTAATTGTTTCCTGATATATTGTTTCCATTTTTTATTCTTTTTCTATTCCTTCTTCCACGATCCGATACACAACCTGATGAACAGCCCTCAACACTCCGGCACACGCTCTTCCCCAATACAACTCGAAATTATTATTCAATGTCCACAATGCCTCCCCGATAACCTCCGGAATTCCACATCTATACGATACGATAAAATTTTTCAAGTCTTGATAAATATCACAAACCTTCTCCGCTATAGAATGAATTACCGGAGCTTCACTATACTGCATATTATCATCGAATACTTCCAGATATTCATCATACTCACCGAATAAACGGTGTAATTCCCCATACAAATAATTATACTGCTCTTCAGTTACCGAATCTTCGGCCAAACCTTCCTCGTCACAATCACAAGCTGGCATCAAACTACCTTTCAGATAGATCAACGGAATGAATTTCTGAAGCCGGCAAAATACATCCTGACGCTCCATAGAAGGTATTGTCTCCACAAAATCGCAAAACTCTTTTGCTACAGCTACAAATTCAATAACTTCTTTACTATAACCGACATGCTGAAAATCTTCCATAATATTTCACTTTATCTTGCCCCGATTCCGTTTTCTTTTGGAACGGCAAAGTTACAAAAAAATTAACTTATATCCTTTCTATTGCATAAGAGATAAGGTTTTCAATCTGTTAAACTCCGCAAATGTTTCTGTAAATTATTGCAACATAGTCCATTTTCCTGATCTATATCAAATCAACCGAAAAAATGAAACCATTGTATCCTCAAATTAAAAATCCCTTCGCAGAAAAATCTTCAAATTATAATTCGTATCTTCGCCCTATAAAACAAAACTAGAATGAGATTTGACGAATTAGGCCTGGATGAAGCTGTTTTGCAAGGATTAGATGCTATGAATTTCCAGGAAACCACTCCCGTACAGGAAAAAACAATCCCCGTAATTTTAGAAGGAAAAGATATTATCGGTTGTGCCCAAACCGGCACCGGAAAAACGGCAGCCTATATTCTGCCGGTATTAAACCGGATGGTTACAGAACCACAATCCGATGAATACATCAAAGCCATTATCATGGCCCCTACCCGCGAATTGGCACAACAAATAGATATGCAGTTCGAAGGTTTTTCATATTTCGTTCCTGTTTCCACTCTGGCCATCTACGGAGGAGGGGACGGCAGTGTCTGGGACCAACAAAAACAGGGCTTGCAAATGGGTGTAGACGTTATCATTGCAACTCCGGGCCGACTGATCACACATTTGGAAATGTACGATATCGACCTTTCGCACGTACGCTATTTTATCCTCGACGAAGCCGACCGAATGCTGGACATGGGATTTTCCGACGATATCATGAGAATCGTCAAAAAACTACCGGCAGAAAGACAAACGATTATGTTTTCGGCTACAATGCCTCCCAAAATTCAGCAATTGGCTAAAACGATTCTGAACGACCCGACCGAAGTCAAAATAGCCGTATCCAAACCCAACGAAGCAATTACACAAGCAGCCTATATTTGCACCGAAATGCAGAAAATGGGACTCATTAAAGAAATGTTCGGGAAACCCGTCAAATCAAAAAGTATTATTTTCTCCTCTTCCAAACAGAAAGTAAAGGAACTCGCATATACCCTGAAACGTATGAAATTCAACGTCGCAGCGATGCATTCCGATCTGGAACAGGCCGAACGTGAAAAAGTAATGCTCGACTTTAAAAACAATAAAATAACCGTATTGGTAGCCACCGATATCGTCGCCCGGGGGATTGACATCGAAGACATCGGTATGGTATTGAATTACGACGTACCACATGATCCCGAAGATTATATTCACCGGATCGGACGTACGGCCAGAGCCAATGCAGAAGGATTAGCCATCACCTTCGTCTCAGAAAAAGAACAGGGAAAATTCCACCGTATAGAACAATTCCTTGAAAAAGAAATCTATAAAATCCCACTTCCTCCCGCTTTAGGAGAAGCGCCCGTTTATAACCCGAAAGCATTCAACGGCGGCAGGAAACCCAATTACAAATCCAAACGTAACGGGAACGGAGGTAAAAAAAGATTCTTCCGGCCCAAAAAACAAGAATAACAAAATTCTGTCTACAGATACATATTAAATAAAATAGCCTGTGTGATTTGCACAGGCTATTTTAATAATATCCATTATACCGTTTTTTCTTTCTTAAGCCTTTCCAACAACCCGTCAACTCCATCTTCCAGCAAATCCAAAACAAACTCAAAACCTCCACTTCCTCCGTAATAAGGATCGGGAACCTCTGTATGAGTATACTTGCGACAAAAATCCGTCATCCTGTATATTTTTTCCCGTTCTTTGTCATCGAGAGCCAAATGCCGTAAATCCGCAATGTTCATGTCATCCATTCCGATAATCATATCGAAAGCCGGAAAATCTGCCGATGCATAAAAATGCCGGGCACGGCTATCCAGCACATACCCTCTCTTAACTGCATGTTGTCTCATCCGCGAATCAGGCAAAGCACCGGAATGTCCACCGTATGTTCCTGCCGAATCAATCACAAATTCTTCCTCCAAACCAGCTTCCTTCACTTTAGCTTTCATAATAGCCTCCGCTGCCGGAGAACGACAGATGTTCCCCAGACAAACAAAAAGAACCTTCTTCACCCTAATTGCTTAATTAAACAAAGAATCTACGAATTCTTCCCGGTTAAACATCTGTAAATCTTCCATTTTTTCACCGATACCGATATATTTCACCGGGATTTTGAACTGATCCGAAATACCGATAACGACTCCCCCCTTCGCCGTGCCGTCCAATTTAGTCACCGCCAAAGCATTCACCTCCGTCGCTAAAGTAAACTGTTTGGCCTGTTCATAGGCATTTTGTCCGGTCGATCCGTCCAACACCAACAGTACTTCATGCGGAGCATCGGGAATTACCTTTTTCATTACATTTTTAATCTTTGTCAACTCGTTCATCAAGTTGATCTTATTGTGCAAGCGACCTGCCGTATCGATAATAACAACATCAGCCTTATCGGCTTTCGCCTTACTCAGCGTATCAAAAGCTACCGAAGCCGGATCCGCCCCCATATTTTGCTTTACAATAGGTACTCCTACCCGCTCTGCCCAAATAACCAACTGATCTACGGCAGCAGCCCGGAACGTATCAGCCGCTCCCAACACAACATGCTTCCCTGCTTCTTTAAACTTATTGGCTAGTTTACCAATCGTGGTTGTCTTTCCAACTCCATTCACTCCTACAACCATAATGACATAAGGTCCACCGCCCGCCGGCAAATCGAAAGCATCCACATCGGCTTTATTATTTTCCTTCAACAAATCGACAATCTCCTCCTTCAACACCTGATTTAACTCATCCACCCCCATATACTTATCCCTTCTGACCCGTTCTTCTATCCGCTCAATGATCCGGACCGTCGTTTCCACACCGACATCTGAAGTAATCAAAACCTCTTCCAAATTATCCAGCACCTCATCATCCACCTTCGATTTACCCACAACGGCCCTGGCCAGCTTCTTAAAAACACTTTCCTTAGTCTTTTCCAGTCCTTTATTCAAACTCTCCTTTTTATCCTTACCGAACAATCCGAACAATCCCATTTTTCCCCATTTAAATATTAACAATCAGGCTTTCTAATCCCTCGAATTCTCTCATAAACAGCCCTTAAAAAAAACGCTACTAAAATATGAATTTTAAATCAATTTCTAACCATCCCTTTCAAAAATCAAAAAAAATGTTTTATCGCCACCCAAGGATGATAAAGCAACATCCGGGGACCGCTATACCGCATAACCTTCCTGATTTTCTCCCGCATCTCCGGCCTGTAACAATGTATCGTACAATGTTTACAGGATGTTTTACTCTCCCCGAACGGACAAAGTTCCAAACGTTTATGAGCATATTCCAGCAAAGCACGACATTCCGGACACAATTCTGCATTTTTTTCCCTTTTGCGGCAATACAGACGGATCATTGTAGCAATAATCTTCTTCTCTTTCTGAATTTTATCCACTTAACAATCAGAATTTAATTGTATCGATAAACCACAACGACCTTAATAATATTTTTAACGTAATACATTTTGTTTCTAAAAATTTTCACTTACTTTGCATATCAAGATCGTCGAATATTTCGGAGTGCAATATATTCAATTTTTATCACATTTAAATCTTACAGTAAAGTCATGAACAACGTCATTGGTAATTCTACAATAAGGAAAGTTTTTCTGATTGCCTTCTTATTGCCTCTGATGCTTTCGTCCTCTCCGGTGCAAGCCGCGCAAAAGACCGAAAACGTTGGAGAAGTATCTCAACCCAATCCGGCTATCGTCGGTGCTCAAAAAATCAACCCGACCACCGTCGAAGTCTTGTTATCCGGCAACCGGATGATCACCTTTGACTTTTACGGAGATAACATTTTCCGGATGTTTCAGGATAACACGGGAGGTATCATCCGGGACCCGGAAGCTCAACCGGAAGCACAAATTCTGGTAAGCCGGCCCAGAAAACCATTATCAGAACTAAATTTGCATGAAACGGATCATCTGCTCACAATCTCTACGGGAAAAATCAAAATAGAACTGAATAAAAATACCTCTCTTTTCACTGTAACCAACCTGAAAACCAATTCGGTTGTATTGGAAGAAATTGCTCCTATCCAATTTGAAGCGAAAAAAGTTATTTTGACTTTAAAAGAAAATCCTCAGGAATATTTTTACGGGGGCGGCGTACAAAACGGACGTTTTTCACACAAAGGGAAAGTTATTTCTATTGAAAATCAGAACAGCTGGACAGACGGCGGAGTAGCTTCTCCTACGCCCTATTATTGGTCGACAAACGGCTACGGGGTAATGTGGTATACCTTTAAAAAAGGGAAATATGATTTCGGTGCCAAAGAAAAAGGTATCGTAACCTTATATCACGAAAGTGATTATCTGGATGTATTCTTTATGATCAACGAAGGAGCAATTTCACTGTTGAATGATTTTTACCAATTGACCGGACATCCGGTATTATTACCTAAATTCGGTTTTTATCAAGGCCATCTGAACGCCTACAACCGGGATTACTGGAAAGAAGACGAAAACGGAATTTTATTTGAGGACGGTAAACGGTATAAAGAAAGCCAAAAAGATAACGGCGGTATCAAGGAATCCCTGAACGGAGAAAAAGACAACTATCAATTTTCGGCCCGTGCAGTTATCGACCGCTATAAAAACCATGACATGCCCCTGGGCTGGTTATTGCCCAACGACGGCTACGGAGCCGGTTACGGACAAACTGAAACACTGGACGGGAATATCGAAAACCTGAAACAACTGGGGGATTATGCCCGTGAACACGGCGTCGAAATCGGATTATGGACGCAATCCGACTTACACCCGAAACCGGAAGTCAGCGCCCTGTTACAGAGAGATATTGTAAAAGAGGTGCGGGATGCAGGCGTACGCGTGCTGAAAACCGATGTCGCCTGGGTCGGCGCAGGCTATTCATTCGGATTGAACGGAGTGGCCGACGTCGCCCATATTATGCCTTATTACGGTAACGACAGCCGTCCGTTTATCATTTCCCTGGACGGTTGGGCTGGTACTCAGCGTTATGCCGGTATTTGGTCGGGCGATCAAACCGGAGGCGTATGGGAATACATTCGTTTCCATATCCCGACATACATAGGCTCCGGATTGTCCGGTCAACCGAATATATCTTCCGATATGGACGGTATTTTCGGAGGGAAAAAACCGATTATCAACACCCGTGATTTCCAATGGAAAACGTTCACTCCAATGCAATTAAATATGGACGGTTGGGGTGCCAATGAAAAATATCCTCACGCATTGGGCGAACCGGCAACTTCCATCAACCGCTGGTATTTAAAATTGAAATCGGAATTGATACCGTATACCTACAGCATCGCTAAAGAAGCCGTCGACGGCATGCCGATTGTCCGGGCCATGTTCCTGGAGTACCCAAACACGTATACATTAGGCAAAGCGACCCAATATCAATTTTTATACGGTCCTTACTTCCTGATTGCCCCCATTTATCAGGAAACGCAGGTGGATGAACAAGGAAACGATGTCCGAAACGGCATTTATTTACCGGAAGGCGTATGGATCGATTACTTCACCGGAGAAAAATACGAAGGCAACCGTATCCTCAATAATTTTGCAACTCCGCTTTGGAAATTACCGGTATTTGTGAAAAACGGAGCCATTATTCCGATGACCAATCCGAATAATAATGTATCGGAAATCAACCGTAATCTCCGCATCTACGAAATCTATCCGTATGGCCATAGCTCATTTACGGAATACGACGACGACGGAGTAAGCGAAGCCTACCGGCTGGGACAGGGTGTAACCACCCGAATCGAGTCGCATGTTGACGCTAAAAACAATGCCACCGTGATCATACATCCCACGCAAGGCAACTTCGAAGGCTTCGTCAAAGAAAAGGCAACGGAATTCAGGATCAATGTCACAGCCAAGCCGAAAAAAATAACGGCAAAAATAGGTAAAGACAAAGTGAAATTGACAGAAGCACGCAATATGGAGGATTTCCTGAAACAAGAAAATGTCTGTTTCTACGATGCAACCCCGGATCTGAACAAATTTGCGACCCCGGGAAGCGAATTTGAAAAAGAAGTAATTACTAAAAATCCACAGCTTCTGGTTAAACTGGAATCCACGGACATCACTGCCAGTCCGACCGTTCTGACCATAGAAGGATTTGTGTTCGAACCGACAGACAATTACAGAATAAATACAGGCTCTTTAAGTGCTCCGTTGGCGCAAATTACAAAGGAAAATACGGAAGCTTACACATTAAAGCCGACCTGGAATAAAATCGCCAATGCTGATTTCTATGAAATCGCATTTAACGACATGCTTTACTCCACGATCCGGGATACCGAATTGCTATTTGAAGATTTAAATGCAGAAACTGCTTATTCTTTTAAAATACGCTCGGTAAATAAAGACGGCTATTCCGACTGGTCGGCATTTGACGCTACCACAAAAGCTAACCCCTTGGAATTTGCCCTCCAGGGAATCTTAGGTGAAACGACTGCCGAAAATCAAGGCGGCCAGGGAATCCAAAAGCTATTTAACTATGACGAAGGCGATGCATGGCATACAAAATGGGGAGAAAAAGCTGTTCCGTTCGATTTGACAATGGATTTACGAACCATCAACCAATTGGACAAATTCCATTACCTGCCGCGGACTGACGGAGGTAACGGAGTACTGCTGAAAGGTTCCGTTTATTACAGTATGGACAAAGAAAACTGGACCGAAGCCGGAACCTTCCAGTGGGAAAGAAACGGAGATACCAAAATTTTCACATTCGCCAATCGCCCGACGGCCCGTTATATTAAAATCTCCGTAACGGAAGGTGTCGGAGGATACGGTTCGGGCAGAGAATTATACGTATTCAAAGTACCGGGAACCGAAAGCTATCGTCCGGGAGACATCAACAACGACCGTCTGATTGACATGAACGATTTCACCTCATATATGAACTATACCGGATTACGCCAGGGTGATGCCGATTTCGAAGGATATGTCAGTAACGGGGATATCAACCGGAACGGCCTGATCGATGCTTACGATATTTCTGTCGTGGCTACCCAACTCAGAGGGGGTGTCGAAAAACAGACAACTGAGAAAGTAAACGGAAATATAAAGCTAAGTACAGCCAAACAGACTTATAATCCGCAGGAAATTATCGAAATACAGGTGAAAGGCTCCGACCTTCGTTCCGTAAATGCGATCAGCTTCGCCCTACCTTACAACCAACAGGATTATGAATTTGTCGGAGTTGAGGTACAGCACATGAAGGGTATGGAAAACCTGACCAACGATCGCCTCCACACCAACGGTATAAAAGCTTTGTATCCGACTTTCGTAAACATCGGTAATAAGGAAATGCTGGAAGGCAACGAAAATCTGTTTATCCTGAAATTCAAGGCCAAGCGGAAACTCAAATTCGACCTGAAAGCCATAGACGGGATACTGGTAGACAAACACCTGAACACCCACAAATTCTGATTTACCCTAAAAAATAATCCCGGAAAATTCCGGGATTATTTTTTATCTCTCAAAGACATTTAAAATTAATATCAACCTGACCAATCCACTCCCCAACCGTAAATTAATAATCGTAAACACGTTTAGCGTACTACATTCAGAACCGTTATTCTTTCGGTTCCGACCGGATAAGATACACAAACATCCCACCATCATCATTATAGAAAAACAAGGTATCGCCATTTATTTTATACGCCTGGGGACCGAATTCAAAAGAAGGGCCGTCTTTCCAACTGCCCGACATATACTGAAACATCATGATTTTATTGTCTTTCGTATAATAATAATTATTAGTCCATGATTTATAGCGCTCTCCGCTATCTTTTATCTCGTATGTCAAAAAACGACCATCGGATTCGTAAATATCATATCTATGCTCCTTATTGAGCTCGTCATACCGCACCCACCAACCAATCAGCTCCGGATCGCGGGGCTGAGATTTATAAAATTCGAACAATTCAGCACCATTATCATCATGACAGGCTGACAGAAAAAGAACAACAACCGATAAAAAAAGCAGATTCTTTATACACATCTTGATTTCAATTTAAATGACACATTCCATTATCTGATTGCTTTCCTCACATAAGTACTCGCGTCCGGGATATAATCCATCTCGGACTCCCCAATCGTAAATTAATAATCGTAAACACGTTTAGCGTCCTACATTCAGAACCGTTATTCTTTCGGTTCCGACCGGATACGATACACAAACATCCCGCCATCATCATTATAGAAAAACAAGGTATCACTATTTATCTTATATAACCGAGGTGTCGATTCATAAGAAGGGCCGTCTTTCCAACTGCCCGACATATAATGAAACATCATGATTTTATGGTCTTTTGTATAATAATAATCATCAGTCCATGATTTATAGTGCTCTCCGCTATCTTTTATCTCGTATGTCAAAAAGCGGCCATCGGACTCGTAAATATTATATGTGTACTCTTTATTGAGCTCGTCATACCTTCCCCACCAACCGATCAGTTCCGGATCGCGAGGCTGTGACTTATAAAATTCGAGCAATTCAGCACCATTATCGTCATGACAGGCTGACAAAAAAAGAACAACAACCGATAAAAAAAGCAGATTCTTTATACACATCTTTGTTTCAATTTAAGTGACACATTCCATTATCTGATTGCTTTCCTCACATAAGTACTCTCGTCCAGGTACAGTCCGCTCGGACTCACCAACGGCGACCACCAGCTCGACACATTGACTCCATATTCCTTTTTAGCGCAATACCAAACCAAAGTCGTACAGGTGAAACGCGAGGGAGCAGCCCATTTCGCTGTGAGGAATTCGCTCCAGTTCACATATTTTCTCCCTTCATAGCCTGCGGCACGGTTAGCCAATCTGGCCGGTTGGGACACCGGTGTTTTTCTTATCACCAACCGGCTCTTAAAGCCTCTCCATTTCCACCTCCAGGACACTTTCCGAATACCCATCACATAAGACTTTACACTCCAATAATCTAATCTTTCACTCATCACTCCCTGCTTAATCTGACACCCCCACGTAAATTTATATTCCTCTTCAGATTGCAGAGTTACCCCTTTCTTTATAATTGCCGCATGTCCCACTTTAAATTGGTCGTGAGCGAAATTCAGGAAAACCCAGGGAGCGCCATGCCTCGGCAACGCCAACATAAAATCCCCGACCCGGCCGTATTTTGCCACGGCAGCCCTGACCCTTTCAAAAGGGACTTTCCCTTTATCGGTTATCGATCCTTTTGTCTCCGGCTGCCCGACAGCAGATTCCGACAAAGATTCCATACGTTCCCTGATCTTGGCAAAAAAAGCTTTGTTGTCTTTTACCCGCAGATTTATACCCCTTGTGCCAATGGATTCCTCGCCCAGTACATGGACAATAATTTCATTGTGTTGCCGTATATATTCCTCCACTTCCGGATCGATCCGGATTTTTTCCGTCATTTGAGCCGCTTCGAAAACAGCCCAGTCCGAAAGAAATTCTGCCTGTTCCGCTTCCGGTAATGAAAAAAATGAAATCTGATTTCCATTTTCGCCCCATATTTCCATTTCTTTAAGCTTCTCCCGCAAAGGATTTACTTCTTCTCCGTTCACCACCCGGCTACTAATTACCGGTTTATGGGAATTCGTGGCAAAAACAGCCGTTTGGATAAGGTCACAATAAAGCTTTGCTTCACCGTTCAAGCCCGACAGATCAATATCGGCCAACTCTTTTTCTACAGTACCTTCCGGAATGGCATCCGTGAGACCGATATCCGAATCCTCTTTATTACATCCCCAAAAGGTTATAGTAATAAATATTAAACATACAATTCTAAAAAAATTTCTTTTCATCGTAATTCATTTTAAGTAATTGACAAACATCTATATCCGAATCATTGACAAAATTAGGTTCACCGAACCCTTTTCAGCAAATTTTCTTATGTACAAATCAATTACATCAAAACATTGAATTACAACTATTTAAATATTTATATATATGTACAAATGCAAAACAGACACCTGTTATCTATTTGTTTCTCTCCAAATTTTATAACACAAACAACTCTTCGGGGGACCGAAGAGTTGAGTTTATGAATAAGAACCGAAAAAATCCACCGGGAGTTTCCGGAAATTCAGTTTTACAATTGCTTAAAAGACATCACATCCGAAATCGGTATTCGGCTAAAATCCACGAATAAAATCGTCTAACGTCATTTCTTCTATCCTCATTTTTTCCTTCAGCCTTACTTTTTTCCTCGATATACTTGTTCTGGCAATGTGGTAAACTTCGGATAGCAATGAAATCGGCAATTCCATTTTTATAAGACAGCAAAAACGTATTTCCTCTTCCGTCAACTGCGGATAAACTGCCTTTATCCTCAAAGTGAAACCTTCAAAACAGGCATTCGTATTTTCTATAATAATACTCCACTCCTCCTCCTTCAGATGCATAGCCCCTTGCCTGTTCCGGCTTCTCAAAAGAAACGGAATCGTCATCTCATTCAACCGTTTATAATACTCCACAGTCAGGCTCAAACGTTCCATTTCGGCCTGCTCCTTTCCTTCCCTCTCTTTCAGTAATTTATTCTCTGCTTCTTGTTGCAGCAGCAGTGCCCGCATGATATTTTCCTCTTTCTGCCTGATATTCGCTTTCAGTTTTCTTCTGTGTCTTTCATTTCTGTAACTCAACCAGACCAATAACGACAAAACGAAGAAAACACCCATCAATATCCTGTAAAACGTAATTTTTTTACGGTTGAGTTCGGATTCTTTCAAATCGGCCTTTTCCCGGGCCCGTTGATAAGCCGCTATATTGCTCAGGTTATCGAAAAACAATTCCTTTCGTTCCAGATCCAAAGAATCTCTTTGCGCCACGTACAACTTGAGATATTTCAATGCTCCGCTCCGATCACCGCTTTCTTCCTTCAATCCTGACAAATCGTAATAAGCCGCCATTTGTGTCCGAATGTCCCCACTCACCAGAGAATAACTGAAATAATATTCGGCAGAATCTTTACGACCGAGTTTTAAAAAAGCATCCCCTTTCCGGTTGTAATACCGGTAAACGGCTAAACGATCTATTGTCAATGCCAAAGCCCGGTCTATGTAATACAAAGCAGAATCCCCCCGATTCACAGACAAATAAGTCTGGCTTAGTTTCGCATAAACGGTTGCCAATCTTTCCTTGTCAGAAACAGGCATAAGCCGGACAGCCTGTTTCAGTACACCCCTGCACAATTCGTAATCGCCCGTGCCGTAATAATATCCGGACATCTCGATCAACGCTTGCACCAGCAACAGAGAGTCATTCAATAATCCCGCATAATGCAGAGCTTCCAGTTTGGCCCTCTTCTCATCTTCACGCATCATTTTTACATGATACATCCTCCCCATAGAGGAACTTAAGAGATACCTGGTATCGAGATCGTTTTCCACCGCGTATTCCTGCGCCTTCCGGTAATGCACTGCCGCCCGCACCAAAAAGCCTTTCTCTCCAAGTATTTTACCTTTAAAATAATACAACTGAAACAATCTCGACGAATCGATTGCATGCCTGTAATAATCGATCGCCTCTTCGGCAAGGGAATCCAATTCAGTGAACGAATCATATCCGCTATGGTTTTTTATCCGCAAAAGGCCATATAACGCCCGTTCCTTCCGGGTCAAACTCCTGGGATCGATCTTCAGTAATACCGCCCGCGCCTCCATTGGATGATCATTATACATCTTTTCTATCCGGTAAAGTTCCTCTATATAACCGGAATAGAATACATCATAATAAAACAGAAACAATACGATTAATGCGGGCAATAGCAAGGCATACCATCTATATCTCATACAACAGCATTAAGGTTTGGACATCGATTCTCATACTGAACCATCACCCGGAGACAAGGTTGTCCCCGGCTCACAATGGGTAAGTCCCCCCAACTTTTTTTATCAAGCTAAATACAGCCCAACACCCACAATTTGTATCCGGCAGGAATATCAACATTTTACAAATATATGCCAATTTTTTGTCTTTCAAAACAAAATTATTTACATATAAAAATAATCAGTATACATTATTGCCGGAAAAATACTTTTTCTCTTATACATTTTATCAAATTCTTTAAGCCATACGATTTACTTCTCTATGGAATTTTTCAAAAACCGGAAAAGTCACAGGTAAACGGTTTTCTTATTATTTTATAAATTTTTCCCTGTATGCACTGGGCGAGATTCCCATCTGCCGTTTAAAATAGCGTCCCAAATAAGATTGATCGGGGAAATTCAGGCGGTTACTGATTTCCTGAATGGGAAATTCCGTATTTTGAAGCAATACTTTAATCTCCAGCAATACAAATTCATCAATCAGCTTTTTGGCAGATTTACCTGTAATAGCCGTGCAGATATCGGTAAGATATTTGGTCGAAATACAAAGCATATTTGCATAAAAGCCCGCTTCGCGCTCGGAATTACAATAAGAGTGAATCAAAGAAATAAAATGTTTCAATAATTCCTCCTGACGGTTATGGCCTTCCATATCCTGAACAGTAAACCAACGGTAGGTTTTGTCATACAAATCCATCAGCCAGATCTGCAATAAATTTTTAGCAATTTCATAGCGGAAACGGTTATTGAAATCCGCATAAATAGTCGCAGTAGCATTCATTAGTCCCTCGACGGCCTCCCAATGCAAAGACGGAAATACCTTACAGGGATTCTCCTTGATAAAATGGAAAAACCGGGGATTAAACCGAAAGGAAGCCTCCCGGAACATCGCTTCAGAACAGGCAAAATAAGCCATTTGAAAATCTTTACCGGCTGAAATAATATCGATAATATGACTCGGCAATAAAAATATGACCGTATAAGGGACAATATCATATTCGTGCAAATCGACAGTAACACGAGCATTACCTTGCCGGCAAAAAAGAATCACGGCACTCTCTATCTTGCACAATCGGTTGTAAAGCGATGATAAATTGTCACACCCCGTTATAAAAGGCTCTGTAAATGAGGTACGAAAAGGATTGCGCTGCTCCATAAATATTCTGTTTTTTAACAGCAAAATTACATTTTTTCAGATAAATATATAAAATTTACTCCGAAAATGAACAATGTTGCTCGTGTTATGAACGGATGTATTCGTGAACATTCCCGTACTTTTGCGCCGAAATAAATTTTAAGCGTCAAAAATGAACAGAAATGTATGTAAACTGAAACAGATGATCGTTTTCATCTGTTGTGTGATTATGGTGAGCTGTAAAACCGAAAAACCTACAATACAGGAAGCCGGTTATCAGGTAATGACAGTAAAACCGGCTGCACGGACTCTGCTGAATATGTATTCAGCAACAATCCGGGGGAGGCAGGATATTGAAATCTATCCGCAAGTAGGCGGTTTCCTGACTCAATTGTGTGTACAGGAAGGAGAACAAGTGAAAAAAGGCCAAACCTTGTTTATCATAGATCAGGTCGGTTACCGGGCTGCCTTGCAAACTGCCGAAGCCAATGTAGCTGTAGCAGAAGCACAACTGGCTACGGCCCAGCTTACCTATGCCAGCAAACAGGAATTGTTCAAACAAAACGTAGTATCGGAATTCGATTTGAGTACGGCCAAGAATGCCTTACTGGCAGCAGAAGCACAACTGGCTCAAATGAAAGCCCAGGAAGTAAATGCCCGCAACAACCTCTCTTATACGGTAGTAAAAAGTCCGGTAGACGGCGTAGTAGGAACTTTGCCTTACCGGGTAGGGACACTGGTCGGTTCGGCAATGTCCGAACCTTTGACAACCGTTTCCGATAATTCGGATATGTATGTCTATTTTTCAATGACTGAAAATCAATTGCTGAATCTGATACGGCAATACGGTTCTAAAGAAGAGGCTTTGAAAAATATGCCTGAAATCAATTTGCAATTAACCGATAAATCCGCTTACTCTGAAAAAGGAAAAATCGAATCCATCAGCGGAGTCATCAACCGTACCACCGGCACCGTAAGCCTGCGTGCCATATTTCCGAATCCGGACGAATTATTACACAGCGGCGGGACCGGTAATGTGATGATACCCTCGGAACAAAACGGTTGTATCGTTATTCCTCAAGCTGCGGCTTTTGAAATTCAGGACAAATCGTTTGTATACAAAGTTGTAGACGGAAAAGCCCAATCGACACCTGTCCGTGTAACCCGTGTAAACGGAGGTAAAGAATATATCGTCACGGAAGGCCTCGGTGAAGGCGACATAATCGTAACAGAAGGCGTTGGACTACTGCGTGAAGGAACCCCGATTAAAGCAAAACAAAATTAAAAACAAAAAATGAACATCAGAACTTTTATAGAACGCCCCATTTTGTCGGCGGTCATTTCTATCGCTATAATTGTCGTGGGTATTATCGGGCTGTTTACTCTGCCCGTCGAACAATACCCGGATATCGCACCTCCCACAATACAGGTAAGTACAACCTACTACGGCGCCAGTGCGGAAACCCTGCAAAAAAGTGTCATCGCTCCCCTGGAAGAAGCCATCAACGGTGTGGAAGACATGACTTATATGACGTCTACAGCCTCGAATGCCGGTACGGTAACCATTACCGTTTATTTTAAACAGGGAACGGACCCGGACATGGCAGCCGTAAACGTACAAAACCGGGTATCGAAGGCAACCGGACAATTACCGGCAGAAGTAACCCAGGTAGGCGTTACGACTTCCAAGCGCCAGACCAGTATCTTGCAGATGTTTTCCCTGCATAGCCCGGAAGATGCGTACGATGAAAACTTTCTGTCCAATTACATCAATATCAATCTGAAACCCTCAATCCTTCGTATTGCAGGCGTCGGCGATATGATGATTATGGGAGGCAGCTACAGTATGCGGGTATGGATGAAGCCCGATGTAATGGCACAGTACAAACTGATTCCTTCCGATATCACCCTGGTTTTAGCCGAACAAAACATCGAATCGGCAACCGGTTCGTTCGGGGAAAATTCCGACGAAACCTATCAATACACTATGAAATACAAAGGACGCCTGATAACCCCCGAAGAATTCGGTGAAATCATCATCCGTTCTACGGAAGAAGGTGAAATTCTCAAACTGAAAGACATAGCGGACATCGAACTCGGACAGGACTCCTATGCTTATAAAGGGGGATTGGACGGACATAGCGGTATCTCGTGTATGATATTCCAAACCGCCGGTTCGAATGCAACGGAAGTAAACCAAAATATAGACCGATTTCTGGAAGAAGCCCGGAAAGATTTGCCCCAGGGCGTGGAACTGACACAAATGATGAGTTCCAATGACTTTTTGTTTGCCTCTATCCACGAAGTCGTAAAAACTTTACTGGAAGCAATCTTGCTGGTCATTCTGGTCGTATATGTCTTTCTGCAGGACCTCCGTTCTACACTCGTTCCTCTGGTGGGTATCATTGTTTCATTGATCGGTACCTTCGCTTTTATGTCCATAGCAGAATTCAGTATCAACCTGATTACTTTATTTGCATTAGTATTGGTAATCGGCACCGTCGTAGACGACGCCATTGTAGTGGTAGAAGCCGTACAGGAACGATTTGACGTAGGCTATCGTTCTCCTTATATGGCCAGTATCGACGCCATGAAAGGAATCAGCTCGGCTATATTTTCTTCTTCCCTGGTATTTATGGCCGTATTCATTCCGGTTTCTTTTATGAGCGGTACATCCGGTACCTTCTACACCCAGTTCGGATTGACAATGGCCGTTGCCGTAGGTATATCCGCACTGAATGCCTTAACACTGAGTCCTGCCTTGTGTGCCCTGCTGCTACGGCCTTATATGGATGAGAACGGGAACCAGAAAAATAACTTCGCAGCCCGTTTCCGGAAAGCATTCAATGTAGCTTTCAGTACCATCATCGAAAAATACAAACGGGGAGTACTGTTTTTCATCCGCCGTCGCTGGCTGGCAGTTTCATTGCTGATAGGTTCGGTGGTCGTGCTTGTCATCCTGATGAATACCACTAAAACCGGACTTGTACCCGATGAAGACCAAGGGGTAGTGTTCGTCAATGTCAGTTCAGCGGCCGGTAGCTCACTGAAAACAACCAACGACATTATGATCCGAATTGAAGAACGGGTGAAAGATATTCCACAGGTGAAACATGTACAGAAAGTAGCCGGCTACGGCCTACTTGCCGGTCAGGGAAATTCCTTCGGTATGCTGATTCTGAAATTGAAACACTGGGACGAACGCCCCGACAAAGAAGATAACGTACAGGCGGTGATCAGACAAGTATACGGCCGTACAGCCGACATCAAAGACGCCAGTGTCTTTGCCATATCTCCGGGTATGATTCCGGGATACGGCATGGGGAATGCCCTGGAACTACATATGCAGGACAAAATGGGAGGAGACATCAACACATTTTTCACCACAACCCAGCAATATTTAGGAGCTTTGAACCAACGCCCGGAAATCGCTATGGCCTATTCGACCTTCGACATCCGCTATCCGCAATGGACAGTGGAAATTGATGCCTCCAAATGCAAACGGGCCGGGATTACACCGGATGCAGTACTTGGTACGCTATCGGGATATTACGGCGGACAATATGTATCGGACTTCAACCGTTTCTCAAAAGTGTACCGGGTTATGATCCAGGCCGATCCGAAATATCGTCTGGATGAAGCATCTCTTAACAATACTTTCGTTCGGATGTCCAATGGAGAAATGGCTCCCTTGAGCCAGTTTGTCATGTTGAACCGGAGCTACGGAGCCGAAACATTAAGCCGCTTCAATATGTACAATTCCATTGCCGTAAATGCAATGCCGGCAGATGGCTACAGTACCGGCGACGCTATACGTGCTGTAAAAGAAACAGCCGAACAGGCTTTGCCGAAAGGGTTCGGTTATGATTTCGGGGGTATTACCCGGGAAGAAAATCAGCAGACAAACACCACCGTTATCATCTTTGCCATCTGTATTCTGATGATCTATTTGATTTTGTGCGGCCTCTATGAAAGTTTTCTGATTCCGTTTGCGGTTATTCTGAGTGTGCCTTTCGGATTGATGGGGAGTTTCCTTTTTGCTAAAACCATCGGACTGGAAAATAATATCTATTTACAAACCGGATTAATCATGTTAATCGGCTTACTGGCCAAAACAGCGATTCTACTGACGGAATATGCTTCCGAACGCCGGGCTGCCGGCATGGGCATAATTGCCGCCGCTGTCAGTGCGGCCAAGGCCCGTTTGCGCCCGATCCTGATGACGGCACTAACCATGATATTCGGTCTGCTACCCCTGATGTTCTCTACCGGTGTTGGCGCTAACGGTAACAGTTCATTAGGTACCGGAGCAGTCGGCGGTATGGTAATCGGCACATTGGCCTTATTGTTTATTGTACCGACTCTATTCGTCATTTTCCAGTTTATCGAGGAAAAATTCCGTCCCATCCAGACCACAACAACCCGGGACTGGCAAATCCAGGCTGAAATAGAAGAAAACCAAATCGAGAAATAGTACTTTTCAATACATGTACTAAATTAACACGAAACGAAATGAAGAAAATAATAATATCATTGACAACTGCCATTCTAGTGAGCAGTTGCGGCATTTATTCCAAATATAAGCCTGTCAGTGAAGTGCCGGACAACCTGTACGGCTTGACCGACAGTACCGCAACCGCCGACACCAATAGCCTGGGCAATCTCAGTTGGCAGGAAGTATTTACCGATCCGCAGTTACAGGTTTTAATCACTACCGGGCTACAAAACAATACCGATCTGCAAACAGCTCATTTAAAAGTAAAAGAAGCAGAAGCTTCTTTACTGTCCGCACGCTTATCCTATTTGCCGTCATTTGCTCTGGCACCGGAAGGCAGTGTGAGTAGCTTTAACCACGGTAAAGCAACAAAAACGTATACATTACCTGTGGCAGCCAGTTGGGAAATAGATGTTTTCGGCCGGTTGACCAATACCAAGCGCCGGAGTAAAGCAGCTTACCTACAAAGCAAAGAATATGCCCGGGCTGTACAAACTCAATTGATCGCAAATATAGCAAACAGCTATTACACCTTGTTGATGCTGGATGCCCAATATGAAATAGCTCAGGCGACGGAAGCCAATTGGAAAGAAAGTGTCGGAGCGACACGAGCCATGAAAAAAGCCGGGATAGTAACGGAAGCCGGCCTGGCTCAAACCGAAGCGACCTATTATCAGATCCATACGACGTTACTGGATCTTCGGGAACAGATCAATCAAGTAGAAAATGCTTTGTCCCTATTACTGGCAGCTCCCCCCCAAAGGATTCGGCGCGGTCGCCTGGCAGACCAGCAATTACCTGAAAGCTTTTCGTTAGGCATCCCTTTACAATTGCTTTCCAACCGTCCGGATGTGAAAAGTGCGGAATTATCTTTGGCCCAGGCTCTTTATACCACTAATACAGCCCGGTCGGCCTTCTATCCGTCGATCGTTCTGAACGGAAGTGCAGGCTGGACAAACAATGCCGGAACCCTGTTGACCAATCCGGGCAAACTGATTGCAACGGCAGTAGGATCATTGACAGCTCCCCTATTCAACCGAGGACAGAATATTGCGCAGTTACGCATTGCCAAAGCCCAACAGGAAGAAGCCGGACTCGCATTCACACAAACCCTTTTAAATGCAGGAAGTGAGGTGAACGACGCACTCATGCAATACCAAACAGCCATAGAGAAAACGACCTGGTATGCCCAACAGGTATCGGCTTTGGAGACAGCGGTAAAAAGTACCCGATTACTGATGAAACACGGCAATACGACTTATCTGGAAGTATTGACGGCCCAGCAAACTTTATTGAGTGCCCAATTGAATCAAGTGTCGAACCGATTTACTGAAATACAAGGTATCATTAATCTTTATCGGGCTTTAGGAGGAGGCCGAAGCTAAAGCAATGACATCTCAGATAAGAGAAAAAATCCTCAAAGCGGCTTTACAATCAATCACCCGGAACGGCATTCGTGCCTTCCGGGTAGAAGATTTAACCCATCATCTGAAAATTTCAAAAAAGACAATTTATCAATTATTTCCGAGCAGAATTGATCTGGTAAAAAAATGTATCGAAAAAATAAATGAACCGGTTCGGAATAAGATTTCTCTTTGCCTGAATGCTCACAAAGATAATCCGATGCTACAAATACTGAACTACACAAAATCTTTCGTTGACGGACTATACGAACCGGAAGAAATTTTCTGGCAAGAGCTGCAAAAATCAAATGAATTCCGGTATCTGTTCGAAACCGTCCGACAAGAATGGCTGACAGGGGGAGAAAAAATTTTAAATGCATGTAAAAATAAAGGTTATATCTGCTCCGATACGAATATACAGTATACAAACAGGCGTTTACAGACAAGTCTGTTCGAAGCCCGTCTGAATAATGAACCGTATTCCGGCCAGGTTCTCTTTTACAACATTTTCTTTCGGGGCATCGCAACCGAAACAGGACGTTTATGGCTCGAAAACAATGTATAAACCGGCCTTCCTCACTCCTTCCATACCGCAGATAAAAACCGGATATCGGTTTTTCTCCCTCAAAACCGGAAATCCGCCTATTTATCTCCGCATCCGGAAAAACGTTCTTTCAGGTAATAATAAATCGATATCCCGGATTTTCTAAAAACACATAAAATTCTGGCACTAAAACTTGTTATTTACGTTCAATTTCTATACTAAATGGATAATAAAATACGAATGCAGTAATTTTGTATAGCATGTTGACAATAATGAGTGATAATTTCCATATATATACCGATATTTCATTTCTTCCGGCAAACGAGCATGAAGCTTATTTAAAAGAAGGATTTAGTGGACTTTGTACAGGAGGCTCTGCCGTCATTGAAGTATTTTCAATCTGTCACCGAATATCCCCGAATGATCTTATAACCATTCTGCCTTCACAACTGGTAACCATCCGTGAAATCAGCAAGGACTTTTCCATGACTTTTTTCAAAGTCAGTAAAACCATGTTTCTCGATATCATGAGCAGTTTAGGAAAAATAACTCCTGATTTTTTCTTTTATATGCGGAAGAATTTCCATATTCATCTAAATGACAGAGATGCCCAAAGATTCCTTGGTTTTTGCCGGGTAATCGATTATAGGGAAAGCAACGATGATTCCATTTTCTACCGGGAGACGATTTTGCATTTGTTACGAATTTATTATTGGGATTTTTATACGCATTTTCAGAAAAAAATAAGTCTCAAAAAAGATATCCCTTTAAATTCCAAAAAAGAAAAAATAGCCTTTAAATTCGCTATGTTGGTTTTCGAACATCACAAAACCCACAGGGAAATCGCTTTTTACGCTGACAAATTGTGTATATCGCCTCTATATCTGACTAAAGTCATACAAGAAATAAATGGTCAATCCGCCCGGGAAATAATCGCAGACTATATTATCGTCGAAATAAAAAAGCTTTTACGGGATACAAACCTTGAAATAAAAGATGTGGTTCGCCAAACCGGATTTTCCAATCAATCCTCCATGAGCCGTTTTTTCCGTCAACATACGGGTATGTCTCCTTCAGAATATCGGCGCACAATCCACATCATGCGCTAAACAGCCATGTGTAAAAAAGTATAAAATGAAACAACATAAAACTGCCTCTCCCGAAAACGACAAAATGTCTTTTGAAAAGGAAATGTCCGAATTACTGCATAAGCAAATCCTGTTCACAGAGAGTGTATACACCCGTTTGCCGATAGGCATCGAAATCTATGATGCAAAAGGTATTTTGCGGAGCATAAACGACTATGCACTGCATATGTACGGCGTCGACGACCGCAGGACGGTGATAGATAAAGTCAATCTTTTCGACAGTCCTTATGTCGATGAAGCACTTGAAGCAAAGATAAAATCCGGAGAGGATATCGTTTTGGAATTTGAATACGATTTTGACCGCATAAAAAAAGAATATTTCTTGACCAACAATCAGAATACCATGATTTATGAAGTCAGGATCGTTTCCATACGCAATCAAAAAGAGGATATTGTCGGACACATGCTGTTTGCCAACGACGTAACCGGCAAAAAAGAAACAGAATACCGCACGGAAGAAAACAAGAAAAACCTGGAAATGGCCATGGAAGCGGCCAGCATGTCTTCCTGGGTATACGACGTGCGTAAACAAGTGTTCGGCTCGTTACACGGAAATCCTATCGTCAGAAACGGTATGACTCTGGAAGAATTGCAGCAAATGCTGCATCCGCAAGACCGTACTGCGGTGACAGAACTTTTTACCCGTCTGATTAATAAAGATATACAGCAGGGACAAATAACCGTACGTGCTTTCAATGAACAGGAAGGCCAGTATCGTCACTACGAAAGCAGGATGCGTTTATCCACGGAACACATGGGAAAATTGCAGATTGTCGGAACCCAACTGGATGTCACTGAAAAAATACAAATGACGAAAAAAACGCAGGACTTGCTCATGAAACGTGAATTGGCAATGAATGTCAGTGATATTGTCCATTGGGATTTCGATATACGAACCCAAAAATTCGAATCCTATAACGATCCGGTAAATGATTATGTTTCTGATAAACTGGTAACGGTAACAGAATATCTGGACGCCATACATCCTGAAGATCAATCCATTGTCAACGATGCGATACAATCCATGTTATCAGGTAAAAAACTCAACGTCAACTTCACCTGCCGTATACAAACGAAATACGACGACACCTGGCAATATTGTAACGTCACAGGCGTTCCTTTCGAATACGATGAAAACGACGAAGTGATACGATTTACAGGTTTCCGGCAAAACATATCCAAACTTCACCAGCTAAATGAAGAACTTAAAGAACGAAACTATAAAATGGAACTCACGTTCAAAACAGTCGGAATGTCTTACTGGGATTTCGATGTCGAGAGTAAACAGTTCCGGGCATTCAACGATCCGGTAAATGATTTCCATCCCCAAAAGGCTATTATGCCCGAAGATTACCTGAAATTCTCTCATCCCGACGATACAGAGCGTGTAAGCGAAAATATAGACAATATGCTTCAAAGAACGAACAAAGAGTTCAGTTTTCAATACCGTTCCAGAACCAAATGGGATCAGGAATGGCAAACCCTCATTGTTACCGGCCTCCCCGTTGAAAAGAACAAGAAAGGACACGTCATCCGCTACACAGGTATTGCGATCAACAATACAAAATGGGAAAAGATGGCTCAAGAATTAAAGGAAATGAAAGACAAAGCCGAACTTTCCGACCGGCTCAAATCTGCATTTCTGGCCAATATGAGCCATGAAATACGCACTCCGCTAAACGCGATCGTCGGATTTTCCGAATTGATGGTCAACAGTGACGACCCGGTTGAAAAAGAAGAGTACTGGAACATCATCGACTCCAACAATGAATTATTGCTGCGACTAATCAATGATATCCTGGACCTCTCCAAGATTGAATCCGGCATCCTCGACCGCAAACGGGAAAAGTTCAAGCTGGCCCAGGTATGCAGCGAATTATACTCCATGATCCAACCGAAAGTCACAAACCCCAATGTCGAATTCCGTCTCGACAATTCTTATCCGGATTGTTGGGTTTTTCTGGACCGTAACCGGCTTAAGCAAATATGGATGAATTTCCTCACCAATGCAGTAAAATGTACAAAATCGGGATACATAAAAATGGGATACTCCATTGAAAAAGAAGGTATCCGGATTTATGTCGAAGATACAGGAACGGGCATTCAGAAACAGCTACAGGACAGAATATTCGGACGGTTTCAAAAACTCAATGAATTTGCACAGGGAACCGGACTCGGCCTGGCAATCTCCAAAGCAATCGTCGAAGCCGCAGGAGGAGAAGTCGGCTTCACTTCCGAGCCAGGGGTCGGATCGACATTCTGGGCATGGGTACCTTGTGAGGTATGCATACAGGGGCAGATCGATCTGCCCGATCAGCCTCAGGCAAAATCACAGTTTTTACAAAACGGGACTTCCGAAGAAAAAATTAAAATTCTGGTTGCAGAAGACAACGACAGCAACTATTCACTGGTGTTACATATCCTCAAGGATTACGACCTTACCCGAGTCGAGAATGGTGTCGAAGCTATCGAAAAAATCCGTTACGAAAAATTCAACCTCGTTCTCATGGACCTGAAAATGCCGATTATGGGAGGCCTGGAAGCGACCCGGAAAATCCGGGAATTCAACACCGAAATCCCGATCGTTACACTTACAGCCAACGCTTTCGACTCAGATCGTAGCAACGCTATCGAGGCAGGATGTAATGATTTTCTGGCAAAACCGGTGAAAAAGAAGCAATTACTCGAGCTGCTTTCAAAAACACAGTTGACAAAATAAAATGACAATAATATAGCAGCATTTTAAAACGGTTCACCAAATATCAATGTATTCAAAACATCTGACTCTGTACATTCAGATTTTTCCGACTGCACATACTATTGGCTGAAAAAGCAATGAGATTGGAATAAGCCTCGATTTTACCAAAGGATATAAAAAAGTTACAATAATTTTTTGATTTCAGCATTTTAATGAAATACAAAATAAATATAAGCAATCCTCACTGGCCGATGCAATGCATGTATATATTTCTAATTATCAATACTTTATGTTTTAAGCAATACAACGTGCTTTTTTACAAATAGACAGATTTCTACGATAAGTTTTTTTATTTGATTATTATATGGTTACACGTGCGTGTTGTACCGCAATTTTTAGTATTTTTTTGTAAGCCGTAAAATCAAACTGAAGAAATTGATTTTATGGCTGTTACCATACTTAAGCTACAAAATGGTTTGCAGGAACCAAAACAAGAAAAATGATTAAAAAGTGCTATCATAGCACAAACTTCACACCGGCTTAGCTTGTACAATTTGTGCAATATCTTCTAAATTCCCGATTTTTAAACTATATGGGATGTTAATATTGCACTCAAAACAAAAACGAAATTCTTTTTGATTGGCATATGACTCTCTTTTATCAAACGGACCTAATTCTTTTAAAACAATATCTTTTTCTGGATAATAATTTACTGGTCCACACTCCATAATCCACTGATTATTAATAGCTTGTTTAATACGTTTGATAAACTCATTGTGATCATATATTATAACCAATGTATCATAGCCAGATCCGATTTTATTTAATTCATCTGGATGTTTGAGCTTCAGTGTTTCTCTTGTTTTTATAAAATCAATCATCACCATACTATAAATTAAAAAGTCACAACAATCATGCTCTACATAAGTAATTTTTGAGCTTTCGGGTAAAGGAATTTCTCTACCATCTTTTAATTGAATCTTAATAGAAGGATTTTTGGGAGAGACATACGAAGTCACATTTTCATACTTATCTCCAATTCCATTCACTGAGTCCATTTTTGCAAAGTCAGACATTGGACGAAGATATAACTCCCCATCTTTTATAAGCTTTTCCATATACTGATACTCTCCAAGCTTTGCCAAAAGTGTAATTTCTTCCATTACTACTCTGTTTTTATATATTATAAGTTATTATTTCAAAACGTCTAACTTATCTGCTATAATATGTTTATATCGTTCTTTCATTTCATCGGGTAAAAACGATATATCGATAAACTCGAACCACTTGTCGGCAACCCTTTCAAATTTAACAAATAAATTATCTATAATCTTCTTCTCTAAGCCGCTACTATTCATTGCAACCTCAAAATCAGAACGCTTTATTTTACGTTTCTTGCCATTGAGCATTAAGGCAAGTTCCTCTGTATCTTCGGGCATAACAAGAAATGTGGATATCATATCATATGCCGGAGTGAGCGCATAAGAGCCTTTTCGCAAACTGTAAAGCGAAAAGTTCTTCAAATGCATATCAGCATTGCCTGTAATCCACGAGAACAGAACCTGTTCCCAAAAGTTCACCACATCGAGTTTGGGTGTAGCGGAGTGTTGTGTAATAATTTTGACTATCTGCTCATAAGAACCTTTGTATTTGTATTCTGTTAAGCGTTCCGATAACTGACACATATCTTCCATTGCCAGCTTCGCACCGTTTGCAGTTCTATCTATGCGTTTAGTGATATAGGCTAATTCTCCATCTTCAAAGCGTATAAGCGAATGAGGAACAACCTTTATTTTAGCTAATTCGGCTAGGTGCATTGTCAAATCCTCGACTTCAGAAAGATGATCAAATTGCTCTGTTTGAGGTTTTAGGATATAACGCCCCCATAATCCTACGATAGTAAACCGTTGTGTTTCTTTTGAATACAATTATAATATACTGATATATAAATAAAAAGCCCACCTTTTCAACTCGATGGGTAACAAATGAGTAACAAAACAGCCATTTTATAGGCTTTGGCGGGCTTTTCTGACACAAATATACTCAATTAATCTAACACGGTAAAATCATAGCCTATATTATCGCTCATTTTAACTCTATGCGATAAGTCCATCCATCACATTGCCCATATCTTGCCCCTCCCTCCAAAAAATCATCATCCGGCACAATTTCAACTCTTTTATTTTGTTGTTCCGCCCTTTCAAGGGCTTCATACATTTGGGGCAATGGTATGGGAACATCGTAAGAATGCGTTTCCACAGCATTTACAATGTTGCCGTAATAGATACGCTCATCCTCGCTTATATCCGGGTCGTTTAAGCGTTTTTTGTATTCTTCAAAGATTTCTTTTCCTCGTTGATAACTATGTTTGTCCATATATCAATGTTTGTGATGCAAAAGTAATGCAATTGCATTGGTGTTTTGTGCAATTGCATTGCAAATGTATTATTCCCCTTTTTAGCCTCAAAAAGTCACTTTTGTTACTTTTTATATTTCATCATTGCCTATATCGCCCCGCCTTTCCTTTATGGAAAGGGCGACAAGCCTAAAAATGGAATCTTCAAGGGCTTTTAATCCCGGCATCAGTTTTTCTTCTATTATCGCCAATGCCTCATCCTCACGGTAAGACTTACATAATGATTTGTACACACATTCATAAATCGGGTTTATCATGTCATAGGCTTGGATAATCCCGGCTGTTTGCTCACTTACTTTGTAATTCATATCTAACTCATTTAGGAATAAAAAAAGCCCCTTGTTTAGGTGTCCTCGGCTGAATTAGTTGCCGTGTGGCGTTTCCGCTACCACCACCGTGCAAAGGGCAAAATATCGTTCTTCAACCGCTTTGGCGGTCGCTAATTCATTTAGGGATTGCAAATATAATGATTTTGCTTGAACCTCAATACAAGATATTGAAAAACATTGGTTTGTGTTTTATAGTAATACACCATTTGCTGTTTTTGCAATTGGTATGCAATTGCATTTGCAGAAATCCCCTTTTTAGTCAAAAAATGTCCAATTCTGACACAAAAAAGGCTGCATGACAAACGCCACGCAGCCAATTAGATGCAATTTCAGACGCTTTTACAACTCTTTGCCGTGAAATTGTACCATTGAATCATCAATACTCGTAGTACCGTTCAAAACGTCCAACTTTGAGAAATCAAGGGGTTCACGCTTGCCGCCCTTGTGCTTCAAATACGCTTCAACGGCGGGGGGAAACGCCCACTATTTCCATCCGTTCACGTTCCAACATAGCCCGGCGGTCTTGGAACTCCTTTTCTTTAATGGCGTTTGCGCCTGCCATCTGATAGACAGTTGCCATATTCCCGCTTGCCGTGGCGTTTTCCCGCCATACTTGATACTCTCTTTCAAGTGCTGAAAGTGCATCATCGATTCTTTTCAATTCAAATTCTTTGTCCATAATCAAACATTGTTTTTGAGGTTAATTCATCTATCTTTTTACTTAATCTCTTTAGCTGTCCGGCAAATCGTTCCGCTTGTGCCTTGTTTAATACCACCGGGGTATCACTCACCAACAAACAGACCGCCAACTCTTGAAAAGTGCCATATCTACTTTTTATCTCCTGCTTGCAGACCTGTAATGTTACGTTTACATCATTGTCTGCATCCACGCTGATAAGCGGGCTTCTTTCTTGTTCTTTTTCCATATTCATTCAATTTAATGTTACCAATTTTTGGGAACAAACACAGCTTATTATAAGGACATCGCTAAATGTACGCCCCTACATTCTTTATCTCATCGTCTAACTCCCTTATCAATTCATCGGACGTTGTTACTCCGGCTTTGGTCGCCACTTCTTGTATCTTTCTTTTTAGCCGGGTGTAATTTTTCCTGTCCTCAAAAACTTTGGCTTCTTTCAATTCTTCCACAAATGCCGTTATTTGCGTTTGGTCGCTTCCGTTGATAAGACGTGCCACCAACATATCAAAAGCATCTGAAACGGTCTTAATCTCGCTCATAACGTCTGTTTTTACTTGGTTCAACTTTGATATTGCAAAATAATTTTCTTGGTATCGCTTTATCATTTGCCGATAAAACCCGCTTTCTGATAGGGTTGAGGCTTTGACATCGGGAACGCCCATTTGTTGAGGCAAACGCCCGTTAAATCTCATTTCATACTTTAGCAAGTTGGCATCTTCAAAGCCAACGGGTAAAACCATGCCCTTTGCCGCCGCATCGGCTTTCTTGTCATAGAAAGCAAACACTTTGGGTTGTTGCTTGCCTCTCGGCTTGTAGTAAAGTGTTCCCACGTCAAAATGATACCTTAACAGCCTCGGCATATCGCCCAACTTTGAAAGGTAACTTTCTACCGGGTGCGCCATCACAAAAGCCCGTCCAAACTCCAACCCCGTAACCTTTGCATCGGTTATCGGCAAATGTAGGTTGTCTGATAGCTTTTCTATCGCTTGGGCTGTGCTATTCATATCCAACGGGTAAATGTTGTTTGGATAAAGAAATTTTGCCAAACTTCCTATTATGGAAATACCGCCCATGTAGATAGATACTTTCAAGCCGTTCAAGCTGCCAAAGGTACAAACCTCGCCCGTTTCATGGTCGATTTGCTCTTTTGCCTTATCCAAAAAGCGGCTGACATCCGGGGTTGCCCTTGTCCGTGCTGCCCACAACTTGATTTTATCATACATTGTTACCAAATTTTGCCCACAAACTACAACTTATTATAAGACATTTCCCGTTTGGGCTTGTTCCCTTAAAACCTTTAGGACTTCATTAAACCCTCCCATTACAAGTTGCTTGCAGTATGCAGAAATCAACACTTTTGCGCCCTCCAATACAATCAACTCAATAAAAGCGGGTTTAATCTTTTGTGCCTCGGTTGTTGCTGCTTGGTCTTGGTGTATGACAAACAGAAAGCCATCATCTTTGTACTTACAAAACGGGTTGCGTTTCTTCTTGCCGCCGTATGTTTCAGCCGCCAACGGATAACCATAGGCAAAGCCGCTCAACCGCCCATCCACAAAGTAATCTTTCAATCCCGTAAAATTCAAACTGTCTTTAGCTTGCAGTTTCATCGCCGGGGCATTGTCTTTCTTGCTGCCGCTGTCTTTGCTTACCTGCAAATACATAGACACTTTGCCATCCCTGCCTATAATCTCATCCATAGGCGGGTAATATCCGGCTTGTGCCGTTATCACGTATTTAGGGATTTTTCCACTACCTGTGCAATCTTCCATTTTTGCATAATAGCGTATTTTTGGGGTAATCATAATGCACCCCCTTTCTTATGCCCTGCAACATACATTGCCGCTTGTTGTTCCGCTTCTTGGCGTGTGTTTACCCGGTTTTGTTTCATCCACGCTTCAACCTCGCCCCGGTCAAAGTAGATTTGTTTTCCGTTAGGACGATAATAGGGTATCTGCTTGGCACAAGTCAGTTTGTAAAGATATGATTTGCTTAACCCTGTCAATAGGGCTACATCTTCCAATGTCAGCACGTTTTTTGCCGCCAACAAGGAATAGGCTAAAATCTGATTTATTTTTTCTTCCATGTCATTTTTGCTTTGTGACATCGGAACTATGTACACTCGCCCCGCCGTCCGTTAAACATGATGCAAAAATCGGCAAGAAAGACAATAAAAAAGGGCAACAGTAACCAACCGTTGCCCCAACTGTCACCCTTGTATTTCAGCCTTTTAATATATCATCTAACTTATCAAATGTTTTGGGTCTATTCTTATCGTCATTATCAATTTTTGATAAATCGCTTTTTATGGTTTTTATATTTGGCTTTTTACCTTTGATTGTAAAAACTTGCTCACAAATAGCCCATTGCCGTGTATCTGAATTTTGCCATATGCAACGTACAAGATACCCCAATTCAATTTGTGTCTTTTGCCATTCCAAAGGCTTTTTATTAGGGGATTTCCCTTGAACTCCGTAAATGTATAACCAATCATCCAAAAGCGTTTCAGAGGGGAAATAACCACCATCTACAAGGCTATTAAATTGTCTTATTGCCTTTTCTTCTTCATCTTTGCTATAATGTGGTGGCTTTTGTTTATTCTCTACATCCTGCATTGTTTGGCTATTTTTATCGTTCATCCGTGCAACGTTATAAAGCGACCTTATGCACCGTGCCACGCTCATTCTTGTATCTTGTGGCATATCATACCATGAGAATATAGCATGCAGTTCAAAACGTGAAATCTTGCCAATTTCTTCTATTATCTTTTTATCGCCTGTTGCTCTTGCATAGGCTTCTATATTCCTGCCTAAATCTTCAAGTTTATTTATTTGAGAAATCATAGCCGGGGGTAATGCAAGCCCCTTTTTTACAAATGTATCTGCTTCTTTTAGTGTCTGTTCTATCTCTATCAAGGCGTTATATGCTCCATTTTTCATAATAACCTTTGCTTTACTTAATACAACAATTGCAATTGGGGCAAATTGGATGCTCAATATTTTGCGTGAATACACCGCCACAAATACACGCTCCATAGTCTGCCGCCAAATCAACGACAACACCGGGCACAAAGTCTAAAACCACCGCCTTTTCCTTGCCACATCTATTGCAGTAGTAATAACATCGCTTTCCATGTAAGCCGGGGCGGAATTTCCATTCAACCCCGCATTGTGGGCATTTTATATTATCTGCAAACACATCCATATTATTTAGAACACGTCATTTACAAGGTTTACCGCCTCAAACTTTTTGGCGTTCACCAACTTTGCATATACTTCCGTTACTTTAATGTTGGTATGCCCCAACAACTTGCTAACCGTATATAAGTCCGACCCCAAAGAAATCATCATTGTTGCAAATGTATGTCTTGAAACGTGAAATGAAACGTGTTTTGTAATCCCTGCCGCCCTTACCCATTGTTGCAGATACTTATAAACGCAACTATCGGACGGCAACGGGAATACTTTATCTTGGTCTTTGGCTTCCCCTCGGTTTGGCAACCATTTTAACGCCTCTTTGGATAATGGCAAATACAATTGTTCCTTTGTTTTCTTCATAACGATATTGCACACATAATTCCCGTTGTCCTTTGAAATCATCCCCCACGTCAAAGCCTCAACATCCGACACCCTCAAACCGCAAAAACAAGAAAACAAAAAAGCCTGTTTCACTATTGGCAAATCACAATCGGTTGAAATCAATGCTTTCACTTCTTCAATAGATAAAAATTCCCTTTTGCTTTGTGGTATTTGTGGTTTCTCGCTCGCTGACAAAGTATGCAAAGGATTTTGGTTAATAACCCCATCCCTTACAGCTTTATTCAAGGCACAACTTAACGCACGTGTATTGTTGGCTATGGTTACGGCTGACAAGGGTTTCCCGTTACTCATCCGATATTTGTTTCTCATATAGTCAATAATACCAATACAGAAAACTTTATCAACGTCTTTAAGTAATATCCCTTTCTGATATTCATTTATCATCTTTATTGTGTTATTGATTGTTGCCCCATAGGTTTTGCCGTCCCTAATAAGGCTTTTTTGATACACTTGCATCCAATCAACAAGCAACATTTTAGACAATTGGGTATTTGCCTTTATCCTAGCTTGATTGTTTGCAAGTTCTATCATCCGTTGGGCTTTGATTGCATTTGCCGCTTGCATGATATTGGCATTTTGCACCTTTGCCGCCTCGGTTGTTTCCGGGATAAGATATAATTTTAGAAATTCATAGGAACGTTTGCCGTTATGGTAGCAATCCAAATAAATTGATTTGTTACCGTTGGCGATAGCCTTAAATCTTATTCTGATAGGTTCTTTGGCTTTGATAGGCTTTTTCTTTCTCATATTTGTTACTCATTTTGTTGTTACCGACACAAAGATAACACTTCTTTTTGAAATGGGTAACAAACAAGCAACAAAAGTAACACAATAATCGGCAAATAATAGGAAAACAACAAATGCCATCACGTGACTCAATTCCGCCTAATACATTGATTTTATTAAGATTTTATTTGGTTGTTGTTTTCCTGTAAAATTATTGAGAAAGAAACGTTGTGGTTCTCCTTTTATTTTTTCTATATCGAGAGAGAGTTTTGCTTGTACTCCGGTTAGTGTAGTTTGAGAACGTACCACTTTTTCGGCTAATGATTCAATTTCATCTTTTGCGTATAGTAGAAGCGGAATATCGGTACTACCAAATATCTTTTTGGCACAACGAGGATGAAAGTCTTTTTCTCCATCTGTCAATTCCTGATAACAATATAGACATCTTTTCATAGCTATGCCTCTTCATTTAGTATAGGTTCAACACTCACCGCCCCTATGCAATCTTTGCAGCAGGCAAGCAGCAGCGACATTCTATCACGGCGATTGATTTTCCAACTCTTTTCCGCAATATCTAAGAGCCATCCTTCAGGTATCAATCCGTCAAAAAACGGAAAAAGTATCTTTTCCATGTATGGTTTACTTCTCAAAGGCAGAGTGAGGCTGATAGCTTCGGCTACATTTGATTGAAGATAATCAGCATCATACTGAAAAGTATAACCGTCCTCATCTTCGGTCAGAACCCCCGCAAAGAGGTTGTGGTTGTATATCTTGGCTTGTCTCATTGATTTGTAGTTTTATCCATAGGAACAACCCCCACTTTTACTCCGAAGAGATTTAATACTTGATTTACTTTGTCGAGGCGTAAGGTCTCCTTGCCTTGCTCTAATTCTCGCACAAATCGTAACCCGACTCCCGATTTCTCCGAGAGTTCCACTTGTGTCAAACCGTGCTCTTTACGCATCGACTTTACATATTCAGATAAAGAAGCTGTATTCATATTATACCCTTTTGGGTACAAATATAATGTAAATAACCCAAATTATAACCTTTCGGGTATAAAACTATATATTTTAACAAACAATACACCCGATAAGGTATAATAGAGGTGCATATTACAGAATCGAAACATATCCTGTAAACATTCACGGAAGCCTATAAAAAACAAATAAGACAGAGCCCTTTCCATCTCTGCCTTATTACGTTTGCGGTCATAAACCTTTTTTGACTTGTACACCCCTGCAATACTTACGAGGCGTGTGTGATTTTCAACTTCTGCCAAGCGAGAGGCTCTTCCGTTGGCTTTGATATAATCACGCTGAGTAAATGTTTTTATCCTCGTCATTACATCTATTAGTTTGCAACAAAGATAGCGATCTATTTTATATGCTTGATGTAATTACTATGTAATAACTACTTTAGAGCTTTTACCATCTGATCTATACACTTCTTTTTTTACTCCATGTCGGATTGACAATCTTCTCGATATGTTCCGGCAAAAGCTTGTTTTGTTTTTTTACTTTTTCAAATTCTTTTGATGCATCAATACACAAAATATCATCTCCCTCCTTACGACACTTTTTTAACACCAAAATACAGGTTAGTCCCGTATGAATATTACCTGTAATTGTGATAAGTTTTAGTGATATTTATGAAATTTGTCTACTTACCGCATCATAGAATTTAAGATAATGATTTATTATTCCACCAAATGCATAGTACTGATAATCAGTATTATAAAAATACATCGCTTCTTCTTTTAATTCCTAACACCGACTCTATAATCTATTGATATTTACAGTGTATTACTTCCCGATGCAGAATGTGTTGTAAAACATAACTAATTGATTATCAGCATATATTTTTGACTAAAATCGCCTTAAAGGGACAAACGGGGGACAAAAAATCGCATACAAAAAGAAAGAAAAACAATAAAACCATTTCAGAAAAACTACACTGAAATGTCGGGGACACAATTGGCTCCTCTTCGTCTTGTTTTTGTTTGTCCCTCGGATTGAAAGTTAGGTTTGGTATTAATTCTGAAATTGTCAAAGCTAGAATAAATAGGTTTAGTTTGGTTTTTGTATATCTAATCAAGTTCTAAACCAAACTTTATACAACTTCATAATGACGGATATTTGTGAATAGGATTTTGCCTTTTCTCTTTTCGCCAGCAGCATTGATTATTCTTACTGTCCTTTTCGGCTCTTTTATCTAATGATTGATAATAATTTTGCAAAAAAAATATACCTATATTCCAAAACAATTTGAGATTTAAATGACAGCAAGGAAACTATATCAAACATTATTATTTCTATTTTAGAAGTAACTATTGAGCGTGAAACAATGAAGGAAAGAAGTTGCTTTTAATAGCAGATTTGCCGAATCCGAGATGATAAGCTTTCGACGCATGTGTTTGTGCTGCAAGCACAAGGTCTCTCAGGCTTTCACGAATTGAAAGTTACCCGAACATCAGAACAGCCAATTGATTTCAACAGGGCAAATTGCTTGACGTATTTGTCTCCAGCATATGTCCTTGCTAGATAGTTGAAATCATTGCGGTCGAGGGAAGTTAAAAAGCAGAGAGAACACGTATTTTCATTGATGCATATGCCATTCTATGTTAGTTTGACAAAGATAAGTTCAAATCAGTTGACTTGAAAAACATTTTTCAATACTATGAGGTCTTTACAATCGGTGAATTGTGAGAAAATTAAGAGAATAATCTACCCGGTAAGCATTATGTGACAATAGTTGCTATTTCTTAAGATCGTTTTGGTAGTAATATTTTGAATAGAAAAAGAAGTAATATTTCTTTTATTGTTCAAATTATTACTATATTTGCAGTATGAATAGACAATTAAGTGAAATAGGAACTATTCCAGTAACGACTTCAATCATTGAATCGTTATACCCAGAACTTAAGTCTGCTAACAAAAAAGTAACCTGGCTCGAAAAGCAAGGGGTTATCATCAGACTGAAGCGAGGACTTTATGTGATCAACCCCGAACATTCAGGAAAGACTCTATCGAGTGAGTTGATTGCCAATCATCTCTATACACCTTCGTATATTTCAATGTCTACTGCACTACGATATTATGGACTTATCCCCGAGGCTGTATATGTTCATCAATCAATGACAGTAAAACACTCCCGAAGCTTTCAAACCCCAGTCGGCAGTTATGACTACAAATATATTTCAAGAAATGCATTTCCGATAGGAGTAAGGAGTATGCATAAGAGTGACTATGCATTTCTTATTGCATCACCGGAAAAGGCTTTGTGTGATTTGATTGCTAATTCTTCAAAAGTCATTCTTCGCTATATGAAGGATGTAGAGATATATCTTGAGCAGGATATTCGTATGGATATGGATGAGTTCTATAAGATGGATGCAACCATATTTGAAGATTATATTAATGTGGGCAAAAAGGCAGATTCAATTTCGACACTTTTAAAATTCTTAAGACGATGAAAAATGAAATATTCGACAATATGCTCTCCCGTTATGACTTAACAACGGAGCAACATAAGAGAAACGCCATATTTGAAGTGAACCAACAAATGATACTTGCAGGTCTGTATGCTGGAGGCTTCTTTGAGTCAGCTGCGTTCTATGGCGGAACTTGCTTGAGAATCTTTCATGGCTTGCAGCGTTTCAGTGAGGATATGGATTTTTCATTGCTTGCGCAAGATGATAAGTTCGATTTTACGAAATACTTCCCTGCTATCGTTGATGCTTTTGCAATGGTAGGCCGTAAGGTTGAAATAAAGAAAAAAGATAAGAAGAATTTCGGAAAGGTCGAATCGGCATTTCTTAAAGATAACACCGATGTGTATGATGTGACTTTCCAAATAGAGAAGTCAATAAAGATAAAGATTGAAGTAGATACTTGTCCACCGTTGAACTTCAAGACAGAACAGAAGCTATTGCTTCAGCCACATTCATTTATGACTCGTTGTTTTACACTTTCAGACTTGTTTGCAGGCAAGATGCACGCACTAGTGTATCGTGTGTGGAAGAATAGAGTTAAAGGTCGTGATTGGTACGACTTTGAATGGTATGTACGTCATAATATCCCACTTGATTTTACTCATTTGGCAGAACGATGCAAGCAGTTCAACAATGAGAATATTACTCCAAAGTTATTCAAGGAGAAACTCATTGAGCGTCTCTCTACAGCTGATATAAAACAAGTGAAAGAAGATGTATTGCCTTTCGTGCGCAATCCAAAAGAACTTGATATTTGGTCAAATGATTATTTCGTGCAGTTGGCAGGGATGGTAAGAATTGGATAATCTTGTATGAAACAGAGGATGTTATGTAAAACTTTAAGCGATAAAGATAAGTTGTTATGGAAGATAGAACTATTAATCAAAATGGTGTAACGCCAATTTATATAGAGAATAATAGCGGCCAAATTTATGTAAGTAATCTCTATGTGGAGAAATCTTCTGTTGCATTTGTTAAAGGGTCATACGAGTTGCAGGACTACATGCCTACCATACAACCTTCTATCCATAGAGAAGAGGTTGGTCTAATAAAGGATTGGATTGAAAGGAAGATATCTACAGAACAACCTTGTAGACTGGCATTACTCTATGGGAAGGCTGGTGTTGGAAAGTCTATTGTTATGCATGACTTGCTTGAAGAATTGCAGGGAGATAAGGATTATCTGGTGCTAGGCCTTAAATCTGATCAGATAGAGTTTGCAGATATGGATGAACTTAGTAAGAATATGCATCTTGCAAAACCGATAGAGATTGTTATGGAAGAAATGGCCTGTCAATATAAACGGGTCATACTGCTGATAGATCAGATTGATGCATTGTCTTTATCACTATCTTCCAACCGTACACCATTGCGCTCTCTCTTAAAACTGATAGGGCGGATACAATTAATTCCAAATGTCAGGGTGGTTATTTCTTGTAGACCATATGACTTAGAATACGATCCATTGCTTAATAGTTTACGTATAAATAACAAGTGGGAACTTAAGGATTTTACTAAAGAACAAGTTCTAGATATTCTTAAAAAGAATGCGTGTAAGGAACATTTAAATGACAACCTTCTACGATTTTTGGGAAATCCGTTACATCTATACTTGTTTTTAAAGATAAAGTCAGGAGAACAACTGACATACCCATTGTCAACGGACTTGCTTTATCATCAATTATGGCGAAAATATATACTTGATGATAGCATGCGTAAGGTTGATAAAGACCGTCTTTTAGCCTTAATGGATGCTTTGGTCACAACTATGTATAAACGTCAAGAGTTGTCTATACACATTAGGGAGTTTGAAACCGACTTCAGCCTTGAGTTGCAATATCTGTTCTCTCATGAGCTGTTGTTAAAGACAAAGAGCAATCAGATTCAGTTTTTTCATCAAACGTTGTTTGATTATGTATATGCACGCAGATTTACAGAAAAAGGATACAATTTATTGGAAGTGCTTAAAGGGCAGCACCAAGGGCTATTCTCCAGGGCTGCAGTTAAGAGCATATTAACTTTTCTTCGAGAACAGAGTCCCAAGGAGTATATTCATATTATTGACCAACTACTCTATGCGAAAAAAGACGATGGAAAAGATACATATCGGTATCATTTGAAATCATTGGCCTTGAGCAATATGGCGTTTTTTGAAACACCTTTGAATGATGAAGTAAATTTTATTTCTAGAAAGGTCTTTCAAGATAATATTTATATGGACGTGTTATATGAGTCTGTGTATACCCCCAACTGGTTTAAGGCTATTTGGGAAATCATGGAAAGCAAAGGTGGATGGAAGTGTTTAAGCAAAAATTATAAAGAGAAAACCATGCTGATGAGCAAAAGGACGCTTTTGCTTTGTGCAGAGACTGTTCTTGACAAGTTAGATGCGACATTTGATTTTAGTGACAAAGAGGACTGTAAGTATTTTAATAATTTACTTCAACATTATGATCTGAATTGCGATAGCAAGAAATTGATAGTACTTTATAATAAGCTGGTTAAGAGCAGACTGCCGCTTGAGCATACACGTCTTCTGGAGAATATCATGAAGGATAATCCTGAATTTGTTTGTCAGGAGTTGAAGGAAAATGTCAGACTGCAATTGTTGGAGAAGGAGTCAAAGTTTGTTTATAGGATAGGAGTTGACCATGAAGTTAATCTCCTGTATGAAAAGTTGCTTAGAAATCACCATAATCATGGAGTTCAGCTACTAGTGGATATACTGAAACTCGTTTATGACAACTCGAAATTTTGCTTAGATGGTGCTGAAATAAGCAATTCTACAGAATTCTTCAGTTTTCAAAGAGTGACGGGTGGACATTTTGTTTCAAATTTTATAGAAGATGCTGTAAACATTCTTATAGATGATTTCTTGAAAGAAGTTGATAGCGAGAGAGTTGAACTATACTTGGCGGAATTTGCTCATAGTGAGCACGAAGGATTCGTTTTCATTACTTTATATGTCTATACAGAGTTTCCTGAGAAGTTTAAGGATAACATTTTTAACCTAATAATCAATCGTTCTGTTCTTTGCAATGCTCCAAGTTGGGTGGAGTATCAGACTATGGAAGCATTAAAAGCTGCGTTCCCTTTATGGAATGATGAGCAAAAGTTAACAGTAATAAGAAGAATCCTTTCTATAGATGACAAGGGAGAACACGTCTTGTTTAAGGATTGTGTTAAAAATAGACTTCTATACGGTCATCCATTGCTTGATATTGATTTGCATAAGGGTAAAGCATTGCATGCTATACATAAAGAAGAACTCAGAAGATTGTCATGGCAAGCATATCAGGAGCGACAAAGGATTGATAGGAAATTCAATGAAGCCAGATTGAAGAATGATATGCCTTCCAAAATATCAAGTCATACAGGCTGGACATCATTGAGAGAAGACCAAGGTATGAAGATGAATCTTGACACATGGCACAAAGCGATGCTGACCTATACGGATAATCCTATAATAGATTGGGACAGACCATCTTTGACTGGGCAATGCCATCTATTTAGAAATGTAGTGGCGAAAGAACCTGACAAGTTTATTGATTTGATCAATACAGCACTAGATGACAACCGCGTACTTTTGGATTATCCCAAAGCAGGAATACAAGGGTTGTTGGATGCTGGACGTTTAGATGATGCCGTGCATGTTATGGAGCGAATCCTTGATATAGTACATCATGACGTCAATTCAACTTTAAGAGGTTTCTGTATACATTCGCTCTTATTTGCCCTAAATGATATACCTAAAATGAACCTTGTACCTGAGCCTGTCTTCAAGTTGTTTTGCAATGTACTGCTCAATGCCAAGGAACCGGAAGAGGATATTCATCAAGATGTAAAAGATGTTTACAATGTAGGTATTAACCAAGCGAGAGGTAATGCTGGTTACATGCTGGTGGCGTGTGCCAAAGAGGATAAATATAAGGAAGATATATTCCGAACCATAGAAAGCATTGCAGAAACTGCTTCTGTTTATACTAGAGCTGCAGTGCTTTTAAATATGGCAACACTAAATATTCTTGATAAAAACAGGAATGTTGAACTATTCAAGAAACTGATGCATGACTTTAATCCTAGGTTAATGGCTATGCCTGTTCATAACTATAACCCACTTGTGTATTTTGTCAATTATGCCATTGACGAATTGTTGGAATTCTTTAGCCATGCGGCAGATTGCACTGAATGTTATCGTGAGCAAGTTATCATACTATGGCTAGCATGGGCGCACAACGATAGGGACGAGCGCATCAAGATGTTTCTTGACAAAATGTGTGAAGATAACCAAGAGGCTCGTGTTTCTTTATTAAACTTCTTGGGTACTCTTGACCAAAGAATAAACGAGGAAGCCATTTGCTATATTATCCATTTTATGGAACCGCAGTTTGATTCGTCGGAAATGGGAGAGGCGTGTGATAATTTATTTCATCATGCAGACAAATGGACTGATGATTTCCAAAAAAGAGTTGCAGAAGCTTATGTTGCGTCTACTTTAAGTAGACACAAGGTAAGTGTCTTTATAGAATTCTTAGCAGGATATGCCATTAAAGATCCTTTGCAGACGTTGAAATGGCTAGAGCAGATTCTAGTCCATGAATTGCCAGACGACTACTTCATAGTGAATCATGTCGTGGATGTGCTAATCCAATCGTATAATGGTATAAAGTCTTTTAATGATAGCAGATATCAAGATACGTTGGAACATGCAATGGACTTGATAGATACCATCATGCAGAATCCTAGCAACAAGTATTTAATAACCAATTTTATCAATAAGTTGGATAATGAATAAGGATTTTCAACTGCAGCAGTTGCGCATAATGTTGATGGATCCTGGGTTGAAGTCGGGGTTGTATCTACTAGAGACTGATTTAACAGACGAGGAGATTAAAGCATATATTAGGAGAAATAACTCGTTCAAATATATAAGCGGCAAGCTTATACAGACCTCTAAAGGAAATGTCTTTGAATTGTTTCTAGTAGGATTGTGTCATCAGTGCCAGAATAGAGGCATCATGGCTTTGATGGATCAGTTGATGACTGCCGATGAACAAAGAAAAGATGTTATCATCTATAGTTTGGCAATTCAAATACTGAAACACTTTAGTGTAACTGGAAAAACTGTAATACATATGTTAGGAAGAATGGATTTATCAAGCATAGAGTTGGAAGACTTGGATAAATTAGATGCGGCACTTAATTGTATTGATGATACGATCGTCATAATATGTACACAGAAGAATATAGAGACACCAAAGGTTGATTACGTAATAAACAAATCATTAAAAGGACATAATAATAACAAGATTATGGAGAGCCGATTGAAAAAGGTATATATTTCTTATAAACATGATAAGAATTATGATGAGGCAATGGAAGCCATTAAAAGAGGTTTAAAAAAGAACGATATTTATTATTCGATAGACATGCAGGATATTAAATACAGAGATGACATTGTTAAATATGAGAAAGAGATAGGAAGTGCGGACAAGGTTATTATGTTCATTACGGCTCCTTATCTGAAATCTATTGACTGTATGTTTGAGATGACCGAAATTTTTAAAAATGAAGACGTAAAGAATAGGGTCTTTCCCGTTGTAGATCTGCAACCAATACCTAGAAATCGAGATGGTCTTAAAGAGATAAAGGATTTTTGGTTGAAACAGAAGGTAAATGCCTCTGTTCAAATGCAAACAGAATCTGGTAACTCAGATTATGTCATAAATGAGCTCTCGAAAATTAATACTATCATTAAGGCTTTGGATGAATTTTGGGATTATTTAGTTCACATTAATACTGGTAGTTTTATGAATTTGCTAGATAATGACGCAGTGTTGTTGATGGAGGAAATCCAGAGAGCAAAACCTAGAAAGACCGCAGAACTTGATGAGAGGATTGTTTCTATGGGAGAAACGCAGCCAACTGTAATCCGTAGAACAACTCAAAACGGAGAGAAATCCATATATGTAGAGAATAATACAGGAACAATAAATATAAACTGAGTCGATATGGACCAACTGTTTAAGGAAGAGGATTTCTATAAAGATAAAGGATGGCCATCAGAAAGGCTGGTTTATAGCAAGTATATTCTCAATATAGTTGGGGATGATTATGATCAGTTTATCTTAGTTGTTAATGCAGAATATCCTTATATTAGGTTATCCCCAAAAATAGGTAATTGTCAATTCCCTTGTGGAGGTTCTTCTGTAATTGCATCGGATGGAAATTTTGCAAGGAATAGTGATGCAGAAAGGGAAAAAGAATGTCCAAAGATAGCATGGGGTTTTGCTGCTGTTTATCTTATAAATCTTCGATATGACCGAAAGCAGGATGATTATGTTGAGCTGAAAGAACGAGGTGTTGTCATCAGAAACTATTACGGTAAGTATCTTAAGATGTATCTTGACAATCACAATGGGTTGAAATACTCGAAACAATCAACGGAGCAAAAAGAACTAGATTTTATAGCGGAGCATGAAGTGATAATTCGTGGATTATGGGAAAGATCTACATCTCTTACTAAGTATCCTGTATTATTTGAATATGCAAAAAATGCTGAAAAGGATTATGAGGCATATCTAGCATACCGTAAAAAAGAAATACAGAAAAAGGTTATTGAACCGGAGGTAATATTTGATGAGAAAAATAGCGAAAATCGTACAATTATTCAAAACGGGGATAAATCACTATATGTTGAGAATAATAAAGGAACAATTATAATAGGAATTGATATGCATAAAAGAAGATATTTTAGTACTGAAATCCGAGAGGCATCCAGTAAACCATATGTAAAGGTTTACTTTTTAGATGATTCTATTGCTAAGGATGCAAAGGAGGTTGTTGAAAGATTGAATGTTGTAAAAACAGTTAATATTACTCCAAGCAGTAGTAAGGATCATCCTGGAAATACACTGACTGTTTATCCAAAGTCGATGGTAGAAGCCGAAGATTGTGAAAAAGAAATGGTAGAAGCCTTGAATAGATTTTTTTCACGAGGTGTTCTTGCAGACAGGAAACTCGTAAGAAATGATGCTTATTTCAATGATATCGCGGATAAAATAATCAAGGAGCTTGATAAGGCTCGGGTGGCAATTCATGTATGTATGGCATGGTTTACAAATCAAAGTATAGCAGACAAATTAGTGGAAAAGCATAAGCAAGGGATTGATGTGAAGGTTATTTTCTATGATGATCATACGAATTCAAAGTTTGGAGTTAACATAGATGGAATACCATTTAAGGCAGTTCGTGGTTCACGAGGGGGATTAATGCACAATAAGTATTGTGTCATTGACAATCAGATTGTAATAACAGGTTCTTACAATTGGTCGGAGAATGCTGAGAACAAGAATGATGAGAATGCTGCAGTGATGTATGATTATGACAGGGCTTCTGATTATTCAGTAGAATTCAGAAAAATGTTCGGCTCGGAGTGACGATGTTGCTGGTGACGAGACACCAGCATTTTGTGTAATAGAGAATGTGAGATTCGTAATGTTCTTTGTATTATATTTCTAATTATTGCTGTCCAGTAAAACTTTGGTATAATAGGAAACAGGTGATTTTTATCCCATATAACATGAAATCAGCTTCTGTAAAATGTCTTATATGGGCATTTTAACGCTTAATGCTACCAATTTTATATTGTAGAAAAAGACAAGCCCCCTTTGGGTAAAACCAATGTAACTTGTTGTTTTTGTATTAAATATAAGATTGTGCCGATTTTTTACCGGACAGCAATAATTGGGGATATGTTAGCTCAAACAGCTGTGAGGGACAAGAATTTGTCCCTCGCTTGGCTTTTTGGGGACAAATGGGGGACAAAAATGCGGAAAAAATAAGCATAACAAGAGAAAATAGGACTCTCAAAACAGCTTATTTTGCCTCTACTTAAGTGATTTTCTATCAGGATTTTATGGCTGCTATTTATTTAACACACTGATAGTTAGATTATTATACTTACTTTCCGATGCAGAAATGTTTAAAGATATTACCGAGGACTTCGTCGGTGGTGATTTCGCCGGTGATTTCGCCGAGGTAGTGGAGGCATTCGCGGATGTCCTGGGAGATGAATTCGCCGCTTAAACCCGAATCAAGGCCGGCAATGGCCCGGATAACGGCATCCCGCGCATGGGAAAGCGCTTCATAATGGCGAATATTGCTGACAATCACGTCTCCCGTGTGGAGTGCATGCGTATTTACGGTATTCACCAATTCGTCGGTAAGCTGTTCCAGGTTCGCGCCTGTTTTAGCTGAAATGGCAATGATTTTCTCGCCGGAGGTCAGTAATTTGATCGTTTCGAGAGTGGTCAATATATCCTGGGCTTTATCTGTTTTATTCAACACAATCAGTAATTCAGCTTCCGGAGAAATCTTTTCCTTTACCTGACTGTAATAACTTTCAAAACAATCCGCCCCACGGCTCAAATCCGTCAATAACAAAACAACACTGGCCTCCCCTATTTTGGCAAAGGTACGCTCGATTCCGATATTCTCCACAATATCATCCGTATGGCGTATACCCGCCGTATCGATAAAACGGAAAGCTATTCCCTGCAAATTGATCGTGTCTTCGATAGTATCCCGCGTTGTTCCGGCGACATCCGATACAATCGCCTTGTCTTCTTTTAACAAAGTATTGAGCAAGGTACTTTTCCCCACATTGGTATTCCCGACAATCGCCACGGGGACCCCGTTTTTAATCACATTACCCAAAGAGAACGAACGGCACAATCGAGTCAATAGCTTTTCGATATTTCCGGCGATACGGCGTAATTCCGAACGGTCGGCAAATTCCACATCCTCTTCCGAAAAATCCAGTTCCAGTTCCAATAAAGAAGTGATATGCAGTAATTCGGCCCGCAATTTTATCAATTCTGCCGAAAAACCGCCTTTCATTTGCCGGAGAGCCATTTTATGCGCAGCCGAAGAAGAAGAAGCGATCAGGTCGGCTACCGCCTCCGCCTGTGAAAGATCCATTTTCCCGTTCAGGAAAGCCCGCTGGGTAAATTCGCCGGGAGCCGCAAGGCGTGCCCCTTTATTTACTAACAATTGCAATATACGCTGTTGAATATAAACAGAACCGTGACAGGAAATCTCTACGGAGTCTTCTCCCGTAAAAGAATGCGGAGCGCGAAATACCGCAACCAGTACTTCATCGATGACATCTTCCTCCTCCTGCAATTGTCCGAAATGTACGGTGTTAGGCAAACAATCCGCCAACTTTTTCCCCGAGGGAGAAATAAAAACCTCATCTGCCAAAGCAAAACACCCCTTTCCGGACAGACGTACAACGGCAATAGCTCCGGTACCCGGTGCCGTAGAAATAGCACAAATTACTGATTCATCCAACATAATGCTCTTTTTCGCAAATTTACATCTTTCGCCGTAAAACAAAAAATCAGAGATGCCGATTCGTCCGAGAATTCACTTTTTTAATTTTAAACTTTTTTAAATAATCCGACCGAACACATGGCTCATTTTTTGCGTATATGTGCATAAATTAAGTCCATTGACTTATTTAATACTTTTTGTAGCCTCTTTAAACAAAGGTTATTGAAGCCTTTAAATAGGTCCTTGTAACTTAAATTACTCAATAGTTGGGAAGATATCCTACCGAACAGTGGCCGAGGATATACAATAATACATTAATAAACCAAATAAACTACTTACCATGAAAAAAGTAATTTTTCTCCTATTGATGGGACTATTTTTATTCCCTGCAATGGAATTGCTGGCTCAACAGCAAGTACAATCTCAAACACAGATTCACGAACTGACAAAAAAACAAATCCGTAAAATGAAACGTGACCAAAGACGTCACGCCCGCCAGGTTGCCAATATGGATGCTTTCAATGCTGCTGTAGGCGCAATAAAAGACAACAACTGGGTATTAATGGCCAATACTTTATACGGCAGACGCGGAAATGCAATTCCGGTATCCGATAATACCAACTTCATCCAATTTAAGGACAATACGGTATACGTACAGTTGGCTTTCAACGGAATAGCCGGACCGAATGGTTTGGGAGGTATCACCGTACAAGGCAGTCCGTCGCAAATTAAAAGTTCAACGGATAAGTATGGTAACATCACCTATTCCTTCTATGTCAACGGAACGGCTCTGACTGCCCAGATTGTTATCAATTTAAGTTATGGTGACAATTATGCACAGGCTACAGTTTATCCGATGATGAATAACAATAACCTGACATTCTCCGGTATATTGGTTCCGACATCACAGTCCAGTATTTTCAGAAGCGGCTTTATCAGCTATTGATAAGTCATTCCTCGATTTGTTTTCAAAGACCCGTTACCGGGTCTTTTTTATTTGTGTTCTTTTTTCAGCACCTTATCATTCGCCTTTACCCTCCCCCTTTTCTTTTTCTCTATACCTCCAAAGTAAAACACTATTTTCAATTCATTTTTAATATTTTAACTCTATTTGTTGTGGTTTTATTAAGGTGTGTTTTCCCCTAAACAACCGTTTATGTAAAAAAACGAGTGGATTTGTTATGGTACTTTAAAATTAAAGTTCAAGTCAAATTTCTTTTCTTGCAGGAAATTTTAATAAACATTAATTTTTTCTAAAAAATTTCTGAAAACAGAATGGATTTGAATTCGGACATTTGTTTCTCTGTAGTTAATTTTTTTTACATTAAAAGAATATATATAGTTTAAAGCGGAATTAATGCTCACAAATTAAAATAAAAAATCAACCTAAACATTTTAAAGTATGCGAAAAACGTGGTTTTTAAGTTGTCTCATTTTATTATCGGTACTCTGGTGCCTACCGATATATGGACAACAATTATCGAGTTATGTCAAAGACGGTGTAATCAGGGTTAAACTTGAACCTACCGTAGCACAACAACTGGGAAATACCCCTAAAACCAGAGGGGGGATCGTATCGACCGGTATCCAGCCGCTTGATAAAATCAATAAGGATATCAAAGCCGTAGAAATGAAACGGGTTTTTCCTTATGCGCCGAAATTCGAAGAACGCATGAGAAAACACGGACTTCATTTGTGGTACGAAATCAGTTATGATGCAAAATTGGCTCCGGAACAAGCCGTAGATAAATTCAAAGGCGTATCCGGAATCAAAATCGCAGAAATCGTAAGAGTTCAGGATTTGCCGAAATACAAATCCGTTCCGGCCAATTTATCTTCCGGTCCCCGGACACGGGCCGGAGAACCCTTCAACGATCCGGGATTGCCCAATCAATGGCATTACCGCAACGACGGAAGAGTACAGGGGAGTATTGCAGGTAGCGATATCAATGCCTTCGAAGCCTGGAAAATCACGACAGGAGCCCGTAATGTAGTCGTTGCCATCATCGACGGTGGTATCGATACCCGACACGAAGACCTGATCGACAATTTGTGGGTAAACGAAGCGGAATTAAATGGACAGGAAGGGGTGGACGACGACGGTAACGGATATGTAGACGATATTTACGGTTACAATTTCTGTACAAATACCGGAACAATCAACGCACATCCACATGGTACGCATGTTGCCGGGACGGTCGGAGCTGTCAATAACAACGGTAAAGGTGTCAGTGGAGTTGCCGGAGGAAGTGGCAATAACGACGGCGTACGCCTGATGTCTTGTCAGGTATTTGATGACAAGGGACAGGGCGACTTCGCCAAACCGTTTGTATATGCAGCCAATGCCGGAGCTATTATCGCCCAATGTTCCTGGGGATGGCCGTCATCCGGTTATTTCGAACAAGCCGTATTGGACGCCATGGATTATTTCACCGAAGAAGCAGGTCAGTATGAAGGCAGCCCGATGAAAGGCGGTCTTTGTATATTTGCGACAGGTAACAATAATTCAGGAGGGGGAGGATTGGAAGGAGACTTCTACCCCGGACGTTACTCGACAGCAGTCGCCGTAACAGCAATGGGCCCGGATTTCAAAAAAGCCAATTATGCCCATTACGGAACCTGGACCGACGTATGTGCTCCCGGTGGAGATATGGACATGGGCGGCGAAGCATGGGGTGTGTTGAGTACTTATCCAAACAACGGCTACCGTTATATGCAAGGTACGTCTATGGCTTGTCCGCATGTTTCCGGTATTGCGGCCCTGGTGGTAGCCAAATACGGCAGCAGTGATTTTACAAATGCCGAACTGAGAACCCGTCTGACGGAATCTGTACACGATATATATCTTTATAATCCCCAATATCTGGGTAAAATGGGAAACGGATACATAGACGCTTATATGGCATTGGGACAAAAAAATACAAATCCTCCGACAGTCATAAGCGACATCAAGTTGATTGCTTCTCAGGAAGACATTCACACCGAATGGAAATTGCCGACCGACCCGGACGGAGACCCCATCTCACGCTGTGTCGTATATTATAGTGAACAGGCATTTACGGCATCCAGTGATTTATCGGCACTCAAGTCGATGACACTGGCTACACGTTTCAACAAAACCGGGGATGTCGTACATATCATGATCCCTAATCTGAAACCCGAAACCAATTACTGGATTGCAGTCCAGGCATTCGACCGTTGGAACAATGCTTCTCCGCTATCCGAAGTAAAGCAGATAGCAACCAACGCCGGACCGGTTATGGAAATTGCCAAAGACAAGTTCACTCTCACTATGAACGTCACCCAATCCTACGATGCCATCGATTCTATGGAAATCAAAAATACAGGAGAAGGTATGCTCAAATATCAACTCGATATCAAGGGTAACAAACAAAGCTTCGCTCCCCGAAGCAGTCTTACCACCCTGACAATGAACTCACAGGAACAAGTCCTGTCCAATCATCCTTATAAAGGCTCGGTAACCACAGTCAATGAAGCTCCGGTAGAAATCATCGAGTCTGGAGTGAACATGGACGATTTTCCCCGCAACATCAAATATTACCAGAAATATTTATTCCGTATCGGAGAATCGGACACTACACTATGGAATTCTTTGGCTCAATTCTTCTATGTCAGTCCGGAAATTTATCCGGATGGATTCAATCTAACGGCTATAAGGCTAACCGGTATTTACAGCAAAGGACAGCCGATCTTAGAAATCTACCGGGGAGTCAGCAATTTTACAACCGAAGACTGCCTCCTCAGCGATACATTGCCCGCCCGCAATCCGTTTATAGGCGACCTGGTACTCAGCGAAGAATTACATTTCGAACCCAAGACCGGCTTCTGGGTGGTTTTTCACATGCCCAGAGGACATAAAAATCCGTTGGGATGCGGACACGAAATCGAACAGTCGAATGCAGCGCAATACAGTTACTACAGTTCCGACCGGGGAAAAACATGGTCTACTTTAGAAACAGTATTGAAAGAAAGTAATTTGAGTCAATATGCCAAAACACAAACCTGGATTGTCGATGCGATCAGCCAATATCCCGACTGGACGAATTACATCACCATGACCCCGGCTTCCGGCACAATAAAGCCTCATGAAAAACAGATGACATACGTCGCTCCCGAAAAAGTAAAACTCATCAACGGCGTATATAATTTCAATTTATACGTAAACAGCAATTACACCCAAGAACCTCAGGTAAAGCTTCCCGGTACCCTAACGGTGTCCGGTCACAAACCCGATTTAAAAAGTGTCAAAATCGTAGATTTCGGCAAAATTTTCGCCGGTGAGAAAAAAACGCTGGAAATTGAGATCTACAATGCCGGATACGGTAAATTCAACGGTAAATCAGGAGGTTCCCTCTATGAATATGACGGCAGTATCCAGTTCAGTGCCCCCAATAGTTTCAAACTCCCGAACGGGTATATTCCATCCTTTGCAGCCCGGGCGACACAAAAGGTAAAAATCGACTTCAAACCGGATCATGAAGGCATCTATAAATGCGTGTTCACACTGACCAATAAGGAAGGACAAACTCACTCGATTACTTTCACAGGAACAGCCATCGATCCTGCCAAAATCACCGTTACTCCGGAACAAATCGCAGTCGGTAATCTGGAGGTAAATGCAGTTCCCGTAACTAAATCTTTCACAATCAGCAATAGCGGTTCGTATCCGCTGGAATACATATTCCCGAAATTTACCGACGATACGGTTGCCGGATTGGGTAAAACATCCCACAAACACGGTTTCGAGTATATCAGTAACCTTCCGGGCTACAATGAAAATACAGCCTGTGTATTTCAATGGGACGAGCTTCTCAATGCGACAGAAGTCCAGAGCCAATTAGTCGGTCCCAGGGATTTCTGGACAGAAGGTGTCAATATCGGTTTTAAATTTCCATTCTACGATAAAGAATTCGAAACCGTATACATCGGACAATACGGAACCCTTTCGTTCAGCGGAGAGGAAGGATTATTGCATTCCTGCATGATACCGGATGCCTCGGTTACCTGTGCAGCAAACCTGGATCTGATTTCCGCCCTGGGTAAAGCCCTGACATTCTCCCCGGAAAGCAAGGTAACGTATGCCAAGCAAAACGGGAAGTTTGTGGTCAGCTATGAAAATGTTATACCCCAATACAGTAATACCACCGTTAGTTTCCGTATCGCCCTTTCTCCCAACGGAGACATCGATATCACTTACAAAAAGTACAATCCGAATGAAGTAGACTTTTCCGACGGTATCCTCATTGCCTGTGTCGACTATAACGTAAATGACGCCTTTGTCGTGACGAGTACGGATTTAACCCGTCAGGGATTCGACTTATGGCAACACATCGGAGACAGAACAGCAATAAAGATAACCGCACCGGGCAAAAATATGATCCGTTCGATTACCCCGCTATCGGGAATTGTCGGTATGGGTGAGACCCAAACGGTAGAAGTCACTCTCTCCGCAGATACTACGATGTATAAAGGAGCATTGACCAACCTGCTGGCCTTGTTGTGTAACGATCCGAACAACTCAACTTCGATCATTCGTTTCGATGCCGATATCACCGGGGATTACTACCAGCCTCATGTCATACTGGACAACGACAGTCTGTTATTCGGCAACATCATGCAACACTCGAACTCGATCAGTGCAATCAGTTTGATCAACAACGGAAAAGATCAAATCAACATTACCGAGATCACGCTGTCAAATACCGATTTTACCGTGAACAAAATTGTACCGTTTATCTTAAAACCGGGTACGTCCGAAGACCTTTACATTACAGCAAATACGACAGCAAAAGGTGATTTCGAAACGCTTTTGACAGTAAAAACGGAAAAAGGCCAAGAATTGACGGCACGTATTTTGTCCTGTGTCGTTTCAGCTCCGGACATCGTCATAACGCCGGCTACATTCACCGAAACAATGGCAAGCGGAGACAGTAAAGTCGTTCCCCTAAGCATCGAAAATACCGGAGAAGCCGATCTGAATTACATGATCGTCCCCAACACGTTATTCTCGCCGGCAAACGACACTTTAAAAGAAGGAGAAAAAGCAGAATATCTGTACAAATCCTCACTGGACTTCAATGAAGTGACAAATCAATGGGAGGACATCACCGATTCGGAAATATACTACGGTGAAAAATACTTCCGGACCAACGTAAGTTTTGCACAGGAATTACCGTTTACTTTTACATTCTACGGTAAAAATTACAATAAAATTTATGTATACGGTGCCGGTTTCGTTACATTCAAGGACTATCCGCCTTTAGGCACCTGGCCGGAAGATTTCAAAGCAGATTTTACACCTTACATTGCTCCATACTGGGGATTGCACTCCCCGGCCCCTGCTGAATATTCACCGGACGGCACCTCGGGTGGTATCTACTATAAAGAAGAGACGGACAGAATTATCATCTCCTTCCTGAATTATGGTAATGTGATGAGTTCCGGTCTGTGCTACCAAGCTATCCTGTATAAAAACGGAAACATCAAATTCCAATACAAACTAATAGAGGGAGGTATACAGTGGGGAGCTTTCGGTATATGCGGTCTGGCTTACGAAGGAGCTTCGTACGAAGACAAAGAGCGTATGACCCTAGCCGAACGTTACCTGAATATGAACAGCGCCATCGAATTTTATCCGATACGTACGTCTATCCTGAAAGCAGGTGAAAGTACCGATGTCGAAATGACAATCAGCACATCAGGGCTGATGGCGGGTCATCATCCGACGAAAAATATCGTCCGGACCAATGTTCCCAACAAAGAGGAAATTGAACTTTTATTGAATCTGACTCTGACCGGAACCCCGAAGGGAAGCTGGCCCGAAAAACTGGAATATGCCGACATTACCGTAGGTACTCCTTCGACAACCCCGCATGATTTCTTTTTCCGGAATACCGGGACAGACTATTACAACATCACCGGGTTAAGCTGTAAAACCACCGATGCATCCGAAGATCCCTGGGATATGCCCGACTTCGATATTTTGTACTGGTCGAAAGATGCAATAGCCTGGCCTCCGACTCCCGACGGCGGCGAGGGAGCCCTGGTCAGTATCCGCGAAATGCCTATCGATACAGATAACCCATTGGAAGTCGGCAAAAGTCCGCAACGTTTCGTCATTCAGATATTCAATACACAGGATTTAATGAATATGAATGATACGTTGGTATTTACAACCGATCTGCCGGGACATGAAACCATACGGATTCCATTGGAATACGCCATTGTAGATTCGGCCAAAGTAACCACCGATCCGGTAAAAATCGACCTGTATGCCCCGAACAACACATTCAGTTGTGATACAACCGTCGTGGTCAGCAACACGGGTAGATACAAACTCACATATACGCTGGATCTGGAATTCAAAGACAATACAACTCCGGCCCGCGCAATCCGAAGCAATAATGTTATGCCTGCCGTAACCAAAGGCCATATACTGGACTATCCGGTAGCACAGGCTACAATAGGCAACACACTGTCGACACGTAACGGCGTAACCTATAACGACAGTTTGAGCTACAATTTCGACTTCGAAGGACAAATTTTAATTTTAGGCCCGCAAGCCAGTGCTCTCAGCCCGTACATTATATGTACCGAATATACGGCGCCGGAAAAAGGCTTCAACATTTCCACCCTTAAATTTTACGCTTCTTTGATGACATTGGAAAGCGAAGATTTCGTTGCAGAAGTACGTACGGGTAACTCTTTTTCAGACAACAAGGTACTGACTAGCGGTACATTAAGAGCAACCGGTGGACCTGAAACGGATGAAAACGGTAGAGCGATCATCAACATAAAAACCATCGAATTCGACCATCCGGCCTATATCAATCCGGGAGAAAAATTCTGGGTATACATCTACATCAAACCCAACACCGGAATGGCACTGATAGCAGTAACCGATCCTGCAACTGAGGGACGGTTCACCGTCCAGCTGGACGGTATCTGGGATGATCTCCTATCGCTTCAATCCCAGTACGGCGTACTCGGTTTCTTACAAAAAGTCTTTGAAAAAGAGGCCAGCAGCGCCTGGCTGACCATGGAAGGTGAAGAGAAAACCTTACAACCGGACGAATCCGTAAGAATCTCCTTACATGCCAACGCCGCTTTAACCAGAGGCGACGGCAACAGCCTGGCCAACCTGGTTATCAGGAGTAACGATCTCGGCAAACCGACAACCATCGTTCCGGTTACGCTGAAGAAAAATACGGCGCCGGTCATTACGCAATTGGATAAAACCATCCGTGTAAAAGAAGAGGAAGAAACTGCAGTCAAATTCACCGTCGTGGACAATGAAAACGATGAAATGGAAATCACGGTAACCGATGATGAACTGAACATCGCGAGCCTGACCCGCGATCAAAACGACATCACAGTTACTTTAGCTCCCAAATACGGACAAAGCGGAGATCATTCTTTCACATTAAAAGCCGTAGACGAATTTACAAACGAACGTCAGTTGAAAATTGCTTACTATGTGGAAAAAGTAAACCGGGCACCGATCGTGACCCGGCAACCGGACGACAAGATTGTGAAAATCGGTAAATTAGTTGAAGGTTTGGAACTGGGAACCGTATTTTCCGATCCGGACGGTGATGAACTGACTTATACAGCTATGTCATCCCATCCGGACACAGTTGAGGTATTTGCATCTGCTACCCATACTCTTGAATTTGTTCTCAAAGCCAAAGGCGAAGCGACAATCACGCTGACAGCGAAAGATCCTGAATTATTGCAGGCTACGACAACCTTTAAGGTAACCGTTGAAGAAGAAGAGGCCAGCGGCAGCGGTATTTTCGAAGCCCAGGTAAAAACTTACCCGAATCCGGCTACAAATGTTCTGAACATCCAATGTTCCGACGATGTCGACGGGGAAGTAATTTTCCGCCTGTACAGCATGAACGGCAGCATCGTCTATACGGAAAAAACAGCCGTAACGGCCGGTTCCATAAAAGAACTGGATATCACGACCCTACCCGCCGGAATGTATATTCTGGAAGTAGAGCACAAAGGTGACAGAATTACCTCTAAAGTAGTTAAACAATAAGTTTTATCCGGGGAGAGGTTCTCTCTCCCCTCCTTATAAAAATTGGTATTATGATCAGAAAGATTTCAATTATAGCGCTTACAGCCTTCGCCTCACTCGGAGTCAGAGCGCAGGAAAACCAAACCGCCTCTTTATACAGCGGCGCTTATTTCCTCTCTATCGCACCGGATGCCCGAGCCGGGGCTATGGGCTCTATCGGAGCTTCAACCTCCGCCGATCCTTACTCGATTTTTTGGAACGCCGCCAAATCGGCATTTTCCGAAAATAAAGCGGAATTATCATATACTTATAGCCCCTGGATGCGTGAACTCATCAAAGACATCAACCTGTCGAGCATCGGTTTTTCTTACCGGATCGACGATGTACAAACAATCAATGCGGGCTTTCGGTATTTCTCTTTCGGAGACGTCATGTTTATCGGAGAAGACGGGATGAATATGGGAGAACAAAATCCTTATGAAATGAGTATCGACATTGCCTATGCCCGAAAACTCGGACGTTATCTGTCTGCTGGAGCAACCTTGAAATACATTCGTTCCGAACTGGGAATGGGACAAATGGTAGGTGGTGTAAAAGCCGATCCGGCCAATGCTTTTGCCGCAGACATCTCGTTATTCTTCAACAAAGAGGTCCATTTTTTGCAAGAAAACTCAGTTTGGAGAGCCGGCTTGACATTGGCCAACATCGGCTCAAAATTAAAATACGGCAATGACAACGAAGCTTATCTCCCCGGTGGACTTCGCCTGGGTACTTCCTACGAAATGAATTTCAACGAACGGCACTCGTTAATGGTAGCTCTGGAAGGAAATGCAGTTATCACGCCTCAATATAAAGATGGCAAAAAACCCGATAAATCAGGCGTCGGCGGGTATTTTTCATCTTTCGGCGATATCGAATCGGACAACATTACATGGGCCTTGGCCGCAGAATATTGGTTCGCAAAGACCATCGCATTGAGAGCCGGATATCATCACGGCAATAAAGACAAAGGACATCCCACCTGGTTCAGTACCGGCGTCGGACTACGTTATTATAACCTTTTGGCCGATTTTTCTTATGTAGCTGCCGTATCAGACAACAACCCGATGAAAAACAGCCTGCAATTCTCCGTCGGTCTTAATTTCGACATATTTAAGAAAAAAGCACAATAGGCTTACACCTGCGCTATTCAACTACAGAGGTTGTCCGGTCACGCCGGCAACCTCTGTTTATCATTTCCCGGTAAATCGACTTACGTTCAGGACCAAAGCTGTATAACTTATTTTAATTTAAAATTTAAACCCAAACAGGCCGTATTTTTCATTCAAAAGAATAGTTATTATTATTGCAGGTCAACAATAAATGATATCTATTATATTATTTTTTATTTTTTTAGCTAAATTTGAGCAGCACTAATAATAAGTCTCATGAGAGTTATCCAATCTACCGCCTTCAGTATCCTGTTCGTTTTATTCTCCCTGCTTCTCTTTTCAAAAGCAATATCCTCTCCCAGTTATTCCAACACAAAAAAAATAACCGACAGTCTTCTGGTCGAACTTCAAAAAACAAAAAACCCCAACAAACAAGTACAATTACTCAGTGAACTGGCATTTTTAACTCAACCCCACAACATTAACCTCTGTCTGAAATATACCGAACAGATGCTGGAAATCGTCGATCAGGCTAAAATATTAGAACATACCGGTGTATATTACACCAATGCCGCTATCATTTTCCTCCAATGTGACATTTATGACAAAGCGCTGGAATTTTTTCTAAAAGCGCTCAATATTATGGAAAAAGAAAAAAATGCAGTGAACATACTCTCCATTAAAAACAACATCGGAGGGGTTTATTTCCGACTGAATAAACCGGAGTCCGCACTTACTTATTTCACGGAAGCCTTGCATAAAACAGAAGAACTGATCAACGAGGGTGACAGCAGCCAACAACAAAATCTACATGCTTTTTACAACAACATCGGCTTATGCTACGACCGACTGGAACAACCGGATAAAGCTATACAATATATTGAACAGGCCATCGCCTTGTGCGACACGGCAAATTATGAACACCTGGGTCAATACTACAATAATATAGCCTTATATTACCACAATAAAGGAGAAAAAAACAAGGCTCTTGATTGTATCCGAAAAAGCATCGGATATAACCGGAAAATAGACAACGAAATGGGATTAGGAAAAAATTACCTGAAACTGGCCCAACTATTCTATAACGATAATGATACAAAGGAATCCCGCAAATACACGGAAAAAGCCATTGCAATAGGCAGAGATATCCATTCCAAATTTTTGTTACAATATGCCTATCGGTTATATATCGATCTCTGTGAACAGGAACACGATTATCAGGAAGCCAATGTATATCTGAAAAAATTATTCGACCTGAAAGACGAATTATTCAACGATACCATCGCTTCCAAAATTACAGCCTTAAAATTGCAATATGACTTTGACAAAAGAACTACCGAAATCCAGATCAAAAACCAAAACAAAGAACTGCGTTACCAACTTATTTTAGTCATCATACTTTCTTTATTAGGCGGTATAACCCTGCTTTATTTTTTGGCCAACAGCCGTAACAAACGAATCCGACTGGAAAAACAAAGCCTGGAAAAAGACCTCGAATTCAAGAATAAAGAACTGACCAGCAATGTCATGTTCCTGCTCCGGAATTCCGATTTAATATATTCGATCATCAATCGGCTGCATCAACTTAAATCAAGCCTGAAAAGCCAGCAAGCCTCTGAAATCAAAAATATCGTCAACGAATTACAATCCGTCATGAAAAACGACTTATGGGATGAGTTCAAAGTACATTTCAATCAGGTCTATCTCGATTTTTACAAAAAATTACAGGAATATTATCCCGACCTTTCCCCGGCTGATTTAAAGCTATGTGCTTTTTTACGACTGAATATGTCGTCCAAAGAAATTGCAGCCCTCTGCGGAGTAACGGTTAAAAGTGTAGAAGTAATGCGTAGCCGGTTACGCAAAAAACTCAATATTACCAATACCGACGTCAATCTGAACACATTTTTGTCTGAATTCTAAAACTCCGGGTAAACAAAAGAGACTGCCGGAGCAGCCTCTTTTATCATTTATTTCGCTTTCTCTAATTCTACGGTAAAGTGCCGCATAATCGGGAATTCTTTGGTAATCACATACCCTCTGTCAATGGATTCCCGACGATCATACACATTTTTCAATGCAGCAGCAATCACATCCATGTGATTATTGGTATACGTACGTCGCGGAATAGCCAAACGCAACAACTCCAAACGCGGGTAACGGTTTTCACGGGTTACCGGATCACGGTCAGCCAGGATCGAACCGATCTCAACCCCACGGATACCGGCCTCCAGATACAATTCAACCCCCAGTGTCTGTGCAATAAACTCCTCTTTAGGAACATGAGTCAACACTTTTTTAGCGTCCACAAAAATCGCATGTCCGCCGGCAGGACGCTGGTAGGGTATTCCGTATTCGTCCAGTTTAGCGCCCAGGTATTCCACCTGTTTGATCCGGGTTTCGAGATAGTCAAACTCAGTTCCTTCATCCAGGCCTTGCGCCAAAGCATTCATATCCCGGCCGGACATTCCCCCATAAGTAATAAAACCTTCGTTCATAATACAGAACATCTGGCATTTTTTCCACAATTCCTCGTTCTTAAAGGCAACAAAACCTCCCATATTTACAATGGCATCCTTTTTGGAAGACATCGTCATAATATCGGCATAGGAAAACATTTCCCGGACAATTTCTTTAATCGTCTTATTTTCATATCCTTTTTCCCGGGTTTTGATAAAATAAGCATTCTCTGCAAAACGAGCCGAATCGATCTGAAGATTTACATTGTATTTCTTACATAAAGCAGAAACTTCACGGATATTCTGCATGGATACAGGCTGTCCACCGGCCGTATTATTAGTCACCGTCAATACAACAGCCGGGATTTTTTCCTTCGGATATTTTTTCAATACATCTTCCAGTTTAGCCGGATCCATATTGCCTTTAAACGGTATTTCCAACTGAGTATCGGCTGCTTCATCGATCGTACAATCTATTGCAAGAGCCTTACGGAATTCAATATGTCCTTTGGTTGTATCAAAATGGGAATTTCCGGGTAAAACATCCCCTTCCTTAATGATCGTGGAATACAATACATTTTCGGCTGCCCGTCCCTGATGTGTCGGCAAAAAATAATCAAAACCCAAAATCTCCTTGATAGCACTCTTCATCTTATAATAAGAACGTGCGCCGGCATAACTCTCATCCCCTAGCATCAATTCCGACCATTGCTTGTCACTCATCGCTCCGGTACCCGAATCGGTCAGTAAGTCTATAAATACCTGATCACTTTTCAGATTGAAAAGATTGTATTTAGCCTCTTTGATCCATTGCTCACGTTCTTCACGTGTACTTTTACGGATGGTTTCTACCATCTTGATTCGAAATGATTCTGCAAACGGTAATTCCATAATATTTAAATTTAAATTGTAAATTTTAGATTGTAAATTATAAATTCAGATCAATTATGCCGATTTAAATCAACCATTATTTTTGACTCACGATTTATGATTTTTCTTTTTTACAAGGACAGATTGTAGGTGCAATCCAAAATCATAAATCTAAAATTTACATTACGTAAGTATCGGCAAAATGAGATAAAATGAGTTTCAGAAATTAAACTCATCACGCTTTTTAATATTCAAAAAAAGCCGGTTAATCGGTGATTCTGTATATATCATACGCATACGATTGCAAAGATATAAAAAAGGATGAAGGATAAACGATTTTCAATTAAAAAATTATCTTTGTCCAATAAAAAAATATGCTATGACTATCGGAGATTATTTACTATTGCCATTAATATTACTCGCCTTGATGATGTACCCTTTGTTACGGAAAGGTATTTCTTTATTGGAAATTTTCGTCAATAAATATGTACATACCAACCCTAAAACTGAAACGGCTAAAGAGTCGACAACCCAAACACTCTTAAATTTAAAGTTACTGGCCTATGAAAGAATCATTCTTTTCATCGAAAGGATGAAACCAGATTCTTTGATACCCAGAACCCTCCTATCCAATATATCCGGCAGAGAATACCACCGGCTTCTGGCAAACGAAATCCGGCAGGAATATGAATACAATCTTTCACAACAATTGTACCTGAGCGAAAATGCCTGGAACGTCGTGACAGACTTTAAAAACAATATCATAACTTTAATCAATACGGCTGCCGCAGACAGCGATCCGGAAAAGCCTGCCGGAGAATTGGCCAAAAAAATCCTGGAGCAATACATCGCCTCCGATATCAAAGCCGATCAAATCATCCGGATCATTAAAAATGATATAATGCAATGAAGACAATTTGTAAATTGTAGATTTTAAATTTTAGATTTTAGATTGTTCTCGGAAAGGCCGGGAGCAGATTAAAGGCATCCGCTTAATTTACAGAGTCTTTATTATTTACGATTTTTGATTTACGATTGTAGATTAGACACACAGACAACCCCTGATTACAGATTTAAACACTTAGATCGTTTAGAAAAGTCGAGATTGCATTGCCCCTAATGATAAATATCTGCCACAGTCGCAAATCTAAATCACAAATGAATCAGCGTGATCTGCGGACTTAGCAAAAATCATTTTTTCTTTCCTTTGTTGTTTTTAGCGGACTTCTGGTGAAATGCCCCGCCTCCTTTAGGACGTGGTTTCTTTTGGTATACAATATTGGCAGTCACAACCTTCTCTTCTTCCAATAAAATATCTGAAATCTCCAATTTCTGAGGCAAAGGAAGCATTTCGACAGACTGACCGATCAAACGCTCGATATCGGTAAATCTATCTTCCTCCCTGGGTGCAACCAGACTTATAGCCGTTCCTTCCTTACCGGCCCTGGCCGTACGACCGATACGATGCACATATTCTTCCGCCAAGGTCGGTATATCAAAATTGATAACATGTGACACATCCTGAATATCCAATCCACGGGCCGCCACATCAGAAGCAACCATGATGCGGGCCCTTCCTTCCCGGAATGCTTTCAAAGCATTCAAACGGGTATTTTGGGCTTTATTGGAGTGAATGACACTCAATTCATCTTTCCAAAAATCCGCCAGTTTATCAGTAATACGATCGGCGTTTTTCTTACTTTCAGTAAAAATCATAACCCTTGTATATACCTCCTTATCCGCCAACAATAATTTCAACAAATTGATTTTAGTCATTATGTTCGGCACATCGTAACGGTATTGTACAACAGTATCCACAGTCGTCGCCTGAGGTGCAATCTCCACTTTTTCAGGTGCAACCATAAACTCTTCTGCCAACGCAATCACCGTATCCGAAAAAGTAGCGGAAAAAAGTAACGTCTGGTGTTTTTCCGGTATCACCTCCAGTATACTTCTCAACTGCGGTATAAAACCTAAATCCATTAACCGGTCGGCTTCGTCGATTACGACCGTTTTTACGGAAGTGGTCCGGATAATTCCATTCATATAAATATCCATAAAACGCCCCGGAGTCGCCACCAGCAAATCACAACCTTCATACACGGCATCCTGCTGTGTCCGTATATTGGTTCCCCCGTATATTCCCAGACAACGGATATCCATATAAGCGGTCAACAATTCTACACTCTCACACACCTGCACAACCAGCTCCCGGGTCGGCACGATAACAATGGCCCGGGGATACTTACCTTGTGCATAATGCAACTTCATCAGGATAGGGATCAGATAAGCCAACGTTTTTCCGGTACCGGTCTGAGCAATCCCAATCATATCTTTTCCCGAGCGAATTACCGGAAACGCTTCCACCTGTACCGGAGTCGGAATTTCAAATCCCGCTTCATCCAATGCATTCAATATCTGTTTGCTTATCTTTAAATCCTTAAATTCCATATAACCAAAGATTTATAATTTACGAACGTAAACCTTTTATTCCGATCTCCATTAAATACGTTCTAATAGCCGAGATATATTCAAACATCTTTATATGTTTTCAGTAAAGAAATTACAAAAAACCCGAATAAATCTACAGACTTAACATCGGCAAAGATACGAAAAAAAACAGAGCATAAAAATCCGCTTTTATTCATACATTCACCTCCTGATTAAGCGGCTAAAAATGATTTATTTAACATCATTTGTACTGGTCGGGTAATATCTGAACAGAATTAATGCAAACGTTTTATTTGCTTTTTTCAAAAAGAAATCATACATTTATTCCAACGAATAACCATAAAACTTTTGAGATATGACGACAATGACATTCAACGAATTGAGGAGAATCAAAGACCAATTGCCCTCAGGAAGCATGCAAAAAATTGCAGATGACTTAGGCATTGATGTTGAAACCGTCCGGAATTACTTTGGGGGCGATCATTATGAAGAAGGGAAAGCAGTCGGTATTCATTTCGAAAAAGGTCCCGAAGGGGGGATCGTTCAAATTGACGATACAACAATCTTAGAAAAGGCAAAACAAATGCTGGAAAATTAATCTGATCCGGGAGTGCTGAAAAAGGCTCCCGGATTTTTTTCTCTGTTATTCCCGATTTTTATCTATTTTTGCAGCCGTCAGCCAAACAAATAAAAAACGGTTTATGAATTCGATTCTATTAAAAAGCGGGAAAGAAAAATCTGTATTCAGATACCATCCCTGGATATTCTCCGGAGCAATTGCCAAGACAGAAGGTACACTACAGGAAGGAGATATCGTTAAAGTATACAGTGCAGACCGTCAGTTCCTGGCTATCGGACATTATCAGATCGGTTCCATAGCCGTACGTATACTAAGTTTCGAAGACACTGTTATTGACCACAACTTCTGGAGGACAAGAATAACTGAAGCTTACCGGAAGCGTCGTTCCCTGGGGCTTACAGATTCACAAACCAACAACGTATACCGCCTTATTCACGGAGAAGGCGATAACCTGCCCGGCCTTGTGGTAGACATATATGCCAATGTAGCCGTCACCCAGTTCCATTCCGTCGGTATGTATCTGGAACGGGAAAACATTGCCAAAGCCATTGTTGAAGTGTTAGGCGATCAAATAACAGCCATATACGACAAATCCGAATCGACATTACCTTTCAAAGCGGCAATAGAACCGAAAAACGGTTATTTATACGGTCAGGCAAAATCGTTTATTGCTCTGGAAAATGGTTTGAAATTTAATGTAGACTGGCTGGAAGGACAAAAAACAGGCTTCTTTATCGATCAACGGGAAAACCGCAGCCTATTGGAAAAGTATGCACGCGATAAATCCGTACTGAATATGTTTTGTTACACGGGTGGATTTTCTTTCTATGCCATGCGGGGAGGCGCACATTCTGTACATTCTGTCGATGTCTCTGCCAGAGCTATTGAATTGGCAAGGCAAAACGTAGAATTGAACTTCCCGGGAGATCCCAGGCACGAAGCATTTGCCGAAGAAGCATTTCGTTTTCTTGAACACTCCTACGACAAATACGACCTGATTATTCTGGACCCGCCGGCATTTGCCAAACATCAGAATGTATTGAACAATGCCATCCAGGGATACAAAAAGCTGAACCGGAAAGGGATAGAAGTCATTAAACCGGGAGGCATTATCTTTACCTTCTCCTGCTCACAGGTCATGACAAAAGAATTATTCCGGCAAACCGTATTCACTGCCGCCGCCAATACCGGACGCAAAGTAAGCATCCTCCATCAACTGACCCAACCCGCCGATCACCCGATAAACATTTACCACCCGGAAGGAGAGTATTTAAAGGGATTGGTACTATATGTAGAGTAGACGAATATTTTTAATTTACAATACAGAATAGTAGATATCACAAACTTAATAAACAAAAAAATTGTAAGCTACCTATCAAGAAATTTATCGTTTACACCCGAAACCAGAACGATACCTTCTGAACTTGTAGCTTACAACTTACTTATAATCGTAAATTAATACAGGCTTTTTGCCGTTTCAATCACTTCCTCTGCCAACGCATTGGCAGCAGTTTCGTCTTTGGCCTCCGAATAAATCCGGATAATCGGTTCGGTATTCGATTTACGAAGATGTACCCATCCCCTCTCGAAATCAATTTTCACGCCATCGATATCCGTCACCTTTTCATTGGCATACTTCTTTTTCAGGCCCTCCAGGATTTTATCTACATCGATCTCCGGAGAAAGCGTAATCTTATTTTTAGAGATAAAATACTGCGGATAATCTTTTTTCAATTCCGTCATTTTTTTACCCTTTGTCACATAGTGAGACAGGAATAATCCGACTCCTACCAAAGCATCCCGGCCATAATGACTTTCCGGATAAATAACCCCTCCGTTTCCTTCTCCCCCGATTACCGTATGGGTTTCCTTCATTTTAGCCACAACATTGACTTCACCGACAGCGGCAGCATTATATTCCTGCCCGTATGCTTCGGTTACATCTTTGAGCGCCCGTGAAGAAGAAAGATTGGAAACCGTATTACCGGGAGTATGTTTCAATACATAATCGGCCACAGCCACCAACGTATATTCCTCGCCGAACATCTCTCCGTTCTCACTGATTAATGCCAAACGGTCTACATCCGGATCCACAACAATACCGAGATCGGCCCCGCACTCTTTCATCTTAGCCGAAATTTCCGTCAGATTCTCCGGAATCGGCTCCGGATTGTGCTTAAACCGCCCGGTCGGCTCGCAATTCAACTCCACAATCTCCTTGACTCCCAATGCCCGTAACAAACGGGGTATAACAACTCCTCCCACAGAATTCACGGCATCTACCACCACTTTCAGGTTTGCTTTGGCAATTGCTTCTTTATTTACCAGCTTCAAACCTAAAACCTGCTCAATATGATAATCGGTATAATCTTTCTCTGTAATCTGTCCCAAATGATCTACATCTGCATATTCGAAATTTTCCTTTTCAGCCAATTCTAAAACTTGGGCTCCGTCGGCTGCCGTCAGAAATTCACCTCGTCCATTCAGTAATTTTAAAGCATTCCATTGCTTGGGATTATGACTGGCCGTCAATATAATACCCCCGTCTGCCTTTTCTCCTGTCACGGCAATCTCTGTTGTCGGAGTCGTAGCCAAACCGATATTTACAACATCATGCCCCAACCCGATTAAGGTGGCAGATACCAATTTGGCATACATTTCACCGGAAATACGGGCATCCCGCCCCATTACGATCCTGGCTTTTTCTTTACCGGCTCCCTTTTTCAACCAGGTGGCATAAGCAGAAACAAACTTTACGATATCCAACGGAGTCAGATTATCCCCCGGATAACCACCTACCGTTCCCCGAATACCTGAAATAGATTTGATTAGAGTCATTGGAATTCAGATTTTAATTAAATACAAGATTATTGATAGTACAATACAACACCCACAAATTTAAAAATTACATTTTAAAACACAAAGTTATTAAAATATATAACAAAGATTGACTACTTTATCTAAAAAGAGCTGTAATTTCCGCTTGGATATTACAGCTCTCAATATTTTTATCAGATGATAGCCTTATAAGCATCAGCAGTCAACAACCCGTCGATTTCAGCTTCATCACCGAGCTTAATACGGATAATCCAGCCTTTTCCATACGGATCTTTATTTACCAATTCCGGTTCTCCTTCCAATTCTTCATTAAATTCCAACACTTCTCCCCCAACAGGCATATATAAATCGGAAACGGTTTTTACGGCCTCAACTGTACCGAAGGTATCTCCGGCTTCAAGGTTATCACCGACAGTTTCACACTCTACGAAAACGATATCGCCCAATTGACTTTGAGCATAATCGGTTATGCCTATAACAGCTTCATCACCCTCAACACGAATCCATTCATGTTCTTTGGTGTACTTTAATTCTGCAGGTACATTCATTATCTTAAAGTTTTTTAATTTAAAAATTATTACGCGTTCAAAGTTAAACAAAAATTCTAATCTCCGCCTTCGTTCTCCATTTATTTTTCCATTATATTTTACAAGTAGAAGAAATATTTTTCATTTTTTCCTATCCATTTATTTGCTATTTCAAAAAATCATCCTACATTTGCACCGCTGTTAAGAGATAGCACAACCAAAATCTGGTGCGGTAGTTCAGCTGGTTAGAATACAGGCCTGTCACGCCTGGGGTCGCGGGTTCGAGTCCCGTCCGCACCGCCAACTAGGTTTAATCATTGAAAATCCTGTGATTCTAACGAATCACAGGATTTTTTTATACCATAGCCCCCTCCAAAATTCATTTTTCGGGGATACTACCGGCTCAATCTGCTGTCGTCAACCTGATGGTATTTTGATTGTTTATGATTCTTTAGTCTCCAGATCAATGTAAATTCAACACTGCTTCTCTCATAAAAACGAGTCAGCTTGTACTGGTTACTGTATTCCAACTTAACCGGACGCGGCCTCTGATGGCACAATATGTTGTCATAATTTACCAAAAAAGAAAGCGATTTGGTTATCGTCCATTTGACTCTGCCTGACAACTTCCATATTTCGCCGAGTTTATAGACCCCCTGCCGGGCAGCAGACTGAAAATGTCCGTTGACCTGCAACAATAAATACTCGGTAAGATTAAAAGAATTATTTAAATTGACCACACCGCTTAAGCTTGTATGATTAAATGAATAACCATAAAAATCGTCGATCTTCTCCCGCGAATTTATTCCCTGCAAAGTGATATTGCTGCTAAAGAATTTTCCTTGCTTAACATTCAGTATCACTGCAATTCCCATTCTTAACAGATAATCATAATTCTCAAAACGATATATTGTCTTTATTTCGTCTGCCGACATGTGGGGCAACTGACTGAAATAGTCCGGTGCATACTGAATGAATCCCATAAAAATATACTTGCGATTGCGTATATACATAAACTGCCCTCTGTACATTTTATACGGGCTTAACTCGGGATTACCCACAACCTCCGAATATGAGTTCAATTCTGTCGTTTGAGGATTAATGGCCCAAAATGAAGGATAATACTTATCACTCGTAATATTCAACTGAAAAGTATTTCTCGGATCCAGACTGTAGGTAACGGATAAATTTGGAAATAGCGACCAGTCGTTCCATAAAGTATGCCGGATACCATTATCTGTATAAATTGATTTGAAGTATTCGGTTTTCAAGGAAATGGAGGCCGACAGTTTTTTATTGAACCGGCAGGATGCTTCTATAAAAGGGGTTGCAGTGTATTCTTTCTGACTGCCATCTAAATTTAAATCTCCGGCTTCGATGTAATCATCATTTTGCCTGAATAAATACCGAACTTTCGTATCAGATAAATTATATCCCGCATTTATACCATAATTCAGTTTTAACTTTGAGGAGAAGGTAAGTCCATGATTAACAAATACGGACCATTTTGAAATCTTCTGATCAGAATTATTGATATAATTTTTATTGATTTGATGGTCTTTTTCATCGGTATAATGCTGGTCTGTCGGATTTTTGTAAAAAGTATATTCGGCTCCTATGTTGAATTTTCTGTTTGAATATTGTATATAGGCATTGTGCAACTGCCGGTTATCTTTCGTTTGATTCAAGCTGTTTAAGCTATATTGGTTTATATCGGTATAATCGTTCGTTGCAAAACTTTTGCCGTTTTTTTTCTCTTTATTAAGGAAATATGAAAAAATAAGTTCACTGTTTTTGTTAAATGTATAAGCTGCTTCTGTTCTGAAATCTATATCCAGATAATTATTTCTGCTATTGATGAATTCATTTATTTTTACAATTTTGTCTTTCAGGGCATGCCGGGAATAGGATTTGTTTTTATCCCAACTTTTCCCGGTATTAACTGTGGCCGAAAAATCAACTTTGAATTTTGAATTATTATAAACAAGATTGATCCGGTCAACGTTTGATGCATAGACCGATTGTTTGTATGATGCTGACACTTCCCCTGTTACAGACGGCTGTTCATCCGTCCTTTTGTTCAGAACGATATTGATCAGAGCTCCCCTGACATTATATTTGGCAGGCGGATTATACATAACCTCAATATTTGCAATATTCGAAGAAGGAATGGTCTTCAGCATATTACTGACCTGCTCTATAGTCATTTTGGTCATTTGTCCGTTTATAACAATGTTTAGCTTTTCACTGCCTATCAATGACAATTGGTTATTGATTTCAAATATACCCGGAATCTCTTTTAACATTTCGTAAGCGGTTGTTATTGCCTTATTCTTTTCTATCGATTGAGCATTATAAGACAACATATTACCGCTTACTTTCATCATTGGTCCCTCTGCTGACACCTGAACTTCATTTAAAGTATATTGCCTGGGAATAAGAGTTATTACAGGCTGTATCTGCATGTTGGCCTGTATATACAATGTATCGGACTCATAAAGTAAATGTTGAATAATCAACCGGTAATTACCGGCCGGAAGATGCTTGATTATAAAATACCCCGTGCTGTCAGTAATTGTACCGTCAATATATTTTACCTGTGAATCCTGTAAAATAACTGTTGCGTATTCGATGGGTTTTTGGTCGGGATTAACAATTCTACTCTCAATAACATTTAACTGCGAGCTCGCGGTATAATGTGAGATCACCAATAACAGAAAAAAGAATATAAACTTCATATAGCTATATATTTAGTTTGAAAACCACTAGTATTGGGATGGATTGAAGTACCCAAAATACCAGTGATTTTTTAATCCGAACAATATCTATTGTGTGTTTCCGAACAAGTGTTTTTCCAAGTCTTTTTGATTTATGACACGCGAATGAACATTAATATTCTTTTCTATTTGAAACACATCAAATAACCTGCATTTATCCGAGACTTTACAATCTTCACAGTTGAAACAATTGGGGAAGGAGTGGTATCTGAATATTTTTTCCGGATCGGATATATCCTCAACGACTTCATTTGCGGTATCTTTTCCATAACCAATTGATAAAATTGCGGCAATTTCATCGTCATTTCTATTTTCTGTATATCTCAGATTCATATAATCCGAAATAGCATAATAATAATCATAGTCATCGCGGCTTTTATCTGATAAGAATAAATTCAGATAATACATTGCTTTATCGTTATTGCGCGCATAATAAAAAAGCATGTATAAAAGTAGCTCTAAATCAAGATCATATAAATCTTGATCCTTGACAGGAACATATATTTTCGTATATTTGAATCTGTCAAGCTTTATCAATTCATAATTACAATCCAGACTGTCAGCTAACAAGGCCGCCTTTTCAACAGTCAAATTGCTCATATTACAAAGATAATTTAATTTACTTCCTAAATTGAGTAATGTACAATTTGATTTGTTTATCACTAATTCACTCATGCCTGGGGCAACAACGTAATAAGCTGGAAAATTAAGTTTCGAATTATCACGAATATAGAGATTAAACCCTAAATTATAGATCAGTTTGATACTGTAGTCCAGATCATACTCATTCGTATTTCCCAACTTATCATTAAAGCCAGTAAACGGATAAGATACTTTGGCAGATAATATAGAAGCAGGCCAATAACCCGAACTATCTACGAATGTGTTTTTCAGATTTAAATACATATAATCAATATCCGATATATAATCAGGTTTCTGTGATTTGTCGAAGAATTTAAAAGGAATACTTTTGAAATATGTCGTACCCTGATAAACTTCATTAATGCATCTTTCCAGCGCAATAGCAGGATTGAAATCTGAACCTAATTTGAAATTGAAAAAATGCTTTTCTTTATCAGTAATGATAAGCCCTATAACAGGTAAACCAAGCCCCAGGGAACAATCTTTTATAATAATTTCATAATTCGGGTTTTCTTTTAATATGTAATGTAAGTTTTCATAGGCCACAGAACCTTTAAATGCGTCATAAGGTATTGTTGGCGGAGTTAATTCTTTCAGATATATTTCTTTTATGGCATAACGCTCAAAAAGCTCACAAACTCCTTGCAGAATAGCCTCCTGTGCAGTATTTCCTGCACACATTCCATTAGAGCCTGTAGCTGACCATAATAACTCAATTGGAAGATAGATGGATTCATGAGTCTGCACATCAAAAAAAGGGACCATTAAAACCTCTTCTGAAGGATTTATCTGTCTTATAAATTCTCCGATATCATCATGATTACTCAATTTGAAAATTTTTCTAAGTTCATCTCCCCAATGGGCATGCAATTTTTCTATAGACCAGTATTCCTCATCCTTATCGAATAAATAATCTAATTCCAGATTTTTTTCCCTTACTTTCTTTACAAATTGAGAGTTCGGATCAAGTTCGTCCAGAAAACGTTTATAACTATATTTTCTTTTCGGTAACAATAAATTATTTTGCAGCCTTTCCAAAAATTCTGCATAACCACTGGCAAGAGAATATTCATAAGTTGTACCTTTTCCGTTTGTTCCATAATTGAAAGAATCTAAATCAGGATACGCAATATTTGTTCGGAAAGAAAAAAATTTGTTGTTTTTTGTATGATTATCTTTTGTCAGAATTCCAATATTTGACAATATTCCTCTTATCTTATTTACAGTTTCGAGAGGATGACAAGCTTTATATTCTTTCATATAATTAAAATTAATGACTGTTTATTTATTGAAGTTAGCCCTTATAAAAGGGCTAACAAGATTGAGATTAACCTCTATAGGTTATTGACAGGACCTGTAGACACTGTAACCGTGTCTAATGTACCTCCATCGTAAGTTTTGTCTTCTTCCTTAATTTTAGAAGACTGACTCCCTTTGGGGGAATAGTTTTTGATTTTCATTGATTTTGTTTTCATAGCGAAAAAAATGAAATTAGCCTACTAACAAAGCGCATCAGCATTCGCTTATAATAATGTTGCAACAACTATTATCTTTTATGTTCGCTAATAAAATATATAAGTTATTTAATATTGTTTTATATTTATAATACATACATATTTTGCGTTAAATATATACATAATATTTTATTATACAAATTTTTGTAAAATATATTTTACAAAATATATGATTTACACGAAATAATCGGCTGAAATAATCAATTGATTTATGAAATTTATCTGCTTAAAGTAAAGGATAAAAGTATTGAGGCAAAAAATGTAAATGATTAATTATATGATATTTATCCGAGGTACTGATTTCCGGACAAATAAGAATTCAGATTCAGTCCGCAACGCCAAATAAATTGATAATCATAAACAAAGTCCTGTTATTCGATCGAATAACAGGACTTTATTAATTATAGACGACACCTTTTAGTGACCCGCTTGTTTTATTTCTGAAATCAGTTCGTTTATTTCCTCTTCGGCATATTTATAATCTTCTTTATCGTACTGGTCATGCTCAACCTGAAGTGATTTCATCGCATCCTCACAAGCTTTAAGAGCTGATTCGGTATCATTCATATCATCATAAGCCTGAGCCTTCCCCAGATATAAAATATACCGGTGACTGTCTCCTTCATGAATCTTTATCGCCAAATCAGCAATTTGCAATATTTTCCGGGGTTGACCGTTCATTCCCGCCAACACAATCCAATGATTATACAGATTGTAAACACCCGGATAATAACGGTATCCCAGATATTCCTGCCTGTCGTTATAATACTTACTAAAGGCTTTGGCAAAATCATCTTCTGCAAGCATAGCCATTCTCACATCTTCTCCGGGTGTACCATAAGAATACCTGATATATTCTTTGACACTCCTGCCCAGAGAAACAGGCAGCGATTCCATATGTCCAACTTCTGTCAGATAATCTATATGCGCTTCAAATCCCTTGATCCCGGGAGAATTTAAAAGCAAAGAATCAAACCGGCGAATTCCTTTCAAATATCCGGTCTCCGGCTCGCCCGTGTCCCCAATGGACAGATAAACAAACTTATCAAGTTTTACCGGAGCTTTCGCTTTAAAATCTTCCAGCAATCTGTTTTTGCTATAAACCAGATTCGGACTGAACATCATATAAGCGTTAAAGAGAGAATCTCTGTCACACAACGCATGCATAAGCAACGATCCTCCCAATGAATGCCCCACACCTACCCTATGCCGGGTCACATTATAGCGAGACTCGATATAAGGGAAAAGTTCATCTGACATAAAACTTAAAAATTTCTGTGCACGTCCTGTTTCCCGATCCGGATCACCCACCATAAAATCATCCATACGGGTATTTTCAGAAACAATCCCCACGACCAAAAAAGCAGGAATCTCATTATCCATATCGCGGACAAAAGCCAGATGAGCCGCAACCAGATTAACAAAAGCATCATCACCATCCAAAACATATACCACATTCATTTTACAATCCGATTGCCGGCTGGGGAGTGCAGGCACCACCACATTAATATGTCGGGTTTGTCTCAGAATCTCTGATTTAACCGTATCTCTGACAATGATTTGCTGCCCGAAACCTATCGAATTTAATGCAAAAATCAAGATCAATAATAAAAATAATTTCATACCATCTCATTTTAATGTTTAATCAAAAAATTACGCTTTATGTGTTAAATATATATATAATATAGAAGGCAGACAACTATTTAGAAGGATAAAAGCAGGACAACCCGACCGTTGAAAACTCTTATCTTTAGAAAAGTTATGAAATAAAGCAAAAGCTATTTCTATATTTGAGATAACTGATTTCGTTCAAAGGACACAGAAACATAAGGTAACAAAGCGGTTATACATAATTTTTACTGACTTCCTTTTTATTCGTATTTCCGTCGAAGACTTAAATTATTCTACAAAGGAATCTGTCAAACAGCTTAATTTTAATAGTTAAATCAGGCTGTTCGCAAAATCAACGCTAGCAGATATTCGGCAATAATTGTAGAAGAAGCACCGACAAACACCTTTTCACTCAATTTTACCCAATTTTTTTCAATATAATTGAGAAATTTTACCTTGTTGCCTTCCTGCGCCAATTCGAGGAGTTTTGTCATTTCACAAATTTGCTGATCGTTGAACATACCGTTTTTTAAAGCTTCGGGTATTTTCTCTCCGATGAATTTGAAATCGACTTTCGTGAATAATTTTTTAAAATCAGATTTCGTATAACGGTCGGCAAGCTTCTCCACCATACCCTTCAAATCTTCCCAGTTAAATCCGTTAAAATCATTATCGGCATCGAAAGCCATATTCACAATCGGGTTTTGTCCGATACCGAATCGGTTCGGCTGCAACAATTTATATTGAACGGCTTTTATATAGGCGATTGCCCGTTTGCTATTGACGATCTCATTTTTCTTCTGAATACCTGCGTTAAGAAATTTAATGGTCTGGACGACGGTTTGTTTTTCCGCATGAATACGGACCAAAGCCGTCCTCAACCTGTGAAGTATCTTATAATCAATATGGTATTCGTCTGTACGCACCACAATCCATACAGGAACTCCTGCATGTTTATAAAAATACAATTTAAATCCCGATTTTTCAAAATCAGCTACTTCAACACTTTCTTCAGGAATAATATTCGGATCTTTCGCCTCTGCACTACTGATTTCAATATAACTCATCAAATCCCCGGTCATATTCCACGATGAAGACATATTTCCGACATTTTTCAAACAACAGGAGGATTTGAGATACAATCCCGATATATATTTTCCACCTTCTTTCAAAGTCGTTTCGTCATACCCGCCAACTGCATTCCTTACAAAAATCTTACTGCCGAAAATTCTGGTCAATACATCGGTTAAAAAAACACCGGGCCGCTGATACACCGTAAAAGATACCTCATAACGTCCCAATAAATCACCGTCGGAGAAAAAACGTCGTCCTTTGCAAATACTCCGGAAACCTTCGTTATATAAACGAACCTCATCAGCATTCAAACGGGAGAAACGAATTGCCCGCCGGCCGTTACAAAAACGACGTTCGCCCGGCCAGCAACTAACACTTAAAGCCTTTCGTTCCTCTACTTTTCCAAAATGCCGGATCGTACTTTTAAAATCAGGACAAGGAAAATCAGGAACCGGTAAACGCTCAACGTCATCCTTGGCAAAATAACGGGCATCTACGATAGGGTAATGCAAGATCAGATACATAATTTCAAATTTAAAAAAAGGATGGACTAACCCATCCTTTAAAATACGACAATTTTACGCCGTATGTACAAACAATCCATGCTTTCACAGACCGGGGCTTCAGACCACTTAAACTTTCGGAAGACGGTATGATATAATTTCCAAAAGAGTTAAGATAACGATCTTTATAAGCCACTTTTTACGTACTTACATGATACAAATATATAAATTTATAAACAAAAACAAAATATTATACTAATATTTTTAAATGAAATTATACATTTTATCTTTTATATAATATATACATTAGGACATTTATATAATTAAACAAAAAAGTCCAACCGGACTTGAATTGTCACTCCGATACTTTTAGAATTTATATTGACTTTATGAACCGGTTTACTAAAACAACATCCCATTGCTTACAAGGTCATTTTACACCTATAGTACCACAAACAGGTAAGAATCAGCATAAACTTATGACATCTAAACAATTGAAACACACCTACATATTACTGCAAATCATTTGCACAAGCAATATTTTGCAGGTATTTTATAATTGGCAAAATTCTAAATCTGTCACGATAATGTCACAATAAATAAAACAGGTCATCACGGAAAAAAACTCGAGGAGGCGTGTCGAGTTTGCGAACAACGACAAAATCCCTGTAAAACACATTAATATCATACTTTTTATGTAATTTTACATTCAAATGGGGTAAACTCCATTCAAAACATATTAGAAATAAGAAGAAGCGTTATGCTGATCTTGTGAATTGGAAACGTAGGAAATTTCACAATTACACACAGGGATGGCATAGTGGTTTTCATGTATATAGCGATCCGGGCTATTGAATATAATTCACTATATTTACACAATAAAATTGCATCTAAGAATGAAACTAAATAGGATAAAGGCTGTCTTGTCGGACAAAGGTATCTCTCAGACGTGGTTGGCTAAAAAGCTTGATAAAAGTTTCAGCATGGTCAATGCCTATGCTTGTAACAGAATCCAGCCTAATTTGGAAACATTGCAGCAGATTGCAAAAATTCTTCAAGTGGATTTGAAGGATCTGATAACAAACAAGAATGAACGTCAATAGCGTTTATGAACGTCCATTATTTTTTAGTGTGCAACTTCCGATAATATAGAAATATAGGAATATATATGACACCAGAAGAAAAAGCGAGGCAAAAAATAGATCAGTGGTTTACCGATGCAGGTTGGAAGGTAGTTGATAGAGAAGAGTACGAACCTACTTGTACGGCTGTCGCTATAAGAGAAGGGCTGCTAAAGGGTAATCTTGAAGCCGATTATTTCCTTTTCATTAATGGAAAGGCCGTTGGTGTGCTTGAAGCTAAAAGAGAAGATATAGATGCCTTTTCCAATAAAGTATGTGAGCAGGTTGCTTTATATGCCAGAAGTGTTCCCAATATCTATCAGGCATATCAGAAACCATTACCTTTCATTTTTACTTCAAATGGAAAAGAATTATATTTCTGCGATTTTCGCAAACAAGATGCTTGTTTCAAACAGATAATGACTATCCCCACACCTTATGAGTTGGTTAAACAGTTAGGGATAAGTGATTATTTTGCCGGACTTCCGACTTTGCGTAAAAAAGGATTGCGTGATTGTCAGTACGAAGCTGTAACCGAGTTGGAAAAGAGTTTCCGGAGTGGACAAAATCGTGCTTTGATGGTGTTGGCAACGGGTGCTGGCAAAACATATACCGCCTGTCTTGCTGCATATCGTATGCTATCATATACTCCCATGCGAAGAATTCTGTTCCTTGTAGATAGGAACAATCTTGGCAAACAAGCTGAAGGAGAGTTCGGTACCTTCCGATTGACAGAAAACGGAGATGCGTTCAATACCATATTTACAGTGAACCGACTTCGTTCCTCATCCATACCATCCGATAGCAATGTGATTATTTCGACCATACAGCGTCTTTTCTCATTTCTAAAAGGAGAAGCCATCGAAGATAATGACGACGATGACGACAACGAGCCGACAGAAGAAGTAACATTGCCGCCTAATCCTAACTTGCCGCACGACTATTTTGATATGATTATCATAGACGAGTGTCACCGTTCCATTTATGGGAATTGGCGCAAAGTATTGGAATACTTCGATACGGTAAGACTTGTGGGATTGACCGCTACGCCTATTCCTGAAACAATGGCGTTCTTCAACAACAACCGCATTGTCAACTATACATTGGGAAAAAGTATTGTTGACGGTGTAAATGTAAATTGTCGTGTATATAGAATCAAGACACAGGCCACCGAAAACGGAGGAGCCATCTTAGAGGGAGAAAAGGTAAAGGAGGAGACACGCTATACCGGAGAAGTGAAAACCGTCTGCAACAAGGAGACGAAAAACTACACCAATAAAGAACTAAACCGAAGTATCATCAATCCGGCACAAATCAAACTCATTCTGTCCACTTATCGCGATGTTGTATATACTGAATTGTTCAATGACCCGCAACGGGAAGCTAACTTTGACTATCTGCCCAAAACATTGATATTTGCTCTCAACGAAGCTCATGCCACCAATATCGTACAGATAGCCAAAGAGGTGTTCGGGCGTCCTGATGACCGCTTCGTTCAAAAAATTACCTATTCGGCAGGTGACAGCAACGAACTGATACGCCAATTCCGCAATGACAAGGATTTCCGCATTGCCGTGACCTGTACATTGGTTGCCACCGGTACGGATGTGAAGCCGCTTGAGGTGGTGATGTTTATGCGTGACGTAGAATCTTTGCCCCTCTACATACAGATGAAGGGGCGTGGCGTGCGTACCATCGGAGACGAGCAACTACGCAATGTTACTCCGAACGCATTCAGTAAAGATTGTTTCTACTTGGTAGATGCGGTGGGAGTAACAGAACATGAAAAGACTATTCCGACTACGACTGACGAACCAACGACAAAGACGATCACTCTTAAAGAACTATTGGAACGTATCAGTCATGGCTACCTTCCCGATGAGTATCTGAAGCGTCTTGCGGCAACGCTTGCCCGAATATACAATAAGGCGGACAACTCGCAGCGAAATGAGTTTGTACGTTTGGCTCATGACGACATGAAGGAACTTGCTTCCAGAATTTATGATGTGCTTGAAAACAACGCTCTTCCACCGTTTGTCAGTACGAATGAACCGAACAACGAGCGTAAAGGCTTGGTTTCCCCGCTTGCCCACCATGCAGATGCACGGCGGTACTTACTCATTCTTGCCGCCGGGTTTATCAATACCTTGATGCCGGGCGAAGATACACTTATCTCTAAAGGATTTTCCATAGAGGAAGCCAAAAGCACGACAGAGGCTTTCGAGGAATTTTGCAAGGAACACAGTGATGAGATAGAGGCACTGCGCATTATTTACAACAACGAAGGCGAACCGATAACCTATTCGATGCTAAAGGATTTGGAAAACAAACTCAAAATGGCAAACAGTCATTTCACATCCAAGCAACTTTGGAACTCGTATGCCATTGTAAATCCAAACAGTGTGCGACGCTCTACCACCAAAGAAGAAAGTGAAGCTCTGACCAATATTATACAACTCGTGCGCTTCGCTTTCCGTCAAATCGAACGGTTGGATAGTGTAGTCGCTACATCCAAACAATATTTCAACCTGTGGCTGGGACAAAACCAACGCGAAATAACCGATAAACAGCGTGAGGTTATCGGTCGCATAGTAGATTATATCGCATCCAATGGAGCTTGTACCGTCAGGGATATTCGTGAAGATGACGCTACCCATGCGGCACAAATGATTCGTGCATTCGGTAATATGCAAAAAGCCGACGAAGCACTACAATCTCTTTATACATTTGTAGTTTTAAGAAAAGCAGCATAAATCTATGGCAACAAATAACATAACAGAGCAATCGCTCACTAAAAAAGTTTGGAATCTGGCAACCACTCTTGCCGGACAAGGTATCGGGTTCACCGATTATATCACTCAGCTTACCTATCTTCTGTTTTTGAAGATGGATGCTGAGAATGTAGAAATGTTTGGAGAAGAATCGGCGATTCCAGCTGGTTATCAGTGGGCAGATTTGATTTCTCTTGATGGTCTGGATCTGGTCAGGCAGTATGAAGAAACGCTGAAATTACTTAGCGAACAAGAAAATTTGATTGGCACTATTTATACCAAGGCGCAAAACAAGATTGACAAGCCTGTTTATCTGAAAAAGGTCATTACCATGATTGATGAAGAGCAATGGCTCATCATGGATGGTGATGTGAAAGGTGCTATCTACGAAAGCATTCTCGAAAAGAACGGACAAGACAAGAAAAGTGGTGCGGGACAATACTTCACCCCCCGTCCGCTCATCAAAGCAATGGTCGATTGCATAGCCCCGCAAATAGGTGAAACGGTTTGCGACCCTGCTTGTGGTACAGGCGGTTTCCTGCTGACGGCTTACGATTATATGAAAGAACAGTCGGCAAGTAAGGAGAAACGTGATTTTTTGCGTAACAGTGCTTTGCATGGCGTGGATAATACTCCATTGGTCGTAACACTTGCCTCTATGAATCTCTATTTGCATGGTGTTGGTACAGACCGAAGTCCGATTGTTTGTGAAGATTCGTTAGAGAAAGAGCCATCAACGCTTGTGGATGTGATACTTGCAAATCCTCCTTTTGGAACACGTCCGGCAGGTTCTGTTGATATCAACCGACAGGATTTCTATGTGGAAACAAAGAACAATCAGCTGAATTTTCTTCAACACATGATGCTGATGCTTAAAACAAGTGGCCGTGCCGCTGTAGTATTGCCGGACAATGTACTTTTTGAAGGCGGTGCCGGAGAAACGATACGTAAGAAGCTACTCACAGATTTCAACCTACACACTATCCTTCGTTTGCCTACAGGTATATTCTATGCACAGGGAGTAAAGGCCAATGTGCTGTTCTTTACAAAAGGACAACCTACAAAAGAGATATGGTTCTACGACTATCGTACAGACATCAAACATACTCTTGCCACCAATAAACTCGAACGCCATCATTTGGATGATTTTGTTTCTTGCTATAATAAAAGGGTAGAAACCTTCAATGCAGAGAACAATCCACAAGGACGGTGGCGAAAATATCCGGTAGAAGACATCCTTACCCGCGATAAGACAAGTCTTGACATTACATGGATAAAGCAAGGTGGGAAAGCTGATGACCGCTCATTAGCGGAGCTGATGACTGACATAAAGGATAAAAGCCAGAAAATAAGTGCTGCTGTGGCTGAACTTGAAAAGTTGCTTGCAAACATAAATGAAGATTGAGTTATGGAAAACAATAAGATAGCCACATCAATGGAGCAACAATTTGGAGAAGTCATAGATATTATTCTCCAACATAAAAGCCGTGCTTCAAGGGTCGTTAACGAGGAGCTATTACTCACGGCCTGGCTTGTAGGAGGATATGTATCAGCCAAGCTGAAAAGCGAGGAATGGGGAAGTAAGATTGTATCGCAGTTATCCGAATATATCCGTTCCCAACGACCGGATATCAAGGGGTATAGCCGGAGGAACATTTACAATATGGTGATGTTTTATGATGAATATTCATCGGAAACATTCATCGGAACTGTAGAAAAATATCTGAATGCCGAATTTGTGCAGGCGGTGCCTGCACAAATAGAAATGCCCCCAATATTTCCATCACAAGAAACAACTGCAATAGTGCAGTCAATGCCTGCACAAATCGTCCAGTCAAAAACTGGACAAATGCCTAAGATATTGGAGTTGATAACATTGACTAATCATATAGAGATTCTTTGCCGATGCAAAAGCAATGAAGAACGGCTTTTCTATATTCTCTATGCCAATAAGGAACATTTAGCGAGCCGTGAACTTCAAAGATGCATCTCCAACCAAACATATACAGCTTTATTAAGTAGCAGGGACAATATGTCAAAAGGATTACTTGAAGCATATCCCAATGCTCCGGTCATGTTCAAAGACACGTTATTTGTGGATTTCCTGAATTTGCCAAAGAAGCATAGTGAATCAAGGCTGAGAAACGGTTTGGTGGAACACATGAAGCAGTTTATTCTTGAACTCGGCAAGGACTTTATCTATATGGATCAAGAGTATCGTCTCAATATTGGCGCATCTACATTTAAGGCAGACTTGCTATTCTTCCATCGTGGTTTGCAGGCATTGGTGGCTGTGGAATTGAAAAAGACAAAATTCCACCCTCGCGATCTTGGGCAATTAGAGTTTTATCTGGAAGCACTCGATAGAGATGTGAAACGTTCCAACGAGAATCCCTCTATCGGTATTATTCTCTGCCCAGATGCCGACCGGGTAGTGGTGGAATATGCCATGAGCCGAAGCATGAGCCCCACGATGATTGCCGAATATAAACGCATTCTCATTCCGCAAGAACGTATGCAACAACAACTGAATGAGTTTTGCAATCTATTCTTAGACAAAGACTAATCGTCATGGATACAAAGAAATTACGTCAAAAAATACTCGACCTTGCCATTCGTGGTAAACTCGTTCCACAAGACCCGAACGATGAGCCTGCATCTGTGCTGCTTGAACGTATCAAGGCAGAAAAGGAACGGTTGATAAAAGAGGGAAAAATCAAAAAAAGTAAGAAGTCGGCAAAAACTTCCGATACGCCCCATTATGAGAACGTGCCATTTGAGGTACCGAATAATTGGGTGTGGACGACCTTAGGAGAAATATTTAACTTACAGGCTGGTAAAAACATTACAGCTAAAGATATCTTTACCAGACAAGATACGGACCATCGTTTCCCTTGTTATGGCGGCAATGGACTCAGAGGATATGTTAGTAGTTATAATAGAGAGGGACACTTTCCTCTAATTGGAAGGCAGGGAGCATTATGTGGTAATATAAATGAAGCTAATGGACAATTTTATGCCACTGAACACGCAATCGTTGTTGATACACATTGTGAAACTAATATTGATTGGGCTATTAATGTATTATTATATTTGAATCTAAATCAATACGCAACTTCTACAGCACAGCCAGGATTATCTGTTGGTACAATCAATGAAGTTATGATCCCTGTACCTCCGTTAGAAGAACAGCAAAGAATATCTCAAAGAATAAATGACTGGTTTGCCTTGATAGATAAAATTGAGCAAGGTAAAGCCGATTTACAAGTAACCATTAAGCAAGCCAAGAACAAGATTCTCGATCTCTCCATTCACGGCAAACTCGTACCGCAAGAACCGAATGATGAACCTGCAAGTGAATTGCTCAAACGTATCAATCCTAAAGCGGAAAACACTTGTGATAACGGGCATAAGTGGAAGTTACCTCAAAGTTGGTGCTTGATAAAGCTTAAGGAGGCATTTACTATTAACCCAGGAACAAGGCAAATGATGACACAGATGCTGGTTTTGTACCAATGACAAATATCTCGGATGGATTCTCTAATCTCTTTGATTATGAATTGAGATTGTGGGGAAAAATTAAGTCAGGATTCACACATTTTGCAGATGACGATATTGCTGTTGCTAAGATTTCACCATGTTTAGAGAATAGAAAATCCGTGATATTACAAAATCTTCCCAACAACATTGGAGCAGGGACAACAGAGCTTCATATATTTAGGTCGAATTATACAATTCCTTTATATGGTTTGTATTTTTTCAAATCAAACTATTTTATTGGAGAATGTGTGGGAACATTTAATGGAGTTGTTGGGCAGCAAAGAGTTGGTAAAAATGTAGTCGAAGATATTTTGTTCCCTTTGCCACCATTTGCCGAACAGCGACGCATTGTTCAAAAGATAGAGGAACTTTTCTCAGCCCTTGATAATATTCAAAAAGCCTTAGAAGTGTAATCATTTACACTTCTAAGGACTGTCGGAAGATTACCAATTTACCACCTTATCTACAATTTTCTGTTGTTCACTGGCTGTTCTTCGGAGATAGATGCGAGTTGTTTCAATACTTTCATGCCCCATAAGATCAGCAAGCAGGGCAAGATCGTTGAAACGGTCAAGAAAATTCTTTGCAAAACGATGACGGAATGAATGAGGATAAACCACCTCTTTATTCATTCCGTATTTTACTGCAAAATGTTTCAGTTGTTGGGCTATACCACGTGTCGTGATACGGTCTCCAAATCGGTTTAGGAATATATAGCCTGAAGTAAGCCCTTTTTCTTTGAGCCATTTCGTAGCTTCAATACGCAAGTTCTTCGGAATATACAAACGACGTATTTTTCCGCCTTTACTGTAAAGGTCAAGATGCCCAACTTGTACATGCTCAGCTTTGATGTGGAGTAGTTCGCTGACACGTGCTCCAGTGGCAGCCATAAACCATACGACAAAATACCACTCGTCATAACTGTCGGCTTTCAAGCGTGTTTTGAGAAACTTGTAGTCTGCATCGCTGATTACGTTCTCTAAGAAGTTCTTTTGTTGTACTTTGACGAATTTCACTTTCAGTTTCTCCTGTTTCGCGAATTCCAGATACTTATTGATGCCCTGTAATCGTAGATTTACCGTTTGCGGCTTGAAGTTCTCCACTAAATACCCCTTATATGCCAAGAGGTTCTTTTTATTTACTTCTCCATAATGACTGAGGAAATACTGCACCGTCCACACATACGATGTAACAGTGTTTTTTGCCAAATTTGTCTTGGCGAGATAGTTTTTGAATTTTGTTACCATATTATATTGATTTATAATAAATACGGTAACAATATAAGAGAATGTATCGGGCATTATAAGAACTTGCCTGA
>ERZ835109.166-NODE-166-length-80726-cov-8.066207_pt1 | contig 80726 bp, 70 predicted proteins | sample MGYA00519946_ERZ835109 | MGnify/ENA primary metagenome ERZ835109 (study PRJEB31850, sample SAMEA3708771) | human gut metagenome | biome: human gut; feature: human-associated habitat; material: faeces | place: China | collected 2014 ...
TGTTACAAGTTGTCAACGGGCTGAGGTAAAGCGGGTCCTGCACTGCGATGCAACAGCAAGGGCGGATATGGATGCTCTTCTATTAAAATCTTTCTGACTGCCGAAACATTTTCACCCCAACAACTACAAATTTATATACCACGAGTATAATGACAAATGAATAGTTTTATGTTAATGTATACAGCAGAGAGGGGATAGGACTGTTATAATGGGGCTTATCAGGAAGGAGAAAAAGATGTTTACAGTCATTCGTTCAAGTTATTTAAATCTGGAAATTATAGATGATGCGGCACTCAAATGTGAAGAGTGTGGTGTCAGTTTTGTGTATTCAGATAAGAGTAAGCTTGAAGAAAATACTGTAGTCAGGGGTGTGAGGTCGTTCGGGTAGAGGATGGCAACAGATAACCATATAGATTTCAGAACCGCTTATCTTGTGTGGATGCACTGGATAGGCGGTTTTTTGATATCAGGGCATCAAAGTCGGGGACTTTTGACCTCGACATCATAAGGGAAGGAAAAAGAAAATGGGTGAATTTGAAATAAAAGGAAAAGTGAATACGGCAATCTGCTATGCGAAAGTGGTAGAGCCGGAAGCAATTGAGCAAATTCGTCGAATGTGTGATTATGTGATAACGGAAGAGACGAAAATTCGTATTATGCCGGATGTTCACGCCGGAAAAGGCTGCACGATTGGAACTACAATGACGATCAAAGATAAAGCAGTGCCGAATGTGGTAGGTGTTGATATTGGATGTGGGATGTACACTGTAAATCTCGGAAATATCAAAATTGATTTTGAAAAGGTTGATGAGGCAGCACATTTTATTCCGTCAGGGAGAAATGTCTGGGAAGGAAGACAGGAGAAATTTGATCTGACGAAACTTCGGTGTTATCGGGAGTTAAAAAATACAAAATGGTTGGAAAGATCGCTCGGTACGCTGGGGGGAGGCAATCATTTCATTGAGATTGACGAAGCAGCAGATGGTACGAAATATCTGATCATTCATTCTGGATCGAGAAATCTTGGAAAGCAGGTTGCAGAGTTTTATCAACAACTTGCAGTTAATCTTGACCGGGGATATGGAGAGTATCTTGAAAAACGTGATGAGATTATCAGAACTTACAAAGAACAGGGGCGTAGAAAAGAGATTCAACAGGCCTTAGAGAAGCTCCACTGGCAGGTATATGAATCGGAGACAAATATGCCTGAGGATTTGTGCTTTTTATCAGGAAAATATCTTGATGACTATTTGTATGATGTTGAAATCTGTCAGGCATTTGCAAAGCGAAGCAGAGAAAAAATGGCAGAGATCATTTTGGAGAGGACGGGCATGCTGGGCAGAGAGGCTTTTCATACAATCCATAATTATATTGACATAAAAGAAATGATTCTGCGGAAAGGAGCTATTGCAGCACATAAAGGAGAAAAAGTGCTGATTCCGATTAATATGAGAGATGGAAGTGTGCTTGCAATCGGAAAAGGAAATGCTGAGTGGAATTTTTCTGCACCACATGGAGCAGGAAGATTGATGTCACGGACAAAGGCAAAAACAGAGCTTAATATGAATGAGTATAAAAATGTAATGAAAGGAATTTATACAACATCGATTAATGAAAATACTTTAGATGAAGCACCAATGGCATATAAAAGACTCGACGATATCATTGATGTGATTGGAGAGTCCGTAGATGTGATTGATGTAATGAAACCAATTTATAATTTTAAAGCTTCTGAGTAGTGCATCTGCCGGCAGGGAAACCTGGCTGGGGTGATGTACTCAGACAGGAAAAATAGATGGAAAAATTTTTCCTGCCGGAAGCGGAAAGGAAGAAAAATGATGACGATACCAGCTATTGATATGGTAGCTACAGGAAGAAATATTATGAAGTTGAGAAAGGCGGCAGGCTTGTCAGTAAGAGAAATACAGAATATTTTTGGATTTACGACACCACAGGCTATTTATAAGTGGCAGCATGGGACAGCAATGCCGACGATTGACAATCTGGTTGTGCTGGCAGCAGTACTGGATGTTACGATTGATGAGATTCTTGTGGTACAAAGAGAGGACATAGTGCAGTTTGCTACATAATTCAATGATATGAAAAAGAAAAAATACGAGGAGAGAAAAATGAAAGTCTATGCAAAAATTCGACAGAATGGGGAATATCATTCGCAGAATATTTCACAGGCAGTTTATGGATTCCGTGAAATGGGAGCAGAAATAGTCAGATATCAAAAAATCAGTGATATTTATGAAAGTGTCACAAAGGAAGATATTGTACTTGATTATATTACCCAGGTGGAAATGATTCTTAAAAAATTTGGTGTAGTTCCAGCTTGCGAAGATTATCCAGTGGAGTTGAGAAAATTTATGGGAAGAAATGTCTGGAAAGATACAATCAATTCAATCAATACTCATCCGGAAAAATGGGGGGTTTTTGTAAAACCGGTAAAAAGCAAAGCATTTACCGGACATGTGATTCGCTCATCAAAGGATTTGATAGGCTGTGGAAGCTGTTATGAAAATTATGAAGTACTTTGTTGCGATGTTATCGCTCCAAAGATGGAATGGAGAGGGTTTATTATTTATGATGAATTGGTAGATATCAGACCGTATCGGGGAGACTACCATTATCATTTTGATGCGGAAGTAGTGGATCAGATAGTAGAAGCGTTTAGAACAATCCGTGAAAGACCCATGGGAGGAAGTCTGGATTTTGCTGTAATTGAAAAGAATGGAAAGCTTCAGACTGTGTTTCTGGAAATGAATGATGGTTATTCACTTGGAAGTTATGGACTCGTTCCAATCCAGTATGCAAAGCTGGTTTCGGCAAGATGGTCACAACTGTTGAATCGTACTGATGAATTTGATTTTAGAAAAATGAGATAGTGGTGAAGTGTTATAAATATTTTACATCCTCCCCGAACAGTAATATACTGGTTTTGTTGGAGGAAATTTCATGGAGAAAAAAGGAAAAGAAGCAAAAGCGAAAGTTTTATGGAAACTTTTTATTTCAACTTTATATTTAAGTGCATTTACTTTTGGTGGCGGCTATGTGATCGTCACGTTAATGAAGAAAAAATTCGTAGATGATCTGCACTGGATTGATGAGAAAGAAATGTTGGATCTTGTGGCAATCGCACAGTCTTCGCCTGGAGCGATCGCAGTGAATGGGGCAATCGTAGTGGGATATAAACTGGCAGGAATTGCAGGGGTGCTGGTGTCGATCCTGGGGACAATGCTTCCGCCATTTGTTATCATATCAGTGATCTCGGCTTTTTATCAGGCATTTCGCAGTAATTTTTTTATCAGTCAGATGCTGGAGGGGATGCAGGCAGGAGTAGGTGCTGTAATTGCGTCGGTTACATATGAGATGGGAGCGGGAATCGTAAAGGAGAAGGATGCCGTTTCGGTCGGAATCATGATCGGAGCTTTTATTGTCTCCTGTATTTTCGGAGTCAATGTAGTCCTTATCATTTTGGTCTGTGGTCTTCTGGGTGTGATTCGCACTCTTTTTGCAAAAAGGAGGGAAATGAAATGATTTACATTCAGTTATTTTTCAGCTTTTTGCAGGTGGGACTGTTCAGCTTTGGTGGAGGTTATGCCGCTATGCCGCTGATTCAGGGACAGGTTGTTACAATGCACCAGTGGCTGAGCATGTCGGAGTTTACGGATCTGATCACAATTTCGCAGATGACACCGGGACCGATTGCGGTCAATTCGGCAACTTTTGTCGGAATTAAAGTTGCGGGATTGCCCGGTGCGATAGCTGCGACAGCAGGGTGTATACTTCCATCCTGTATCCTTGTTACGGTGATTGCAAAATTGTATTTGAAATACCGGAATATGGAGCTGCTTCGGGGTGTGCTTGGCTCTCTGCGTCCTGCGGTGGTGGCGATGATCGCATCAGCAGGGATTCTGATCCTGATCTCGGCATTTTGGGGCAGTGCATCAGCAATATCCTTTGAAGAAACAAAATGGAGTATGGTTGTCATTTTTATCCTTTGTGTGATATCCTTAAGAAAGACAAAAATAAATCCTGTCTGGGTGATGGTGCTGGCAGGGTTAATGAAAGCGGGGCTGGCATTGACCGGGCAATGGGTATAAAAACTCCATTCGCTTTACCTCGCCAGTTAATGAAAACAGGACAGCAATACAGAGGCAGGATAAAAAGTAGTGAGGGACTATTTGTCACATGAAGATGGCTTCATGGATGACAGATAGTCCCTTTTATTTACTCAAGTAACAAGCCTGAATCTGTGCCGGGACAAAAAAGAGAAGCTACTTAAAAATGGAATATAGCCCCAATTCAAAAAAATATGATATAGTCCCGATTCAAAATGAAGACAATATAGCCTTAATATTTAATAATAGTAATAATTATTAATATTGACATAAGAAAAATATTACGATATAATTGGATCAGAAAGAAATAATTTTATAAATTTGGAGATTTTAGGAGAAGGAGGATACATATATGGGAATTAACAGTAGAAAAGTAGTAGTTGTAGGTTGTGGATTTGTAGGATCATCTTCTGCATTTGCTTTAATGCAGAGTCAGTTATTTTCAGAAATGGTACTGATTGATGCGGATCAGAAAAGAGCAGAGGGAGAAGCAATTGATATCAGTCACGGAATGGTATTTGCAAGTCCGATGAAAATTTACGCAGGAACGTATGATGATATCAGTGATGCTGCTGTGATCGTCATCACAGCAGGAGCAAATCAGAAACCGGATGAGACAAGGCTGGATTTGATCAAAAAAAACAGCAGGATTATGAAGTCGATCGTTGGAGAGATTAAGAAACGGGAATTTGAGGGCATTTTACTGATTGTGTCGAATCCGGTAGACATTCTTACTTATATTGCATTGAAAGAGTCAGGGTATCCGGCAAACCGGGTCATTGGTTCGGGTACAGTTCTGGATACAGGAAGATTCAGGTATGAGCTTGGTGAGCATTTAGGTGTAGACAGCCGGAGTGTGCATGCGTATATTATCGGAGAACATGGGGACAGTGAACTGGCAGCGTGGAGCGATGCAAGAGTTGGCGGACTTCCGATCAATGATTTCTGCGAGCTGCGAGGTCATTTTGACCATGATGCATCCATGGAAAAGATTTTCGATCATGTGAAGAACAGTGCTTATGAGATCATTGCCCGAAAACATGCGACTTATTATGGAATTGCGATGGCAGTGTGCAGGATTTGTGCAGCAATCGTCCGTGATGAGCAGTCCATTATGCCAGTATCAAGTCTGATGCAGGGCGAGTATGGATTGGAGGATGTGGTGTTGAGTATTCCGGCAGTGGTAGATGCAAATGGAATCGAAACGGTCGTTCCGATCGAGTTAAGTGAGAAGGAGCTGGCACAGTTAAAAAGTTCTGCGGAGATCTTAAAGAAAATCATAAAAGAAAATAGCTGAAAAGAATAAATAATTGAAGAAAGCGGCTGGGAGAATGGTGGAAAATTTGATAAAGACGTATTAAAAAAAGGAACAACTGATCGGTGAAGGATCAGTTGTTCCTTTTTTGCTGTCAGGTATACGACAAGAACTTTTTCAGTTGTCTAAGAGTTTAAATTTCATATATACCGGATCATGGTCGGAATAAGAATAACCGGTATTGACATTTTCATACTGAAGACATTCTATATTATCGGAAATGATAAAGCCGTCCAGCGTTACAGTATAAGTTTCACCGGGAATGTATTCCATATCAGCATTTCTTGCACTGTTCCAGAGAGCGTTACGTTCAGTGTCAGAAAGCTGATCGATGCAGAAGGAAAGATGCTCCGGCAGTTCTTCTCTTGGGAATGGATAAGCCCAGGATTCATAATCAGCGGCATCATCATTGTCATCATTGGAGGCTTTCAGATCATGGTTGAAATCACCTCCGCAGAGAACATAATTCCCGGCTTCGTATTCTTTTTGCATATCCTGACTCAGCATACGGATCTGCTCTTCACGGATTGCATCACTGTTTCCGTAGGCCGACATATGCAGCAGAAAGATAACCAGCTCTTTTCCGTTGTCTGTAGGAACTCTGGAAATGCTGTAGCACCGGTCCAGATCAAAAAATTTACTGAAGGAGGTGGATACCGGGAAACTTCTTCTCAGAGAATCTGTAACCGGATATTTTGAAAAAAGTGCAAGTCCTGACCGACTTTTTCCATGCGGCTGATTCAATGGGTAGAAGAGAAAAGCGGAATCATAATTCTGTGCAAATACGGTATTATAACTTGGAATCGTTTCCTTGAGGATTGAATACTCGTCCACATGGTAACTCCTGGTAGAATTAAGATCCACCTCTTCGATCAGTGCAAAATCAGGATCTTTAGAAGCAACCAGCTCTCCGGCACTCTGAACGGTCTTTTTTACACTTTCCTTACTTTTGGCCCAGGAGGATTTTCCACCATCCATGAAAAAGCTGAAATCCGGGGTATAGGCACCAAAGCCGATATTGTAAGTCAGGGCAGAGTATTCTTTCTCTGTTGTCAGGGTATCTCCTGATGAAATACTCTCTTTTGTCTGTTCAACCTGAAGTGGCTGATTATCGGGAATCCGGTGGTAACTTGCAAAAAGATAGATGATGTATGCAAGGAGAAGAACCAGGACGATCAACACGATGATCCCGAGATATTTTAGTATTTTTTTCATTCCTTTTTTCATAGTCTGTACATTCCTTTTTAGTTGCTGATCACAGAGAGTGCGTAGCACGGAGCAATCCGTAGGCATCAAAGTCGGGGGCTTTTGACCCTGACATCTTTATAATATAAATCTATTTTTTATTTACTTCCAAGATATACAAGAAGGACTGAGATATCTGCCGGTGATACTCCGGAAATCCTCGATGCCTGACCAATAGAAGCCGGACGGATCTGATTCAGTTTCTGCTTAGCCTCCAGCCTGAGACTCTGAATTGAATCATAATCAATATTTTCCGGTATCCGCTTATTCTCAAGTTTCTTAAACTGCTCTACCTGACGCATCTGACGCTTAATATAGCCGTCATATTTTATATTGATATCGACCTGTTCCTTCACATCATATGGAAGCTCCGGCCGTGCATTGTCCACCGAAGCCAGTTTTTCATAGGATAATTCCGGTCTGCGGATCAGCTCTGCCAGTGTGGTTCCTGATGTAAGCGGCGTACTTCCGTATGCCTCCAATAACTTCTGCACTGCTTCTGAAGTACCTAAATTTACATGATTAACACGCTCTATTTCCTTTGCGATCAGTTCTTCCTTTTTCAGCAGGCGTGCGTATCTTTCATCATCAATCAATCCAACCTCATGCCCGATTGCCGAGAGTCTGATATCTGCATTATCCTGCCTTAAAAGCAGCCTGTATTCTGCTCTTGAGGTCATCATACGATACGGTTCGTGACTCTCTTTTGTAACCAGATCATCGATCAGGACACCGATATATCCCTGGGAACGGTCAATCACGATTCCTTCTTTTCCCTGCAATTTTCTTGCAGCATTAATTCCTGCGATCAGCCCCTGTGCAGCCGCCTCTTCATAACCGGAACTTCCATTAAACTGTCCACCGCTGAAGAGTCCTTCGATTGCTTTAAATTCCAGGGTACTCTTTAACTGCCGGGCATCAATGCAGTCATATTCGATTGCATATGCATTTCTTACAATCTTTGCATGTTCCAGTCCCGGAACACTCCGATACATCTCATACTGAACATCCTCAGGCAGTGAGCTGGACATTCCACCCACATACATCTCCGTGGTCTCATTTCCCTCCGGTTCAATGAACACCTGATGTCTGTTCTTATCCGGGAACTTAACGACTTTATCTTCAATAGACGGACAGTATCTCGGACCTGTTCCCTCAATCGCCCCTGAAAAGAGCGGTGAACGGTTCAGATTGCTTCTGATGATCTCATGCGTCCTTTCATTTGTATAGGTCAGCCAGCAGGAAGCCTGGTCAATCTGAACACTTTCCGGGTCTGTCGTAAAGGAAAACGGCACAACCCGTTCATCCCCCTTCTGCTCTTCCATTTTTGTAAAATCAATGGAATTTTTATCAATCCGGGCAGGTGTTCCCGTCTTAAACCGATACATTCTGATCCCCAGTGCTTTCAAACTGTCAGTCAGGTAATTTGCACTTTGCAGCCCGTTAGGCCCTGTATGCGTGCTTATTTCGCCGTAAATGCAGCGAGCCTTCAAATATGTGCCTGTGCATAATACGACCGCTCTACAGCGGTATATCGCACCTGAATAGGTCTGTACACCGGTAATCTTCCCGTCTTCTGTCAGAAGCTCTGTTACTTCCATCTGCCGGATATCCAGATTCTCCTGCTTCTGCAGTACCTGACGCATGGTTCTGCTGTAATTTGCTTTATCAGCCTGAGCTCTGAGCGAATGAACTGCCGGTCCTTTGGAGCTGTTCAGCATCTTTGACTGGATAAATGTACGGTCAATGACCTTTCCCATTTCCCCGCCAAGTGCATCCAGTTCTCTTACAAGATGACCTTTGGAACTTCCACCGATATTTGGATTACACGGCATCAGTGCAATACTGTCTACACTTACCGTAAACATCACTGTCTTAAAACCAAGCCTTGCCGTTGCCAGTGCCGCCTCACATCCTGCATGCCCTGCACCGACTACAGCCACATCATATTCATCTTTATTTTCCCATACAGAATTTGCTGAATATTTCATTTACTAAATCTTCTCCCATTGATTCTCCCGTAATATTTCCAAGTTCTTCATAAGCATCCATCAGATCGATCGAATAAAAATCCTCCGGCATACCGTTCTCGATACTTTCTATTACTTTTTTCATACTTTCCAGTGCATTCACCAATGCATTTTTCTGTCTCGCATTGGTAATATAAATTTCCTCATTAAAGGAAATATTTCCACGCAGGAACATTTCCTTTAATGTATCCTGAAATGTCTGGATCCCCTGCTCTTCTTTTGCGGAAATCTGGATCACCGGAATATTTTCTGATACTTGATACCTCTGACCTTCTGATTTTTCTGTCTGCTCTGCTTCTTTTTTCAGATTAGAAATTTTTTCACGGATGAGGTTTTCATCAACCACCGTCTCCAGGTCTGATTTATTCAAAAGTATAATTGCTTTCTTATCATAAATCAATCTCATGATTTTTTCATCATTTTCATCCAGTTTTTTTGATGCATCCACCACATAAATAATCAGATCGGCTTTCTGAGCATATTCTTTTGCTTTATCTACACCCATTTTTTCTACTAAATCCTCGGTCTGACGGATTCCCGCAGTATCGATCACATTCAGATTCAGTCCCTGCAGTCTGATCTGTTCCTCCAGGACATCCCTGGTCGTTCCTGCAATATCAGTTACGATCGCCCGCTCATGCCCTGCAAGCAGGTTTAAAAGAGAAGACTTCCCGGCATTCGGTTTCCCCACAATTACAGTCTGAATCCCCTCTTTCATGATTCTTCCATCATCCGCAGAGTCAATCAGTTTCTGTAATTTTTCAATGATCTCTTCTGACACGCCTTTCAATATTTCTCCATATCCATCCACACTGATATGTTCCGGGTCATCCAGTGCCGTTTCGATAAATGCAGTATGATAAAGAATCTTACTCCGCAGTTCATTGATGGCTGATTTCACACTGCCCTTCAACTGACTGACAGAACTCTGCAGGGCATATTCATTTTCAGAATTGATCAGGTCGATCACCGCCTCTGCCTGTGACAGATCCATTTTCCCGTTCAGGAAAGCTCGTTTAGTAAATTCTCCCGGTTCTGCTGCTCTTGCACCGTATTTCAAAACCGTTTCCAACACCCTGCTCACTACATACGTTCCACCGTGACAATTAATTTCTACTGTATCCTCTCCGGTAAATGTCCGTGGTCCATGCATGACCATCATAAGGACTTCATCCACCGTCTCTTCTCCGTCTGCAATATGTCCATAATGAATTGTATGGCTCGGCACTTCTGTAATCTTTTCTTTTCCCCTGTATACTTTATCTGCTATTTCCAGAGCCTCGTTTCCGCTCAGTCTGACGATTCCAATTCCTGAATTGGTCATCCCGGTGGAAATAGCTGCGATCGTATCCTTTTTCATATTCACACTGCCTTTCTAAAGCTGAAAAAAGGACGTTTCACAACCTCACGAAAGTATCCGTGAAGCGTAAACGTCCTTTCGCTTCAAATGATTATCTCTTTAATGTTATAACAACTTTTCTGTAAGGCTCTTCTCCTTCACTGTGCGTTGTTACATAAGGATCTGACTGAAGTGCTGAGTGAATGATCCTTCTTTCATACGGATTCATTGGCTCAAGTGCAACCGGTCTTCTGTTCCTTTTTACTTTATGTGCAATGTTCTTTGCAAGATGCTTCAACGTCTCTTCTCTTCTTGCCCGATAATTTTCTGTATCAAGCTTTACTCTTACATAACCATCCTGATGCTTGTTCGCAACACGGTTTGCAAGATACTGAAGAGAATCCAGCGTCTGACCTCTCTTACCGATCAGGATTCCCATATGCTCACCACGCAGGTCTGCACAAAGTGCTCCATCTTCATCGATAGAAATTTCGATCTCAACTTCCATATTCATTGCCTTCATTGTATCTGCAAGGAAAGTCTTTACTGCTTCAACTGTCTGTGGCTGAACCTCTGCAAGTTCTCTTGCTTTCTTCGGCTCTTCTGCAGGCCTCTCTTCCTGCTTCTCAACCACAGGAGCCTCTTCTTTTACTTCTGCTTTTACCGGCTCTGCAATTTCTTCTGCTTTTTCTTCCCTGATTTCTTCAACCGGTGCAAACGGTTCTTCCTCAACAACTTCTGGTTCTGATTCAGGCTTTCTTCTTGCCTCGATCACTGCCTGCTTCATACCGATTCCAAGGAATCCGGAACTTCCCTTTTCAATTACTTCATATTCCAGTCTGTCGCTTGTTACGCCTAACTGAATCATTGCCTCTGTAATAGCGTCATCTACTGTCTTAGCTGATACTCTGATACTACCATTCATCTCGATTCCTTCCTTTCTCATACTCAGATACTTTTACCGATCTGATCAGGACAGACAACTCTTTATCTTTATTTTTTCTTTTTCTTTTTAGAATCCTTTTCCGCACTTTCCACCTTTGGTTCTGCGGTCTCAAGTCCCTGATTATATCTGCTTACAAGATTTGCCTTTGAAGTAAGGCTGCCCGGCTTTGCTTTCTGAGCCCTTGCCTGAGCCTCCTGAATCTTTGAATCTCTTTCGGATTCACTGATCCCTGACTGTCCTTTTGTCACTTTTCCGGCATTTCTTGTACTTGTTGTAGCCATCTTATTGATCTCTTTTGCCGGAGCACCATGCTTCTCTCTCTTCTTCTGAGCTTTTTTCTGATTCTCTGCGATCATTTCATCCAGAGACTTTGTGCTAAGGTACTTATTGATTGCAAGCTGCTGTATGCATCTTACAATTGCACTTGCTGCCCAGTAAAGACCAAGACCTGCCGGAAGTGTGAATCCCATTACGACTGAGATCAGCGGCATCGTATATGTCATGGCATTCATAGAACCTGCCATCGGGTTGTCCTTATCTGCCGAAGCTGCATTTGGCTGAAGCTTCACACTGATAAACTGAGTCAGACCTGCAAGAACAGGAATCAGTACTGCAAGGATCACTCCGACGATAGAACCGTTATGAAGTGCTGTTGTCAACTGAGTGAGTGGCTGCTCACCGATATTGATTCCAAGGAAACTGTTCAGGTGAGTTACCTGGTTCATCGTCTGATGAGCAAGATCCGAAATACTCGGGATCTTATCTAACAGCTTATCCCATGTGGAATCCTGAAATTTATAAAGTACATTTACAATTGTATCTACCTGAGAATAATCATTTGTCTTTGCACTCATGAGAACCGGGCTTGCTTCTCCGATCTTCTCCATGATCTTCTGGAATCCATCTGTATTCATGATGGCTTCTGTTACAGGCATATAGACATTCTTCACACCCTTAACGTAGGTCGGAATGTCTCTGATTACAGGATACAAAGCAAAAAGAATCGGCATCTGGATCAACATTGGAAGACATCCGCCGCTCATGGAAGTTCCGTACTTCTCATAAACCATATTGATTTCTTCCTGCTGCTTCATCATTGAAGCCTGATCTTTCTTTCCTTCGTATTTCTTCTGGATCTTTTTGATCTCAGGCTGCATTACAGCCGACATTTTTGAAAATTTCTGTTGTTTGATTGTAAGTGGGATCATCAGAGTATAAACGATGATCGTGAAAATGATGATACATACACCAATGTTCTCAATTCCGATCGCACTCAGAACATTAAAGATCCCATTCATTACCTGACCCAGCAGCCAGGCAATCTGCTTGATAATAGGCCAGTCTCCATAGCCTGAAGCTAAAAGTCCATAAACTTCCATTACTTATCCTCCTTAAGGTACCGGATCATATCCGCCTTTTGAAAAAGGATTGCAGCGCAGGACTCTCCATATTGCCAGCACACCGCCCTTTAAAGCACCGTATTTTTCGATTGCTTCAAGTGCGTACTGAGAACAAGTTGGATAATATTTACACGTATTATATCTTTTCATTTTGGATAAATACTTTCTGTAAAAGCGAATCATCCATAAAAGGATGCGTTTCATATGCGCCACTTCCCTTTCAATGATCGTTTCAGATATAGATGTGATGAAGCTTTCCAAGATGGATCAGTGCATTCTCAATCTCATGGTAAGACTTTTCCTTCGCACTTGTTCTCGCAATGACTACAATGTCATATCCACACTGGAAATGTTCTTCCGATAACCGGTAGCTTTCTCTGATCAGCCGCGTAAGATGATGTCTGACCACACTGTTCCCTACCTTTTTACTGACTGATATACCGACTCGGTTCTTATTTTGTTCATTGGGGATAATATACATTACAAGACATTTATTTGCATAGGACTTTCCATTCTTATAGACATACTGAAAATCCCTGTTTTTCTTTAAAGATTCGGAAAATTTCATCAATACCCTCTTCACTGCTTTTCATGCATTTAAGCTTTTTTAAATAGAAGAAAAGGCCACATATATGCGGCCTATGCTGATAACTGCTTTCTTCCTTTTGCTCTTCTAGCTGCCAGAACTTTTCTTCCGCCTGCTGTACTCATTCTTGCTCTGAATCCGTGAACTTTAGATCTTGATCTCTTTTTTGGCTGAAATGTCATTTTCATTTTCTTACACCTCCCTTTACCTGATATACCTTATATAATAAAGTATTCACAATATTAACTCTTCTACTGTCTCCATTCGAGAAGACATCGCTCTAAATTATAATTGGAAAATGCCCTAAAGTCAAGCATTCTGTTGCAATTTTCACCTGTAAACTTTTAAATTTTTTTGATTTTTAATTTTCCCACATAAACGTGGATAAAATTAAAAATCCCGCAAAGCCTTATTTTATCGGCATTACAATAGTTTCTCCACACATTTATCCCACCCTTATCCATGAGTTATCCACAAAGTTATCAACATATGTGGATAACTTGTGGAAAAACCGTGTATAACAACTAAATATTGTGTAGAAAACTATAAAATAATGTCGGAAAACCTTGTATTTCCTCGATTTTTGCGGTGTGGAAACTGTTTATAAAGTTATACACATTGATTTTTCATTGCTTATGAAGCTTTTTTGATGTAAAATGTAGTGGAGAGAGTCTACCCAAATTTCTCTCTATTATATTGATTAGGAGTTACTTTCGATGAACATTGTAGAAAAAAATTGGAATCAGATATTAAATAAGATGAAGCAGGAATACTGTTCGTCAAATATTGCCTATAATACCTGGGTTGCACCTTTGACTGTCTATGAAGTCAAAGATAATACTGTATACATTCTTGTCAAATTAAAGGCAAGTCTTGAACATATTGAAGAAAAATATCTGCTTCCTTTTAAAGTCTGCATCGCTGAGATTACCGGTGTAGAATATGAAGTTGCCTTTGTTACGGAAAATACCGCCGTAATTCAGGAAAAAAAGGACATTGCAGTTAAAAATACCCGTGTTAATGCAATTTATGAAAAAGCAAATCTGAATCCGAAATATACATTTGATACCTTTGTTGTCGGAAGCAACAACCGTTTTGCACATGCTGCTTCTGTTGCGGTTGCTGAATCTCCGGGCGAAAGCTACAATCCTCTTTTCTTATATGGAGGTGTAGGACTTGGAAAGACTCATCTGATGCACTCGGTTGCCCATTATATTTTAAAGCACGATCCGTCTAAAAAGGTACTTTATGTAACCAGTGAGACCTTTACGAATGAACTGATCGAAGCTCTGAAAGTCGGTAAAAATGGAAATGAAATGGCTATGACCAGCTTTCGTGAAAAGTACCGGAACAACGATGTGCTTCTCATCGACGATATCCAGTTTATTATAGGTAAGGAAAGTACACAGGAAGAGTTTTTCCATACCTTTAATAATCTGCACCTTGCCGGAAAGCAGATCATCATCTCCAGTGATAAACCTCCAAAAGATATGGAAACACTGGAGGCCAGACTTCGTACCCGTTTTGAATGGGGTATGATCGCAGATATTTCCTCACCTGATTATGAGACAAGAATGGCGATCCTGCGTAAAAAAGAAGAACTGGACGGACTGGAAAAATACCATATTCCAGATGAAGTTATGCAGTATATCGCCAATAATATCAAATCCAATATCCGTGAGCTGGAGGGATCTCTGAATAAACTGATTGCACTTTCTAATCTTGAAAATAAACCGATCGACATTCCTCTTGCTGCCGAAGCATTGAAAGATATGATTTCACCGGATGATAACCGTGCCGTTTCACCGGAATTGATCATTGAAGTCGTTTCCGAACACTTTAATGTACCTGTTGCTGAACTGAAAGGCAAAAAAAGGAATGCTGAAATCGTACTTCCACGCCAGATTGTCATGTATCTTTGCAGAAATATGACTGATACACCGTTAAAATCCATTGGTGCATTACTTGGTGGAAAGGATCATGCATCCATCAGCCATGGAGTTAAAAAGATCGAACAGGATATGAAGACAGATGAAGCTTTAAATAATACTATTAATATTATCAGGAAGAAGATCAATCCTATTTAACAGGAATTGTATCTGCCTTTTATTCCCTTAACAGTAAACTATTATGTTGATAACTATGTAGATAAAGTGTGGATTCTTATGTGGAAAAGATATGGATAAGTTTACCATTGATTTTCAACAGATTTTTATCCCCACAGTTTCCACAAGAAATTATTTTGATATCTACAGAGTTTTCCATATGCGAAAAGCCTTAATTTATAAGGGCTGGAAGTAGTTTTTCACTTATCCACAGCCCCTATTACTGATAAGACGGAATTTTTTTCATTTATATATCTATAAAAGCCGCCCCGGAACTTTATCCACAAACCCGGTACGGACCCGAAAGGAGTTATCATCATATGAAAATTATTTGTACGAAATCAAATCTTGTAAAAGGAGTCAGCATTGTTTCAAAAGCTGTTCCATCTAAGACGACCATGCCAATCCTTGAATGTATTCTTATTGATGCTACTACAGATGTTGTAAAGCTGACAGCAAACGATATGGAACTTGGCATTGAGACATCTATTGATGGCGACATTGTTGAACGTGGTATTATTGCCCTGAACGCAAAAATCTTTTCTGAAATCGTAAGAAAACTTCCAGACAGTGAAGTTACGATCGAGACAGAATCCGATAACCAGGCTCTGATTACCTGTGAAAAAGCAAAATTCAGCATTGCAGCTCAGTCAGGAGATGACTTCTCCTATTTACCTGCAATCGAAAGTAATGATTTTATCACGGTGTCTGAATTTACATTGAAAGAAGCAATCCGTCAGACCATTTTCTCTATCGCTGATAATGATACGAACAAAATGATGACCGGAGAATTGTTCGAGATCACAGAGAATGTTCTGAAAGTAGTATCTCTTGATGGTCACAGAATCTCAATCAGAAAGATTGATCTGAAAGATTCTTATGAACCAAGAAAAGTCATTGTTCCAGGAAAAACTCTGCAGGAGATCAGTAAAATCATTGGAGGAGAAGCTGAAGCAGAGGTCCAGATTTCATTTACAAAGAACCATATTGTATTTGAATTTGACAGAACAGTTGTTGTATCAAGACTGATTGAGGGAGAATATTTCAGAATTGATCAGATGCTTTCCAGTGACTACGAGACAAAAGTCCGGGTAAATAAAAGAGAATTACTGGATTGTATCGACCGTGCGACACTTCTGATCAAAGAAGGAGACAAGAAGCCGATCATCATTGATATCAAGGATGATGCAATGCAGATGATGATCAAATCACAGATCGGTTCCATGGATGAGGTAATTCTCTGTACAAAAGACGGAAAAGATCTGATGATCGGATTTAACCCGAAATTCCTGATCGATGCACTGAGAGTCATTGATGATGAAGAAGTAGATCTTTATTTCATGAATGCAAAAGCCCCATGCTTTATCAAGGATGAGGAACAAAGTTATATTTATCTGATTTTGCCGGTTAATTTTAATGCGGCAGTTTAGGAGAGAAAAATGGAACAATTTAAACTTCGTGAAAGTGATGAATTTATCAAACTTGGACAGGTACTGAAAGCTGCCGGACTGGTAGAAAATGGTGTGGAAGCAAAAGAGGTCATACAAAACGGACTGGTAGCTGTCAATGGTGAGATTGATACAAGACGTGGCAGAAAGCTGTATCCGGGCGATACAGCAACTTTTGATGGAAATGAAATAAAAATTGAAAAATAGTTGGAAAACGTGTAAAATAGCATATGAGAGTCTGTCTCAGGGATGCTATTTAGCGGTAGTGGGACAGATATGGTTATCAGATCTTTAAGATTAAAAAATTATAGAAATTATGATCTGCTGGATATGTCCTTTGATCCTAAGACGAATATCCTGTATGGCGATAATGCACAGGGAAAGACGAATATTTTAGAGGCTTTGTATTTGTCGGGAACGACAAAATCCCACAGGGGAACAAAAGACCGGGATATGATCCAGTTCGGGCATGATGAAGCACATCTTGAGATGGTCGTTGAAAAAAAGGGGCTTACTTTTCAGATCGATATGCATTTGAAAAAGAACAGTCCAAAAGGAATTGCAATCGACCGTATTCCGATCCGCAAGGCAAGTGAATTATTCGGAATCGTACATTTTGTATTTTTTTCGCCGGAAGATCTGAACATCATCAAAGAGGGACCGGCGGGAAGACGAAGATTTATCGATCTTGAGCTTTCGCAGCTTGATAAGATTTATTTGAGTAATCTGACGAATTATAACCGGATCATCAATCAACGCAATGCGTTGCTGAAAGATATTTATAATCATCAGAATCTTGCGGAGACACTGGATATATGGGATATGCAGCTTGCGGAATATGGTACAAGAGTACTGGAAAGACGCCAGCAGTTTATTGAACAGGTAAACGGGATTATTTCAGATATTCATTATCGCCTGACCGGTGGAAAGGAACGAATCTGTCTGTCATATGAATCGGGAACAGGCGGACGTTCACTGGAAGAAGCTTTGAAGAGGAACCGCGACAGAGATCTTCGGATGAAGAGTACTTCTGTCGGACCGCACAGAGATGATATCTGTTTCCTGAGTGGAGAGCTGGATATCCGGAAGTTCGGATCGCAGGGACAGCAGAGAACAACTGCGTTATCGTTAAAACTGGCAGAAATCGAGCTGGTAAAGCAGATGATAAAAGATACGCCTGTACTTTTATTGGATGATGTGTTGTCTGAACTGGATAAAAGCAGGCAAAACTATTTATTGGACAGTATTCATGATATTCAGACTGTAGTAACGTGTACGGGACTGGATGAATTTGTGAATCATAGATTTTCAATCAATAAAGTGTTCCATATCCAGGATGGAACGGTAGCAAAAGAAAACTAGGAGGTTGGAGAATGGGTGCATCAGGTACAGAATTTGACGCTGAATATGGAGCGGATCAGATTCAGATATTGGAAGGCTTGGAAGCCGTAAGGAAAAGACCCGGAATGTATATAGGCAGCACCTCTGTCAGAGGACTCCATCATCTTGTCTATGAGATCGTGGACAATGCGGTGGATGAGGCTTTGGCAGGATATTGCGATAAGATTGTTGTGGATATCAACAAGGATAATTCGATCACAGTTACAGATAATGGACGTGGTATTCCTGTAGGTATCAACCATAAGGCGGGTCTTCCAGCGGTGGAAGTTGTATTTACCATCCTTCATGCCGGCGGTAAATTCGGCGGTGGAGGCTATAAGGTATCCGGTGGTCTTCATGGAGTTGGTGCATCTGTTGTAAATGCCCTCTCAGAATGGCTGGAAGTAGAAATCTGCCATGAAGGAAAAATTTATAAGCAGCGTTATGAACGGGGAAAGGTATGTTATAAGCTGCGGATCGAGGGAGACTGTGATCCAGAGCTGACAGGGACAAAAGTAACATTCCTTCCGGATAAAGAGATTTTTGAGGAGACGGTTTTTGATTATAATACGTTAAAGCAACGTTTCCGTGAAATGGCATTTCTGACCAGGGGACTGAAGATCCAGTTGCGGGATCTTCGGGAAGAGGAAGTCCATGAGCATACATTCCACTATGAAGGTGGGATTAAAGAGTTTGTTACTTACCTGAATAAAAGCAAGACTCCTCTTTATGACCAGATTATTTACTGCGAGGGAATGAAAGATAACGTTTATGTTGAGGTTGCAATGCAGCATAACGATTCTTACAATGAGACGACATATGGTTTTGTAAATAATATTACAACACCGGAAGGCGGAACGCATATTGCAGGATTCAGAAGTGCATTAACGAAGACATTTAATGATTATGCAAAGAAAAATAAACTGCTCAAAGAAAGCGAACAGCTTTCGGGCGATGATATCCGTGAAGGATTGACGGCAATCATCAGTGTCAAGATCGAAGATCCACAGTTTGAAGGACAGACCAAGCAGAAACTCGGTAACAGTGAAGCAAGGGGAGCTGTTGATAATATCGTGCGTACCCAGCTTGAGATCTTTTTAGAGCAGAATCCGAGTGTTGCAAAGCTGACGATTGATAAATCCATGATGGCACAGCGTGCAAGGGAAGCGGCAAGAAAGGCAAGAGACCTTACGAGAAGAAAATCTGCCCTGGAGGGAATGTCTCTTCCGGGAAAACTGGCAGACTGTTCAGATAAAGATCCTTCCAAATGTGAGATTTATATCGTTGAGGGAGATTCTGCCGGCGGTTCAGCGAAGACGGCCAGAGACCGTGCAACGCAGGCAATTCTTCCGTTGAGAGGAAAAATTCTGAACGTGGAAAAAGCACGTCTGGATAAAATTTACGGAAATGCGGAGATCAAGGCAATGATCACTGCATTCGGAACAGGTATCCATGATGATTTTGATATTTCAAAACTGAGATATCATAAGATCATTATCATGACAGATGCCGATGTAGACGGTGCCCATATCAGTACATTATTATTGACATTTATGTATCGGTTTATGCCTGATCTTATCAAAGAAGGATATGTATATCTTGCACAGCCTCCGCTGTATAAGCTGGAGAAAAATAAAAAAGTATGGTATGCATACAGTGATGAAGAACTGAATCAGATCCTGACAGAAGTTGGAAGAGATAATAATAATAAAATTCAGCGATACAAAGGTCTTGGTGAGATGGATGCCGAGCAGCTTTGGGATACGACCATGGATCCTGAACATAGAATCCTTCTCAGAGTTACGATGGATGATGAAACTTCCTCCGAACTCGACCTTACTTTCACCACACTGATGGGAGATAAAGTAGAACCACGAAGAGAATTTATCGAAGAAAACGCAAAATACGTACAAAATTTGGATATATAGTATTTAACAGCGACGAGCCACACAGTTTGTTCAGGAGCAATGGCGAGTTTACCCGGCAAGTGCTTTTGAACGAACTGTGTGGGTTGGCATTGGAAATGCCAACCCAGCGAGAAAATCGTAGATTTTCGAGATGGCGAGGAGCGTGAGTTCCGCAGGCTGTTATACTGAAAAATTCTCACCAATATCGACAGAATTAAGGAGATAAGAGATGGAAGACAATATTTTTGATAAAGTCCATGAAGTCGATCTGAAAAAGACGATGGAAACTTCCTACATCGATTATGCCATGAGTGTAATCGCATCCCGTGCCCTTCCTGATGTAAGAGACGGATTGAAGCCGGTACAGCGAAGAATCCTGTATTCAATGATCGAATTAAATAATGGCCCGGATAAGCCACACCGTAAATGTGCCCGTATCGTCGGTGATACAATGGGTAAATATCATCCTCACGGAGACAGCTCAATTTACGGAGCTTTGGTTAATCTGGCACAGGAATGGTCTACTCGTTACCCACTGGTAGATGGACATGGAAACTTCGGTTCCGTAGACGGAGACGGAGCAGCGGCCATGCGATATACAGAGGCACGTCTGAGTAAAATTTCCATGGAAATGACTGCTGACATCAATAAAGACACAGTAGATTTCACACCAAACTTTGATGAGACGGAGAAAGAACCTTCAGTTCTTCCATCAAGATTCCCGAATCTTCTTGTAAATGGTACATCAGGAATTGCCGTAGGAATGGCAACCAATATTCCGCCACACAATCTGAGAGAAGTGATCGCAGCAGTAGTAAAGATCATTGACGATCAGATCGAAGATAAAGAAGAGACAACGATCGAAGAAATTTTGCAGATCATTAAAGGACCTGACTTCCCGACGGGTGCAGAAATCCTTGGTACAAGAGGTATTGAAGAAGCATACAGAACAGGTCGTGGAAAGATTCGTGTGCGTGCAATTACCAATATTGAGCCGATGCAGAATGGAAAAAACCGGATTATTGTAACGGAACTTCCATTTATGGTAAATAAAGCAAGACTGATTGAGAAGATTGCAGAGCTTGTAAGAGATAAGAAAATCGATGGAATCACAGATCTGAGCGACCAGTCGAGCCGTGAAGGTATGCGGATCTGCATCGAACTGCGTCGTGATGTGAATCCGAATGTGATTCTGAATCAGCTTTATAAGCATACACAGTTGCAGGATACATTTGGCGTTATTATGCTGGCACTGGTTGGCAATCAGCCAAAAGTAATGAATCTCCTGGAGATGCTGAATTATTACCTGAAGCATCAGGAAGATGTAGTTACGAGAAGAACAAAATATGATCTGAATAAAGCTCAGGAAAGAGCCCACATTTTAGAGGGATTACTGATTGCACTGGATAATATTGACGAAGTGATCAAGATTATCCGTGGTTCTCAGAATGTTCAGATCGCAAAGCAGGAATTGATTAAAAGGTTTGGTCTGTCAGAAGTTCAGGCTCAGGCAATCGTAGATATGCGTCTGCGTGCATTGACCGGTTTGGAAAGAGAAAAGATTGAAGCAGAATATGCTGAATTGATGAAGAAGATTGAAGAATTTAAGGCGATTCTTGCAGACAAAAAGCTTCTGTTAGGTGTAATTAAAAAAGAAATTCTTGTGATTTCTGAAAAATACGGAGATGACAGAAGAACCCGTATCGGATATGACGAGTTTGATATTTCCATGGAAGATCTGATTCCACGGGAAAATGTTGTGATTACCATGACAAAACTTGGTTACATCAAGAGAATGACGATGGATACGTTCAAGAGTCAGAACCGTGGCGGAAAGGGAATCAAGGGAATGCAGACGCTGGAAGATGATTATATCCGTGAGTTGTTCGTGACAACGAGCCACCATTATATCATGTTCTTTACAAATACAGGGCGTGTTTACAGAATGAAAGCATACGAGATTCCTGAGGCAGGAAGAACTGCAAGAGGAACTGCGATCATTAATCTGCTTCAGTTGATGCCGGAAGAAAAAATTACAGCGATCATTCCGCTTCGCGAATATGAAGAAGGAAAATATCTGTTCATGGCAACAGAAAAGGGACTTGTCAAGAAGACACCGATTCAGGATTACGCAAATGTAAGAAAGACCGGCCTGGCAGCGATTGCACTCAGAGAAGATGATCGTCTGATCGAAGTAAAAGTAACGGACAATACAGAGGATATTCTGCTTGTTACGAGAGATGGTATGTGTATTCGTTTCAATGAGACGGATGTACGTTCTACAGGACGTGTATCCATGGGAGTACGCGGAATGAATCTGACGGATAACGATGTAGTGATCGGAATGCAGACTGCAAGTCAGGGAACGGATCTGCTCATCGTATCTGAAAAAGGTATGGGCAAACGTACCAATATGGATGAATTTACACGACAGAACCGTGGCGGTAAAGGTGTGAAATGTTATAAGATCACTGAGAAGACCGGAAATGTAGTCGGTATGAAAGCAGTAGATGAAGACAGCGAGATCATGATTATCAATACGGAGGGAATCATCATCCGTATGAAGTGTTCTGATATTTCTATATACGGAAGAATTACTTCAGGTGTGAAGCTGATTAATCTGAAAGAAAAAGATAAAGTTGCAAGTGTTGCAAAAGTAAGAAAAGCTTCTGCAGAAATTGACGGAGAGCAGGTAGAAATCTCTGATGGAGAAGAACCTGAAAGTGAAGCGTCAGACAATTTAGAGGAATCATAGATTCGGGAAGAAGAAGTAATTCTACTTTAGAAATAGAGGAAGAAAAGCTGATCGCACGACAGAAAAAAACTGCCGTGCGATTTTCCTTTTAAAAAGAAAAAGATTGGTGTATGATAACATCAAAGACAAATAAAAAGATCAGAGTCGGGATAAGAGCGGCAGTGCAGAAAAGTAATTTAGACAGAGGGGGCGAAAATATGAAGAAGAAAGAGCAGAAAAAAGTTCTGATCCAAAAAGGAATGACAGTAGGAATGATATTTTTTCTTTTACTGGCGGCAGAAGGATGTCAGAAAAAAGATACCTCAGTGACAGATCCGTCGGATTCCAATATAAAGCAGGAAGAAACACAGAAAAATACAGATCAGAAAAATGAAGATTCTGATACTGAAAAATCAGATCAGAATAAAAAGGATGAGTCTTCATCTGCAGAGGATAATGTAGATAATGAAGAGAAGGTTGACGATCAGAATCTGGAGAAGGTTGCATTTTTAACTTATGAGGAAATACTGTCAGATGAAACTTCTATTTATGATGAGGATCAGTTAAAAAAAGCAAAAGAAGTATTGGAAAATGGAACTTATGAAAATGCCTCAAATACCGTTATAAAGGATGGTTCTTTTATTTGGGTGATGATTCCGCAGGATTCAGGTATGCAGAAGACCTATTATCTTGTGTGCAGATCAGAAGATGCAGGAAAATCATGGGAATATATGCAGGAAGAGTATGCGGTGACAGCCGGGATTGACGATATCTGTTCCAAAGATGGATTTATTTTTCTGACATCGGGTTCGGGAATGAACTGGTCGAAACTTGAAATTTTTGCTGAAAACGGAAATAAAAAATATACAGGTTATGACCGTGAAGAAATTCTTCCTGAAAAGTATCAGTTGCTGGCGGAGAGAGCGTGTGCAAAAATTAAAAAAGTTGATACTAAAAAGAAGCAGATAGAACTGGAATGGTATGGAGTTGAAAATCAGAAAGAAGCATTTTTAACAGAGAAGTTATCCTTTAGTGGTAAAAATATAGAATTTGATTCAAAAGTAGAGGATTACCGTGCGTACCGTGAACAGGAAGAAAAGACAGGATATACTTTTGCAAAGGCAGATTCTGAAGTACTGAAAGAAGAGGATCTCAGAAAAATTTACGACCAGGAGAAATTGATCGGTGAGGTTTCTCCTGCGTATTCAATCCGAATTGCGATTAATGAAATTTATGCCAGAAAAGGATATGATTTTACAGGTACGGCTTATGAAAATTATTTCAGTCAGAAGAGCTGGTATGCTCCGGTAAAGGGAAAGATCGTGCAGGAGTCGGAAATTAATCAGTACGAAAAAGAAAATATCGATTTACTCGTAAAACTGGAAAAAAATTATAAATAAATGGTAAAAAAATGGTTGGAAAAGAGACTGACCGTTGAGAAAAAAATAAACGGCATCCGCAGTAAAATGTGGATGTCGTTTTTTCACTTATCCAATCTGATTAAAAGTAAGAAAAAAGTTTATAGTGTGGATAAACCGGGCAGAGGTTGAAGATAACTGTTCTGAAAAAATCAAAGGATGTGGAAAACGTATGAAAAAATTGTGGAAAATAAAAAAGTGGAGTTCTGCAGTATTTCAAAGCATAGGAAAAAGTTCCAGGGAATAAAATAGAGCAAGGAGTAGTCATGGAATATGAGGAACGGGAAAATGAAAAAGAAGATTACAGGACTGATCCTGCATTTTTTCGCAAGGGCAGTGGTTGGAATGATGTTGATATTTATAATAAATCAGTGGGTGCTTCCGGCTGATTCTTCAATTAATGTGGGATTAAATCCTGTCTCCTTTTTGACATCCGGAACCCTTGGTATTCCTGGGGTCTGCCTGCTTTACGGAATTACTTTCTATCAGATTTTGTGAGATTTTAACAAAAAGTAATTTTTTGAAATCAGGGACTGGACAAACGAAAAAAGGCTGTATATAATGCGTCTTACACGACAGGCAATCACCTGTTGTCGCACCGGTTGAAGGGGAAAGACCGGTGTCTCTAAGTGCCGGAAGTGGACATCCGGCAGCTTTTATCTTTATTCGATGCTGCAGGTTCGCAGCAGTAATTCAAGTTATGATATGTGAAAAAGCAGAGGAAAGGAGTGGTCAGGCTCAATTTGTAATCTGCGATGTTCAGAGAGAATATGCAGAAAATCTGATGAACATTATTTCGGAAAAATTAAAAGAGGAGTATCAGTTTCACCTCTTTTGGAATCTTCAGCAACTGAAAGAGTTTTCAGAGAAGATGCCGATCAGCAGACTTCTTATAGCGGAGGAATATCCGGTAGAAAAGAGAAAAGAGATTTTAGCAGAAAATCGTTATCTTCTGACGGGAAAAAGGAGTCAGGAAAAAGAGCGGGAAGGAGAATATGACTGGTTTCAGGAAGAAGTTCCGGTTTACAGATATCAGAGTGCAGAGATCATTTTGCAGAAAGTAACCGGCAGGATGGAACTGAAAGAAAAAGTGGTAGCGGATACATCGGTACGAGGGATGATCGGAGTTTATTCGCCGATCCATCGGATCGGAAAGACCAAATTTGCTATTCGTACTGCGAGGCAGTTGGGAAGAAGTGTCCCGGTATTATACCTGAACCTGGAAGGGAACTCAGGAGATAATTACTATTTTCAGAACAGGGAAGGAAATGACCTTGGAGACCTTTTGTATTATATGCGGCAGGACAATATGAATCTTGGCTTGAAGCTTGTCGGTATGATCAGGCAAAAAGGCGGAGTGGATTATATCCCGGCGATCAGAAATGAACAGGATTTCAGGAATGTGGATCGTGAAGAATGGCTGCGTCTGTTTGAGGCAATTCTGGAAAAAAGTATTTATGAGATCCTTCTTCTGGATCTTGGGGACAGTATCAACGGACTTTATCAGATACTGGAAAATTGCGGAAGAATTTATACACCGTATATTGACGAGGGAATCGCAAAGGCAAAGCTAGATCAATATGAAAAGAGTCTGCGGATTTCCGGTCATGGAGAAATCCTTTCCCGGACAGTGAAAAAGAGGATTGGACGAACCAAAATGCAGGAACGGTATCTTCCAGGAAAAAGAGGGGAGGCTCAGAAAGATGAATGAAAGAAGGGCTGAACTGATTTATGGACAGGTGTTGCAGCGGATGGATATGACCAGAGAGACCGGAGATGAGGAACTGCAGGAACTGATCCGTATGACACTGGAAGAAGCTTCAGAAAAAGAATATCTGCCGTTGAATGAAAAGATTGAATTGAGCAGGGAACTATTTCATGCATTCAGAAAGCTGGATATCCTTCAGGAATTACTGGAAGATCCGAAAATTACAGAAATTATGGTGAATGGAACGGATCATATTTTTTATGAAAAAGGCGGGCGGTTGTTTCGGTCAGAACGAAAATTCATGTCAGAAGAAAGGCTGGTTGATGTGATCCAGCAGATTGTAGGTGAGGCAAACCGGTATGTTAGTGAGGCTTCACCTATCGTGGATGCAAGACTGAAAGATGGATCCCGTGTCAATGTAGTCATGAAACCGGTGGCGGTAAACGGACCAATCCTTACGATACGAACATTCCCGGAAGAACCATTGACGATGAAGAAGCTGATCGACTGTGGAAGTATGACAGAAGAAGCGGCACAGTTCATCAGAAAATTGGTTATTGCAAAATATAATATTTTCGTGAGTGGAGGAACGGGTGCAGGAAAAACTACATTTTTGAACGCAATGTCGGATTTTATACCGAAAGATGAGCGAATCATAACGATTGAAGATAATGCGGAAATGCAGATCAGAGGAGTGGAGAATCTTGTGAAACTGGAAGCGAGGGGAGCAAATCCGGAAGGAGAAGGAGCTGTGACGATCAGAGATCTGATCCGCTCGGCCCTGAGAATGAGACCGGACAGGATCATTGTAGGAGAAGTCCGTGGAGATGAAACGGTTGATATGATTTCATCTGCCATGCTGAACGGACATAGTGGGTCAATGTCCACAGGACATGCAAATAATCCTACTGATATGCTTCACAGACTGGAGACGATGATGTTGATGGGGATTGATCTTCCTTTAGCGGCAGTTCAGAGACAGATTGCTTCGGCACTGGATATTATTATCCATCTCGGAAGGTTAAGAGATAAAAGCAGAAAAGTACTACAGATTACAGAAATTGAAAAATATGAGTCTGGCAAGATTCATACAAGGACTTTATATGAGTTCAGGGAGGAGGGAATGGAGCATGGAAAAATTAAAGGAAGACTTATGAAAGTGGCTGAGCTGTCGAATCAGGAAAAGCTCATGGCTGCAGGATATAAAGAAGCATGAATATCTGATTGGTCTTGCAAAGAGTACGGTTATTTTCGGACTGATCCTGTATTTATTTTATGAGTCATTTCTGCCCGGAATCATCCTTTTCCCGGTCTGGGGATTTTACATGAAAGAGTGGCTGGAAGAAATGACGGACAAAAAAGAAGAAGAATTTCGGGTTCAGTTTAAAGACAGTATTCAGATTATGGCGGGAGCTTTAAAAGCCGGATATTCAGCAGAAAATGCGATCAGAGAAACCTGCCATGACTTAAAGCCAATGTACAAAAGTGAGTCAAGGATCATCAAAGAATATGAGATTATGATACGAAAATTAAAAATCCATATACCGGTAGGACAAGTACTGAGTGAATTTGCTGAAAATGTAGAGCAGGAAGATGTAGATAACTTTGTGACGGTTTTTACTACTGCCCAAAAAAGTGGTGGGGACAGTATTGTGATTATCAAAGATGCGGTAAAAGTCATCAGTGAAAAGATGGAGACCGAGAAAGAGATTCAGACAATGATCGCATCAAAAAAACTGGAGTTTGAAATTATGAGCATGATTCCCTTTGGAATGATCGGGTATATGAAGCTGACTTTTGGTGATTTTCTAAAGGTACTGTATGGGAATCCTGCAGGGATCATTGTGATGAGTATCTGCCTTGCTTTATATTTTACAGCGTATATATGGGGAAGGAAGATGATCAAAATTGAAGTTTGAAAAGAAGACAGTTTACAGAGCAGGCAGTATTTTCATTGTCTCTGTTGTCATTAGTATTGCTGTATTTCTGAGTGACCGGGGAGCAGGATTAGAAAAAAATCAAAATGGACAGGTGGTACTTTTGCGTGAAGAACACGGAAAGGGAAATAAGACAGAAGAATTGGAGGCGAAAATAGGAAATGACTGTGAAAAGATACAGATCGATCTATCAGAACAGGAATATAGTGAGACTGAGATTGCAGATGTATTTCGGGATGCGGAACAGAAACTTGAACAGATGATTCTTGGGAAAAATACAAGTCTTGATGAAGTGAGATCAGATCTGAATCTGTTCAGTTCCATTCCTGACACGGGAATTTCGATTGAATGGGATTCTGATCGTCATCAAGTAATAGACAGTCAGGGAACTATCTTTCAGGATGATCTGACAGAGGACGGAACATTAGTGAAGCTGACTGCAAAGTTGAAGTATAAAGAACAGAGCGAAAAATATGAATTTTATGTTCGGATATTTCCGGCAAGGGAAAGCAAAAAAGAAAAAATAGTGCGGGAACTTAAAGAGGCTGTTCAGAAAGAGGAAGAAGATACCAGGACAGAAAAATATTTAATCTTACCGGATGAAATCAATGGAACAAAAATCACCTGGAGTCATGAGAAAAATTCAGGAACTGTCGGAATCCTTATAGCCGGGGGCGGGGCAGCAGTGATGGTCTTTGTATCAGAGAATCAGAAAAAGAAAGAAAAAAAGAAAAGAGAAAGTGAAGAGATGAGAAGGGACTATCCACAGATCATAAACCGGTTCAGCCTGTATATCGGAGCGGGGATGTCCGTAAGAAATGCATGGCAGCGTATCACAGAAGATTATAGAAAAAATAAGGAGCGTACAGGGAGAAGAAAAGCTTATGAAGAGATGATTTATACAGAAAATCAGATGAAAAATAAAGCGGCAGAGTCGGAGTGTTATGAAGAGTATGGAATCCGGTGTGGATTGTCTGTGTATCGTAGATTTGGTACACTGCTGTCCCAAAATCTGCGTAAAGGATCAAAGGGATTAAGCGAGTTATTGAAAAGAGAAACCGGGGAAATGTTTGAAGAAAGAAAAAAGCAGGCAAGAAAGCTTGGAGAAGAGGCGGGAACAAAGCTGATGATTCCATTATTTATGATGCTGGCAGTTGTATTTATTATTGTGATAGTTCCGGCATTTTTTACAATCCAGATTTAAGGTCAGTAAAAAGCAGTGATATAAGAATAGACAGGCAGCAATATAAGAATGAACAGGCAGTGATACAGGAATGGATAGGTGGTGATACTAAAATGGATCATTCGTGCAATAGCAGGAGCAGAAGAGAAAACTATGTAAAATGCAGATGAACGGAGGAAAATACAGATGAGAAATGTTGTTGGTGAAATGAAGCAGAGAATGCACCCGAAAATAGAACGGTTTACTACAGGTTGTAAAGCATTGGGTGAATCTAAAAAAAGACAACTGGTGGGAATGCTTGCAGGGAAGGAGTATGTATCAGGAATTACGGTAATAGAACTGGTATTGATCCTGGTGATCATTATTGCTCTGCTTGTTATTTTTAAGGAGCAGTTGATTGATCTGCTGAATACTATTTTTGAAAAGATTACATCAGAGAGTTCCGGGATCTGAGATGAAGAAAGGAGAAATCACGGTCTTTCTGAGTCTGACGGTTGTGTTGCTGGTGTCTTTTATTTTAGGAATGATGAATGCAGCGAATATCCAACTGATGAAAAATCAGGCAAGAATTGATGTAGACAGTGCGTTGTATTCTTTGTTTGGAGAATATCAGACAGATTTGCTGGAAGAGTATCATATTTTCGGTATAGAGGAAACTTATGGAACGGGAAATCTGCAGGAAGAAAATCTGCTTAGACGAATGCACTATTTTGGAACGAAAGGAATCGTACATGAGATAAAAGGAATCCAGTATCTGACAGATCTTGATGGCATGGGATTACGGGAGCAGATCATTACATATATGGAACAGAAATACGGGATTGAGTATGCACGTAATCTGGCAGGTATGACTGGAGAATGGGAAGAAGTTGAAATTCAGGAAAAGGAAGCGAAAGAAAATCAGAATCAGTCAATAGAAGAGATGAAGCAGATGTCTGAAGAGATGGAAAAAGATCATCAGGAGGAGATAGAAAATCCTTTTGACTGCATGGAGCAGATAGAAGCAAATGGGATCATTTCTTATGTGCTGCCGAAAGATAAAAGGTTGTCAGGCAAAGAGATAAATCGGGACAGGCAGGTATCCGTGAGAATAAGAGTTGCAGGAAGAGGAAATTTTCCAGCAAGAAAAAATCTGAGTGGGACAGAGGAACGACTTTTATTTAATGAGTATGTCCTGAAAAATTTAGAGAATGCAGCGGGAAGAGAAGCGGAACCAGATGAGTTGGAAGATCAGGCGGCTGTGAGTGATGGAAATAAAATCTATCAGGAAGAGAGGAAAAAAAGTCTGGATTATGAAGTGGAATATCTTCTTGCAGGAAAAAAATCAGATAAAGAAAATCTTGAATCGGTTTTAATGAAACTCTTTCTGATCCGAATGGGAGTGAATTATATCTGTCTGCAAAAAGACAGTGGAAGAAAAGCTGAAGCGGAAGTGCTGGCTGTAACAATCTGTACGTTACTGCTTATGCCGGAAGGGACAGAAGTTGTAAAGCAATTAATTTTAGCTGCCTGGGCAGGTGGTGAAAGTGTTGCAGATCTGAGAACGCTTCTCGCAGGTCAGAGGGTACCGGCAATTAAGACTTCGGAGAACTGGAGCGTGTCCCTCGCAGAACTTCCATTGATTTTGAGCAGTGACAAGAGAGCAGAGGTCAAAGAAACGGAAAAAGGATTATCCTACAAAGATTATCTGCGGATACTGCTGTTCCTGAAAGATACAAAAGAAGTGACCATGAGGCTGGCAGACCGAATTGAAGAAAATATCAGAAGCCTGCCGGAGAAAGAATATTTTCGCATAGATCAGTGCGTCACGAAGCTTGAAATAGAAAATAAAGTGACTGTATATGGAGATATATCCTATACATTTCCTGCTTATTTTGGATATCAATAAATCGAACCGATTTACTATAAACAGTCATACGGATTTACATAGGTTCATAGAGATTATCCCCGGTGCAGATGTCCTTTCCGACACCCATTTTTAAAGTACTGACGATGAGTCGGTACAGTCTTATCCCGTACCCCTCATACGGGAAACCTCACAAATTTATAGAAAGGAAAAACTGCGATGATAAAGCTGAATAAAGATAGCAACAGTCCAAAAATGGAAAGGGCATCTGCACCGGGGATAAAAGTAAAAAAATATAATATAAAAGGAATCATAACGATAGAAGCAGCACTTGCAATTCCACTATTTCTTTTTGCAGTAATCTGTCTGATCTATCTGATAGAAGTGCGGAATATCAGACTGGTACTTCATAATGCATCACAGAGTGCGGCAAAAGAAACGGTAGAAGATCTGGCTGTTTTGCCTGTATTTAATTCCGTAAAGATGCAGCAGAAGATAATAAAAAATATCGGGGAAGAACGACTGGAAAGAAGTCTTCTTGATGGTGGAACTTCTGCAATAAGCTGTTGGAAATCTTATTATGATATGGTGCATGGAGAGGTAAATATTTGTGTGGAGTATAAAGTGAAACTTCCAATCCCTCTACCAGGAAATTATTCTGCAAAATATGCAGAAAATATAAAAATGAGTGCGTGGAATGGATATCAGGATGGAGAAGATACAGAAGGAGAGGATGAACTGGTCTATATAACAGAACTTGGTACAGTATGGCACAGGAGTGCTACGTGTCCTTATCTGCAATTATCAATCCAGTATGTGCCATACACGGGACTTGGCAATATGAGAAATGAAAGCGGAGGCAGATATCATGCGTGTGAACGGTGCGTGATTGGAACAACTATGACCGGAATCTATATTACGCAATACGGTGACAGGTATCACAATTCGTTGAATTGCAGTGGATTAAAAAGAACGATACGGACAATAAAAAAATCTCAGACAGCAGGAAAAAGAGGCTGTTCCAAATGTGCATCAGAATAGAAAAAGAGGGGGTCAACAGTGCATCAGAATAGAACCGGAATCATTAAAAGTCAATGTAGGATGCTGAAAACAGAGGAAGAGCTAAAGCATTTAAAAATTGGGGAAAGGAGTCAGAAAAGTATATGAAATATGGAGGTCTGGTGGGAAATGTGATAATGGGAGTGTATTTGATATCACTTTCTTATTCGGATATGAAAAGAAGAAAACTAAGTGTTGGAGTGATTGTATTGGGATTTCTTTCGGCACTGGTTTTTCAGGCAATTACTGGTATCGAATCATGGAGAGCTGTTGCAGGAGGAATTTTAACAGGGTTTCTTTTTATGGGAATCAGCAGACTTACAGAAGAGAAGATTGGATATGGAGACAGTCTTCTGATTATTGTACTCGGTACTTTCCTTGGAATGTGGAAGTTACTGATATTACTTTTGGGAGCGTTTGGACTGGCGGCAGCAGTATCAATTCTGTTGATGATAAAAAGAAAGTTTACGAGAAAAAGTATGATCCCATTTGTCCCATTTCTTACAGTTGCATATATGGGTGAGATGCTAGGAGGGATGCTGAGTGGAGGAGTCTGAATCAATGGGATATGTATCAGGGAGTACGGTTGTTGAGATGTCTTATATTATGCCACTGATTCTGTTGATGTTTGTTCTAATCATCCATACAGTCTTTTACTTCTATGACAGGGCAGTCTTAAATGGAGCAGCCGCAGAAACGGCAGTTCTGGGAGCTGAACTGGAGCGGAGACATGGAGCAGAGGAGGAAAATCTGAAAGAATTTTTTGAAGAGAGAACTTCGGGAAAACTGATTCTTATGACAAATCCATCAGTGGCGATCACCCGGACAGATAACAAGATTCAGGTGACTGCAATGGTACAGAAAGGAAGATTTGAACTGGAAGTCAGGCAACGGGCAGTAATCGTAAATCCGGAGGAGAAGATCAGATGGATAAAATAAAGTCACAGAAGCAATTGAATATACAGACTGAGGATCGGTGGGATGCATCCTGTATTCATGTGGATGTTCCCAGTTTACAGAAAGAAGATTACCAGCTTCAGATGCTTCAGAATAATCGGATCAGAGGACTGCTGGAATTGTCGGTGACAGGGCGTGAAGAGGGTAGTCGGTATACTTATAAGACTTTGAATGGTGCATCATTGGAAGAACGATATCGGATGGAGGCGATGGAAAAAAAGGAAATTCTGGAATTAACGGAGCAGTTACTTTCACTTGGAGAAAAAGTGAAAGAGTATCTTCTTGATCCCAACAGGATCTTGCTGATGCCACAATGCATTTTTAAGATCAGAGGAGAATACAATTTTTGTTATTTGCCGATTGAATATCAAAGTTTTTGTGAGGCATATCATGGACTGACAGAATTTTTTGTGAAAAAAATCGATTACAAAGATATAGAAACTGTATTTTTGACCTGTATGCTCCATAAAGAGACGATGAAGAATATCTATGATCTGAAAGAGATTCTAAAAAAATACAGAGAAGAAGCAGGTGAAATCTCTCTGCCGGAAAAAAGAACAGAACAGAAACTGGATATTTTTGTAAATGAGGAAGGTGAAGAAGAATTATTTCCGTTGGAACATCCCCAAAAGCAGGAGATGGTATGCGAAAAAAAGAAGTATGGATTTTTAAAAAAATTTGGAAAGAAGATAAAAAGTGGATACTGGGGGGATTGGGATGATCTGCTCACAGAGGCAGAAAATAAAACTGAAATGTGAATTTCTCGAAGAAAATGTGGACAACTTTTCAGAAACCTGCCTATAATGTAAAAAAGTCAGGTGAAAAGAGGCATAAATATGAGAAAAAAACCGAAGGCAGTCTGTACTGTCGGACTGATTATAGTGAATATCGCAGTCTTTATGGTATTAAGTTTACTGGGGGATACTGAGAATGGATATTTTATGCTTCATCATGGAGCAATGTATGAACCGATGATATTGGAGAATCAGGAATATTACCGCTTTTTTACTTGTATGTTCCTGCATTTTGGAATCCAGCATCTGCTGAATAATATGGTCATGCTGGGAGCTTTAGGATGGCAGTTAGAACCGGTAATCGGAAAAGTAAAATATCTGTTGATTTATTTTATCAGTGGACTTGGAGGCAGCGGTCTGTCTTTTGCATGGAACGTTATGCATGAAGAGCAGAGTGTATCGGCAGGAGCATCCGGTGCGATTTTTGGATTGATGGGAGCATTACTGTATGTTGTGATTGCCAACAGAGGAAGGCTGGGTGATCTTTCAGGAAAAGGTATGATGCTGATGGTCCTTCTTGGTCTCTATTGCGGAATGACCAGTACCGGTGTTGATAATCTTGCTCATATAGGCGGTCTAGTCTGCGGATTTATCCTGGCACTGATTCTGTATCGTAAAAAGAAAAAGCCTGCTTATACAGCCGAGTGGATTCGGCAGTCAGCAGGCGATGACTTATAGAAAATTTAGATCGGGAGGGAGACAGTAAAGGTTGTTCCAGGGCCTTTTTTGGACTCAAAAGAGAGCGTCCCTTTATGGGCTTCAATAATTCTTTTTGAAACGGCAAGTCCCAGTCCTGTTCCACCGGGTTTGTGAGTGATGAAAGGTTCAAAGATCGTTTTCTGAAGATCTTCTGGAATACCGCACCCGTTATCTTTACAGCGGATCACGATCCGGTCATCTATGCGGTCGGCAGTGAGCCGGATCATTCGATAAGACTGCTCCATAACCGCATCTTTGGCATTGCGGAGAAGATTTAAAATAACTTCTTCCAGTTTAATCTTGTCACCGGTGAAACTTCCCATATCAGGCATGATGCGGGAGGTAAATTCAATGGGATGAGCAGATTGTTCTGATTCAAGTGAGATTGCAAAGGAGATTGCGATATTTTTTAATAACTGTTCGATGGAAAAGACAGAAAGATGAAGTGTATTTCCATTGTTGTAATCAGAAAGTTCATTTAGTAAACTGCACATAAAATCAACATCATCCATGGTCTGCTTCCAGTTGGAAAATTCTTTTACTTCAGGATGTTCCAGTTCCATTATCTGTAGGGAGGAGGAAATTAAAGTAAGCGGATTTCGTATTTCGTGAGAGATTAAAGAAACAGCTTCCTGATGATTTTTCAGAAGCCGGGTAATAATTTGACGGGCATCTTCATTCGTTTCCAGTAAGTGGTTCATCTTATTGATATCTATGTTGGTAAGCATGAGTAAGTCCCTCACTTTCTAAAAATAATCAGAAATAAAGATTTCTGACGGACTATTCTAACATCGGATACTTGAAAATGCAAGAAAAATCGTTCGACCTTTTTCGACCGAAAAAATAGGTCTGTGTGTGTGTGAAAAAATCACTTCTCTTTTGGTAAAAAATAGTCTATACTACTTGTGAATACTGACGAGAAAGAGGATGAAATAAATGAAAGATGAGAATTGTATTTTTTGTAAAATAGCAGCAGGTGAGATTCCTTCCGCTACACTTTATGAAGATGATGATTTCAGAGTAATACTGGATTTAGGACCGGCATCAAAAGGACATGCCCTGATCCTGCCAAAGAATCACTATCGTAATTTATATGATATTGATGATGAGGTAGCATCAAAGGCAATTCTTCTGGCTAAGAAAATGATTACGAAGCTGACCGATGTACTGAATTGTGATGGATATAATATTGTCCAGAATAATGAAGAAGCAGCAGGTCAGACGGTGTTCCATTTTCATATGCATATGATCCCGAGATATAAGAATGATAATGTGGGACTCGGATGGCATATGGGTGAACTGTCAGAAGCAGATAAAAATGAAATCTTAGAAAAATTAAAATGATACCGGAGAAGATATGTTAACAGGAAATCGTGAATTTAACGAGAGTTATGAGAATTATAAAAATCTCATCCTGAGAACGGCATATACTTATTCAGGCAATCGAGAGGCAGCAGAGGACATTACGCAAGAGACTTTTCTGAAATTGTATATAGGATATGACAGCATGAAGAAAGAGAATATCCCTTCATGGCTGTATACCACTGCGAAAAATATGGCATTGAACTATAAGAAAAAGGCAAAGTGGGAAGTATTGGCGATGGATGATGATGAGAGTGCTGTGCCAGAACCAGGTACAAAAAGCACAGAGGATGAATATCTGGGAGATGAACTGAAAAGGGAACAGAACGTACTTTATAAGAAGATCAGTGAGGAAATGAATAAAAAGAATCCACGATGGTATGAAGCAATGGTTCTTGTTTACTATATGGATATGCCTCAGGTGAAAGCGGCAGAACTGATGGGCATCAATCTGAGAACACTGCACAGTCTGCTACATAGAGCAAAGAACTGGATAAAGAAAAATTATAAAGCCGAATATGAAGAAATGAACCGGGAAGACTGATAAAAATACTTTAAGACTTCCCGGTGGATTGGAGCAGGGGTAAAAACTAAGAAACTTCTTCGATCAGACTGATGATCGTACCGATGGAATCCTGCTGACCGGAGTTCTTCATAGAATTTATGAAAGTAGTACGGTTTTCATACAGAGTTTTTACAGCATTCAGAAGAGTTTCTTTTGTAAGCTGTTCTTCTTCAAGAACCAGACTGAATCCCTGACGTTCAAAAGAACGTGCATTGAGGATCTGATCACCGCGGCTTGCATTGGCAGACAGCGGGATAAGAAGGTTTGGCTTATGAAGTGCAAGCAGTTCACAGATCGCATTTGCTCCGGCTCGTGATATAACGATATCAGCGAGTGCGAACAGATTGCGGAGTTCATTTTTGATGTATTCAAATTGGCAGTAGCCTTCGACATCCTTTAAGGATTCATCCATCTTGCCTTTACCACACAGATGAATGATCTGGAAGTCTTTTAAAAGCTCAGGCAGTGCTTCACGTACAGCATTATTTACTGCTACAGCTCCAAGGCTTCCACCGATAACAAGGATAACCGGTTTGTCGGATGTGAAGTGGCACATATCCATTGCTGCAATCTTATTTCCGGACAGAAGCTCCTGACGAATCGGAGAACCTGTAAGGACTGCCTTACCTTCTGGAAGAGATTTGAGCGTCTCAGGAAAATTACAGCAGACTTTGGCTGCTGAAGGAATAGCAATTTTATTGGCAAGGCCCGGTGTCATATCAGACTCATGAATGATAACCGGTACTTTGCAGCGTTTCCCGGCAAGTACAACGGGAACAGATACAAATCCTCCTTTGGAGAAGATAACATCAGGCTTTAACTGTCTGATCAGTTTATGGGCTTCACGAAAGCCTTTCAGTACACGGAACGGATCAGTAAAATTCTGTACGCTGAAATAGCGTCGTAATTTTCCGGAAGAGATTCCGTGATAAGGGATACCGAAAGGTTCAATAAGTTCCTTTTCGATTCCCGTATAAGAACCAATATATTGGATATCGTATCCGAGTTCCTTAAGACGAGGAAGAAGGGCGATATTTGGAGTGACATGTCCGGCTGTACCACCACCGGTCAGAATGATTCGCTTCATTATGGATAACCTCCTAATTATTGAATTTAGACTATTTTCATATTAATCTTATTTAAAAAAATGTCAAGATAAAAAGAAGGTGTGATGGTGGACGAGAAGAAGGAAGTTTGCACGTCTACAAAGAGACGGAAAAGGTGTAAAGAATGAAGAATCTGAAAAAATTGTCATTGGAAGATGAAATTAACAGAGAAGCGGAAGAAATAGAGAAAAAGGTAAAGGAGAATAAAGAAATTGAGGGAATGACTGTATCCGAGGATATGGAGACTGCCCTGTTCAATAAGATACAAGAATATGAATACGATAAGAGATTGAAGAAAGTAGTCTATCGTAAGAAGAAGCGGACATATGTGATCGGGGCGATTGCTGCAATTATCATTTTGATTTGTGGCAGTGTTATGACCAGTGTAGGAAGTAAATCCTATGTGAAAGTGTTGTGGGAACGAATTAATGGAGATGAAAGTTCTAATATCATCAATGTAAAAGATATGGATTCAAAGAAGACAAAAGATGTTGATGAGGGACAGATGTATAAGGAACTCACAAAAATTTTTGGGGATTATTTTGTGAGATTAGGGTATACACCGGAAAATATGAATTTGAGTCGTTATACCGTTGATGAACAGCAACGACAAGCCACACTTTTTTACCAGTATGGAGATGAAGTTGTCAGATATTTTATGTATTTAAATGACGATGATTCATCTTTTGGACAGAAGGAAGTAGATAAAGAGATCGATAAGTATACGGAAACTTGTGGAGATATTACGATTGAGGTAAAAGTATATCAGGCTGAATCTACAGGTCGGTTGCGATATGTAGCAAAATTTGAACGGTATGACGTGCATTATCAGCTCATGGGAACTATGGAAAGGGAAGAATTTGATAAAATTTTAAAAAATTTAATTTTTTTCTAAAAAACGCGTAAGTTTTTCCGAGTTCAGTTGTTTATATATACAGAAGGGCAAGGAAAAGAACATGAAAAAAAGAATTTTATCAGTAATGAGCAGTCTGATAATGGCTGGATGTATCTTGGGAACTTCATCCGTTGCAGTCAACGCTCAGGAAAATGAAAAGATAGTTGATGGTTCCGTACTTACCACAGATGATACCTCTACAGGAAGTACAAAAGATTCCGTAGCTCGTGGAGAACATCTGATGACCGGTGAATGCTCCATTTCCAAAGCCGGAATTTCAAGAGTGTACTGCTATGGATCAACAACAGCAAACCATGAAGTGGATAAACTTGCAGTTATCACATATGTACAGAGATATCATGAAGATACAGATGACTGGGGACAGGTTGACTGGTTTGTAGAAATGAAAGAAAATGACTATTTCGTGTATGCAACAAAAACAGTTACGGTAGACCGTGGATATTATTACCGCGTATGGGCAAGTCATATTGTGAGAAAAGGTGATGACCCTGTAGAGGAAACTTATTCATATACAGATGGTATCAAAGTGCCATAACTATAACTATTTTATTTATAAGCAACAAAAGAATATCAGGAAATCCTAAGTGATTTCTTGAGTTCTTAAAGCAGCCGCTTTGCGATGTACATTTAACTCATTAACTATTAACAAAAAAATAAATTTTTAGAGTATGAGAACCGTTCTTTAATCGGAAACACCACAAGATTTCCAGTACAGGACATAGCGACTGCTTTCAGAGCTCAAGGGAGCGAAAGAAGGACTAGGGAAAAGACAGGAAAGGGCGAGGAAAAAATAAATAATACAAGAGAGATACAGTAGGGTGCTCTTTCCTGTCGAAAAAAAGAAAGCGTTAATTCGTTACTTATTAACCGCTTCTTTCAATGCTTTAGCAAGCTGATCCGGACAGGACGTGGTCTTGAATCCACACTGGATACCTTCCAGTCTGGAAATTGCTTCATCTACATCCATTCCTTCAACCAGATGGGAAATTCCCTGAAGGTTTCCGTTACATCCACCGACAAAAGAAACGTTGTGGATTTTATTATCTTCAATTTCAAAATGAATCTGCTGGGAACAGACTCCCTTTGTCTTATAATCCATCTTTTTTACCTCCAATCATCTGAATGATGTTGGGGTCAAAGGCCCCCAACAATGATGCCAACGGATTGTTTCGTGCTACGCACTCCCACAATCCTACCCGCTATTCGCATATCATGGTGCTTACGCCCCACTTTTATGCTCATATCGGGGCGGGTCTCAAGGTCATTCTACCACCAGTGTGCAAGCACACGTGGTTTCAGACCTTTTGCCCCTGACATCATCTGAATTATAGCAAATAAAAAAATAAAATACAATCGTGTATTATTTTTCGGGTGTATTCTCTTTAAACCGACATTTTCGGGAAAGAAATATGAAGGAAGAATCTGAACCTGAGAATGTATACAGATCAATCATCAAAGCTGATTTTTATGGTACGTGCCGCTGAACTGGCAGGTGCTTTTTTTTGGCATTTTTTCGCATGGAAGTGTAGAAACTTGTAGAACGTTTTTGCAGGACAGGCATGAAAAGTTAGGCTATAATATGCACAAACCCAATCGTACATGACCGTGCATCTGTGAACTCTGTGGGTTATGGAAAGTGGGAAAAATTAGGAGGGTTGGCTATGATAGGAGAAGTAATAGCGAATACGAATGTCATTCGATATCTGATGGCAGCGATGGGCATACTGGGAGTGATTGCAAAACTTGTAAATCAGGTAACGCTGAATCGGTTGATCCGGGCAGCAGGAACAATGTCCAAGAGTACACACCGACTGATAAAGCTTGTGAAAGCAAAATATGAACATGCATGTATGGTACATGACACGGTAGAAAATACAGATGCCTTTGTGGAAAAATACATATATGAATACAGAGGCTTTCTTTTTAAGATCCATACATGGAGACAGATAGAGATTCTGACGGTATGGTTTTCTGGTATATTGGCGTTGTTAGGAGCGTCGGCCGATTATCTTTATTACGGAGCAGTAGAATCCGTTTATCAATATATAGCTGTCGGAGCAGCGGAAATGATTTTATTGGAAGTCATCAGGCGGATGTCGGATGAGCCGTATAAAATCCATGGGGTAAAAATGTATATGATCGATTATCTGGATAATACCTGTGCAGTCCGGCAGCGAAGACAAAGGGTAACAGAAAAAGAGGAACTGAATGTGATCGCATCGGCAAATTATGGAGCAGCGGAGCAGCCGGAAAAAAAGGAGGAGACTGTAGCTGCAAAGCCGGAGGTGAAGGAGAGGGAGAAAAAGGTTCAGAACAAAAAATTGTTCCGAAAGCAGCGTGAGGAACCGGTGGAACTTCCAATCAATATTGAAGGTGAACCACGTCGGGTTGAGCCGCAAATGGAATCAGGTACAGGATATGACAGAGAGTCAGTCAGAGAAAAGGGAACAGAGTCAGGCAGAAAGACGGATTCCATAGCAGGAGTGGAAGTGAATGCGGCGGCAAAAGCAGAAGCAAGGCAGGCTGTGAGGGAAGTTCTGAAAGAACGGTTGAATGAGGAAGATAAACCTGCATTAAGGGAGGAGGCGATCCGTCAGATACTGGAAGAATTTCTTGCATAGAGGTGACAATGCAATCCCGTAAAAAGCTGTAGAAAATCATGCAGGCAGTTTCTCGGCGTTTTGTCTGTATGGATACAGGATGGTTTAAAATCAATGCAATCGAGGTTGGTTCTTGTGGCACATTTGCAAATGGGTTATAATAATAGGCAGTTGGGAAATCCGGCTGCCTGATTTATTCTGTTAAAGGGGCATTCAGCACTGCGGGATTTTGCAGTGCTGAATGGCAATGCTGCTGAAGGAAATATGCATGAAGAAAATATCCATGAAAAGAATGCCCATGAAGAATAAAGCGAATCATATGAAAGTGTGAAACCAGCAATGAAGGAGGATGCATGAATGTTAAGAATAGGAATGTTGACAAGCGGTGGAGATTGTCAGGCTCTGAATGCAGCGATGCGTGGAGTTGTAAAGGGACTCTGTTCTAAGAGAGATGATGTTGAGATTTATGGATTTAAGGATGGATATAAAGGACTGATCTATGCGGATTTCAGCATGCTGACTTCCAAGGATTTTTCAGGAATCCTGACAAGAGGAGGTACGATCCTCGGAACTTCCAGACAGCCGTTTAAGCTGATGCGTGTGCCGGATAAGGACGGACTTGATAAGGTAGAGGCGATGAAGCATACATATCACAAGCTGAACCTGAACTGTCTTGTGATACTGGGCGGAAATGGAACGCATAAGACTGCCAATCTGTTGCGTGAAGAGGGATTGAATGTTGTGACACTTCCGAAGACGATCGACAACGATCTCTGGGGAACGGATATGACATTTGGATTTCAGAGTGCAGTGGATATTGCAACCGATACGATCGACCGGATCCATACAACAGCCACTTCCCACAGCCGTGTATTCATCATTGAAGTAATGGGGCATAAGGTAGGACATGTGACATTGCATGCAGGAATTGCAGGTGGGGCAGATATCATTCTTCTTCCGGAGATCCCTTATGATATTAAGGCAATCACGAAAGTAATCGACGGACGTACAAAAGCAGGCAAGCCATTTACGATTCTTGCAGTTGCAGAAGGTGCAATTTCAAAGGAAGATGCAAAGCTGAAAAAGAAAGAGTATAAGGAGAAGCTTGCGAAAAGAAAATATCCTTCGATTGCTTATGAACTGGCGGAGCAGATTCAGAAAGAGACGGATAAAGAGGTGCGTATCACCGTTCCGGGACATACTCAGAGAGGCGGATCTCCGTGTGCATATGACCGTGTGTTTGCAACAAGAGTCGGAGCAAAAGCAGCAGAGCTGATCCTGAATGAAGAGTATGGTTATATGGTTGCCATGCGGAATGGCGAGACAGTGAAGATTCCACTGGAAGAGGTGGCAGGAAAGCTGAAATATGTTGATCCGCAGTGTGGACTGATCCAGGAGGCAAGAATGATCGGAATCAGTTTTGGCGATAAATAAATCTCCAGATAATAAATTACAAGAGGTGTAATACATGTCATATACGGCACTATACAGAAAATTCCGTCCGGCAGAATTTGAGGACGTAAAAGGACAGGAGCATATAGTTACAACATTGCAGAATCAGATCAAGGCGAACCGTATCGGGCATGCGTATTTATTCTGTGGGACGCGTGGGACAGGAAAGACAACGGTTGCAAAAATATTTGCAAAAGCTGTGAACTGTGAGCATCCAGTGAATGGAAGTCCCTGTGGGGAATGTGCGATGTGTAAATCCATTGCAGCAGGCACTTCAATGAATGTGATCGAGATTGATGCAGCATCGAATAACGGTGTGGACAATATCCGTGAGATCCGGGAAGAGGTGACGTATCGTCCGACAGAAGGAAAGTACAAAGTTTATATTATTGATGAGGTGCATATGCTTTCGATCGGAGCTTTCAATGCACTTCTGAAGACACTGGAAGAGCCACCGGAATATGTTATTTTTATTCTGGCAACAACGGAAGTGCATAAGATTCCGATCACGATCCTTTCAAGATGTCAGCATTATGATTTTAAAAGGATCAGCATTGAAACGATCACTGCGAGGATGCAGGAACTGATGGATACCGAGCAGATCGAGGTGGAGGATAAGGCACTGCGGTATATTGCGAAGGCGGCAGATGGTTCGATGCGTGATGCGTTGAGCCTTTTGGATCAGTGTATTGCATTTTATCTTGGACAGAAGCTGACTTACGATCATGTGCTGGAGGTACTTGGGGCGGTGGATACGGATGTATTTAGCAAGCTTTTGAGAAATGTGATCGGAAGGAATGTGGCAGCAGTTCTCGATATTGTGGAAGAGCTGGTCATGCAGGGAAGAGAACTTACCCAGTTGGTCGGGGATTTCACATGGTATCTGCGAAATTTGCTTTTGGTGAAAACATCTGATAATATAGAGGACGTGTTGGATGTATCCACGGAAAATATGATGCAGCTTAAGGAAGAATCGGACATGATCGAACTGGATATGCTGCTTCGTTATATCAGAGTATTTTCAGAACTTTCGGGTCAGATGAAATATGCAACGCAGAAGAGAGTTTTACTGGAGGTTGCATTGATCAAGTTATGTGTTCCTGAGATGGAGACAAATCAGGATGCTTTGCTTGACCGGATCCGTGCTGTGGAAGAGAAGGTGGAACAGGGTGTTGGTGCGGCAGAGCGGATTGTCTATGTCAATCGTGATGCCGGTGAGAACAGCCAGGCAGACCGTCTTCCAAAACCGGAACTGCCAAATGCAATCCCGGAGGATGTGCAGGAAGTTGTGAAAAATTTCCGGGCAATCGCGGATGAGGCTTCAGGAATGCTCAGAGGTTATCTGAAGAAAGCAAGACTGAGTCTTGGAGGAGATAACCGTCTGATGATCGTGCTTCCGGACAGTCTTTCAGCCAGCGTGGTCGGACGTGAAGACCATGTCGCAGAACTGGAAGATCTGATTGAGAAAAAGATTGAAAAAAAGGTGTCAGTCGAAGTACGGCATGTAGAAGAGGGCAGACACTTTGAGGATACATTTGTGGACATAGAAAAGAAAATTAATATGAAGATTACAGTGGAGGATTAAATATGGCTAAGCGTGGAGGATTTCCGGGTGGCGGAATGCCTGGAAATATGGCAAATCTTATGAAGCAGGCTCAGAGAATGCAGCGTCAGATGGAAGAACAGCAGAAAGAGCTTGAGACAAAAGAATTTACTGCAACTGCAGGAGGCGGTGCAGTAGAGGTGACTGTGACTGGTAAAAGAGAAGTTACGAAGGTGAAGCTGGCGGAAGAGGTAGTTGATCCGGATGATATTGAGATGCTGGAAGACCTGATCGTGGCAGCGACGAATGAAGCTCTGCGTCAGGTTGAAGAAGAGTCAGGTGCCGCAATGTCAAAACTGACAGGTGGTCTTGGCAGTGGAATGCCGGGGATGTTTTAATGGATTATTACAGTCATCAGATCAGCCGGCTGATTGAAGAGTTTTCCCGTCTTCCGGGAATCGGGAGCAAATCGGCACAACGGCTGGCATTTCATGTGATCAATATGCCACTTGATCAGGTGGAAGGACTTGCAAATGCGATCGTGGATGCAAGGAAAAATGTGCGTTACTGTAAAGAGTGCTGCACATTGACGGATCAGGATGTATGTCCGATCTGCAGTAATCCTGACCGTGATAAGAAGACGATCATGGTAGTTGAGACATCACGGGATCTGGCGGCGTATGAAAAGACCGGAAAATATAATGGAGTTTATCATGTTCTGCATGGTGCTATTTCTCCGATGCTGGGAATTGGTCCGGGGGATATCCGGCTGAAAGAACTGATGCAGCGGCTTCAGGGGGATGTAGATGAAGTAATCATCGCTACCAACTCCAGTGTCGAGGGTGAGACTACGGCAATGTATATCAGTAAGCTGATCAAGCCTGCGGGAATCAAAGTGAGCAGGATCGCAAGCGGTGTTCCGGTTGGTGGAGATCTGGAATATATTGACGAAGTGACGCTGCTTAGGGCATTGGATGGAAGAACAGAACTGTAAAAACCCCGGAGATGGTCATTAACAGGTAGGATGAGCATCTAATAAAAAATCAATCCATGTATAATGAAAGATCAATGTTCTGAAATGCTTTGGATAAGGCAGGATTACCTGGCCGTGTTCAGGGAATAAATGGAAAAATCAGACAATACATGGTTGATGATAGAAAGAATTGACATTATAAGAAGGAGATATCATGGATAAGTTAAAGCTTATGAAGACTGCAAACGAGATCCGCAAGGGCATCGTATCATCGGTACACAGTGCCAAAGCCGGACATCCGGGCGGTTCTCTCTCAGCAGCAGACATTTTTACGTACCTTTATTTTGAAGAACTGAGGATCGACCCGAAAGAGCCGAAGAAGGCAGACCGTGACCGGTTCGTGCTTTCCAAAGGACATACTGCACCGGGGCTTTACTCGGCACTGGCAGAGCGGGGCTATTTCCCGAAAGAGGACCTGCTGACGCTGCGTCATGTAGGATCTTACCTGCAGGGACACCCGGATATGAAACACATTCCGGGCGTGGATATGTCTTCCGGTTCTCTGGGACAGGGAATCTCAGCGGCAGTTGGAATGGCGATCGCAGGAAAAATGGATGACGCAGACTACAGAGTGTATACACTTCTCGGAGATGGTGAGATCCAGGAAGGCCAGGTGTGGGAGGCATCCATGCTGGCAGCCAGCCATAAGCTGGACAACCTGGTTGTGATTGTAGATAATAACAATCTTCAGATCGACGGTACGATCGAGGAAGTCAACTCGCCGTATCCGATCGACAAGAAGTTTGAAGCATTTAACTTCCATGTGATCAAGATTGACGGAAATGACTTTGATCAGATCGACGCCGCATTCAAAGAAGCGAAGACGGTGAAAGGGCAGCCGACCGCCATCATTGCAAAGACGGTCAAAGGAAAGGGAGTTTCCTTTATGGAGAACCAGGTCGGATGGCATGGAAAAGCCCCGAACGATGAGGAATACAAGGTGGCAATGGAAGAATTAGAGAAAGCAGGTGAAGCATTATGTCAGAAGTAAAGAAGATCGCAACGAGAGACAGTTACGGAAATGCATTAGCCCAGCTTGGAACGGAGCATCCGGAGGTCGTTGTACTGGATGCAGACCTGGCAGCAGCGACTAAGACAGGAACTTTCAAGAAAGCCCACCCGGAACGGTTCATTGACTGCGGAATCGCAGAGAGCAACATGATCGGTGTGGCAGCCGGACTGGCAGCAGCGGGAAAAGTGCCGTTTGCAAGTTCCTTTGCCATGTTCGCGGCAGGACGTGCCTTTGAGCAGATCAGAAACTCCGTCGGATATCCGCACCTGAATGTGAAGATCGGAGCTACCCATGCAGGGATCTCCGTCGGGGAAGATGGTGCAACCCATCAGTGCAACGAGGATATCGCCCTGATGCGGACCATTCCGGGAATGGTCGTGATCAATCCTTCCGATGATGTAGAGGCAAGGGCAGCCGTACAGGCAGCTTATGAACATCAGGGACCGGTCTATATGAGATTCGGACGTCTGGCAGTGCCGGTCATCAATGACAGACCGGATTATCAGTTTGAACTGGGAAAAGGGGTTGTCCTGAGAGAAGGAAAAGACCTGACGATCATTGCAACAGGACTTCCGGTCAGCAACTGCCTGGAAGCAGCAGAGAAGCTGGCGGCTGACGGGATTGATGCGAAAGTCATCAATATCCATACCATCAAACCACTGGATGAGGAGCTGGTCGTAGCAGCAGCAAAAGAGACCGGCAGGGTCGTAACAGTAGAGGAACATTCCGTGATCGGCGGACTGGGAAGTGCAGTATGTGATGTACTTTCTGAGAAAGCACCGACCAGGGTGATGAAGATCGGAATCAATGATACGTTCGGTGAGTCCGGTCCGGCTTTGGAACTTCTGAAGAAGTATGGACTGGATACAGACAGTATTTATGCAAAGATCAAAGCGTTTGCCTGTGAATAAGCAGGTGGATTTCAAAAGATTCCTGTGAAAAAAGTTGTATTTACAGGGAAAACCTGTGGATAAAATGATTAAATAATCAACTCTGTTAAAAAAAGAAAACAGCAGTATAATAAGAAGAGAAGCAATGTATAGAAACTGGAAGTACATTGCTTCTTTTTTTATGCGAGAAGATAGTCATTCTTTAAAGAAAAAGTTTGTTCTGTAAATGAAGTAAAGAAGATATCCATAGTTTATCAACAAAAAACTTCAGTTATGAACAAGAAACACCTTGCATTTTTGGGTGTACCCGATTATTCTGTAACTACTCCGATTCAAAAGGAGATTCTGGATTCAGAAACTGGTCTATTGCTTTTGATCAAAGCAGCAATCCAAGAAAAGATTGCAATGTAAAATAAAAATGACGGCGTCGGTCATATCTGAAACAAAGATAAAAGATCCAATGTAAAATCCCGGGGATAAAAGAAGAAAAAATACGAGAGAGGAAATGCCTATGAAAAATCAGTTACAGAATTATTTTCCAATGATACGGACTCAGGAAGAGATTTTGGAGGAAATCCGGGAAAAGCCGGAGCTTTGGTCACAGTACCGGGGCTGGAAAGAATCCTATCAGCAGGAATACCTGGAGATCTGTAGTGGAGTCCGGGGAATTAAAATGCTTTATGATCCCTTTTTTAAAGCCATCATGAACCCGGATACAAGACCGGAACGGCTCAGTGACTTCCTGTCAGAAGTGCTGGGGCGGAAAGTGAAGATTCTGAAAGTCCTGCCTAATGAGTCAGGACGGATCGCAGCGGAAAGTTCGCTGCTGGTGATGGATATCGTGATCCAGTTTGAGGATGGCAGTATTGCGAATGTGGAAGTACAGAAGATCGGATACGGATTTCCGGGCGAGAGGAGTGCCTGCTATTCCGCAGATCTGCTGCTCCGGCAGTATAAACGAGTCCGGGAAGAACTGGGAGATACCTTTGCCTACCGAAATATCAGGCGAGTGTATACAATCGTGCTATTTGAGAAGAGTCGGGGAGATTTCCACCGGTTTTCAGAGAAGGTTGCGATTCACCGGTTCCGTCAGAAAAGTGATACGGGGCTGGAGCTGGATCTGCTGCAGGAATATACCTTCATTTGCCTTGACATTTTTCGTAGCATCATCCAAAATAAAGACAGGAAAGAATGGAGCAGGCTGGACAAATGGCTTATATTTTTATGTGAGGATGACCCGGAAATGATCCTGGAACTGTGCCGGGATAACCCGGATTTTCGGAGAATTTATAAGGAATTTTATCAGATCTGCAGGAACGGTGAAAGGATGATGGAGATGTTTTCAGAGGAACTGGAGATCATGGACAGGAATACGGTCAAGCTGATGATCGATGAGCTGGAAGAAGAGCTGGCGGATATAAGGAAAAAGGCAGAAGCGGATCTTGCAGCGGAAAAAAGGGAGACTGAGATAGAGAAAAAAAGAGCGGATGCGGCAGAAAAGGAAAATGAACGGTTAAGGAAGGAACTGGAACGGTTACGAGAACTGAACAAATAATGACCAAAATCTGAATAAGATTTGTCAATCATGATGCAGGGATATGGAAAGAGTGTTGTTCCATATCCCTTTTCTATATTAGACAGGGATGAATCCACTGTCGGATCTATCCTCCGACAGGATTGCAGAGAGCTTTTGGCATAATATTTTGATCGAAAACAGATCAAAGGAACTGCTTACAATAACCGTAAGGTTTCCAGGAGTCCACAATATTTATCAGTCAGAGTAATGATCCAGCCTTCTTTTGTATGTGGAATATGAAGCAGCGTAACCGGCCACATATGGTTCTGGATGATATCCATTTCTGTTGAGTTGAGATGAAAATGCCTTTGTGCATTTCTAAGAGCCCGCCGTGCATGGGTCAGTCCGTGGAAATATTCTCCGGTCTCTTTTGCATGGGTATGCCAGTCATATAAAAAGAGATCGTGGATCATACCGGCACGGGTGGCAGATTCATAATCAAGTCCAAGTGCCTTACACCACTTATAGTTAAAATAAGCAACATGGAGGCAGTGAATATAGCAATTCGTTGTTCCGTGGTGGGGATAAAGCTTCATTCGCAGGACAATCGGATGCCGGGCAGTCTCTCTGAGTATCTGATAGAAAGTTTCATCATAAATAATCGTTGCAGGCTTATGAACGGAAATATATTTTTTAAATAATCTCATCATCATCACTCCATTAAAATTATTGAAAATGCAGAGAAGTACTTTTCCTTACATTCTAAATTGATGTTGGGGTCAAAAGCCCCCAACAATGATGCCAACGGATTGTTTCGTGCTACGCACTCCCACAATCCTACCCGCTATTCGCATATCATGGTGCTTACGCCCCACTTTTATGCTCATATCGGGGCGGGTCTCAAGGTCATTCTACCACCAGTGTGCAAGCACACGTGGTTTCAGACCTTTTGACCCTGACATCTCTAAATTTATTCTAGCACATAATTGTGACGATTTAGTTTCGGGTTTTTAAGAAATAAGAATGAAAAATCAAAAGAATAACGAAAGATTGTGCAGGCAGACAAAATGTCGAACGCATTTGACAGTAACTGCTAAAATCTCTCTGAATCAATATGTTATTCTTTCTGTAACGCCGGGAAATGTAAATCAATGAATCAGTAATGTCAGGAAGGTGAAAATAAATGGAGAGACAAATACCGAAAAATGTCCGTCAGATTGGAAATGTGAGTGACAGTCCGAAAATTTATGTAGAAGATTATGTAGATACTTTTTTTGCACAGTTATCAGATAAATACAGAAACGACCCACAAAAGCCATTGGGTGCATTCTTGATCGGAGATTTTCAAACATACGAAGGTGAAGATTATGTCTATATTTATGGTGCGATCCAGATGCAGGAACTCAGGGTATCTGGGATGGAATATCTGATCGATGATGAAACGTGGAAACGGGCATATGAAGAATGTAAACAGTTTTTTGAAGAGGGGGAACTGATCGGCTGGTTTGTAGTGAGAGATGATGCGGAAAAAGAACCGGGAAATTTTACAGTAAAACAGCATAAGAAATCATTTCCAAAAAAGAATACAGTCTTTATCATCTGTGATCCACAGGAAAAAGAAGAAACGTATTATGTGCATAAAATGAATGATTTAATGGAGATCGGAGGGCATTACACGTATTATGAAAAAAATCCGTGTATGCAGGATTATATGATCTCGAGTCGAAAAAAAAATGGGGCGGTGCAGACGGAAGTTGTGGAAGACAAGGCTGCACAGAACTTTCGTGATCTGGCTAGAAAGCAGGGAAGACGAACCCGGCAAAAGCATCAGGGAAATTTTGTTTATGCGATGAGTGTGGGACTTGTGCTGGTGCTTGTGATCATGGGAGTTGCCATGCTGAACAATTTTAATAAGATCAGAAAAGCTCAGAACCAGATAGAAGAGGTGGCAGGAACAATTAACACGGTGAAAGATTCTGATAATTCTGGAAGTAGCAATGAAGGCAATGATCCAAATGGTGGACAGGCAGACGGTTCGGAGGATGGTACAGCCGATGAAAATACAGGTGCAGAAAATGAGAACAGCACAGCCGGTGATGATGCAGATCAGGGAAAAACTGACAGTGCAGCCAATAAAAATACAGATACAGAAAAAAGCAACAGTGCATCCGATAAAAAAGCAGAAGGAGATGACGGTACATCGAAAAACGATACAGACGGAGATGCTTCGACAAACAGCAGTCAGGCAAAGAACAGTCAGTCAGATGAAGTAGTTGAAGCATCTGCCGTACCGTCATCTTCAACGAATGGAAGTGATGGAGTTTACGTGGTAGAAAAGGGCGATACACTGGCAATCATCAGTAAAAAAATGTATGGTGATGTCACGCATGTCGATGCAATCTGCAGGATGAACGGATTATCAAATGGCAATCTGATTTACATCGGGCAGAAATTGATATTGCCTTAAAGACGTGTTATACTTATCCCAACCGGGATTGGAGCAATCCCTGATTGAAGAAAACCGATGATAAGGGGAAAACCTATGGCACAAAGAAAAATTCCGTATCTGAAGGTCGTAGAACCACCGGAAAATCCAAAGCAGCTTAAGAAAGCTGAAAGAAAGGTACGCTGGAAAAAATGGGAAGGTGCAGTTTCCATTTTGATACTGGCAGTACTGGCAATCTGTGGAACTTATCTGCTGTTGGATAATAAGACGTATGGAACAGCGAGAGAAGCGGCAAGTTATACGAAGGAAATTTCAGATACAAGCAATTATGTACAGTTTGCAAAAGGAATCATAAGATATAACCGGAATGGAGTAGTCTATCTGAATAAAAAGAATGAAGAAGTGTGGATCCAGCCGACGCAGATCAAGACGCCGATGATCGAAGTAAAGGAGAATGCATTTGCCGTGGCAGACAGAGGCGGAAATAGTATTATGGTATTCACGAAAGACGGACTGAAAGGTGAGATAGAAACGACACTTCCGATTGAAAAGATTGCAATCTCGGATCAGGGTATTGTAAGTGCAATCCTGAAAAATGAAAATTCTCCGCAGATCATTTCTTATGATGCGGCAGGCAATATTCTTGTAGAGCAGCAGATCACGCTTGGAACGACAGGCTATCCGGTTGCCCTTGATATGACAGATGACGGTATGATGCTGGCGGTCTGCTATCTTTATACGGACAATGGAGTTGTAGAGTCGAGAATCGGATATTATAATTTCGGAGCAACCGGAAAAGAAAAGACAGATAACCGGGTGACGGCAGATCAGTATGAGGGAACGATGCTTGCGGATGTATTCTTCATGGGGACTGATCGGTCGATTGCGGTAGGCGATAATGCTTTTGAAATTTATTCCGGAAAAGATACACCAAAGCGGCTGAAAGAAGTGAAGCTGGATCAGGAGATCAGGAGCGTTTTCCATTCTGATCAATATTTCGGGATGATCCTCGTAAATAAAGAAAAGTCAGGAAATGAGCTGAGGGTCTATAATCGATCGGGTGAATTGATTTTCAGTAAAGAGTTTACGGGCGAATATAAGCACGGGAAAATTGATGGAGATGAGGTCATTCTATATGAAGGAAGACGGTGCAGTATTTATAAGATCAATGGAATCCTGAAATTTGAAGGCAGGATGAGTGCGGATATAGAAGAAATCTTCCGGGCTGTGGGAGTGAACAGGTACTATGTGATGAGTTCAAATGAACTGAAAGTCGTTTATTTGACGAAGTAGGAGAGCGTATGGATAATTGGTTGTTGATTGTAGTAGCAGGCATTTTTCTGATCTGCATTGCAGTAGGATATATCAGGGGATTTTTGAAGTTTGGACTTTCTCTTCTTGCAACCCTGATCACTATGATTCTGGTGACGTTTCTGTCACCCTATGTATCGAATGCACTGGTGAAGTATACACCGATTGATGATGTGATCGAGAAAAAATGTATAAAAATGTTCATGCCGGAGATTTCTGCGGACGATTTGTCAAAAATAAATTTAAGTGGTACACCGCTTGAGAATCTGACACCGGAGCAGATCGCAAGTCTTGGAGAAACGGACTGGAGCAAATATGGTCTTTCAGCAGAAGACATTCTTTCCGTCATAGGAGAGATTCCGAGAGATGAACAGATTAAAATTATTGAAAATTCGCCGGTACCGGAATTTTTGAAAAATATGCTGCTGGAGAATAATAACAGCACGATCTATAAAGAACTGGATGTCACAAGTTTTCCATCCTATGTGGCATCATACATCTCAAGGCTGGTGTTGAAGGTAGCCTCTTTCCTGGTTACATTCTTACTGGCGATCATCATAGTCAAGGCATTGATGGTTGCGGTAAATATTATTGGAGAATTGCCGGTGCTTGGATTTGTAAATCACCTGGCAGGAGGTATTCTGGGACTGCTCGCAGCTTTACTGATTGTATGGCTGATTTTCCTGGGACTGACTTTGCTGTATTCCACATCCGTCGGACATACCTGCTTTGGAATGATTGAAAAAAGTGTTTTTCTGAAATTCTTATATGATCAAAATCCATTTTTGATCCGACTGCTCGCATTTTAATAAAAAAGTGTTGACAGGTTTGTTCTCATATGATATTCTATAGAAGTTCTGATTGAGGAACAAGCCTTTGGGGGATTAGCTCAGTTGGGAGAGCGCCTGCCTTGCAAGCAGGAGGTCACGAGTTCGACTCTCGTATTCTCCACTTTAAAGAATCCGGATTCATTATGAACCCGGATTTATTTTTTTAAAAAATTACGGAAACCTATTGAAAAAGAAGGTATATTGTGATAAAATATCTTTCGTTGATAAGAAATCAACGAAAAGAATATTCCTCGATAGCTCAATGGTAGAGCACACGGCTGTTAACCGTGGGGTTGTTGGTTCGAGCCCAACTCGGGGAGTTCAAAGGACATCTTGCAGACGTAACGCTGTAGGGTGTTTTTTCTTTTTCAGAGTGCTTTAAGCCTGCACATTCTGCTTAAGGCAGGTTTTAATATCGTCTTCCGGGTTGGTGATCTTTCTGAGGTGGAATGTATCGACAAGATATTGAAGTACATTCGGACTTAAGAAAGCAGGAAGTTCCGGTCCAAGATAAATATTACGGATGCCCAGACTTAAAAGTGCGAGAAGATCGGCAACGGCTTTCTGTTCATACCAGGAAATGATCAGGGATAACGGAAGTCCGTTCACATCCGTGTTAAATGCATCGGCGAGAGCGGTTGCAATGCGGATTGCTGAGTACACATCATTACATTGTCCGATATCGAGAAGTCGCGGCAGTCCTGCCACTTCCCCGAAATCCATTTTGTTAAAGCGGTATTTTCCACAGGCAAGAGTGAGGATCATACAGTCTTTTGGAACAAGCTGTGCAAAATCTGTATAATAGTTTCTTCCTGGTCTGGCACCGTCACATCCTCCGATCAGGAAAAAGTGTCGCAATTTTCCGCTTTCCACAGCCTGGACAATCTTGTCGGCATAAGAGAGCGTTGCATGATGACCAAATCCGACGAGAATCTCATGTGGTTCTACATCCTGAGTAAATCCGCCAAGTTCCAGTGAATGACGGATGATCTCACTGAAATCTTTTGTTCCGTCCGGTTTTTTCGGAATATATTTTACACCTTCCCATCCAACAACATTGGTACTGTAAATACGATCCTTGTAAGATTCGCGTGGACGCAAGAGACAGTTGGTTGTCATCAGAATACAGCCGGGGATTCCATCAAACTGCTTCTGCTGATCCTGCCATGCTCCACCAAAATTTCCAACGAGATGGGGATATTTTTTCAGCCCCTCATAACCGTGGGACGGCAGCATTTCTCCGTGAGTATAAATATTGATTCCCGTACCCTCGGTCTGCTGGAGCAGCATTTCCAGATCTTTCAGGTCGTGACCGGATACAATGATGAACGGTCCTTTCCGGATATGGACATTGACGGTGTGAGGGGATGGATTTCCGTAGACAGAAGTATTTGCCTCATCTAAGACTTTCATCACTTCGATCGCAGCCTCACCGGTTCGCATTGTCATGCGGATCAGCTCTTCGACGGTGAGTCGGTCATCGGTCAGTGATTCCAGTGCGGTAATATAAAAAGAATCGACCTGATCGCTGCAATATCCAAGCTCCCGTGCCTGATGTCCATAGGCACTGATCCCTTTTAAGCCATAGAGGATTGTCTGCCGGAGCGAACGGATATCGGGGTCAAGTGACTTGTCATACATGATCCCGGCAATGGGGGCATCGTGGAGCATTTCAGATTTTGTAGAAGGAAGCCGGTACTGAGCCTGAGCAGTATGACAACTGCAGTAGTCGGAGTCATGAAGATTGGAACTGCCTTCAGAAGCAGACACTTTTTCCCGCAGAGAGTCTTTGATCTTTTGAGATTCCTGCAGAAGCTGCACATGCACTTCTGCATCAAAATTCACATTGGTCAGGGTTGTAAAAAGTACAGATTCAATAAAAGCGATCACTGCTTTCTCAATTGGATGTCCAAGCTCTGAGAGAACTTTTCCATAGCAGCTGATGCCTTTGACCTGATAGATAAGAAGATCCTGAAGATTGGCAATTTCCGGTGTCTTTCCGCAGACACCGAGACGGGTACAGCCTTTGCCGTTGGCTGTCTGCTCACACTGGTAGCAGAACATTTCATAATCGAGATCCATATTGTTTCCCATGATAAACCTCCTGAAAAATAAAAATAGTCAGGAATAGGATGTGCGGAAAGAGGAAAAATATGCAAAATATTTATCTAAGTTCTTTGTATTGTTCAATTAAATCACGCAGTATTTCTATAGCTTCAGTTGTCGTATAGAATAAGGTATCATCCAAAGTTTCACAGAAATCCCAGAAAGTATATAAAAGTCCGGGTTCTTCAATATCCAGATAAATCAGATGGTGATCCTGCGGAGTTGAGAACATAATATATCCCATCGGCTGGGTGACCAGAAGAAAAATCTCATTATCCAGATGCCCGATATCTTTCTTTAATACGCGGTAGTTCTGGATAGGAAGATTCAGCATCAGTTTGCGAATCAGGTGGATCCGGTCGGTCATCTCCAGGGGATGATAAATATCATAAGGATATTCACTGACTCTGCCAGTGTCTAAAAATTTCTTTACCCCGTTTAAAGAAAAAATGTATGTGATATTATCGGGTGTCATATGAGAGGACAGAAATACTTTAATATAATTGTCCATTGCCTGAATAAATTCAGAACGGTTTGGAAGGTCTTCAATAATATATTTGTCAAGAATATCACGTGTCAGATAAGGTGTGAGGCATGGAACCATCTGAAAAGAATAACCCGAACGGACAACATGGATCATATTATCCAGATAGCTGATCTGCTCGGTTACATCGTTGATCGGACGCAGCAATGGTGATGCCATGGACAGATACTGATTGAAGATATCCTTAAATAAAGTTAAAGACTCCGGGGCGTTTGTCAGAATCCCCTGTGTCATATCTCCTGTCAGCAGACAGGCAAACTGACTGGTAATGATGACATAAGGAAATAAAGTAAATTTACTGCATTTAGAATCAATATGGTCATAATAATAAAAGCAGTTATATTTATCCACGTTACTATACAACGGAAGAATCTTTTCCAGACAGTGCAGATTATAGTTTGGATAGGTGATGGATTCTGAGGTACTGTTATTGAGACAGATGATATGACGGATCGTAGTCTGTGAGCAGTCATAATTCTCAGCAGCAAGAATATTCATCAAAAAATCGCAGTCCGGCTGTACGAGAAGGTCGATCGTGCCGTTGGATTTTTTTACTTCCAAAGAAATAATATACAAAAGCGAACGGCTCACTTCTGCCATGGTATTCAGCGTAACAGATCCTTTTTCAAATAATATTTCCGTATTAAGTTCGGATAAAACCGGCAGATTCAGTTTAGACAAACGGAAATTATTAAAAAAATCAACGACAGCTTTTCTGCGATAGTAAGTGTCATGCCCAATCAGAGTAATCTCATAAGCTTGTTCCATTTCCTTTTGTTCGGCATGGGAAAGCTGCATAAATTTGCATATCTTTAAGACCAGCTCCCGTGAAGACGGTTTCCTTTTTCCGTTAATGATTTTGTACATATTTGACCGGTCAAGTCCACAGTATTGTGCTAATGCATAGGTCTTAATATCCTTACTGTGGATATGACAGGAAAGTAGTTGTGAGAAATCTGACATAATTTAACATCCTTTGTTATCAGTATTTTGTTCTTGAAAAACACCACAAAACGCCCGTTAACAGAAAATGATAGGCGTAACGGCATAATTATAGGAAGAGATATATAAAAATACTATAAAAAGTATGAAAATAATGTGACCACAAATGATGACACGTATTGGATGATAGGTCGAAATTCATTAAAATACAAATATCAATTGTTATTTGGGAGGCTTTATGAGAATTAGGGTAGCAATTATAGAACAAGATACGGGATACTTAGAAAAAATTACAAATGTATTTAATACCCGTTATACAGAACAGGTAGAGATACACGCATTTACGGTTATGAACAGGGCAATAGAATTTTTGCAGTCAAACCGAGTTGATATGATTTTAGTAGATGAGCAAATAGAAATGCAATTAAAAATGTTTCCTTCAAAATGTAACTTGGCATATCTGGTGGACTCAATGGGGATAGAAAGTGTAAAAGGCTATCCGGCAATCTGTAAATTTCAGAAAGTCAATTTGATCTATAAGCAGATATTAAGTATTTATTCAGAAAATTCACAAAGTGTTTCAGAATCTCATTTAAATTTAGGAGGAAGTAATGTTATTGCATTTATGTCTCCGGCTGGAGGAACAGGAACGTCCAGTATGGCAGCAGCATGTGCGATGCAGTGTGCCGGCAGAGGAAATAACGTATTGTATTTAAATTTGGAAAAATTTGGCTCAAGTGATGCTTTTTTTTCAGGAGAAGGGCAGTTTACTATGAGTGATATCATATTTGCACTTAAAGGAAGAAAAGCAAATCTGGCAATGAAATTGCAAAGCTGTGTAAAAAAAGCTACGTGTGGGGTAGATTTCTTTTCAACATCACAGACGGCATTAGATATGCTTGAACTTGATACAGACGATATTATTCAGCTAATTGTAGATTTGAAAAATGCAGGGACATATCAATATGTAATTATGGATATGGATTTTGATTTAGGGGAGTGCTTTAAAAAGCTTCAAACTATGCTGAATGGGATTGTTATGGTGGGAGATGGATCTGCTGTAGCGAACAGAAAATTATACAGGGCAGTAGAGGCATTGGAAATCATGGAAAAGAACCTGAATATGCCTATCATAAATCGTACTTTTATTATTTACAACAAATTCAGAAGTCAGGGAGGAAAAGTGTTGGAACATATTCCGGTAGATATTTTAGGCGGAACTCCATTTTATATGCAGGCAACAACGGAACAGGTTGTGAAAGAATTGTCCTGCACAAAAATATTTGATGCTTTTCAGTAAGAGAGAAATGTATAAAGGTGGAGAAAGTTATGCAACAGGAAGAAGAACAGCATTTTATTGATGAGTTAAAGCAGTTTGTAACAGAAAATTTTCCTTTAAGTCGAATGAGTAATGAGGAACTGGAAGAAAATATAGAAGCACTGGTTTCAGAGCGGCTGGGGGTACAGTATTGTTCCATAGAACAAAGAGTGTCGATTGTGCAACAGATCTACAGTTCTATTCGTGGTTTTGGGTTATTGGATACAATTTTGACAGATGATACAATCACAGAAGTTATGATTAATGGTCCTGATCATATTTTTATTGAACAAAAAGGACATTTGTTTCGGTTGGATAAGCATTTTGAAAGTGAACGGCGTCTGGAAGATATAATTCAGAGGATCGTAGGTCTGGCTGGAAGAGAGGTAAATCAGGCAAATCCGATCTGTGATACACGGTTATCTGATGGATCTCGAGTAAATGTAGTATTACCACCAATTGCATTATGCGGTCCAACTCTGACAATTCGAAAATTTTCAAAAACTCCTATGACAATAGAAAAGCTAATTGAATATGAATCTTTAACCCAGGACATTGCAGATAAACTGGAACTTTTAGTGAAGGCAAAATACAATATTTTTATTTCTGGTGGAACAGGTTCTGGAAAAACAACCTTTCTGAATGCATTATCTAATTACATTCCGAAAGATGAGCGTGTAATAACAATTGAAGATTCAGCAGAACTTCAGATAGCAGGTATTGACAATCTGGTCAGTCTGGAGACAAGAAATGCAAATGTAGCAGGAGCAGGAGAAATTACAATTCGGGATTTGATAAAATCGTCTCTTCGAATGAGACCTGAAAGAATTATTGTAGGAGAGGTTCGTGGCGGAGAGGCTTTGGATATGCTTCAGGCAATGAATACAGGTCATGACGGATCTTTATCTACAGGACATGCCAATTCAACAGAAGACATGCTCAGTCGACTGGAAACTATGGTTTTACAGGGGGCAGCAGGACTTCCGTTAGATGCGATTAGACAGCAGATTGCATCTGCTGTTGACATTATTATTCATTTATCAAGACTTCGTGACAAATCGAGAAAGACAGTAGAAATCACAGAAGTGTTAGGGCTTGAAGATGGAAGAATAAAGTTAAATCCTTTGTATGTATTTGAAGAAGATGAAAATTCTACATTGGAAAAAGTATCAGGTTCTTTAAAACGTACGAACAACAGACTGGTCAATGATTACAAATTAAAATTATCTGGTCTGTATACAGAAATATAGGAGAAAAGGAATGGGAATACTAAAGCGGAAAGAAAAAAAGGAATTGGAACCGCAGTATTATACTTCTGCGACCAATATTCAGACAGTGAATTATAAAGTTTATTATATGTCAAAAAAGGAAAAAATATTTTATTTCCTGCTCGCTTTTGCAGTAGGTGCACTGGTTGGATATTTATTTTATGGTGGGCTGGCAAAAGATGAGTTCTCTCAACCAACTAGATTAACATATATTTTAAATTGTACGATTATGCTTATCGTTGGGATAGTGGCAGGAAAAGTTTTTCTTCCAATACGAACAGAGCAGATTCTTAAAAAACGAAAAAATATGCTTACCAGACAGTTCAGGGACATGCTGGATGGTCTGACGACATCACTTGGAGCCGGCAACAATATAATGGATTCTCTTTATGCAGTCAGAGAAGATCTTCAGATGCAGTATGAAGAAGATGCGTACATATTGCAGGAAGTGAAAATCATGATAGCAGGTATGCAGAACAACGTTCCAATTGAAGATATGCTGGAAGATTTTGGAATAAGAAGCAATATTGATGATATCAAAAGTTTTGCGGAAGTATTTAAGGTATCCTATCGAAAAGGTGGAAATATTAAGGATGTCATTCAGAACACTTATACGATTCTAAATGACAAGATGGAGATTAGAGAAGAAATTGAGACAGTTGTTACATCAAGTAAAACGGAACAAAATCTTATGCTTGTAATGCCGGTGGCACTGATTGGGGTGATTAAGTCTATGAGTCCTGATTTTGCGGCTGATTTTGCAACTGCTTCAGGTGTATTAGCTACAACAATCGCAATAATAATATTTGCAGTGGCTTATTATGTTGGGAAGAAGATTTTGGATATCAAAATATAAGAGGAAGAGAGAATGTTTGTATCGGTACAGGATTTGATTATTTTGGGAATTGGTTGTATAAGCCTGATTATCTGGCTTGGAATCTTTATTGCAGCAAAAAAGTACGATGAATTATTTGAGCCATTAGATGAAAAGGAGTATGCACTGAAAGAGTTATATTCCATGGGATATTTTGTCATGGAAAAACTAAAGTATAACTATAAATCAAGACGAGATAGAAAACTACGTCAGGATATGGAAGTATTATATGAAAAAAAATATGTGGAGTATTATTTGAGGGTTACATATTCAAGGGCTGTAACTTATGGAATGTTACTTTTTGTACTTGCGTTCGTAGTTTATGGTCTTTCAGGTGAAATGGGTGTTTTATGGGTTATGTTTATGTTCAGTGGAGTATCTGTTTATTATGTAATGACTCTGGCACCTAAAAAAATAGAAGCCCGTTCAGCAGCATTATTGGGAGACTTTTCAGAAGTAGTATCAAAACTGGCGTTATTGACAAATGCAGGAATGATTTTAAGAGAGGCATGGGAGTTAACCGCAAATGCAGGAGAGGGAATCTTTTATGAAGAAATGCAGACTGCGGTTGCTGAAATGAAAAATGGAGTATCAGAGATGGAAGCAATACGAAGATTTGGAATCCGTTGTATGATGCCGGAGATAAAAAAGTTTTCAGCAACAGTGATTCAGGGGATACAAAAAGGTAACAGTGAATTATCGTCAATGCTGCAGGCTCAGAGTGCGGAAGTGTGGAATCTGAGAAAGCAGAATGTAAGAAGGCAGGGAGAAAAGGCGGCAAGTAAATTAATGATTCCAATTTTTATGATGTTCTTTGGAATTTTGATCATGGTGATTATCCCGATCTTCTCCAATATAGGTGTCTGATGGCACAAACCATTTAAGATAAAAAGGAAAAAGGAGGAAGCAAATGATGAACAGAGTAGACAAATGGATCTGGACAGCACAGTGGAAGGCTAAAAACCTGGTGAAAGATTTCTTCTATAATGAAGAGGGAGACGTAAATATCGTCAGCATGGTAGTTCTGATTGGAATAGCAGTTCTTCTTGCAGTGATCTTTAAGAATAATATTAAAGATTTGCTGGATGTATTATTTAAAGCAATTTCAGGAAATGCAGAAAAAGCAGTGAGTTAAAAGAAATAAAAATTAGTTAAATATCAGACCAGGGACTGGAATGATTCCGGTCTCTGGGAAAGAAAATGAGGATGAAAATGAGAAAAGAAGAAAAAGGAGCGTTGATACTGGAAGCTACGATAGTATTTCCGGTTATGTTTTTTATTCTTTTATTTTTAATATATACAGGAAATATGTTCTACATAAGATCACAGGTGGATTCAATTGCCAGCAGAGGTGCGATTCAGGCTGCTGCTTATGTGGCGGATCCAATGTTGGAAGAAGTCAAAGAAAGCGGGTCTGTTCCAAGAAGCATAAATAATGTTCAGCCATATCATAGTCTTCTGGGAAATGATGTTGGAAAAATTCAGAATAAAATGAATGAAGAGTTAAATGGACTGGGAACAGGTTTTTTTGCCGGAATGGGAATACAAAACCATTCCGTTTCCCTTCGATTTGAAAATCACATATTTTATTCTACAGTGACAGCGGATGTAGATTTTCAGGTGAAATTTCCAATTCGATTTTTTGGATCAGACCAACCCGTGGCTTTAAAGATGCATTCACGGAGCGTTGCACCGGTGACCGATACACCGGAGTTTATCCAGAATGTGGATATGGCAATAGATTACGCAGATTCAACAGGGCTGAGTGAGAAGTTAAATCAACTGACAGGAAAAGTCCGAGAATTTTTCGGAAGATAAAGAGGTGGGAAGGGTTGTTACAGATTTTTAGAAAAAAAGATGGAGCAGTATCGGTCTTTTTGACAATTATATTAGTTCCGATGATTGTAGTAAGCTGCTTATTCGTAGATGCCTGCAGAGCAAAGCTTGCAGAACCGGTAGTCAGTTCTGCTGGTGATCTGACATTGAATACTGCACTAACGCAGTATGATGCGACGTTGAATGACTATTATGGTCTTATGGCGTCCAGTCAGAATGTGGATGAATTTCTTAATAATGCAAATGAATATTTTCAGGCATGTATTACTTCTCAGGGAGTCAGTGCGTCAGAGGGAAAAGAATTTGCAGATGAGATTTCCGGGCTGCTGACAGGAAGAAGCAGTGACATCACAGATCTCTTACAGATTTCAGAAACAGAAGGAAGCAGTTTTACAATTAAACCAGTGGAAAATGGTACACTTGAAAATCCTGCCTTGATGAAAAAAGAAATTGTTGAATTTATGAAATATCGGGCACCGATTGATGGAGTTTCTGATGTGCTTCAGAAGTTTAAAGATTCATCAAAAGATCTGACAGATGCTCAGAAGAATGCAGATCTGGTAGACAAAAAGCAGAAATTTTATGAAGAAGAAGGAGAACTTGTAAAAAAATCGAAAGAAGCTTATGACAAATTACAGGAATATATCAATCTGAATATTACAAAAGAAAGTGTATCCGAGATGAAGTCCAGTTTTGAGAGTGTCGAGAATGATTATAAAAATCTGCATATCAAAATGGTGAAGGATTTGTATAATACACAAGGTTTGGTACAATATTCGAAATCGGATTTGTATGAGAACTGGCAGCCAAAAGAAAACGAAATTCAAAAAGGACAAGTTAATTCTTATATTAATAATGCAGCAACTTCAATCCGTGATTTTGTCAATGCAGCAAGACATCTTGACAACGTATACGGTCAGACGCCAAAATACCAGGCTGGTACAGTGTATGATATTCAGTATTGGGTAGCTTGTAATGAGATCCTGCAACAGAATAATTATTATTCCAATTATGTAAGTAAAGCACAGAGTCTGTGCAAAAATATGGCAAAGCTGAAAGCAGCCATGGATCAGTTAAGTGACGAAGAAAAGGAAGAGTCTTATACATTAAAGAATTATAAAAACGTAGATACATATGGAGACAAGAAACGTTCTGAGTTATATGAAGGATTGAGTACGCAGTATGAAACTTTAAAAAAGAATTATATAACGAACAGTCAATCCGCATACAATCAGTTGGCAGGAAATCTTGGAAGAATATCAAAAGAAAATATAGATAATATTACGACAGGTTCTACAGATCAGAAAGTCCGTGATATTGCAAATAAATTTAACGAATATTATACGAAATATGATAATGCCTACAGTCTGATCGACAGTGCAGTTGGAATTTTAAAGGCTGCTAAAAGCAGATCCGAAGAGTATCAGGAAAAATATCGGACATGGAAAAACGCAGCAGATCAATGCAATACCACCATGGGAGAAGAAGACAGAAAAGAAATAGCAGATTTGAATGATGATGTATTTAAGAGAGCCACTCCAGAAAAAATACAGGAGTTGATCGATCGGCTTAATAATGTGAAAAGTCTGCTTGGCAATCTGAAGAAAGCCATTGATGAATACAAATACAATGGGACATCCGTAAGAAAAATCGACAGCTACAGTACGTTGAAAAATAAGTCGGGGGTAAATGCAAATAAGATATCCTATAAAAAGCAGGAACTTGAAAAATATACACAGGATAGCTTTAAATTTACAACCTCTTCAGCAATAGGAAAGACCGGAATTACCGATGCAAACAATCCGGCAATTGATAAAGTAAATACACCCGATTTTTATAATTGGATGAAGGATAGATTTCAAGATTATGATGAAGAAAAAAAGAACCAAGCTGAAAAGGATAAAGAAGAGGAAGAAAAAAAGCATGATGATAAAGTAAAAGATGCTAATCAGGCAAATTCAGATGCAGGTAATGAAATTAAGGATATAGCGGACAGACCATCAGCGGCTTATGCGGCATTACTCCAGGAGGGGTTTACTGATGGAAAAGTAAAGGCATCGAAGGTGGCATCAATTGTATCAGGACTGTTCTCGGATTTTTCAGGTACAGTCAATCAGACGGCGGTTGACCTGCGGGATGACCTCTATACACTGGACTACATTATGAATATGTTTAGCTATGATACATTTGAAAAAGAGGGAAAATATCATCTGTGCGGTGGTGGGGTGAATCTTTCAAATTATGAAAGTAATTATAATGCACAGTCAGAAGCCTGGAATAATGAGGCAGTAACTTTTTCGGAGAATAAGACACTAACTAATAAGATGATCAATAGTTCCAATAATTATTCTTATGGAAATGAAGTGGAGTATATCATCTACGGAAATTCCAATGAAAAAAATAAAAAATCAGCGTATGGAACTATTTTTGCTATCCGGTATGCCTTGAATCTGCCGCCGGAATTTCAGGAAAATTGGAATGACACTACATTAAAAGGTATGGCGATTGCAATAGAGAGTGCTTCCAGTGGTATTATCCCGGCTCCGTTATTTAAGTTAGTTGTAGTTTTAGGATTAACGGCAGCAGAGACTGCAAGTGATATGCAATACTTAAAAAATGGAATGCCGGTGGAATTAGTAAAGAATAAAGATCAGTTGACATGGACTTATGCAGGATATAGCGAAAAAGCAGTTTCTGGAAAAGGGTTCTTTTACAGTGATTATCTGAAACTGATTTTATTTACAAAATTAACCGGTAATAATGAATACGCAGTATATGCCAGAATTGCTGATGTTATACAGGCAAATATGGGACAAAAGATCAGTAATAATTCCGGTTTTGTTATGAAAAAAGCGAATGTCTATTATTCAGCAGAAGCAAATTTAAAGGTAGATCCATTAATGTTGAATCTGCCGCTGACATCGGATTATTCAGGAAGTGTATCAGATGGAATTATCGGACAGATAAAATACAAGGCATACAAAGGCTATTAAAAAAGGAGAAAGTGGAAATGAGGAAGAAAATTTTAGTTGGTTTATTAATTGCAGTAAGTGTGACCTGCTTTTCAGGATGTGGCAGTAGTTCTGATCAAGGGAATAATACAAAAGAAGAAGTTGTAACAAAGAAGAATGCAGATGAAAAAGATGAAAATGATCTGACATTTGATTATTATGAGCTAGATGACGGAACGCTTGAAATTCAAGGATATGACAATAAAGATAAGGTTAAAATTGTAGAAATTCCAGATACAATTGATGGGAAAAAAGTGAGTGTATTGAATTTGGGATTATTTAGATCTAATGAGGTTGTTGAAGAGATTATATTGCCGGAAAGTTTAAAAATAATAGAAGATCAAGCTTTTTTGGGTGCAACTGCATTGAGAAAATTAGAGATTAATGGAATAGAAACGATGGGAGATTATTGTATCTATGGATGCCCTAAAATAAAAGAAGTTCGTCTGCCGGAGGGGTTAAAAGAGTTGGGAGAAAGTGCGATAGAAAATTGTGAAAACCTTACTGATATTTATTTGCCAAGTACACTTGAAACTATAGATGAATACAATTTTGATTTATGTGCGGATGGGTTAAAAATTCATGTCCCGGCAGGATCTAATACAGAGACACTCGTCAGAGAAGTGGTAAAAAATCTGGAATATAACGTTGAAGTTGTTCCAGAATAATTCATTTCAAAGTCATCCGGAGGTATGCCATGAATAGAAAAAATCAAGAAGGGGCAGTTGTCATTGAGGCAACCATTTCATTGACAGCCTTTATGTTTCTGATCATTACGATTCTTGCGATTACTAATATTTGTCTTGCACAGGCAAAGATAGGAACAATGGTAAATGGAATAGCGAAGGATGTATCGAATTATACATACGTATATTCTATGACGGGATTGAATGGCTGGGAGCAGGGCGTGTCAGATGGAGCAAATGCTGCAAGACATGATATTAATGAAGTGTTGGAAGATACAACTGATACTTATGAAAAAATAGGACGGATAATAAATAAGGCAGACTCGGATCCGGAATATTGGAACAGTTTCAAGCAGTTGCTGAAAGAACAGGGGATAAATTCCGGAAAAAGTCTTGTGCTGAATAAGGTGTGTAAGAATATTGCAAAAGATCGCCTGACAACAGAGGGGAAAGATGCAGATGCTTATTTAAAATATCTTGGTATAAAAGCAGGGATTGAAGGTCTTGACTTCAGCAGATCAGAATTTTGTCAGCAGGGAAGTAATGAAATTAAGATTATAGTGGATTATAAGGTTCATATGTTGGAATTTTTTGGAATAGAATGGGAATTTCAGTTTGAACAATGTGCTGCAACAAAAGCATGGATTGCAGCAGGTGGTTCCAGTACCAGTGAGAAAAAGACGGAAGAGTAAAAATACAGGAGAGTGTGACCAGGTGGAAGAAATAATGCGTTATAGTACGTTGTTGATAGCAATTGGGATGAGTCTCGTTATTTATTATACGTTGAAAAAATGGACAGGGCTTCCCAATGTGGAGTCTGAAAAAAGCAAATGGTATTTTAGAATCATGCCGATTGCACTTTTGGGAATCGCACTTTATCTGAGTGTAAGATGTATGGATATGCCATATATAGCGATGTGGAAAAGAATCTGTATCTTGGGAATTTTATGGGGAATAGCTTATGTCGATCAGAAAGAAAATATTATTCCCAACCAGTATTTGCTTTTATGTCTTGGATTAAGAGGTATTATTTTTCTAATTGAAATATTGCAAAATCCGATGGATGCTGCAGCACAGATGATTGCTGAATTAATTGGGTGTGGCGTGCTGCTTGCATTTAGTTTATTAATACGGATTTTATCAAGAAAGGGACTTGGTATGGGGGATGTAAAGTTATTTTCCATACTCCCTTTATTTTTAGGTGCACTTGGTGGGATGAGAGCGGTGATTTATTCAATGCTGATCATATTTGTGCAGGCAGTTTTTTGCCTGATTACGAAAAGAAAAGGGAAAAAGGATGTTCTCCCTTTTGCTCCGGCAATAGCCGGTGGTACATGGATCATAGTGATATTGTCAGGAGTGTAGGAGGAAAGAATTATGAAAAATTATAAAAATCTGGTTCCAATAGGGCTGGTGGTTTTTATGGGAGTCGGCATCTATTCAGTATTTGCAAATGCGGCAACGGAAAATTCGGATTATCATGCATATTTAAAGAAAGCAAGAAAAGATGCCAAATTAGAGGTGATAGAAGAAGCTGTTCAGTATTATGGGAAAGCATTGGAATTGAATGATTCAATAGAATTGAGAATGGAAGTAGGTGAGTTATATGCGGATCAGGGCTGGACAAGCGAAGCAATTCAATGGGGAGAATCTATTATATCAAAATATCCTAAAGAATCAGCCGGATATGAATTCCTTTTAAAAGAATATATAGAAGATGAGGAATATAAAGATTGCTTTGTATTGAGAGATCAGGCGAAAGCACGAAAAGCTGAAAGTAAGAAATTTGATGAATTGATGAGTAAAATAGATTATGTCTATGAGTATGGATTCGATGCTTATGATGAGGTATCGGTATATAGCAATGGTTGGTGTGCAGTAAAAACGGAAGATTTGTGGGGGTATGCAAATGAAAAAGGTGAAACGAAAATAACAGCAGAATTTGCCTGGGCAGGTCCTTTCAGTGCGGATGAAGTTGCACCGGTGAAATCAGAAAAGGGAGAATTTTATTATATATCGGATACAGGAAATAAGAAAATAGCTTTACAAAATATAAAGAAATGTACAGATATTGGATTGTCTTCTAATGGAATTCTGGTAGCAGCAGACAATGAAAAGTATGGGTATTATGACCCAAATTTTAAAAAGATAGTGGGAAATTATGAGTATGCTTCTGCAATAAATGGAGATATAGCAGCAGTAAAAGAAGGAAGTAAGTGGAAGTTGATCGATGCAAAAGGAAAAGTCAGAGGCAAAGATTCTTATGAGTCAGTCATATTAGATGACAAAGGTATTGCATTTCGTAATGACAGAGCATTTGTTGAAAAAGCGGACGGATATTATCTGGTAGATGACAAAGGAAAGAAAATAGGAAAGCAAAAATATGAAGATGCAAGACTGTTTTTAGAAGCAGATGGTTATGCAGCAGTAAAAGTTGATGGAAAATGGGGCTTTGTCGACAAAACAGGAAAAATGGTGATTGAACCACAGTTTGCCGATGCACATTCTTTTGCAAACGGATATGCAGCAATTAAAAAGAATGGAAAATGGGGCTTTATAGATGAAAACGGAGAAATTGTTATCAGAGCTCAATTTGAAGATGCTCGTGATTTTAATGATAAGGGAAATGTTTTTGTGAAAGATGGAACTCAGTGGAGATTATTGGAACTTCTGAGAAATAATTACAAATAAGGAGAGAGCAGTACAATGCGAGAATTTCAATTCGAAAATCAAGGAGCAAATACATATCTGATCTATCAGTTTGCAGAAAATGAAGGAATAGATACGATGAGTTTGGGAATGTTGACTAATAATCATATTTCTGGACTGGCATCAGCAGTGTATTATCAGTTGGATGAAGTAAGGGCAGTTAAATATAATATAACGGCAAAAGTTTCTTTGGATCAGTTTTTTACTGGAGTAGTAAATAAAAAAAGAGTTTTGGGAGTTTTAAATGGAATTATTCAAGCAATGTCAGAGATGGAAGACTATATGATGAATCCGGAAACTATTGTAATTGATCCGAAGTATATGTTTGTGAATGTAACAACATGTGAGATGGCATTGATAAGTATTCCGACAACAGAACTTGATGAAGAGAGAGTGAATTTGGGGGCATTTTTTAAAGATTTAGTATTTACAGCACAGTTTGATCAGAATGAAAATTGTGGGTATGTGGCACAGCTTTTAAATTTTTTCAATAATAATACTAATTTTTCACTCATTGAATTTAAAGCATTATTAGATACGTTGAATCAATCTGGGACGTTGGAACAACAGAGAACAATTCCAGCAAGAAATACGCCTCAAAGACCGCCTGTGCAGCGGCCGGCAGGAGAAGTGACGATACCGGGACAACAGCAGCGGCCGGCAGGAGAAATGACGATACCGGGACAACAGCAGCCGGTGGGAGGAATGGCAATTCCGGGAAAGCAGCCGGTGGGAGGAATGGCAATCCCAGGAAAGCAACCGGTTAGAGGAACAGTCAATCAGAATCAACCGCAAGAGAATCCAGTAAATTCGGGGGAAAAACCGATGAGCAGATTTTATCTGCTACAGCATTACAGTAAGAAAAATGCTGCAATTTATAAAGCACAAAAAGCAGAAAAGAAATTAGAAAAAGAGGCAAATAAAAAGAAAAAAAAGGGTAAGAAAAATACGATTGATGATGGAAGTTTTACGGTTCCTGGAGCACCCGTGACAACAAATCCAAAGCAAATGGAACAGTCATTTGCAGAACCGGTAAAGCAGAATATACCATCTATGCAAAACAATATCCCCATTAATAATGTGATTTCGAATAATCAGGGGACTTTTCAGGGAACTTATGCAGTTCCACAGAGTTTGCAGAGAACAGGATATCAAAGTCAGGGAGCAGAGTATAAAGAACCACAATATCAGAATCCACCGATAAATTTTGGTGAAACCACAGTTTTGTCAATGGCACCTGCAGGAGAAACAAGTGTATTAGGTCCGACAGAAATGCAGAGTTTGCAGGGGGCGTTTTTACTTCGTATGAAAAATAATGAACGTATCCCGTTGAACAAACCAGTATTCCGTATCGGGAAAGAGCGAAGCTATGTAGATTATTTTATAGGAGATAATCCGGCAATCAGTCGTAGTCATGTAAATATTATCAATCGGGACGGCAATTATTTTGTAGTAGATACAAATTCTACAAACCATACATTTGTCAATGGAAATATGATTCAGAGCAATGTTGAGGTTCCTTTAACTCATGGGACATGTCTGAGACTTGGAAATGAGGAATTTGAGTTTAAAGTAATGTAAAAATATAAAAATAGGGGGAAGGTGTTACATTGAACTTTTTGATTTCTGCAAATACAGATATAGGAACGACAAAGCAGACCAATCAGGATAGTCTTGCAGTGAAAATCTTGAATACTGTACAGGGCAGAATGGTTTTTGCAGTTTTGTGTGATGGAATGGGAGGTCTTGCAAATGGTGAGATAGCCAGTGCGTCATTAGTTCATGCTTTTGAATCGTGGTGCAGTCAGGAACTTCCAAAACTCTGTAAAGCTCCACTGGAAGACAACGTGATTCGGAATCAGTGGGAAAAGATCATTGATGAAATGAATCAGAAAATCAAAGTTTATGGATTAAAGCAAGGTGTCCGTATGGGAACAACGGCTGTTGTTATGCTTCTGACAGATCAACGATATTATATCATGAATGTAGGAGATTCGAGGATATATGAATTAGGTGATCAGTTAAGTCAGCTTACAACAGATCAAACTGTTGTTGGAAGAGAGGTTGCACTTGGTCATATAACAGAAGCTGAAGCGAAAGTAGATGAGCGAAGAAATGTATTGCTTCAGTGTGTTGGTGCATCAGATACAGTATATCCGGAAATGATTTTTGGAAGTCCAAAAGCAAATACAGTTTATATTTTGTGTTCAGACGGATTTCGGCATGAGATCAGTTCTGAAGAAATTGCGTCACAATTTGATCCACATTTGTTAATGGATAATAATACAATGTCGCAAAGAGCAGCAGAATTGATTGAAGAAAATAAACGACGTGGGGAACGGGATAATATTTCGGTTGCTCTTGTGCGGACATTTTAAAGGAGAACTGTTATGTTGGAAATAGGAAGTCTGGTAGATGGGAAGTACAAAATACTAAATGAAGTTGGCCGGGGCGGTATGAGTGTCGTGTATCTGGCAATGAATGAAAAAGCAAATAAACAGTGGGCAATCAAGGAAGTCAGAAAGGATGGTATTCGGGATTTTGAAGTGGTCAAGCAGGGGCTGATCGTGGAAACTGATATGCTGAAGAAACTCAGACATCCGAGTCTCCCGAGTATTATTGATGTGATTGAGGATGAAGATACATTTCTTATTGTAATGGATTATATAGAGGGAAACCCGTTGAGCAGTGCATTGGAAGAGTTTGGAGCACAGCCGCAGGAACTGGTCATTTCATGGGCAAAACAGTTATGTGATGTATTGGGATATCTTCATTCACAAAATCCTCCGATCATTTACCGTGATATGAAACCGGCAAATGTTATGTTAAAGCCGGATGGAAATGTCACATTGATTGATTTTGGTACAGCAAGAGAATTTAAAGAAAAAAATCTGGCAGATACAACTTGTCTTGGAACGGTTGGGTACGCTGCTCCAGAACAGTTTGGTGGAATGGGTCAGACAGATGCAAGAACAGACATCTATTGTCTGGGAGCGACATTATATCATCTGGTGACAGGAAAAAATCCATGTGAACCACCATATAAAATTAGTCCGATCAGAGAAATCAATCCATCTTTATCCAGTGGATTGGAGCGGATTATCCTGAAGTGTACGCAACGAGATCCGAAGGATCGTTATCAATCCTGTGCTGAGTTGATGTATGCACTGGAACATTATAATGAAATTGATGATAAATTCAGAAAAAAGCAAAAGAAAAAATTGGGAGCATTTTTGACAACCAGTATTTTAACAGTTCTTTGCAGTACAGTTTCTGCCTGGGGATATTTCAGTGCGGAAAATAAGAGAACAGAAAATTATGATTATATTTTAAAATCTGCAGAAAGTTATCAGGATTATTGTAATGCAATCCTGACGGATCCGGAAAGAACGGATGCATATTTACAAATGAATGATGCAATGATACAGGATTTTGTCCTGTCGAAAGAAGAAGCTCAGCAAATGCTGACCCTGCAAATGGGGGTGGAAGAGAAAGACCGACAGGGATTTTCAAAAAAGAAGGATGTTCTGAAAGAATTGAAAGAAAAGAATCCTGAAGGATACGAAAAAGTCTGCTATGAGATAGGAAATTCATTCCTCTTTTATTATGACGTGAATGTAAACAGAGATCGTTATTCCAGTGCAAAAAACTGGTTTAAAGAATGCGTGAAATCTTATCCGATCGCTCAGGTCTATTGTGACATATCCGATTGTCTGGATCTGATTAATCAGTATAGTGAAGCAAAAGTAAAGCAGACGGATAAAATGTATGAGGCATATGGAACTCTTTGGGAAAAGGTGACTGAACTCAAGAAAAAGGAAGAAAAATTCGAAGATGTTGATGCGAGGCTGCAAGTATGGTCAGAAATTAACGATATAGTCAATGAACAAGTGGTTCCATTTTTGGAAGTAACTTCATCAAATGATCTTATTCAGTTGCTGAATGATATTTCAGATGAGGCAGGAAATATAAGTAAATCAGTAATAAAAGAGGATATAGATGAATTACAGGATAAGATACAAAGTACAATTCAGAAAATTAATGCGGCACAGGAGGCAGGAAAAAAATGACATATGATGGATATCGACTTGTCTTTCAGATTGCAGGAGTTGTAGCTATTGTAATGTTGATAGTCTCAATTATATTATTTATTATCCTGAAAATTCCAGGTGTAATTGGAGATCTGTCGGGGAGAACAGCCAGAAAGGGTATTGAGGATATCCGAATGCAGAATATGCGGTCAGGAGATAAAAGATATAAAACAAGTCCTGTAAATCATGAAAGAGGAAAGTTGACAGATAAGATCACTCCTTCAGGGAATTTGATTCCAGGAAATAAAACCGTAAATACGGGAATTATGACAGAAAAAATAGATGTCAGTCAGAATATCAATATAACAGATAGACTGGATAACATTGAACAGGATACGATGGTTCTGTCACAGGAGTTCAGTGGGGAGACAGTTCCACTATTAAATGTGGAAAATATGAATTCACAAAAAAGTCAGAATATAGGGGGAATGGAAGAGCGGGTTGTGATCGAATCAGAAATTCGATTCGTACATACAAATGAAATTATTTTATGAAATACAAATGAAAGAGGATAGAAAGATGAGAATATCAGGAAAAAAAGGAATCTTATCATTGCTTCTGAGCCTGGTTCTGGTTTTAGAACTTATATTAAGTTCGGGACAAATCGTATTGGCAAGTTCAGAAAATCATCAGGATGTATACACGGTCAAAATTCTGAATGAGCAGGGAGAGTCTGTTCCAGGAGTAAAAGTAGTATATGATCTCTATACGGATGCAACAGGAAGTGACAAAAAACAGGAGACGGTTGATGCAGTCACAGGAGATGATGGTGTTCTGGAAATTGCAGCAATCAGTGAGGCACAACAAGCAGATGGTGAGGCATATTATAAAATTGTGGAAGCCAGTGGTGAGGGGTATGACAGTTATAATGATACCGAAATGCAGACGATAACTTCTGAAAATGTATTGACAGAAAGAGAAATCACGTTGAAGAAAACGGTACAGAAGCAGAAGGTGACTCTGACAGGTCTGGTAACAAATGTACAGAATAGTCAACCACTTGAAAATGTGTTTGTGTCTGATGGAGATGCAGGAAGTACAATAACAGGTTCAGATGGTACATATAGTATTGAACTAATTGAAGGTAATTCATACGAACTGACGTTTTCATTAGATGGATACGATGAGGTGAGTAAGACAGTAACGGTTGCTGCCCCGTATGTGTGTGATGTTCAGATGAATCTGTCTGCAGTATATGATTCAACATTTCGGTTTAATGACGCAACACCGAAGTCAGTGGTCTACGGTGAAAATGAAAATAAGTTTATTAATGTAGCATCTTCTGAAATGGCAGATTCTAAGATTACTTATGCGATTGTGAAAGAAAAAGATCTTGAGGGAAGTGATACAAATGTAGATGTGGCAGATATAAATTCTCAGACAGGTGAAGTTACAATCAAGCGTTCTGGAATGATTACAGTTGAAGCAACCCGTGCTGCTGATATAACTTATGCAGAAACAAAAATTACATATGAACTTTCTGTTGTAAAAGCAGATCAGACAGGATTCAAATTTGAAGAAGAAGTACCACAGGATAAAAAATACTATCCGGCAGATGGTACATATTCAAATGCTGCTGTTGGGGGGCAAAGTACAGGAAAGATCACTTATAAAGTAATCGAGGGAACTGGTATAGCAGAAGTGAATACGGATACGGGAGAAGTTACTTTTAAGAAGCTGGGGACTGTTGGAATTCAGGCAACTAAGGCAGGTGATGACAAATATAATGAAATTACTGCGACCTACCGAATCACGGCAATAAAAAAAGGGCAGACAAGATTTAAGTTTGATACCAGTGTTCCATCAGATCTGCATTACGGAGAAAATAATAATAAATATTTAAATGAAGCGAAAGGTGGAAACGGAACAGGCGAGATTACTTATTCAGTAGAAGATGGCAAGGATATTGTGTCTGTAGATCCAAAAACGGGAGAAGTATCATTTATAAAAGCAGGACAGGCAACGATCAAAGCTACAAAAACGGAAGATGAGAATTCTTTTTATGAGACGGCAACTGCGACATATACTTTGAATATAGCGAAAGGTACTCAGAGTACGCTGCATTTTGTCAGACAAAATCCAGAAATCACCTGGGATGCGAATAATACTTCATTTGAAAATGCATTACAGGGGGGCAGTGGTAATGGAGAACTTTCTTATGAGATCATTGAACAGAAAAGGCTGAATGGTGAAAAAGCAGATACGTCGGTTGCAACAATTGATAAGAGTACAGGAAAGCTTACAATTCTGTCAACAGGAACAGTCAAAGTAAAAGGAACTAAGGCAGGAGATGAATCGTATAAAGAGGCAACGGCAGAATATGAATTAACAATCAAAAAAGCAGATCAAAGCATTGCGTTTCAGGAAACGACAAAGACAGTTGTATATGGTACAAAAGAATATACATCTGTCATGGCGAATACTGGAACAGGAACGGGTGAAATTACTTATAGTATTGAAGGTGAAAATGTACTTGGAGTGAGCATGAATCCGAGTACAGGAGTAATCAGATTTGCGGATAATAAAACTGGAAGTATAGTGATTAAAGCGACCAAGGCAGAAGATGAAAAATATAATGCATGTGAAGCGAACTATACGTTGACAGTAGAATATCTGGATACACCGGAAAATCCATATGAGTTGTCTGGAAATCAAATTGATGCAGAGAGTGGATGGTACACAGGAAATATTACAATCAGTGCACCGGAAGGATATCAGATCAGTACAGAGAGCAGTTTAAATGGAACATCATGGAGTGATTCATTTGTATATGATATCGAAGGAAATCATGATTTAACAGTATATCTTAAGAAAGTAGATTCGGATGAAATTACTGGTGGAATTGCAGTTCAGGGGCTTAAGATTGACAAAGGTGATCCGTATAATTTGGAAATTTCATATGAAAAAGACTCATTGATTCAGCAGATCAAGAATTTCTTTTTTGGAAAAGATAAGGTGACTGTGACAATTAAAGCAACGGATGATGTTTCAGGTATTAAAGCATTTAAATACAAATACGATTCTGATACTCTCAGCCTTTCAAGTCAGGGAAAAGATGAGACGGAAGTGCTGGCTGAAGATGAAAAAGTCCAAAAGAACGAAGATGGTACGGTAAGTTACAGTTTTGATATTCAACCTCAGTTCCGTGGAAAAGTATCATTTAAGGCAATTGATTATGCAGGAAGAGTTTCAGAAAAAGCTGATACTGAGAATACGGTTGTTGTAGATGATAAATCGCCAAAGGTGAAGGTGACTTATGCACCTGTTGGGGAGGAAACGACTCTGAAAGCAAAAGTAAAGTGTGATACAGCAGAGGAGATTACAAGAGAAAATAAGGAAACAGCAGATGCAGAAACCCGTTTTATCTATGATGGTGCAATAAAAGCAACTGTCAAAATGACAGAAGCAAACTTTTATGCAGAAGATGTGAAAGTAATTGTAAAAAAAGATGAAAGTGAGATTTGGAATGGTGCAGTCTCATCAAAAGAGACTATAAAAGACGGTGATACGACGCTCGCTAAAATTTCAAAATGGACGATTGATGAAGTAAACGATACGGAAATCTGTGAAATCATCATGCAGGCAGATGGAGATTATGAGATTAGTATTGAGTATAAGGATCGTTCTTTAAATGAACTGACGTATGATACGGAAGAAGGTAATTCAGGCGAATATACAGGGAATGTTGAAAATAGTATCTATACGTCTAATATCATGACGGTTGATACAACAGTTCCAACAGTAGAAGTGACTTATGATAATAAAGATGTAAATAACGCCAGCTATTATAAGGCTGACAGAACAGCGACAATCCGGATCAAGGACAGAAACTTCCGTCCGGGAGAAGTGAATTTTGTAGTAACAGCAAAAGATGTGCAGGAAAAAGAATCAGATACTTATGCGTATTCACAGCTGACAGATTGGAGTGACTGGCATCAGACGAAAGACGAAGATTATACCTGGGAAGCAACAGTACCATTTGATGAAGATGCAAATTACGATATAAGTCTTGGATATACAGATCTTGCCGGACATAGTCTGGAAGAGGATTACAGTCAGTCGTTTACGGTAGATAAGACAGCACCGGATACGGACAAGATGACAGTCTCATATAGCACACCACTGAAGGAAAGAATCCTTAATGCAATTACCTTTGGATATTATAAGGAAAGTGTAGAAATAACAATTAAAGCAGAGGATTTAACATCAGGAATTGATTATCTGACGTGGGCATATGTGAAAGAAACCGGGGCAAGTAATACCAATGTAGCGGAAAAGACGGAAGTTATTTCGAGAGATGCATTGGAGTTTACGGAAGATGGAAAGACTGCAACCGGTCACTTTACATTAAAAGCTACAGAAACAGAACAGTACCGTGGAAGCATTTCATTTACGGCAACAGATATGGCAGGAAATACAAGTGCCGATAAATTTGATGATGGCAGAATTAGTATTGTGGATACAATATCTCCAGAGGTAAATATAACTTATAAACCTGCGGAAACAGGAACAACATTAAAAGCACAAGTCAAGCGTGATACAGCAGAGGAGATTACAAGAGAAGATAAGGAAACAGCAGATGAGGAAACCCGTTTTATCTATGACGGTGCAGTAAAAGCGACTATTAAAACAACAGAAGCAAACTTTTATACAGATGATGTAATCATAACTGTAAAAAAAGACGGAAGTGAGATTTGGAATGGTCCCGTCTCATCAGATAAAACTATAAAAGATGGCGATACTACAATTGCTGAGTTTTCAGATTGGACGATTGATAAAGAGAACGATACAGCAACCTGTGAAATTATTATGCAGGCAGATGGAGATTATGAAATAGGTATTGACTATACAGATAGTTCATCCAATGATATGAACTATTCTTCTGATGAATATGCAGAGAAAAATGGAACGGCAACTTATAGATCCAATATAATGACAGTTGATACAACAGTTCCAACAGTAGAAGTGACTTATGATAATAAAGATGTAAATAACGCCAGCTATTATAAGGCTGACAGAACAGCGACAATCCGGATCAAGGACAGAAACTTCCGTCCGGGAGAAGTGAATTTTGTAGTAACAGCAAAAGATGTGCAGGAAAAAGAATCAGATACTTATGCGTATTCACAGCTGACAGATTGGAGTGACTGGCATCAGACGAAAGACGAAGATTATACCTGGGAAGCAACAGTACCATTTGATGAAGATGCAAATTACGATATAAGTCTTGGATATACAGATCTTGCCGGACATAGTCTGGAAGAGGATTACAGTCAGTCGTTTACGGTAGATAAGACAGCACCGGATACGGACAAGATGACAGTCTCATATAGCACACCACTGAAGGAAAGAATCCTTAATGCAATTACCTTTGGATATTATAAGGAAAGTGTAGAAATAACAATTAAAGCAGAGGATTTAACATCAGGAATTGATTATCTGACGTGGGCATATGTGAAAGAAACCGGGGCAAGTAATACCAATGTAGCGGAAAAGACGGAAGTTATTTCGAGAGATGCATTGGAGTTTACGGAAGATGGAAAGACTGCAACCAGTCACTTTACATTAAAAGCTACAGAAACAGAACAGTACCGTGGAAGTATTTCATTTACAGCAACAGATATGGCAGGAAATATAAGTAACCAAAAATCTGATAATGAAAGAATCAATGTTGTAGATAATATATCTCCTACTAGGGTAGTTTCGTATTCCACGGCAAAGCAGGTAGTAGATGCGACGACTTTAAAGACAAAATCATCCTATCAATATGATTCAGAAAATACTAATTCCATTTTGTATTATGACGGGGATGTAAAGGTTACGCTGAGAGTAACAGAGGCTAATTTTTATGCGGAAGATGTTAATGTATATGTTAACGGAGTCAGGACAAATCCGGCAATTTGGAATCAGGTTGGAACAACGGATGAGTGGATGAGTGGAATTATACTTTCTGGAGATGGTGATTATTGGGTGACAATGGATTATACAGATCGTTCTACTAACGAGATGAAAACCTATCAGTCAGAAAAAATAGTGATTGATACGATTAATCCGGTGGTCAGTGTTGATTATGCCAATACAAATGTCAGAAAAAATGTAGGAGATCATAAGTATTTTAATGATGTCCAAAAAGCAACAATTCAGATTAAAGAGCATAATTTCCGTGCTGATGATGTGGTGGCGAAAGTAACTGCTAAGAATGTTTCTGGTGAAAATGTCAAAGTTCCAGATTATGCAGCATATCTTTCAGACCGTAGTAACTGGCAGAAAAATGGTGATGTTTATACGGCACATATTACATATAATTCAGATGCAAATTATACATTTGACATTGACTATAAAGATCTTGCATTGAGAAAAGCAGCAGATTATAAGGAAGACTTTTTTACTGTAGACAAGACAGCTCCGACGAATCTGAATGTATCGTATAGTGAAGGAGTTGCAGGGCAGACCTTGGGAAATGTACCGTATCATTATTACAATCAGATGATAACGGTAACCATTAGTGGTGAAGATGAGACAGCAGGAATAGAGCATTTTGTATATAGTTATAGAAATGCAAGTGGAGTGAGTAAAGTAAATGCAGAGTTATTGGAGGCAGCGATTGAACGTGCAAAGATAACGCAGCATGGAAATAAATTTACTGCAACTTTTACAATTCCAAAATCAGTATTGCAGAGTAATAATCAGTTTAATGGAACTGTAGAGTTTACGGCATATGATTTTTCGACAAATCAGAAGGATCTGAAAGATGGAAGCAGACTTGTGGTTGATAATATCGCACCGACAGGATCCGTTACATTTAATGATCCGGTTCAGGAAGTAAATGGTATTTCTTATTATTCAGGAAATATTGAAGCAACAATCGTAATAAATGAAGCAAATTTTTATGCAGAAGATGTTCAGATTTCTGTGGAAAAAGATGGTGGAGCAGGAACTTCTGTATCAGCAAACTGGACAGATAACAGTGCGGATATACATACAGGGACATTTACGTTAAGTGATGATGGTGATTATATTGTCACAGTGAATTATACAGACAGATCCTCAAATAAAATGGAGACATATACTTCTAGGCAACTAACAATAGATACACAGCATCCAACAATTCATGTCTCTAATATTAAAGTAAATTCAGCTAATAAAGATGAGAAATATGAATTCACAATTACTGCAACAGACACTGCAGATAATCTTCCGGTGGATGAAGTTAAGCCGTTATTAAAAGAAGTTACTCGTTCAGAAATAGGAACATATGAGACAAAGGATGTTCCATTGGAAAATATCACTACAGAAGTAAATAATCAGACCTATTCTATCAAGGTAGAAAATCTGGAAGAAGATGGAGTTTATACATTATCTTGTACAGCAAAAGATTGGGCTAATAATGAGTATAATAAATTTACTTTGGATGATGGACAGGAATATGAGAATGTAACTTTCTCTGTTAATCGTAATGGATCAACTTTCCTGATAGATAATAATACTGAAAAGATGTTGGATAAGTATTATGTATATAGTGTGGAAAATCCTGTTGTTATAAAAGAAATCAATACGGATCCAATTGAAAAATACGTAGTAAAACTGAATGGAACGGAATTAGAAGCAGGAGAAGACTATATAACGGAAAATGTAAATAACGAAGGTGAATGGAACGAGCGTACCTATACGATCAATAAAAAATTATTTGAAGGAGAAGGTGAGTATTCGATTGTAGTGGAATCCACAGACAAAGCAGAGACGGCTTCCTACAGTGATATAAAAGGGCTTGATGTTTCCTGGATTGTAGATCAGACCGCACCGGTTGTTGCAGTCAGTGGACTGGAAAATAGTGGACGTTACAAAACAGAATCTCAAACGGTGACAGCAATTCCAACAGATGATGGAGGTAAATTAAAGAGTTTCAAAGCAGTTGTTGCAGACAAAAGTGGAACAGTGAAGAAAAATAATGAACTGGAAGGAAAAGTATTGGTTGATTTAAGTGGGGAAGAACTCGATACTTATCTTGGAGAAAATGATGGAAAGATCACATTTAATATTCCAGAAGGACTAGAGGAACAGGTACAGATCATTTGTACAGACTATGCAGTTCATGAAGATGGGAAAACCACAAATGAATATAATGAAGTTTTTTCCAGGGTTACTGTATCAGCTAATAGTGTAATTATCTTTTATGCTAATAAGCCATTGTTCTATGGAACGATTATAGGAATTGTATTGACAGCAGGCGGAATTTTCCTGATTGTATGGAAAAGAAAAAAGAAAAAAGCAGAAGGCACTTATAAAAAATAGAAAAACCTCTTGCATTCTTGAGTATGAAATTTTTTCTGTAAATAATGTTTAAAAGGTTCTTCTATGATAAAATAAAAATCATTAGGAGAGCCTTTTATTATGGCAAGACTAAAGAAACCCGTACATCGGGTATAAATAACAGAGGCTCACATGTATGAAAGCACTTTCATGATCATTAATATACAACAGAAAAGGGGAAAATATTTCCAATATTTTCATTACACTACCAAAGAATAAAGATCAGTTGACATGGAATTATCGGACAGATAAAATACAAGGCATACAAAGGCTATTAAAAAAGGAG